>Ga0315289_10015305_pt1 | contig 10652 bp, 9 predicted proteins | sample YL17G11_40_MG_FD_203452 | JGI IMG/M metagenome (GOLD analysis project Ga0315289, IMG submission 203452) | Sediment microbial communities from Yellowstone Lake, YNP, Wyoming, USA - YL17G11_40 | ecosystem: Environmental > Aquatic > Freshwater > Lake > Sediment | place: USA: Wyoming | collected...
CTCTTTTTAAAGATTAAATTAGCTATAAACAGCATAAGAAGTGCAAATATTGATAAGAGTAAAACCTCCAGTCCCATTATTTTGAGACCATTTCCTTTCAAAAAGTCCCCTTGTAGAATCCTGATATAATATCTGGCTGGCACAATATAGGTGATGACTCTTAAGAAAACAGGCATACTGAATATCGGGAAGATGAAACCTGAAAGTAAATATCCGGGCAAAAAAGAGGTTAACATCGCCATCTGATAGGCTAATTGCTGGGATTTCGTTAAGATCGAAATGAACATCCCGATCCCTAAAGCTCCAACCAGGAATATACCTGAAACTAAAAACATAAAAAGAAAATTCCCTCGAAATGGAACCTTAAAGATTAGCCCGCCTAAAAGGACTGCTACCAACAAGTCGATCATCCCTATAACAAAATAAGGAACAAGCTTCCCGAAAATAAGCTCAGAAGATTTGATCGGAGTGGCGATCAACTGCTCCATTGTTCCTCGTTCCCATTCACGGGCAATCACCAGAGAGGTCAACAATGCCCCGATAATCATCATTATCACCGCAATCAAGCCAGGGATGATAAAATTTTTGCTTTTAAGCTCCTGGTTATACCAGATCCTGATTCTGCCTTCGATTAAAGGTCTATAACTTGACCGAGTAAACTTTTGAGAGAAAAGCATTAAAACCCCTGAAAGATAACCTGAGCCAATGGTGGCAGTGTTAGCATCGCTACCATCCAGGAGGGTTTGAATCTCTACTTTACCCCCTGATTTTATCTTTTTGGAAAAATCTTCAGGAATTACCAGGGCAATTTTAATTTTTCCTTTTTCAATTAGACCCTGGAGTTCCTGGTAACTTCCAGCGTAGTTTTCGATTGAAAAATATTCTGATTGGACCAAGCTTGCCATCAACTCTCTGCTTTCCTGGGAATTATCCTGGTCATAAACCCCCAAGGGGAGATCTTTAATATCTAAGGTAACTGCATACCCGAAAAGTATTAGAAGTATCAGAGGGATGGCAAAAGCCATAATCAAAACCCGAACATCTCGGAAAATCTGAAGAAATTCCTTATAGGCAACTGCCAGAAGCCTTTTAAAGTTCATCTATTAAGCTACCTCTCTGATCAAAGAAACAAAGACATCCTCTAAGGTAGGGACTATCTTCTGTAATCTTATAATCTCAATCCCCTTTTCCTTTAAAAACTGCGATACAAAAGCAGGATCTTCCCCTTCTCTGGAAAGGAGGATATGGATATTCATCCCGAAAAGGGAAGCCTCAATTACCCTCTTGTCATTTTTCAAAGACTCTAAAGCTTCAATCGAATTTTTGCACTCTAATTCCCAGACTGAGCCAGCCATCGATTTGTCCTTTAGCTCTTCAGGAGTTCCGATCTGCACTAACCTCCCTCTGAAGATAAGCCCTAACCGGTGGCAATATTCAGCCTCATCCATATAGTGCGTGGTAACGAAAACCGTTGTCCCTTTGTCTGAAAGTGAGTAGATTAAATCCCAGAAATTACGTCTGGAAACAGGGTCAACCCCGGAGGTGGGTTCATCTAAAAAAAGGATAGGCGGGTCATGCAAAAGAGCACACCCCAAGGCTAATCTTTGTTTCCAGCCTAAGGCTAACTCTCTGGTTTTTCTCTTTCTTTTATCCTCCAAATCAGCCATTTTTAAGACCCATCCCTTTTTATCTTTTTTGAGCTCTTTTCTCACCTTGTATATCCCGCCATAGAAATCTATATTCTCTTCAACAGTCAGGTCTTCATATAAAGAGAATCTCTGGGACATGTAACCTATATTCTCTTTGATCTTTTCTGACTGGGTGAAAACATCATATTCCCCTACCTTTCCCCTACCTGAGGTTGGGGTCAGAAGCCCGCAGAGTATCTTTATAGTAGTTGTTTTTCCAGCACCATTAGGTCCTAAAAAGCCGAAAACTTCCCCTCTTTTTACCTGAAAACTGATATTATCCACTGCGGTGAAATCACCGAACCTTTTTACTAAATTCTCCACTTCTACTGCAATACCATCTTTTCCCATCTAATCCTCATTTTCTTCCCGTTTGAGTAAAATGAAGATATCTTCTAAAGAAGGTACAATCCTTCTCAAACTGAAAATCACAATACTGTTATCTCGCAGAATAGATTTAATATCATCCAGAATCTTTTCATCCTTCACCGTAAAATGAATTTTCTCACCAAAAATGGAGACCCCTGAAACACCTTCCACTTTTTCCAGAAACGTTCTTGCTTCCCTCCTTTTATCACAGCTTAGCTCAAAAAGAGCCTTTTCCATTATCTTTTTAAGCCGGAGAGGAGTGTCATAAGCGATCAATTCCCCCTTATCTAAAAAGGCAACTCTCTGGCATCTTTCTGCCTCATCCATATAGGAGGTGGAGATAAAAATGGTCATCCCTCTTTTTTGCTGCTCATAAAGGATTCCCCAGAAGTCTCTTCGGGAAATCGGGTCAACCCCGCGTGTAGGCTCATCCAGGAGCAGAACCTCCGGATTATGTAAAAGGACACAGGATAAAGCCAATTTCTGTTTCATCCCTCCAGAAAGGTTCCCAGCTAAGAAATCTTTAAAAGGCTCAAGCTGACTGAACCCAAAAAGCTCTTTGTATTTCTCTTCTTTTTTCTCTCTGGTAAGTTGATATATATCGGAAAAGAAATTGAGATTCTCCATCACGGTCAAATCCTCATACAATCCAAACCTCTGGGGCATATATCCAATTCTTTCTTTGAGCTTCTCTGGCTCTTTAATAATATCATACCCAGCTACTGTGGCAGTTCCAGAGGTAGGTAAAAGGATCGCAGATAGAATCCTCATCAAAGTAGTCTTCCCGGCTCCATCCGGACCTACCAATCCCACCATCTCCCCCTTTTCTATTTTCAAATTTAGATTATCAATGGCAATTATTGACTCGAATTTCTTGAGGAGATTAGATATTTCCAGCATAAAAGTTAAAGGACTTTAAAAAAGAAGGGAGCTATTCTTTTAACAAACTCACATCAGCCGGCATACCCGGCTTTAATATCTGTAAGGGGTTATCCAGGCTGACCTTTATTCCAAAAACTAATTTCACTCTTTCCTCTTTGGTCTGAATATTCTTGGGGGTGAATTCAGCCTGGTTAGAGATATAAGTAACCTTTCCCTCAAAAACTTTGTCCGGGTAAGTATCTATTTTGACCTCAGCCTTCTGACCGAGCTTAACTTTGCCTAAATCTGTTTCCTTTATATAGATTTTCACCCAGGGCTTGGAGAGATCGCCTACGGTTAAAAGGGAAGTTCCAGGTAAAACCACCTCACCTGCTTCTGTATTTTTACTCAGTACTAAACCATTTATGGGTGATTTGATTATCGAATTCTCTATCTGGGTTTTAACTAACTCTTTTGTGGCTTTATTCTGCTCGGTTAAATGGACAGTTAAATTGAACTGATCTTTTGCCACCTGATACTTTGTCTCCAGATCATCTAATTGTTGTTGAGTAGAACTTCCAGCTTTAAAAAGCTCCTTTATCCTCTCTAAATTGGCTTTGAGATTATCTAAACTTGACCTGGATTGGGATAGCTGAGCTAAAGAAACTTGATAAGCCGCCTCTGCCTGTTTAAGCTGAGCCAGAAGCTCCTTTTTTTCTAATTCGATTAAGACCTGCTCTTTGGTAACGCTATCCCCTTCATTCACCCAGAGCTTTTCTATCCTTCCGGAAAGCTTTGAGCTTACCTCCACCTCAGTGATTTCTATTGTGCCTGAGGCGGATATCTGGTTTTTATTCTTTTCCCTTTTGGTCTTAAGCAAAAAATAAAGGACTAATCCTACGACTATTATAATTAAAAACAAAATCCTGAATTTTTTCATTATTCTCTCCTTTACCTTCGTATTATATCACTCTTAAGTGAAGAATATAAGAACATCCTCCCTTTTTTACAAATGAAATTAATCTTTTAAAGTAGGTCGGGTTGTGATAGCTACCCGACAATAAAGATTTTGTTGGGCAGTCTTCAATCCGCAGGATCCAAATTCGGACAGCCCGACCTACGAAACTTTTTAAAAATCTTTCTTGACAACGGGCTCGGAAAAATTATTATAAGCTTTTAAGACTCTTAAGAGATTTTATTTTGAACAGTTATGATTATACGTATGGATTAAAACTTAAATAATTTTAGCGATGTTTCCCGGTCGTAACGGGGAATGTCCGAAGGAGGAGCGATGAAAAATAGAACTGTATTGGTTGTTCTCTTAGCTCTTTTTACTGGAGGTATTATGAATGCCCAGGATTTAAAAACCATAAAGCTTCCTGCGCCCGCTTTAAAAAACGACAAACTTTTCATGCAGACTGTCAAAGAGAGAAAAAGCAGCCGGGAATTCTCCGAAAAGGAACTCAGCCTGCAGGACCTGTCCAACCTGCTCTGGTGTGCAAACGGGGTTAACCGGCCGGAAAGCGGAAAACGAACCAGCCCATCAGCCATGAATAAGCAGGATGTAGATATTTATGTAGTATTGAAAGAAGGGGCATATCTGTATGAAGCCAAAAATCATGAGCTTCTTCCTGTTGTTTCCGGTGATTACCGCAAAAATACCGGTATGCAGCCCTATGTAGGTATGGCACCGCTAAACCTGATCTATGTTTCCGATATTGCTAAATTCGATTTCGTTAAAGAGCGGGAAGATCAGGTTATGACCGCGGCCATAGACGCTGGACATTGTTCGCAGAATGTGTATCTCTATGGTGCCGCCGCTAATTTAGCGGTTGTTACCCGCACCTCTATTGATAAGACAAAAATGGCTGAAATATTAAAACTGAGACCTCAGCAGCTGGTCATTATGGCTCAAACCATCGGTTACCCGAAATAAGTAGGTCGGGTTGCGATAGCCACCCGACAATAAAGAATTTGTCGGGCAGTCTCCGACAGCCCGACCTAGGAAACTTGTAAAAAAAATCAAAAATTTTGTTGACAAGATTTTTTGGATTTAGTATTTTTTGAACGTTAAAGTTCGAATTTGAATTCATGGGGAGGTATAATCTGAATAAACGCAACAGGTTCGTCTATAACCCCAAAATCAGGGGTATATACGCAATAATTGCGGATATGAACGAGTTATCTGCTCATTGCGGGCATGAATTAGAGGAAATGGTGAAAAATAGAACCGTAACTCACCGCGTAGGAGGTGTAACAATGAAGAAAAAGAAAAAACAGGAATTTGAAAATGCAAGACAAAAGCTTGCAAATGAGCTCGACAAGTTTGTAAAAGTGTCAAGAAATCTACTAGAACCCTTAAAAGGACTTAATGAGATCCAAGTTGCAGCTTTGGTCACGCTCGGTTTTTTAATGCGGGCTATTACGTTGGCAGGACGACCCACAGCCAAGATAGATAAGAGGATTATGACGCGCTTCAAAGAAGTGGTTGACGAAATCTGCCCGCCTTTGGGAAAAGTGACGATCTCTAAGGACCCTTGTTTTGAAGCAACAGTTTCTTATCTTTCAACCTTGAAAAAATGTGAGGATGAAGGACGGAACGAGGATGAATGTTTTGAAGCATGGGGATATGGCGCAAGCGCTGTAATGTGTACCATGAAAGAGCTGGAGGAGATGAAGGGGCAGCTTGCAGATATATTTGGGAGACTTAAACCTCCCAGACCAATCCCATGGCCAAAATAGTGACTGAGGATGAACTAAGTAATAGGAAGATTGCATATACTCATTTCTTACTTATAACCTTTTAAAGGAGGAAGATATGAAGAGACAAAAGATTTTTGCGGTTACAGTTCTGCTTTTGTTCGCTTTCGTTGGGTGTGCACCAGATTTAGTTGTGAAGAATTTAGATGTAACTTGGGAAACAGCAAATAAAAGGGCAGAAGTGAAAATTGCCAATATTGGCAACAAGGATGCAGGGAATTTTATGGTCTATTTCAACGGAGATGAGAATCCTGTGTCACCAAACCGTAGACCACAGGTAAGTTATAATGTACCAGGTCTCGATAGGGGGGCGTCTATAACACTTAATGCGGACTTTGCTCCACTTGCACATCCCGACAATAATAACTTGGGAAACGTTTTTAAAATAACAGTGATAGTTGATCCCAAAGGAATGGTAAATGAGTCAAATGAAAACAACAACACCCAAGAAAAGCCAATACCATAACTGGTTGAGGAGGAAAGCTTAGCAAGTCACTGCACCGATTATTCCTATTGATATAGATGAAACTGGAAAAACCAGAAGGCTTTTGATGATAGTTTATAGGGTTTTAACTCAGGATAGGGATTACATACCCAGCCACCCTCTTTTTTGCCTAACGGAGTCCTGACCCTGAACTTGATTCAGGGGATTCAGGATTCGCGTTCTCAAGGAGGTTAGGGTTCGGGAATCAAACACTATAGTGTGTGTCTATTGGCACGAATGGAAGAATGATTATAAGGATCCCGACAGGGACAGTTAAAATTTATCCTGCATGGTGTAATTTAGCTTCCACTGTGCTTTCATGGGAGGAATGAAATGAAAGACAAATTGATGAGTTTAATAGTAAAAGCAAGAGTCATTCTTTTTGTTCTGATATTTTTAATAGGTTGCCAGGGTTGTAAAGAGCCGAAAGTGCGTCTTGGTGCTGACTTTGATGGTTCCGTCAAATGGGCACTCCAAAAAGCACAACCAGAAATTAACAACTTTGCTAGTGATGCTCAAATTTATTCTATTTTGGGAGCAATGATTTGGAAAGATGGACGGTTACCTGCCAATACTGGTACTTGGAGTTTTGTTAGTTGGAGTCCTAGTCTTAAAAAAATCTGTCAGGTAACAGTCAGCTATCAAGGAAATACATCGAATAGTATCCGTGATGGAGTGAATCCTCCCAACACTGGATCAGGTACACCACTACCTGCAGGATGGGTCAACAGCACTGTCATTTTTTCAGCGATTCCTATGCAGGAAATCACAAAAAATTATGCTCAATTAGTAGTTTTTAATACAACCAGCTATCCGCAAGCACCAAATATAGCTGTCTGGGGAATCAATTATGCCGGAGGCAAAAACCCACTGGTAAGATGGGACGGATACTATATTGGCACCCAGTTTAATTAATGGAGGCTAGTATGAAAATGATATCTTTTAATGCTTGGAGCATAATTGTAGTTGGTTGCCTGCTTACAAGTTGTAATAAAGCCCCTGTTCCTGTTCTGTCTGTGGATCCTACATCAGGTGAAGTACCTCTGACTGTCATGTTTGATGGATCCAAATCATACGACCCTGATGGTAGTATAAGTAATTTTAAATGGGACTTTGGCGATGGTTCAATCAGCTATGATCAATCAGTTTATCATGATTTTAATAGTGTAGGTAATTATACAATCACTTTCGAAGTTGTTGATAATAAGGGCAAGAGTTCAAGTAGTAAGACTGTAATTGTTGTTACTAAACCTACAGTTAGTCAATTAGAGATAATAAAAATCGATGGTCGATTAGGAGCTGATGACGGAACAGTTGTATACAGGGCAGATTTATCAAAAGTGACTACAGCTTCCATAGCCTCCATAATTATCTATGATGAAGGCAGTGAGACGAGTGGCATGTCCGGTTATTTAACTGGAGCTGATATTGATGCCCTCAAGATCTCATCATCATTATGTGATAATGCCAGTTGTGTTAATTCAGCACCTAACACGATTCCAGTTACCTTCTCTTCATCCAACACAATACTTGCACCTGGATACCAGGTCGAACCCATTGATTTTGCACTTTATGGAACAGATTCCAGTGGATTTAATATAAATAATTCCATAGCAACTCTGGAAGTGTTTGATGGTAGAAAAAATATTTCATTGACTCTACCAAATGGTTTTATCAGTCTTGGAAGAGGAGGAGCTATAGCCTTCAATCTGATCAACCCTATTTCTCCAGATAGTCTTTATCTGTATATCGGTGAAGTTGCTGGTAATGAAACTATTTCTGTGGTGGTTTCATCGTCTCCGATTAGTGCTGCTAGTTTAATCCCAAAACCTAAGAAACAAAAATATAGTGGTTCTTGTGAAGCATTTCAGGAATATACAGGAAACCATGGAGTAACCGATAGTGAGGGGAAAAACCATCCTGGGGCTTCTGGTTGGACAGATTACCAGTTAAGATATACTCATTCTGTATCATCTACATCATCAACTACAAAGACAGTAAAAGTTCAACATTTTAAATGTCCTTGTAACAATAATATATATGATACAAATGAGGAATGCCTCGAGAATTGTCTTATTGATTTAGGTTGTTTTGTTGGCTATTGCAAGCTCGTTGATGTTGATGAAGAGCAAGTTTGTGTATCTACAGCTTCACCTCTAATAGTAAGAATTACGGTTTCCACTAAAGTATCTATGCTAGATTGGACTCCTTCAGGTACCATATCAAATCAATGCAGGCAAGAAATAAAAAGATATACTGAGGAAACATTAAAACATGAGGCACGGCATGTAAAAGATATAAAGGATATAGTAGATTCTGCTAATGAAAGACTGAAAAATGGAGTCGAATACCCGGCAGAAGGGTGTGGAGCCACTGAAGAACAAGCTCAAGAAAATCTTCGAAGAAAGTTGGAAGAAAGAGCTGAGCAAGAAAAATCAGCAATAGAACAAGAAATGGATGATAAGGCTGAAGCATTTGATGATAGTCCAGAAGGTAAAATACTTTTGCCAAGATGTGATAAATGTCAGGAGCACTGATTTTTAGTTGGAAAATAAGGACAGCGACCATTTAAATTTAAGGAATATGCCCGCACCGGCAGATAACATGGCGGAAAAGACTAACGTCAAAACCCTTCGAGGCTTCTTTTCCGCCAAGAACGTTATACGCCATCGTTTAGTCCGATTTTATCCGTCTTAGGCGGACTGTGGAAAGGATGTAATGAAATTCCTGAAGATAAACATTATGATTTTACGATTAAATTGAATCTGTCCCTCATCAATTCTTTTATCTTAACTAAATCCCCAACCAATATCCTGTCTTCTTTGATTTCTTTGACCCTTTGTTTTATTCTGGTAAATATCTTATTCGTTCCAAGCCCTGGCTTTAAAGGGGCTCTGAAGCAAACCCCCTGATAAGCACATAGAAACTCAATTGCTAAGACCTCTTCGACATTGTTTGCTATCTCCCTTGCTTTTCTTGAGGCAATTGTCCCCATACTCACGTGGTCCTCCTGATTTAAAGATGTAGGGATAGAGTCAACTGAGGCTGGATGAGCTAAGATTTTATTCTCTGAGACCAAGGCGGCAGCTGTGGTTTGAGCCATCATCAAGCCTGAGTTTATTCCTGGCTCACTGATGAGAAAAGCTGGTAAATCAGTGATATTAGGGTCCATCATCGCGGCTATCCTTCTCTCCGAGATACTGGCAAGCTCAGCCATTGCAATCCCCAAGAAATCCAATGCCATTGCAACCGGCTCACCGTGAAAATTCCCCCCGGAGATGATTTTATTCTTCTCCGGAAAGATCAGAGGGTTATCCGTAACCGAATTTACCTCAATTTCCAGGACCGAGCGGACATAACCTAAAACATCCCTGACAGCGCCGTGAACCTGGGGCATACAGCGAAAAGAGTAAGGGTCTTGCACTTTAGGGCAGGCTTTATGAAACTCCCGGATCTGGCTATTTTTCATAAGCTGAACTAAATTAAAAGCAGAGACCTTCTGTCCTTTATGAGCTCTTACCTTTTGCAAATCCTCATCAAATGCCACTGGAGTAGCTAAAGCCGCCTCACAGCTTAAGGCTCCAGCCATATCCGATAACTCAACTAATCTTTCTCCCTTGAGCAAGGTTAGAACCCCCAGGCCGGTCATCATCTCAGTGCCATTGATTAAAGCAATACCCTCCTTGGTAGAAAGTTTTAAAGGTTTTATTCCGGCTTTCTTCAATGCCTGTTTACCTGAAACTAATCTTTTCTTATCCCAAGGATCCAAATTCGGATAAAAAGCCCAGCCCTCACCGATTAAGACCAGGGCTATAAAGGCTAAAGGAGCTAAATCTCCAGATGCTCCTACTGAACCTTTTTCCGGAACCATAGGAGTCACACCAGAGTTAACTAATCTGATTAGACTTTCAATTACCTCTAATCTCACTCCAGAATAACCTTTGGCTAAGACATTCGCCTGTAAAAGCACTGCGGCTCTAACCTCTTCCTCACAGAAGACTGGTCCAACTCCAATCGCATGGCTCAAGATTAAATTCTTCTGTAATTTTTCTATTTCTGCTGGACTTATTTTAACCCGGCAGAGCTTTCCAAATCCAGTATTGATCCCGTAAACCGTCTCCCCTTTTTTAACTATCTCTTCAACATATTTCCTACAGCGGTTAATCTTGGGAATAGCCTTTTTTGAAAGCCTGACCAAAGCTTTACCATAAGCTACCTGTTCGATCTGTTCTAATTTTAGATTTTCCCCGTCGATTGTAATATATTTCATTGTTTTCCCCTCAGTTTTTTAACTGGGTTAATTTAAATTCTTTTCCAAACCATCTGGATATCTCATCTAAAAGCTCCTTTTTGTTTTTAACTACCCCGCTTTTTACCGGGAGCGAATCTAAAAAAAATCTCCCATACCTCTGGGTTAGAACCCGGCTATCCAGGATTATCACCAATCCATAATCGTCCTTTTTTCGGATAAGCCTTCCAAAACCTTGCTT
>Ga0315289_10015307_pt1 | contig 10651 bp, 9 predicted proteins | sample YL17G11_40_MG_FD_203452 | JGI IMG/M metagenome (GOLD analysis project Ga0315289, IMG submission 203452) | Sediment microbial communities from Yellowstone Lake, YNP, Wyoming, USA - YL17G11_40 | ecosystem: Environmental > Aquatic > Freshwater > Lake > Sediment | place: USA: Wyoming | collected...
GCGTTTTTTAGAGTATTTTTGGTCCTTTCCCACCCAGCCCGCTGCTGAAAGGCTGAATAACTGACAATGGACAAGCCGTTGTAGAAATATTTGAGTTCAGTGACTGGGTGGTCCGCATCATCACATAGCGGAGTTATTTCCAGGGTCAATTTTGGAAGGAGAAACAAATTGTAGGGCAGTTCATTTAAACCGAAGGTGATCAGAATGAACAGCAGGCTGAAAATAAAACTGATGATTGCGCCAGCCTTGATCACCTTTACTTTTACCGTGCGCAGATTTAATACATCGAAATGAAGGGCGGCCAGGATGCAGACAAAAAACAAAAAACCCATGCCAAGGGTGATTGCCAGTCGGGTTTTGCTAATCACATTATCAGGCTGAAGGATTAGGAAATAGAGGCTGAACGCCAGGCTCATTCCACCCGCCATTGATATCAGGGTTTGTATCCAGGAAAACCGAATGGATTTGGCGCCTTTTTTAATTATCATCATGATTAGAAAAGTGATTTCCTGAAGATGGCGATTGCCATGTTCAGCCAACTTAACGCGAACCACGCGAGCACAAGAAGGCGAATAACAGGGGCTGGATCTTTATTAATTAATGTCTGGATACCTGTTTTCAGAACAGCCAGAATAAACACGGCAGGGATGGTTTCAAGCAAACCGATAAAGAAGGTAAATCCGATGGTTAAGAGAATTCCCGCCAGATCATAATCGCGGATATATATCAGAATTAATTCAAGCGATGACAAAAAATTGGTCAGGATAAACAGGAATGCTGTAAAAGCAATCCAGGAAAAATAAAGCTTAAAGGTTTTATAGATTTTTGTAAAAATCATATCGCCCCAGGGATCAGGTTTTTGGTTTACCAGCCCAATTATTTAACACGCACAATTATACAACCATTGAAAAATCATATTTTGCACATTAATGAAACATCCGGTGATGCTCATAATCGTATCGCGCTAAACCCGGTATAAATTAATTATTATGATCTGGCTTTCCGGAAAAGGTTTCTCCAGGAATGCTATAATGCCAGGAAATATATTTAGAGGATGACAATGGGATATATTGATCCGGGATTATTTGGAATAATTTCACAGATAGGCATTGCCTTGGGGCTGGTATTAGTGTCAGCGTTCGCTTTTTTATTTAAGCCTTTTAAGAAATTACTTTCCAAAAAATCCAAAGAAAAAGAGACTGAAGAATAATCCCCCGCAGCCAGGAATTTGAAAAGGCGCTGGATGAATTTAAAGGCGCCATACTGATGGCGATCCATGACCGTTATTTCATCAGCCATTTCGCGCAGGAAGTTTTGAACGTTGAAGGTGGGAGGATTGTGGTATCGGGAATAAATTTGTAGGGTGCGGTCTTACCAATGCAAATTGTTTTCTTATTGGTAGATGCGAAGCATTATTATCCAGAGCCAAGCGTGGGATGCTTTGCATCTACCAAAATTAATTTAATAAGGAGGGGTTAATAGTCAGTTACTTCAACATAAAAGTAGATTTAAATTAATTTATTGGTCATCCTACCTCCCCTCTGCCGGGGCGCAAACCGCGTCTTTTTTGAAAAGGTTCGGGCTGCTTTCTGTCCTCTGCCTCTGCCGCTTCCAGGCGTGCACGGGCAGCTCAAGCTGCTCGCCCAGGTCGTCGCGCACATACACGCGCAAGTCTTCCTCTGCCACCCCAAAGGGCTGCAGCAGTGTCGCCGCGGCGCGCAGCATCAGGTCCTCATAATAGTCAAAATCCAGGGTGGCCGGGTCGGGCGCGGAGGGCAGGTTCCAGGCATGCACGCCGGGGTCGCCGCGCGTGAACAGCAGGCGGATGCGCTGTCCGGGGCGCGTGGGTTTGCCGGCCGCCAGCAACTGCAGAGCGGCGCGCGCGCCCGGTGAGGGTACGCGGTAGCCGGCCAGCTCTTTGCTGAGTTTCTTGCCCACCAGCAGGCTTTCCAGCGGCACGCGCCCGGCGTGCAGGTCGCGCAGATGCCCGCGCAGAATATCCAGCGCAGCGCTGACCTGCCCGTGCAGGGCATCGGGAGTCTCGGCGCGCGCCAGGCAGCGCAGCATCTCGCGCTGCGTATCAGCCACAAAGGGTGCCGAGTCGCGCCGGCGCAGGTCAATCCCGCGCGCCTTCACGCTGCTGTCCTGAAAGACGCCAAAATAGCGGTTGGGCACCGGCAGGCGTTCATCCACGTGCGACGGCAGAAAAGCCACCCAGCGGTACACGCCGTCCAACGCCACCGGCAGCGAGGTGCGCGCGACCACTTCCTCCAGCAAGGGCTGAAAGTCCTGCGGCTGGCGGCAGCCGTCCTTCTTGACCCACAGCCCGTCCACATACATATGAAGTACGTTGAAACCCAGCTCTTCGGCCACCTCTTTGGCGCGCAGCAGCGCCTCGCGCCCCCAGGTAGTCACCGCCTCATGCGCCTCGATGCGCCCGAAGCGCGCGTTCTTGTAGCCCAGGTAACCGAAGCAGGTCACCAGCAGCCATTTGTGCGCTTCGGAGCGTGCCTTGTCCATCCGCCGGCGCGGATCCCAAACCGGCAGGCTGAGCGCGCGCTGTTTTAGCGCCACGCGTTTCTCCAGCAGCGGACCTAGCGTCAGTGGCACCAGTCCGGGCGGATAATCGGAACTGCCCAGCCTGTCAGGGAAAGGCGTTTCGGGAGAGATGTTGCTACGCACCATGATGGAGGGATACATGGAGATGAAGTCGATCATGCCCACGTCAAAGTGCAGCCCGGTGACAGGCTGGTAAACAAGCCCGCCCTGGTCAAAGCGGATCAGGTCAGCGGCAGTTTTGGGCTGCTCGGCCTGCTGCTTGCGCCAGGGAACCAGAATATCATTGCGCAGCGCGGTGGTGATCTGCATGGAGGAGATGCCCGTGCCGGGCGATACGCGCGCGGCGGTCTGGATGGGCAGAGCGGTGATGCGCGCCGTCTCCAGCGCGCCTTCCAGGTCATAGTCCTGCCACATCATGGCATTGCGGCAGTCAATATGGCAGCGCCCGTAGAGCAGGATCTGCTGGCCGCGATAGATGATCTGGCCGTAGGAGAAGTAACTGCCTTCCTTCTTGTGCATCACACCGCGCCCGGGGTCGCGATTGAGCGGCAGCGGCAGGTTGTGTTTTTGCGCCAGGTCCAGCAGGCGCGGCAACAGCCAGGTGTCGCCGTTGTATGTCAGCAGCAGGTCGGGGTCCAGGCGGGTGAGCAGCGCGCGCAGGTTGACCAACAGAGGGCGTTCATCCTCCAGCGAGAAGCGATATTCATGCCCGTCGTGGCTGGCGATCAACGCCCGTGGGTCAGCGTGCGCCGGGTCGCAATCGGGGCGCAGCGCCAGTGCGCGCAGTGGCGCTTTGGAGGGGTCCAGGTCCCAGGGCGAATCCAGCACGCGCAGCTCCTGGATTAGCCCGCCCTCATCCGCACGGGCGTAACAGCGCGCCAGCGGAAAGGTGCCGTAACGCGCCGCGTGGCGTAGGCTGATGGCCAGGTCCGCGTCGTAATAATCCAGGTCCGGAAAGCGCTGTGTGATCTCATGGAAAAGCTGCGGCTGGCGCGCGGCATGCTGCAGTTCAATCCCCAGCACGGTCATGAGATCGGGTTGAAAAAGGTCACGGCGCTGGTCTTTGGCCAGGCGCGGCTTAAGCGGTTGGCGGCGCAGCCAGGCCCACAGGACGTTCAGCCGGGCGCTTTCACCGGCGGCGTAGAAGGTTACCGGAAAATCCTGCCGCAGGCGGTAGCGCCCGCCGTCGTCGCCGATCAGCCACAGCACCACGCCCCCGCGCTCATCCTCATAAAGGTCCAGCAGCCAGCCGGTCAGGTCAGCCATGCGGCTCCCCGCGCAGTTCATCCAGTTCGCAGCGCAGGTGCATGACCTCCTTGTGCTGTTCCAGCAGCATGGAAAGCAGGAAGGTCTCCATGGGCAGGGCGTGCGCCGCGTAAGCCGCCGCCGAAAGGTGCTGTCGGGCGGAGGCGAACAGGTCGTCCAGCGCCAGCTGGTCAGCGCGGCGCAGGGCGCGGCGGAAGCGCGCGAAGGCTTCCTGCTCCTGCATAAATTCCTGCGTGATGGAAGGCAGGGTGCGTCCCATGCTCAGGCTCCCGGGTCCCACAGCGTGGGCGCTTTGGGCACAGGTAGCGCTTCAAGCTGCCAGGCGCCCGAAGCCGCGCCGCGCAGGGTTTCCGCCAGCATAGCGCGTTCAGCGCTGACGGGGGCGGGCGGTTTGGCGCTGACCACCACCGGGGCGGCCTGGCTGAGCCGCTGGAGGTGCGGGATGCAACCCGCCAGCAGGCGGCGGCTTTCGTTGAGGTTAACACTTTCGTCGTAGAAGGTAGCCAGCAGATCGATCACCAGCAGCGGGCGGGGCTCGGCTGGCATCTCCGCCAGCATGGCGGCGGCCTGGTAGCAGGTGAAAGCCCGCGCCAGGCGGATGCGCGCCAGAGCGGCGGTCAGTTCGGGGCTGTAGCGGCGGATGGTGCGCGCCACCGGGTACACATTAAAGCGGTTGCCACCGTCCAGCACGCGCAGCTCGCCGGTCAGCGCCAGGCGCGCCGCCAATTCCAGCATCAGCTTCACAGCCGCGTGCGGCGCGGTGAGCACCAGCAGTTGGTTGTAAAGGGGTAAAGTGAGTGCGTCCATGCTTTAATAATAGAACATTTATTCTATATTGTCATCCCCTGCGCGGGGGTTAAGGGGTTAGAAATGGGGTGAATAGCGGGTTAGCCAGAGGTTGGGTATCAAGGCCGCCTGCCCGGCAGGTACAGGTTAAAGGATGGTGTGCGTGAGAACGATGCGCAGACCGATGGCAACGAGCACCAGCCCGCCCATCACTTCCACGCCCTTGCCGAAGCGCCGGCTCAGCCGCTTGCCGCTCAAAAGGTCGATAACAGAAACGATCAGTGATACTGCCCCGATCACCAGGCTGGCCGCAATCACGTCCACCTTCAGCAGCGCCAGCGAAAGCCCCACGCCCAACGCGTCTATGCTGGTGGCAACTGACAGCATAATCAGTGAACTGCCACGGGTGGGGTCATTGCATTCTTCAACCGGTTTCTCTGCATGGCTGGTCAACCCTTCGAACACCATGCGCCTGCCCACCCAGGCCAGCAGCAGCATGGCGATCCAGTGGTTAAAACCGGAGATCAGGTTCACCACCGTGCTGCCCAGCAGGGTCATGCCGCCCTGAAACAACCCAAAGTGGAAGGACAGGCGCAAGATGGAACGCGGTGTGCAGGGGCTGGGGGATGCGCCAGTGCCAAGCGAAACCGCGAAGCAGTCCATAGCCAGCCCGAAGGCGATCATCAGCAGTATCCAGAAGTCAGTCATTTACAAATCTGTCGTCGCGAAGCTATCTCATCTTTTATGAATACTCCCGCAGTTCAGGCGGGAGCAGTCTTCCACAAGCCGCAGGATTTTACCACCCTTGCCATGGGCTGAAAATATCGGGGTAGCTAACTTTTGGTCTTTTTGTAATGTCCAAATAATTCCGATAAGCTGTCCAGCTCCCGCCTGAAATGCTCGCCTCGTTCATCGCGCGCAGCTTTATCTGGCAGATGTTCCTGGTGAAAGGCGATTACGGTATTTTCTCCAGTTGGAATGACGCGAACCTGAATGATGGAAGGGCGCGGGTAATCATTAGCTCGCCAAGTCAGCCGTAAATGAGAGCCGGGAATGAAGACAGTTACTCTTCCGTGCGTGCCATCCGGTTGCCGGAATTCTGCACCCTTGGCCAGTTTGAAACCTGGAAGGTCACCCAGCCAGGCGCGCATACCCTCACCGGATAACACTAATTTCCACGCAGCTTCCACAGGAACGGGAAATGTTCTGCGTGCGCCAACCATCCAGCCGCTGTCTTTGGATAATCCCTTGGGTTTCATAGAAATGCCTTTCTGCTGTCTTATTGGGTATTGTACAGGATTATTAGCATTCGTCTGAGCAGTTGCCCACGCCAGACTGAAACCTCGTTTTTTTCATTAAAAATCTATTTCATGACCGATTGAATTGAAATCATTAGATATCCTGCTAATATATAATTGTTTATAAGGAGCCTCCGGTGGTTTCTTGCTTTCTGACCAAGCAGCAAGTATTCTCGCGCTATCGTAATGGTCACCATTGCGATGCAATCTGATCAGGAACCGGCCTGGAGGCAGGGTTGGATAGCTATTTATCCAGACTCAAACGTAAGGAAGTATTTATCGTCGCGCTGGAATGCGCCTTGTGGAGGAGGTAATACGGATACGTCAGAAAACAGCGAAACCAAATCTGTGCTGCAAGCGTGGCGCACGAAGATCCTGAACGGATATCTGACGATTGCTGCGGTTGCGGCTGCGATCGGAACCGGGATGACTATTATGGATGCATCTTCCCGACCCGGTCAATGGCCTGTAGTAATCTTATATTCTTCACTTTCACTTGTATTGATTACGCTGGCATTCTTCCGCAAGATCAACAACCGGATACGGACATGGGGTTTCTTGTTGGTGGCTTATGCCACGTGTCTAACAACCATGGCAACTCTCGGTTTGGGTGGCAGTGGTCGCCTTTACCTGCTGAGTCTGCCCATATTAGCGCTAATACTCCTCGGTATTCCCTCCGGTGTCCTCATGTCAGCCCTCAGTGTTCTCACAATGTTGGCCTTCGCGTTCCTTTCGAAATACACCTCACTGTTGCAACAAATGGTTATTGAGCGCAATTCCTTGCATATCGCTGATTGGCTCGCTGAGGGTAGTGATACGCTAATGCTCTTGGCCGTTGTAATGATATTGCTCATTCTCTTTTACCGTTTCCAGGAGCGATTGATCGAACAAGAACGTCGAACGCAGGCTCATCTGATGCATACTCAGAAGCTGCTTGAAGAGCAGAATCTAACCCTTGAGCAAAAAATCAAAGAGGGCACCGAAGAACTGCTTCAAAGCAACAAAATCCAGACTGCCTTGTACAAAATCACCAATGCTGCCAGTACTGTGCAGGATATGCAGGAGTTTTACTCACAGATCCATCAGATCATCGGTGAACTAATGTACGCAGGAAATTTCTTTATCGCCCTGTATGATGAGTCCAGCGGTCTTTTAAGTTTTCCTTACTTTGTGGATGAAAAAGATCAACCGCTTCCTCCTCAACCCTTGAAAGACTTTCACAGCCAGACAAGTTACGTTATTCGCACTGGAAACTCCATTAAACACGGCCGAAATCAACTTGATCAGTTAATGGAAAGCCATGAAATAGAATTGATTGGCACAGACAATGTCGATGGCATTGGTGTACCGTTAAAAGTTGACGATAAAACCCTTGGCGCCATATTTGTGCAAAGCTACACCGAAGGGATTCACTTTACTGACCAGGATGACGAGGTTTTATCCTTTGTTGCTCAGCACATTGCAACTGCTTTGACGCGCCTGCGTGCTCTGGAATCTGAGCGCCAACGCACCTCCGAACTCGCAATCCTTAACAGCGTTGGCGAAGCAATGGCAAAAACGCTGGATGTAAAAACCATGACACGGCTTGTGGGTGACAAGGTTCGCGATATTTTTAATGCCGATTCTGTAATCATCATGCTGTTTGACGAACAATCAAACCTTATTCATACCTCTTATGAATATGACAGGAATGAAGGCGGATATATTGATTACGTTGAACCCTTCCCATTGGGCACCGGGTTGGCATCAAAAGTCATCCTCTCCCGCAAACCACTGCTTTGCAGTACCCTGCAAGAAGAAATTGACAACGGTGCTTATTTTCCCCCAGAAATCATTGAACAAGGTTCAGGTTTACTTAGCCAATCATACCTTGGCGTTCCAATCCTGGTTAGCGACAAGGTGGTAGGTCTTGTCGTTCTGGCGGATATCCGCCCAAATGCTTACAATGAAAACCACCTGCGTCTTTTACAGACGCTTTCATCCAATATGGGCGTTGCGATTGAAAATGCGCGGCTCTTTCAAATCGAGCAGCAACGCGCGGCCGAACTTGCCGCAATTAATACAGTCAGCTCAGCCCTCGTCAGTGAACTGGATCTGGGCGCTCTGATTCGCCTCGTTGGCGAACAGACCCGCGGTATATTCAACGCGGATATATCTTATGTAGCCCTGCTGGATGAAACAAGCGGTGTTATTAATTTTCCGTATACCTACGGTGAAGAGCTTACACCCATTAAATATGGGGAAGGATTGACCAGCAGGGTCATAGAAACAAAAAAGCCGCTGTTAATTAATCAGGACCTGGATAGGCAGGTACTGGAAATTGGCGCAACTATGGTTGGAAAGCAATCACTCTCTTACCTTGGGGTACCCATAATCGTAAGCGGTAAAGCCGCGGGCGTACTCAGTATTCAAAGCACAGCAAAGGAGGGTATTTTTGATGAAGCTGATACCCGCCTCCTCAGCACTATTGCCTCTACCGTTGGTACAGCCCTGAATAATGCTCAACTTTTTACTGAAGCACGCAAAGCCCGTAGTGCAGCTGAACAAGCAAATCAAGCCAAAAGCGCCTTCCTTGCTAACATGAGTCACGAGCTGCGCACTCCGCTCAATGCTATTATCGGCTTCACACGTATTGTCCGCCGTAAAGCTGAAGGGTTGCTCCCCGAAAAGCAAACCGAGAACCTGGACAAGGTCCTCACCAGTGCCGAGCATCTGCTCAGCCTAATCAACACCGTTTTGGATATTGCCAAAATCGAAGCCGGCCGCACGGATGTTTTGGCGGCGAACTTTAGAATTGGCGCTCTGGTTGACCTTTGCTGCAACACTGCCCAACCCCTGCTTCGCCCCAGCGTAGTCTTGGAAAAAGATGTGGATGAGAACCTTACAACCATCTATTCCGATCAAGACAAGATACGGCAGATTATCCTTAACCTTCTGAGCAATGCCGCAAAGTTCACGCATGAAGGCAAAATTGTTCTTTCCGCCCGCCAGGAAGGAGAAAATCTACGCATTGCGGTCAGCGATACCGGTATTGGTATCAGCGCAGAAGCTCTTCCACGCATCTTTAAGGAATTCCAGCAGGCAGATTCCAGCACAACCCGTCAATATGGCGGCACAGGGCTGGGACTTTCTATTAGCCGTAATCTGGCGCGCCTGCTCGGCGGGGATTTGAATGTTGAAAGTGAGCTGAGTAAAGGATCGACCTTCACAGCCATAATCCCAATTCAATTCGGGAATAAATCCTTACAATCTGCAAATACTTCCACATCCCCCCATGCGGACCTTCAATCTGCTCCTATCCAGGAGACTGCATACCGCCCGGATCCCGGTCCCCTTAAAAAACATATTCTTGTTATCGATGATGACCCTGACGCAGTCTACCTCCTCCAGGAAAGCCTAAACACGCAGGAATTCAATATCACGGGTACGCGCAATGGGCTTGATGGACTGCGCCTTGCGCGCGAACAACAACCTCAGGCTATCTTTCTGGATATCATAATGCCCGGATCAGATGGCTGGCAGATCTTGCACGACCTGAAAGAAGATCCGGCTACCTCGAACATCCCAGTCATCCTGCTTACCATCGTGGATAAAAAAGCGCTGGGTTATCGCCTTGGCGCAGCTGCCTACCTGCTTAAGCCTCTCGACCCTGTTGTGGTCAGAGACACGCTCAATCGGATCATTGGCAAAACGGACCCTCGGCAAAAACGTGTTCTCGTGGTGGATGATGATCCCAACATAGTGGACATGCTGCGCCAGATGCTGCCAGAGTCAGATTTTAAATTGGATTCCGCGCTCGACGGTATCGCCGGCCTTCAGGCAGTAGAGGCGCTTCGCCCCGATATTATCTTACTGGACATCATCATGCCGCAGCTGGATGGATTCGGCGTCATCGAAAGCCTGCGCGCCGACCCCAAAACGCGCGATCTGCCAATTATCGTCATCAGCGCAAAAGAACTGACGACCGCGGAATTTGCCCGGCTTAAAGAAGCCACCGCCTTCATTATCAGAAAACAGGGTTTCCAGGGCGAGAAGTTGGTAGAAGAAATTAACAACGCGTTGAGTAAATAATTTGTTAAACCATAAAACCTGCAGACAAGAGAGAGTGGACGCATGAAGACCATCCTGATCGTCGAAGACATCGACCTTAACATTAACCTGCTTTCACAAATCCTTGAGGAGGATTACAACCTTCTTATCGCGAAAGATGGCGAGCAGGGGGTGGCGCTCACCGAACAGAACAGGCCGGATCTGGTGCTGATGGATATTTCCCTGCCGGTCATGGATGGCTACGAAGCTACACGCAACATCCGCAAGACATTTCAATCCCTGCCTATTATTGGATTGTCTGCCCATGCCATGCAAGGCGATGCCGAAAAAGCCAAAGCCGCAGGCTGCACCGATTACCTGACCAAGCCCGTGGATGAAGATTTACTGTGCAAGATGTTGAAAGAATACCTTGGGTAAGGATATCATGACCAACCCTAAAATTCTCATTGTAGACGATGAACCCTTCAATGTGGAGTATCTTGAGCAGGAACTCGATGAATTGAATTATGATACTGTCGCCGCCATCAATGGACAGGATGCGCTGGATAAAATGCGCTCTGAGACCCCCGACCTGATATTGCTGGATATTATGATGCCGGTCATGGATGGCTTCGAAGTGCTTTCACGCCTGAAAAAAGATCCCACTACGCACGATATTCCCGTTATCGTCATTTCGGCAGACAATAATATGC
>Ga0315289_10015308_pt1 | contig 10650 bp, 12 predicted proteins | sample YL17G11_40_MG_FD_203452 | JGI IMG/M metagenome (GOLD analysis project Ga0315289, IMG submission 203452) | Sediment microbial communities from Yellowstone Lake, YNP, Wyoming, USA - YL17G11_40 | ecosystem: Environmental > Aquatic > Freshwater > Lake > Sediment | place: USA: Wyoming | collected...
CAAATCCACATTCTCCCTTGCGGATTCGCCCTGGGCGGACGTCATCGAGTACGCAGTATGCCAGGGAGCCGAGGGCGTGCGCGACCTAATGGCAGACGAGCCGGACTCCGACCTGGGTTTTTTGTCTTCACCTCTCACCCCGTCCTCCGTCCTCGCCCGCCTGGCAGCGCTCATTCCGCCAGCTGTGTTGGCCGCAGACTTGACAGCCCTGGCACGCTGGCTGGACCGGCCCGACCGGCCTAGCTTGGCGTTGGCGGCACAGTGGGCGCGGCTTGACCTCGCTGATAGCCCGCCCATCATGGCGGACGATTTCCGGGACGCCATCGTAGCACCCTCGCTGGGCTTGGCACAGGCGGTCGGGGCGAAAGCGGTCACTCTACCTCCCCTTCCTGTCCCCTGGTCGGCCCTCGTCGGGGAGCCGGCCCTGCGCCGAGCGTACACCGACCATGCTACCCTGCTGCCAGGCAGCGTGGGGGGGTTGTTGGGACTGCCCGCTGGCATTGGCACCAACATTTCACAGGGGCTCAACCATCTTTACCCAACCTCCATCGATGTGCTGCACTCGCCAGTTCACCGCGGTCCTGTACGTGCGCTGGAGCGTGCTCTGAGCGTTCCGCACGGCAAAGCACACAAGCTTGTAGCTTCTCAAGTTCTTCAGCTCCCCGCAGCCGTGTCCCCAGCCCAGCATGGTCGGCTCAAGCATTTTGCAGCCGGTGCTCGGAGCGTAGTTTTTTCCTTTTCGTTTTGAAACAAAAAAATGGCCCATCAAGCCTTTTCTGATTCCCCGCGCCATGTACTTTGATAGAAATCAACGACGCCCTTAAACCATGGGTCGGGCACGTAAAACCTGTATAAATGACGTTACGAACCATGTCATCAAGGGACAAAAAAGCACGCGCTCACTTTCGAGCAAGACAGCCGTGCCTTACCTATCGAAGCTCTTGGATGGCAGGGCCAAAAGTAATCGGCGATGCGTGCCTACGCTTGACTGCCGCTCCGTCTTGCGGGCGACTAGGAAAACCACACCGATGACAAGGAAGGCGGTTTGCGCGCGACAGAGACACCGAACACCGTGCACGCACAGCAGATGCGACCAGGCATGACGTCGGCGGGCATGTCCGAGGGAAGTTTGCATTTTTAATGTGCATGTTCCTAGCGACCCCAAGGGGAAGGTCGTCCTACATAAAGTAAGAAATGGGTGCGGGCAAATACAAAATGCTGTGCACACAGCACGCTCATGCTCAAGCGCTGGCGAAAGTTGCAGTTGCAACTATCGCATTTTGAATAACTATAAAATACAGCTGCTATCTCTTTACCAATCTCCCACCTCTCACTTCTACATCTGTCATCATGCGTACGTTCCAGGTAAGAGGCGTTCGATAAAATCACCTGGACAGACGGCAGCGTAGAGGAGGCAAACATGCCTTTCTAGCCAACAAGCGTCAGGCGCGTGGCCGCGCACAGGCAGCAGCAGGCACATTGAAATCGGGACCCGGAAAACACAAATTTATTTTTGCCATCCATTTTTCAAACCATCCCGTTCCGCATCATTCCTTTCAGGGCATTGGTGCTGCTGCCCTGACTTGCCTGCTAAGTTTCCGCGATGCTGATGCCTCCTTGTCGGGTGGCATGTCTGCGGTGGAAAAGCTAAAGGTAATCAAAAGAGAGGGATGGGGCTGAGTGGTTGAGCGAGCAAACGCTTGCTCCCAAACGTTTGCTCCCTCGGATCATCCACAATTCCAAAAAACGCCTCTTGCTCTTTGAATATATTCCTCGCCAGTTTAATGTTACCGCCGCAAAACTGGTGCCCGACATTAAAGAGGCCAAGCTGATCAACACGACCACGACTGCGGTCGCAGGCCTGAAAAACTCAACCTTGGGCATGATTCTGGACAAAGAGGTCGAGATTGAGGAGATCAAGGCGGCGCTCAAGGCGGATATCTGGGCTGCTCCCAAAGCTGTGCCGGCTAAGCCCGCGGTGACGGCCTCCTTTGCTCAGGCGGCGGACCACAATGCCGATGAGGCCGACAAACAGGCAGCCGGCTGCAGGGATGCGGCGCCCAAGGACAGCCAGCGATTCTCGTGCGACCAGCAAAAGAGCTGGGGCAAGTGCGGTGAAGGCTGGATGACGTCTGAAGGAGCACCGAAAAATGGGTGGTGCGCCAAGACGTGCGGCCGGTGCTGAAGACTGCGTGCGCGAGCTTGTGGCCTTACCGGGCCCCGCCTCGTGGGCGCCGTCGAACCCTACTCCCGGACTCAATAATGCTCGCGCCGCGAGCCCAATAACAGAGGTCATTTCGCCACTGTGCCGGAACGGGCGCTGATTCCGAATGGATAGATACCAATGCCCCCTCCCCTTCCCGACCACAACCCTAGCCTTTCGGTATGCGGATAAATAACGTCGGTCACTGACAAAGAGGCGATCGACTGCTGGGATGAGCCGGCCCCGGCTGAGAGAAAGCATGCTGAGGTTTGGAACACCAAATGTCATCTTTGACGCTCGTTGCCAGTGAGGCGCACTATGTAATGTAAGGGCCATTCTCCAGTTTTGCATCCCATGCATGCACTCTGTATGGCATTGCACAAGTATTGTATATGTACCCGTAATGAGCCCGTAATGACGGATAAAGACCATCTTTTGCAGTCCTGCAGTGATCAAGCTGCAACCCTAACCCTAGGCTGCAAGCCTACTTGCGGGCAGCAAGAAGAAGGGCATCGGGTTGGGGAGCGATGATGACGTGGCCTCACTAGAGCATGGGTTTGACGCCTTGTGGAATAGGTGTTGTCGCTTTACCCTGCAACCCAGATTGCTTTGTTTTTCTTGTGACCCTCACCCTCAGTTCGTTCAAATGGCAACCTTGGGAAAATGTAAGAGTGTCACCGATCTGGACCCCCACGGTGGCACACAAAAATCGCGCCAGCCTGTTGACAGTCGGCGATGAGGAGGCCTCTTTGAAATACTCCGTGTCATTGACCGGATACGACGATCCTGGCACTGCCGACAAAGTGACAACGCCTGTATTTTTGCGGCGGCCGGATGGCTGCATGGGGTACATGGACGCCATGCTGAGCCCGCGGTGCATGTCTGTCGGGACGTATACCATGCGCAAACAGGTCGCATTTGCAATTGTTTTTCGGTATTGTCCTTTCGGTTGGCTGCAAGGGCGCAGACCTGGCGACTTTGACGATGACGTCTGCCGTGGACCTGTTACAGCGTGTGTGGACTTTTCCCTGGGCAAGCCCTGGAGCGTCCACGTTGGCATGGCCACGTTTCCTGCCCCAGGTACCAACTATTTACGCCCGAAACCAGCTACTGATGACGCACCCGCTTCTTCGGTCCCGTCGAAGCAATCCGCATCCACTGACCAAAACAGCTCCGGTTCCGAGGCAAACGGCGGTCCAGCCTCTCTGACATTGACACTGGTGGTTGAAGGGCCGTGGAATTGCCACCAGGCCTCGGCAGCGTGTTCATCATCAGTGTCGTGTGCGGAAGAGATGACATAAGTGATCTGCGCCGTATACAGCTGCCAAGCTTTGCGTCTCTCCAAGCGTGGGAATTGGGGTGTGTGGAGGGGGGGGGGGGGGGGTCTAACGAGTCGCTGACGAATTATTGCTATGGCAACAATTATTAGTTTCTTGATTTTTCTATCGCTGTCTTTGATCGGGTAAATGGAACGTATACTTCACCGCTACAATATTTGATGTCCAGAATTCGTAAGACAGCGTGTGTCTCAAGCTCCATCACGTGCACAAACCTTTACTTCGCAGCATCCAGCCACTGACCGCCGGGTTGTCACAGGCATCATACACCAGTTTGCCAATGTTGCCTTCACCGCGACCGCCGTAGGCGGCCTGAGGGAACTCGACGTTCTGCCCAAACCAGGACGCGCACTGGACTTTGATGTTGGTGTCCGTGTAGACCCCAAGACGTGACGGCGACAATGGCAGTGCGCGCAGTGAGTCGGCGCCTAGGGCCACGCCGGACATGGCTGCGTTGAGTCCGTTATTGACGATCCAGGGACTGTGTAAGGAGCCAAGCATTTTGCAGCCGGTGTACAGGGTGTGGTATTTTCCTTTTCGTTTTGAAAAAGCCAAGCATGTAAAGAGTCACGACACACGCCGTGGCAACTACTGCGTATATTTTTTACGAAGCCTCCAAGCCATCCGATGCCTTGCCGCCATGATCATTCGGGCTGGGGACATAGGCTCGGAATCGCCCCTGCGGAGCGTGGATGTCCCACTCTTCGGGAGACATGTGTCACAGACACTTCACCTACCCGATCCAGGCGCGAGAATATGAGAGTGTCCCCTACTTGTACCCCAGCCGTTTCACAGAATGCGCGCCAACCCTTGGTAAACCTACGGTAGCATGCTCCGCGAACCACCTTCCTAGTCAGCGTCACAGGGACCGATACTCCCCGAGCCAATGTCAGCTGTACCGTGCACGCACTAGACCGGCTGCCGGACGTTTGTTTGGGGTGCGCTGCGCCCAAGCCGAGGCAGGCGTGCATGTCGCGAGGCACATACAGTAGCCGTAGGCATGCGACACCGGTGATAAGCCGCTGGAATTCTGGAGGTTTGTGCCGGCGAACAGGCTTGCCCGGGGCCGGAGAATGGGTGGCTGCGCATGGCATGCACTGGCCACTGACATCGTGGGCGATTGCTGCGCATGTGGCCTTGCCAGAGCCGTGGTTGGGCACCCAGTCAGGCGCTTTGCATACTGGACTTTGGACTGCCTGTCCAGCCCGACCAGCTTGTGCTGCCGACTGCGCCGACCGTGCCGCTTGGTTGATGGTTTCCGGAGGGCACTGCTCCGCCTCGTCATTGTAGCCAGGGGAGGGTCTATACACGCCTATCCCACCCTCGACGAGCCTGTCCTCGATGTCTGTGTCTGTACCCAGACCTATCAACAGGCCGGACGAGGCCGCGGCCAGGCCGGCAAAGGCAATCGGCGAGCACTGGGGCAGCACTGGCCAATCGCCCCCCCCATCCGCCACATTCATTGCACATGGCAGGACGTACTGGTCGGCCGCCGTGTAGTTAACGACGTGGTCAATATTCTCCAAGTGACCGACAAATGCTGACAAGTTTGGGTTGTGCATGGGCGCACCCAGGGTAGAGGGTGAGACACGGGCGTTTCAGAAACGTTTGCGGGGGCCGTTGATTTCCGGGGTGTCCCAGCAGCAGCACACACTTTTAGTGTGTGCTGGGTGAGGCTGGGTGAGCCCAGTAGTGTGAAATAAAAGAGTATCACGTCCATGCACAATTTGCATAGAAGCCGAGATGTTCGCTTCAATTTCTCGCACAGGCATGTTTATTTTTTTGCGCACACAATATACGGCATTGCCCACGGCGCGTGCGCGCTTGGTCTGCTGACGACGCTGTGTTACCCCTTTGGACGTCCAACTCTGTTGCATCGCCACAAGTCCATCTGAGCTCAGCAAATGACCCGGCTGATTCATCCCTAGCATTCACCCTTTTGCGAGTGCGTATCGAGCGAACAGAAAAAGCAATGGTTTGCGCCATCTACAGTGGCGCATGCAATTTTTGCGCAAGGAGGTTTGGGCCTGTCCTAGGACTGGCCTGTCCAAGGCCTAGCATGCTTGATCAGAGGCGCTGGCTTGTAGAAAGGCAGGTAGCCCGCCAGAACGCGCTGCTCAAAGTGCTGTCGTAAACTCTTATCTTGATCCCGTACCTGGTCTGGTCGAGTGACTCAAAGACTATCTACTTTGACAATTTATGGATGTGAGGTATTTTGTTGAAAAGGGGAACTCCGTGCCATGCCCGCGCTCGCCCTGCTAAATTTAGCAGGGCGATCTGATCAAAACATGCAATGAACAATATGCCCACATGCATCAAGGCCAATAATGGTCGCGCACCCATTCCACCCTTGTCTCGTGCATCAGCAGCAGTGCGGCCGGGTCTTGTGTTTGGGGAGACTTGAAATGCACATGCCGGCTCGCTCGGTGGCCTTGCCCAGGGCCAGCTGGGGCCTGACTGACCCAAAGGGTCGGTATACTTTCAGGGTGCACTCACATGGCTCGCAGGACGGCATCCTGGCCTACTTATTCCAGGCATGTGAAGTGTGAAGTGCCTCTCTGCCCCTCACCCTCCTCGGCAGTGTGAATACACCACCACAGCCGCGGTGACGGCCGCCATACCCGCCACAAATCGGGGCGTGACCTCCCGCCCAAACAGGAGGGTGGACAAGACCACCAAGCTCCAATCCTTGGCAAAGCCGGTCAGGGACATGGCCATGACGCCGGCGTGCTGCAGGCAGGAAATAGACGCCAGGTTGTACGCCAGCGCCACCGCTATGTTGCCTCCGCAGGCTAGCCAGAACCAGAGCGGCCGCCCCGCCGCGTCCGCCAGGGCCGGCCGCAGCTCGAGCGCGGCGGCCGGGATGGCGAGCATGGCCGCGCACACCGGCGAGTAGACGGCCAGCAGGGTGGTGGGTAGAGGCACCGCTGGGAGGTCACTGCATGATGGAGCGAGGCTCGCCTCTGTCCGATGCGAGTATGATACGTGCATTGATGGTGGTGAGCTGGCGGCGACCTTTCTGTTTGGGCAAACGGCCTGTTCGCCTTGGATGGTGGTGGTGGTGGTGGTGGTCACTACCACAGGACTACCATCCGCCTGCACCCCGCCCGCTTCGCCCACGATCTTGCGGATGAGCAGCTGCAGCAGGATGCTTCTGCAGACTTCCAGGCTGATGCCGGCGGCGTGGCGGGCCAGAGCCACGCCTGAAAAGGGGACCAAGCGGTCGCTGATGGCGATGGACACGCCGGCCACACACGCCGCGATGCTGGCCAGGCGGGGCAGTGTCAGGGAGGCGAGGCCGACAGACACGGACGCGACATACGCGACCAGGGGCGCGCACGCGGCCACCAGCTGCATGATGGGCAGGGGCAGGCCGGCAAATGCGCTATTGCGCAGGCACACGCTGGCCCCAAACATGGCAGCAATGGGCAGCAGGTGGCGGCCATGGCGGCGCGCCCACCAAGCCTGCTCCCGAACCCAGCCAGTGTTGCTGGTATTATAGCCTGTCGACGGGCTCACTGAAAAGTTGGCCGTCTGGGGCGGTGGTGGTAGCGAGGCCCGGCCCGGCGGCGGCATGCTATTCACCATCCCCTTTTGTTGGCCGGCCGCCAGCAGTGTTGGTGGCCGGCCGGCCTCCAGCAGGCCGGGGGTGGTGGTCTCTTCCCACCCCCGTGGTCGTCCCCCACAAGCAGGGCGGCGCCCCGATATGTACGCGTTCAGGAGCAGGGCGGCCCCCGCCATGTGGGCAAAGCTCAGGCTGACCGGGAAGTTAAAGGCCTGGAGGCCCAGCAGCCACTTGTTGTAAAGGGACAGCCCCACGCTAAGGGCGGCCCATACTAGGAGGCGGCCGGCCGTCTGCCAGGCGGGCGGCATTGCTGCTCTGCCTTTTGGTTCAACCGCCGGCAGGCAAGGGGGAGGGAGGTGCGTGCTCATGGGGAGTCTGGAGTCCGCATCCAGGAAGAAATAAGAGAGTCTTCTCTAATTTCTGCCTCTGGACGGTGTGTGGGTGGGGGTTGTAAGGCGCATTCACCTCCCCCTCACAAAAATCACAAAAGATCACAGAAAATCTCGCACACTGTGATCACTCTGAAGCCTGATGTTTTTTGTATTGCATTGCAACGTCGCATGCATTTAGGAATTTCCTCCTCGCTAGGGCGGACTAAGAGGGAGGGCATGGGCATGAGTCCACACACCAAACCCCATGCGGCCCCGGCTGACACCACGACCCAGCCCCCGCTGTCAGGCTCCGGCCCGCAGCTCATAAGCGCCCACCGCCCCACCCGCATCCGGTGGTGCCCGCACAAGCCCTTCAACGCCGCCCGCTTTGGGGACTACCTATCCACCAGCCTGGCCGCCCGCCAGCTGACCAACGGCGGCCCTCTGCAGCAGATCCTGGCCGCCAAGCTGGAGGCGGTAACGGGGTCGGCCCGCCCCATAATCCCTGCCGCCAGTGGGACGGCCGCCCTGCACGCCCTGGCCGGCGCCTGGGCCCTGCACAAGGGGCGGCCCCTGCGGTGGGCGACCCAGGCCTTCACCTTTCCCACATCCTTCCAGGGGCCGTTTGCGGATGCCATCGTCCTGGACCTGGACCCAGACCGGTGGGGGCCCAGCATGGCCGGCCTTGACGCCTGCGTCACCGCCATCGACGGCATCGTACTGACCAACGTGTTTGGCCTGCAAGCCGACATTGCAGGCTACGAGGCCTGGTGCTCCACCCACGACAAGCTCCTCCTGCTGGACAACGCAGCCACCGCCACAGGCCGCCTGCCCGACGGCCGGTGCGTGCACGATGCCGGCGATGGCGCCATCGTCAGCCTGCACGAGACCAAGCCCATTGGGCGGGGTGAGGGCGGGGCCGTCATTGCGCCGGTCGCCCTGGCCGGCGCGGTGGTGCGAGCCATGAACTTTGGGTTTGACGTGGCGGCCGGCCAGCGCGAGGGACACCGCCTGGCCAGCAATTACCGCATGTCCGACATTGCCGCCGCGGCCGCCCTGGACCACCTGGACACCGTCATTATCGAAGAGTGGACGGGCAAGCTGACAGCCCTGGCTGCGTATGCGGACCGGTGCCTGACGGAGGCCGGGCTGACAACTCACCTACCTTTACCCGCCGACTCGATGCCGGCCTGCCTGTTTATCAGGCTGCCTGCTGGCGTGCGCGGCGACCGCGTGTGCGCAGCCATGTGCGCACTGGCGGAAGGCACGGTTGAGGCCAAACAGTACTACAGGCCGTTGGTGGACCGGGCTGCTGCCCCCGTGGCCTGGCGGGTGTTTGACGGATGTGTCTGCGTGCCCCTGCATGTCGACATGTCGACGGCCGATGTCGACTACGTTTGTAGCGCCTTGAGAAGGATCATGTTGATGGGCGAGGAGGAAGGTGGTAGAGAGGAGAAGGAGGACCGCAAGGCCCAGCGACAAGGGTGACAGAGACGTGGGTATTTTTCTTGTGGCCGATCACGCCTCGGCAGAAAAGGGGGCGCGCGCCGCCAGACGGGTTGTGATGCGCCTTACCAAGAGCTCCTATGATCGCCGTCGTCCTGATTACTCTGCTTGGCTAAGCGCGACTTGGATAGCTACACAGAAACACACGTCCTCCTTGGCTACACCGGCTCACCCGTCCCAGCATCCCTCTTGTGCTTATGCTCAATGGCGCCAGCAGCAGCGGCAGTGCCGCAACTATCAGCGCCGTCTTACCCGCTCTTCTTGAACACGGGCTTGGCCGGGCAGCCGACCACGCACACGCCATCGGCCACGCTGTTCACAACCACGGCGCCCGCGCCGATGACGGCCCTCTCACCTACCCTCATGCCTTGTTTGACAGCCGACCCGATGCCGACCCAGGCGCCCTCTCCAATGCGCACCCCGCCGGCGAGATGGGCGATTTGTATGGCATTGCACAAGTATTGTATATGTACCCGTAATGAGCCCGTAATGACGGATAAAGACCATCTTTTGCAGTCCTGCAGTGATCAAGCTGCAACCCTAACCCTACGCTGCAAGCCTACTTGCGGGCAGCCGAACAGCAAGAAGAAGGGCATCGGGTTTGGGAGCGATGATGACGTGGCCTCACTAAAGCATGGGATTGACGCCTTGTAAAATAGGTACTGTCGCGGTACCCTGCAACCCAGGTTGATTTATTTTTCTTGTGACCCTCACCATCAGTTCGTTTAAGTGGTAAGCTTGGGAAAATGTAAGAGTGTCACCGACCTGGAACCCCTACGGACACACAAAAGGCGCGCCAGCCTGTTGACAGTCGGCGATGATGAGGCCTCATTAATATGCTCCGCGTCATTGTGACCGGATGCGACGATCCTGGCGCTGCCGACAAAGTGACAACGCATGTCTTTTTGCGGCGCCCAGATGACTGCATTAAGTACATGGACGCCATGCTGAGCCCGCGGTGCATGTCTGTCGGGACGAATACCATGCGCAAACAGGTCGCATTTGCAATGGTTTTTCGGTATTTGTCAACTATCATAAACCCGTTTTCAAACACGTGCACGCCACCAAATTAAGTCCGAAATAGAAATTAAGGCGAAGCATCACTGCTTAAAACGATCGTTGGATGTCTTCTTAATAACCGTGCCAGCTTTGCAATCTTGTTCCTCGGCATTCCTTTTACGCGGGTCCAACACAATTTGTTTCCCTGTGTAAATTAAAAAAGGCATGATGACATAGACCTAAAAAATGAAAAAAAATGGACGAGTACTCTGCCTCGATACCTGGTAAACGGCGACGGCGTCCCGCCTTTCGGGTGGCGCCGGCATATGACGCCTCGTTAGCGCCCAACGCTAGCTTCTCACCTGCGGCAACTGCCTTGCACCCCTGCGTCCTGGTGCGCACATATAGCGGCAACCGCAATGGCCTGGTCTCCCTGCTCTGGTCTCTGCTGCTGTCTGGACACCCCAACTTGCGCGCGTTTGTAGTGGACACGGGAAAGGCTCCCGCACCTGGACTACCTGCAATTGTGCGCAGCGTCAATGCATTGTCGGGGCGGACTTGGGTGGAGATGTCCAGGAGGACGTTTGCGCAAGATGTAACTCCTCAATTTACGACCCTGGCCGTCGAGGATTACGGGTACGTCCTCACCGACCTGGTCATGGAGGACAT
>Ga0315289_10015309_pt1 | contig 10650 bp, 6 predicted proteins | sample YL17G11_40_MG_FD_203452 | JGI IMG/M metagenome (GOLD analysis project Ga0315289, IMG submission 203452) | Sediment microbial communities from Yellowstone Lake, YNP, Wyoming, USA - YL17G11_40 | ecosystem: Environmental > Aquatic > Freshwater > Lake > Sediment | place: USA: Wyoming | collected...
CGGCAGATGTTGTAAGCGGAGGAAGTGATTGTGAATTTGCAGGAATTTGTTCTAATAAAAATTGCACGGGAACAACTCTAGAATTTGATGTTTCACACTTTACTGGTTATGCCATTGGCAGCAATGCGAGCCTAACAATCTGGGACGAAACAGATCCTGAAGGTGGAAGCCAGACAAAATATCCTGGCGACCAAGTAATTTTCTTTGCTAATTATACAAATGCAACAGGCCCGATAGATGGTGCTGATTGCAATGTTAGTTTTGCAGATTCTCTTGACAATCCTATGAATTGGAATGCGAGTAGTTATCTGTATGAATATAATAGGAGTTTTGTAAGTGCGGGAACATTTGATTGGAATGTAATCTGCAATAAAACAGGTTTTGATACTTTAACTGCAAATGATACAGTGTTAATTACTCCAACCCTGGGTTTTGGCGCGGATTTGCTACCTGTCTCCATAGACACAACACCTTACGGACCTGAAGTCGGAGATGGTGTAACAACAAGTGCTGTGATACTAAATAATGGAACAAGCTCATCTGGAGAATTTAATGTTACATTTTTTGTTGAAGGTGCGGTTGAATGTGTTGAACAAAATCTAACGCTAGAAAACAATACTAATTTTACAACAAGCTGTGATTGGATTATTGGAGAAGGCGGAACGCACACAATTAAGGTTGCTGTTGATTTGGAAAATGTTGTAAATGAAACCGATGAATCTAATAATAATTTGACGGATGGCGTAAGCTCTGCATGGTCTGGTTTCCAGCAGGGTGAGCAGCGCAGAGGTGTTGCTCATATTGGTGGACCTGTTTATCCAACATCAACTTTATGTTCATTCACATCTCCAAGCCCGGGCATATTCAAATCAGCAATATTTGATGGCGATCAATATTATTTTGTTGGTTATGATTCTGGTGCGAGCTCGAGTGCACTTTATGCTGTTGATAAAAACTGCACTCCTATTTGGAATCAAACAATTGGCGGTTCTGGGCTGGGCGGCATGGGTGTTGAATCAACGCCCACTGTAGATGCGCAAGGGCACGTTTTCATAGGTTCTGATAACGGCAACTTATACGGATTCTACGCATCCAGCGGCACCCCAGTCTTTAGCCCTGTCACTTTACTTCCTGGCGGAAATCTTGAGACTTCGCCAGTTGTTGTTGACGGTGCGGTCTACATTGCTGGAACTGATAGTTTTGGCTTCGGTCAAGTTTATGCCATAGACGCACTTACGGGTTTGACTATTCCACCTTTCCCCATACCTGCGCCCGGACAACCAATTTACTCTTCAATAGGATATGATGACGGCTTTATTTACTTTGGAACAGATGTTGGAAATATATACAAAGTTAATGCTCTAACTGGCAGTATTGATCCAAACTTCCCGTATACTGCTGCTGCATCAGTACGCTCAGCAATTGCAATTGTCGGGGATGTACTTTATTTCCAGGACAACAGCGTGCCAGTACAGGTTTATGCCATAGACAAAAATACGGGACTAAATGTCTGGGCACCAACACCACTAACTGGCTGCAGTGGATTTGCAGATGTACCTGGAGTTATGCAAGCCTCACTAACAGTAGATGGTTCTAGAATATATGCTCAATGCAATGGCGCTATGAAGCTCTTTATGCTTGATGCTGCTACTGGCAACATACTTCAAAACACAAGTTTAACAGGTACGCCTGGCAAAGCTTGCACTTTAGCAACAGTCAATGACCTGCTTTATTGCCAAGACAATTCTGCAACTTATGGAATACTTGCAAATACTATCACAAGCATAGACTGGCCAGATCCTTCTATAAACGGATATTCGGCTCCAACACCTGGCAGTCTTGGTATTAGCGGCGTATCGGGTCCTGCAGGAAAACTCCAAATTTTGGGCACATTCGATTTGAAGCCAATCAAATCAACTTACACTCCATCTGGTTTAATTGGTGGAGAAACGGTTTATATCAATTATACTATACAGAATCAAGGCTCTGCGGCGTTGTTCGCAGATTTCAATGTGAGCTTTTATCTAGATGGCATTTTTCAGTCAAAACAGCTTGTGACAGACACTATAAACTCAGGTTATACGGTTACTTTGGGCTTTAATGCAACTGTAAACGGAGACGGCCCTCACGATCTGAAAGTTGTTGCTGATTCTGATAATGATATAGCTGAATCTGACGAGACAAATAATAATTTAGCTAGGACAGTAGATGTTGACTGGTCAACGTTCCATCAGGGCAATGACCGCCAGGGATTTTCATCTGTTGATGTTGCACCAATTACAAATAGAACAAAATGGATTTTCAACACCTCGGGGTACATATTCTCATCGCCAATAATAGTTGATGATGTAGTCTATATTGGTTCTAACGACAAAAATATCTATGCTATCAATCTAACAAGCGGCTCAAAGATCTGGAATTATACAACCAGCGGCTGGGTTATGTCAACACCCGCATACTACAATGGTACAATATATGTTGGTTCTGGCCAATGGCCTCAGGGCGAAAAAAAGATATATGCCCTCTACACGAACGGCAGTTTGCGCTGGAATTATACGACTGGCGATAATCTCGCGTTATCTTCGCCAGTAATCTCTGATGGCATTTTGTATATGGGTGGCCACGATGGCATCTTGCGCGCATTATACGCTTCAAATGGTACACAAATCTGGACCTATAAGAATGGATGTGGCGGCGGAAACTTATATATTGAAAATGCTGCATCAGTAATAGATAATTTAATCTACGCTTCAAATTACTGTAATGGACTACAAATCCGAAATATTAAAGATGGAAGTTTTGTCGCAAATGTAAAATACGGCAGCGGATTTTCTTCCGCTGTTGATGGCGATGTAATCTATAGCCTTGACGGGCAATATGTTTATGCGTCTAACCGCTTTAATGGATCCCAAATCTGGAAAGCTTCTATGAGCAATTATTCAGAAGAGCAGCAAACTGGGCCAGCTGTTGCATACGGCATGGTATATGCTGGGGATGAATTCCAATCTGGCGTCGGTACTGCTAAATTCTTTGCATTCAACAAAACAGATGGCTCGCAGATTTGGAACTTTAATGTAACAGGTTATGAAAGCGTGCGTAGCTCGCCTGCTGTGGCTGCAGGCATTGTTTATTTTAAGGCTGAAAAGATAACCAGTAATTATACGGTTACATATGCAAGTGCTATTTTCGCTCTTAATGCCAGCAATGGAAACTTGATTTGGAAATATGCTGGAGATGGCCTCGCTCCTTCATCACCCGCAATAACTCCTGGCTCTTCAATAATGGTTGTTGGATTTAATAATTCTGTTTTAGCATTTGGAACAATAGACCTTGTTCCTTTGCAGATGAATGTTACACCAGCAAACCTAACTGTCGGACAGCTTGCAACAATAAACGTATCTGTAAAAAACAACGGAAGCCTCGGTTCTGGTTTCTTCAACATCTCGCTCCTCGTTGATAATGTTGAACAAAGCAGGCAGGAAACAGAGCTCGACTTTGGCATGACACAAAACTACATATTCAACTGGACTGCTGTGTTTGGCTTGCACAATATCACTATTGCTGTTGACCCTGATAACGTAGAGAATGATGAAACAAATGAAAATAACAATAACATAACAACTGCCGTAAATGTTACTGATGCGATGCCACCAAGTGTTACAAACATTACTCCGCTGGCAGACACAAACTTTACAGTAAACAATCCTGTAAACATAACTGCAAATGTTACAGATGATGTTGCCGTAGATACTGTACTGGCAAATATAACCCTACCAAATGGCTCCTCTCAAATATTGCAAATGTTAAACGCTTCTAGCAGCATATACAATGCAACATTTTCGAACACTTCGCTTGCGGGCAGATATAATGTCACAATAATAGCAAACGATACTTCAAACAACATAAACAATACCGAGACAACTTACTTTAATGTCGTTGATGTGATGCCACCAAGTGTTACAAACATTACTCCTTTAGCGGATACTAACTTTACAGCAAATGACTTTGTTAACATAACCGCAAACGTTACGGATAATGTTGCGGTAGACACTGTGCTAGCGAACATTACTTTGCCGGATAGTACTTCTCAAATACTGCAAATGTTCAATGCTTCCGGCAGCATATACAACACAACATTTTCTAGTACTTCACTTGTAGGCAGATATAATGTTACAATAATTGCAAACGATACTTCAAATAATATTAATGATACAGAAACGACTTACTTTAACGTATTACCTAGTATGGCTTGCAACCTCTCTGTGCTGATAAATGGTGTAAACACAACGAGTTTCACAAATGCCGGCGAGCCTTACAACGTAACCGTTAATGTTACGTACACAAATGGCAGTGCTTTTGCGAACGCGTTTGTGATGATAAAAGAAGAGAATGGTTATTCGATATTTGCAATGCCTCAGTTCCAGGTTACTAATGTCACAAATTTCGTTTATGGCGAAACAACAACTAATGCAAATGGTTTAGTCTCGTTTACAGCTATTCCAACTGGCGGTGTTGACGTTGACAACAGTGCTGTTGGTCCTTACAACATAACAGTTGCATCATTAATTAATGACACTGCATGCGACTCAAAGAGCTTCACGGTAACTAATGCAAACCTTCCTTACGCAACTTCAGACGTACCTCAGGTACCAAACCTTGGAGACATAAGGGCATTCAAAGATAAAGTTGCTATTGCTTACTTAAGAATAAAAGACTGGGTAGCCCTTGGCGGCGGCGAAAACAAAAACATAATTATTTATGACAACAATACTGCATCGGGACTTGGCTTTACTGTTATTGCTGGAAAGCCCTACGGAATGAACATTACTGTCCTGAATTCATCTGATGATTCGCCAATACCAAATGCCGCGGTAACATTCCAAGAGATGAACGGCTTCCCGCCATTCATACTGCCACAAGCTCTTGAATCAAATGTCACAAATTTTGCTGCCGGAGAAGCGTTTACTGACGCTAATGGAAATGTTCAGATGACTATTGTGCCAACAGGCGGTGTTGACATTAACGAAGGAGCGATAGGCGGGTACATCATACTATTAGACGTCTATAATGGAGCTGATCGCATATTCAATACAACTTTAACTTGTTCAGGAACTGACTGTAACTTCCCGTACGCGAGCGGGTCTGCAACTGAAGTTCCGAACATGGGCAACGTTAAAACATTTAAAGACAAAATTGCCATAGTTTACTTAAGAATAAAGAGCTGGCTCGCGAATTTAGGTTAGGAGGTAAAATGGCCAAAAAAATCCTGCTAAGTGCGATTTTGATGCTAGCCATAATTATTTTCCTGCCAGTTTTAGCATCAGCTGCCGTACAAAATGCGAGCATAGTAAACGATGCTACAAACTCATCGGTAACGCTACGTTACGAGGTTGATCCTATCAACGCGTATATTGAAAATGCTGCGGGAAACCCGGGCCAAGTTGTTCTTCAAGTATGTGCGGATAATGCAACTGCTGATTTAAGCGGAAAATATGGTGGTTTTGTTTACAAAACTGGAAATGGCAATTTATTCCAGCACCTGGCTGAAAAATCTGGCGTTGAACTAGTACAGTTCTCAAGTTGTGATGCGAGCTGCTGTAAAACACCTACGGATTATAATTTATTAAGTGACTATTCTGTGTATCCTGCGCAGGTTTACGCTATTGTGTCTGACGACTCAGCAATTAACACGAGCGATACTTTCATCTACATACCTTCGGCAAATGGCTGGTTTGAAGGCTATTTCTCGACTAACACAGTTCAATCAAGTTATTCGCAGACATCAGGAAATGTAACTGTTGATGTGACTACTGCTTACGGCAGAAAAGAGGATGGCAGTTATACAAGCATTTCAACAGACAAAAATTATCTGATACTTGGTGTTTGTGACATTGTATCCGATTTGTATAAATATAATTGCACGTCAAATGCGAAAACGAATCTAACTGCATCTGGCGTAAGTTTATACACTGGAGTCGTATCTCCTGCTGACACAGGCATAGCAACAAAATATTATGTTATCGATGGAATCGCCAGCAGCTTCTGCATAGGTCCTGACTTAACTGTAACTAGCGTAAGTGTAAATCCGAGTTCTGTGCCGCAAGGCCAGACCGTTAACATTACTGCAACAGTCACTAATGGAAATAATGTTGATGTTACTCAAAGCTTCAATATATCATTCTTCAGAGATGGAAATCCAATCGGATATGTAACCGTAGCTGGCTTGAATGCTGGAAGCACAGAATATCCAAGCATTTTGTACAATACTGCTGGACTTTCATCAGGTTCAAAAACAATTTTGGCAAGAGTTGACGACGCTTCAATTGGTGATTGTAACAACGCAAATGATAATTCAACAGCAGCTCTTAACATAGGGAAAACATATCAGGTCTTAGTTCTAATCAATGGAACTGCATCAACGAATTTCCCAGTACCGGGCAGGCCATATAACGTATCAATCCATGTAAACGATTCTGATGGAGGTAATGTTGCAGCTCTTGTAAAAATTACTGAAAAGAATGGAATAAACTTATTTGCGCCTATCCAGAATTTAAGCGCAGGCAAGGGCGTTTCTCCTTTGGCTGTGGCCCAATTTGAAACGGATGCCAGCGGAAACGCAAACATTGCTTTGATTCCAACTGGAAACAAATTATACAACCCTGAATATGCTTACTTGAATGTTTCGGGTTATGTGGGAAATTACCAGCTTTACTTAGAGGTATTTGACAAAACAACTGGTACGAAGCTGCAGCTCTACAATGGAACCCTAATCAACGAACTGGATTTCACTCTCGGCAGCATGACTGCTGTTAATCCAACAGCAGGGCAGGAGAATTCAATATTTGTGTATAACCACAATTCATTCGTACAACAGATAATAGATTTAGCAAACCAAGTCTACTCAAGCATAAAGAAGTGGACTGGCGTGATATGAAAGCAGCCTATTTACTAGCTCTGTTAATATTGAGCGCAATTATGCTCATTCATCCAGCGCAAGCCACAATAACTTCTGCACAGCTCGTACTTTCAAATGACAGTACGGCCGCACCTCTTGGCTATGATACTTTTACACAATCATATGCTGACAGTTCACAAAAAAATCCGAATGTTTTCCTAAAGATATGCTCGGATGATTCCGCTGACCTGCAGAATAACTTTGCAGCATTTTTCTACAAAGTCGGAACCGTCTCAAAAGAAATTGACATATTCCCCGCACAGATGGTTTCCGTTGACGGAAGCAATTGCTCAAAAGTAGATCTAGATTTTTCTATTTTCAAGGCTCTTTATCCTGGAATTCCTTCTGTTGGTTTAGATGACAACTCAGACCTGTCCTCACCTGACTTTACTGATTTTACAGAAACCACGGGTTTTCTGAAAGGTAACTTCACTGTTCGCTATTTTGATGACGGTGGAAATCTTAATGTTACAGTCACCAAAGCTATTACGGAAACTGGCGCAACTATAACATTAAACAAGTATTTCATAATTATTGGTGTGAGAAACTCCACGGGCTCTGTTTTCAATGAGACTTTAGTGAATTTAGGCGAATCTGTTCTGATGGACCAGCCCGCAAGCTTTTCTTTCAATGTAAATGGCATGGTAATAGGCCAGACAAGATGCCCAACGGGACAAACGCTTTGCCAGGATGGCACATGCAGCGCTAACTGCGCCGGAACAGACACTGGTCCAGCTGGCTGCATAGGTGCTGCAAACTCTATCTGTGAAATTGGCGAAGGCTGCGCCTGCTCTGATTGTTACGGACAGCAGGATAGCTGCGCTACTGGACTGATTTGTGATAGGCAGAGTAAAACTTGCCAGACTTATGATTGCGGAAATGGTGTTTGCGACACTGGAGAAACTCACACTACTTGCCCTGCTGACTGTCCTTCAGCACCGGGAGGCGGTGGTGGAGCTAAAGAAATCACTGGATTTGGCACACCACAAAACATAACTCCGCCAGAACAACCACCGGCACCACCAACTTTAGCTCCAGCAAAACCGACATTCGTTTGTGGAAATAACATCTGTGAAAACGGGGAGAACTTCTTAACCTGCCCTTCAGATTGCCTGAAAGTGGCGCAATTCATACCAGCATACTTTTTCACAATAGCAGCAATTCTGCTAACACTGCTTCTAGTCATTGGAGTTGGCTACAGAATATACAGAACTACGGCTCCAAAGCCATCAAAAACTGTTTTACAATTTGAAATGCCTGAAGTATCTCCGAGATTGGCTCCTAAACACGCTCTGAGAAAACTGCCAGAAGAAAGAGATATACAAGAGAGGTTAGCTTCAGTAAGAAAGAGTCTAGAAGAGCTGTCTCCTGCAAAGCCAGAAGCACCCAAACCAATAAGGACATTTGCGGCCCCTAAACCTGCTCCAAAACCTTTGCCTGAAATCAAAACAGAGGTAAAACCTAAGCTAAAAGAGGCCAAAAAGCTCAAATCCCAGCTTTCTAAAAATTTAAAAGACATAGAGAAAGTGCTTAGATAATGCAAAAGGTTCGCGACATAAGATTAGAGAAAAAAATAACTGCTGATGGTCTTGTTAGACAATTCTATGATGCTGGCGGATTCTCAGCCAAAAAACTGGCTGTCGGTGTTAACATTATTGAAGAGATGTTCAAAGACAAGGACTGCACACGCTTTCTGTCTTTACCCGGCGCGCCTATTTCAACAGGTATGCGCGGCGTTATCAGAGATCTGGTAAAAAACAAGCAGGTTGACGTCGTAATCACAACTTGCGGATTGCTTGACCACGACGTAGCAAGATTATGGAAAGACTACTATCATGGGGATTTCATGATGGATGATGTCGAATTACACAAGAAAGGCATCTATAGGCTCGGAAATATTCTGGTTCCCAAAGAGTCATACGGTGAAATTATTGAAGACAAGATAATACCTGTTCTGGAAAAAATGTACAAGGAAGGCAAAAAGCAAATCTCTACAAAAGAATTTATCTGGGCGATTGGCGAATCAATGCAGAAAGAAAAGAACAAGGAAGATTCCATAATCTACTGGGCCTGGAAAAATCAGATTCCTATTTTCGTACCGGGTCCGACTGATGGTGCTGTCGGTAGTCAGGTCTGGCTATTCTCCCAAAAACATTCAGATTTCAAATTTGATATCATAGCAGATGAACAAGAATTGGCATCAATCGTTTTTGACGCCAAGAAAATGGGCGCCCTGATGATTGGAGGCGGCATTTCAAAACACCACACTATCTGGTGGGCGCAATTTGGCGGCGGTCTGGAATATGCAGTTTACATAACAACTGCTGTTGAATATGACGGCAGCCTGTCCGGAGCTCAAACTCGCGAAGCCATAAGCTGGGGCAAGCTAAAAGAGAAGGCAAAACATATAACTATTGAAGGCGACGCTACGGTATTGCTGCCTTTGATGCTTGCGGCAGTGTTTGAGAGACTATAATGGGCCACGTAGTAATTACATATGAAGAAGTTCCAAAGCTAATTACTAAACTCTATAAAGCAATTAATATGCCCCGAAAATGCGTTGTCGACAAAGAAAGAAAGGCAGAATACATAGTTATTAACACGAGTAAAGAAAAAGTTATAAGCATCAATAAGTTGTGCCGAGAACATGAACACAAAAGGAGGAAGATTTTATGGCAGAAGGCGATAAGAGAGTAGACTGTCCTAAATGCGGCAGTTCAGCGTTTGGTGCTGCAAAAACAAAGATTCCAACATCAAAAATGTATGGCAATTACGTTCGATTAAAATGCTTTAATTGTGGCACTGAATTTGATTTAACAGAGAAAACTTGATAAATGAAAATAAAAGAGCTGCCAACGTCAGAAAGACCCAGAGAACGACTGGTGCGATTTGGTGTTAAAGCTTTATCGGATTCTGAGTTGCTGGCTATAATTCTTAGGACTGGATCAAAACAGGAAAATGTTTTAGATTTATCACAAAAATTATTGCAAAAATACAATTTAAGGGCGTTATCGCAAACAAATATCTCTGAATTGCGTAGAGTGTTTGGAGTTGGACAAGCCAAAGCTTGTCAAATTTTGGCTTGCTTTGAACTAGCTCGCAGGCTTGGAGCTTACACGGAAGAAGAGCGGCCCGTAATTAAAACTCCGCATGATGTCGCGAGATTAATTACTCCTGAACTTCGAGACCTGAAACAAGAGCATTTTATCTTGCTATGTTTAGATGCGAGGAAGCGGCTAATAAAAAAAGAAACGATTTTTATTGGAAGTTTAGATGCTAGCACTATTCACCCTAGAGAGATTTTCAAAACCGCAGCAGTAGAATCTGCTGCCGCAATTATTTTTGTTCACAATCACCCATCTGGTGATCCTGCAGCCAGCGAAGATGATGTTTTAATAACTAAAGAATTAGCTGCTGCGGGCAAGCTGTTAGGTATAGAGGTCGTGGACCATATAATTATTGGCTCAAATGAGTTTATGAGTTTTAGAGAAGAGGGGCTTCTGTCATGATCGCTTTTCTCTCTCAAGCAATTTGTCCCTTATAATTTTGCCTTGCGGAGTTAGCTCATAAACTCTTCCTGTTATCGCTTTAGGATTTAAGCACATTGCTAGCTTTCGTTTCTCTAAGTCTCTGAGAACTCTGCTCACATTTGCTAATGTAAGCTTAACCTCCTCTTTAAGTTCGGTTGGAGTTCG
>Ga0315289_10015315_pt1 | contig 10648 bp, 5 predicted proteins | sample YL17G11_40_MG_FD_203452 | JGI IMG/M metagenome (GOLD analysis project Ga0315289, IMG submission 203452) | Sediment microbial communities from Yellowstone Lake, YNP, Wyoming, USA - YL17G11_40 | ecosystem: Environmental > Aquatic > Freshwater > Lake > Sediment | place: USA: Wyoming | collected...
TTGGTCTATGCGCGCATCACGCACGCCCGGCTGGAAATCAAGGCGCGCTGGAAGCAGTATCTCATGATTGGCGCGCTGGGTTCGGCCATCCCCTTCGTGCTCATCTCGACGGCCGAGCTCCATTTGCCCGCGTCGCTGGCCGCGATCCTGAACGCGACCACCCCGCTCTTCGGCGCCGTGATCGCCGCCCTCTGGATCGAAGACGCGCTCACCCCGGCGAAAGTTGCCGGGCTCGTCCTGGGCGTGCTGGGGGTGAGCATCGTGGTAGGATGGAGCCCGCTGGAGTTATCCGGCATCGTGATGCTCTCAATCGGCGCGTCGCTGCTCGCCGCGGCGTTCTACGGCCTGTCCGGCGTCTTCACGAAAGTGAAAGCCGCGGGCGCGCGGCCTGTGGGAATGGCGGTCGGGAGCCAGCTCGGCGCCGCCTTGCTTCTCATTCCGCTTGTCCCCTTCGCTCTGCCCAATAGCCGCCCATCCGTTGTGGTTGTGCTCTGCTTTCTCGCGCTGGCGGTGTTGTGTACGGCGCTTGCCTATCTCATCTACTTCCGGCTGATCGTCGATGTAGGGCCGACCAAGGCGCTCACCGTGACCTTCCTGGTGCCGGTGTTCGCCGTGGCATGGGGAGCGATCTTCCTGGCAGAGCCGCTGACCGGGGGCGCGGCCTTGGGTTGTGCCGTCGTCCTGGCCGGAACTGCCCTCGTGACTGGAGTACGGCTAGGCGCGCTATGGCGGGCTGTCACCGCGAAAGCCCCCACCGGCCGGGGTTCCCTCTGAGCCGTGGACCGCGTCTTCGCCGCGTGTCACGGCTTCTCTGCGGAGATCCCTTGCCGCGCGAAGTGCGCCTGCAGGCTGCGGTAGCGCAGCTCCTTCTGCCGCAGGGCACGGATGGCCGCGGTGGCTGCCGCGGCCGCTGAGAGGGTGGTGAGCAGGGGCACGTCCATGGCCGTCGCCGCAGCCCGGATGGCCGCGCCGGCGCTATGCGAGCGCGGGCCCAACGGCGTGTTGAGAATCAGATCCACCTTCCCGCCCAGGATCAGATCGACCGGGTTGGGCGGTTCATCCATGGCCTTGTTGACGACCTCGACCGGCAGGCCGGCACGGGCGAGATACGCCGCAGTGCCGGGCGTAGCGCACAACCGGAAGCCCATCCGGTGCAGATCGCGGGCAATCTTCAGGGCCGCCCCCTTGTCGAAGTCGTTCACGCTCATCAAGATCGTGCCTTCCAGCGGCAGGCCCGTTCCCGCGGCCAGTTGTGATTTGGCGAAGGCGTGGCCGAAGTGCGAGGCATGTCCCATCACCTCGCCGGTGCTGTGCATCTCCGGCCCCAGCAGCGCGTCCGCCCCTGGCATCTTCTTGAAGGGCAGCACGGCCTCCTTGACGAAGAACCCGTCGACCACGGGCGCCTCCAGGATTCCGAGTTCCTCCAGGGTGCGCCCTACCATGATTTGCGCAGCCACGCGTGCCAGGTTCAGACCGGTGGCCTTGCTGGCATAGGGCACGGTGCGCGAGGCGCGGGGATTGATCTCCAGCACGTAGACGATGTCGTCCTTGATCGCGAACTGCGCGTTCATCAGACCGTGCACCCCGAGAGCCAGCCCCAGACGCTCAGTGTATTCCTTGATGATGCTCAGGTGATAGGAGCTGACCTTGTACGGCGGCAACACGCACGCGGAATCGCCGGAGTGCACGCCGGCCTCCTCGATGTGCTGCATGATGGCGCCGATGACGACGCGCGTGCCGTCGGCCAGCGCATCGACGTCGATCTCGAACGCGTCCTCCATGAAACGGTCGATAAGGATGGGGTGGCCGGGCGCCGCCTCCAACGCCTGCCCTACAATGCCCTCGAGCTGGGATGGGTCGTCGATGACCGCCATGGCCCTTCCGCCCAGCACGTAAGACGGACGCACCAGCACCGGGTAGCCGAGCTGCTCCGCGACGCGCCGCGCCTCTTGCAGCGAGTGGGCTACGCCGTTTTCCGGCTGTGGGATGTCCAGCTCGGCCAAGAGGGCGGAGAACCGCTGGCGGTCCTCGGCCAGGCGGATCGCCTGAGGAGAGGTGCCCAGGATCCGCACACCGGCCTCGGCGAGCCCCTCCGCCAGGTTGAGGGGCGTCTGCCCCCCGAACTGGACGATGGCGCCGATGGGCCGCTCTCGTTCCACGACGTTTAGCACATGTTCATGTGTCAGCGGCTCGAAGTAGAGCCGGTCCGCCGTGTCGTAATCGGTGGAGACGGTTTCGGGGTTACAGTTGAGCATGATCGTCTCATAGCCCATCTGCGAAAGCGCGAAGGCCGCCTGGCAACAACAATAGTCGAACTCGATGCCCTGGCCGATGCGGTTTGGGCCACTCCCCAGGATGAGCACCTTGGGGCGATCTGTCGGGTTGGCCTCGTCGGCCATCCCATAGGCGCTGTAGAGATAGGGCGTTTGAGCCTCGAACTCGGCCGCGCACGTGTCGACGCGGTGGAAGGTGGGCCGGATACCCAGCTCGCGGCGCAAGGAGCGGATGGCGTCTCCGTCAGCCCCCTGTCCGCGGGTGGCAGGAAAGTACACTGTGTATAAAGGGAGCTCCGTCACAAGGCGCGCCAGATGGGAGTCGGCAAACCCCATGCGCTTCGCGCGCCGGATGAGCTGCGCCAGATCACCTTGCCGCGCAGGAAAGGACACTCGATTCACAGAATCGTGTAGGCGCCACGCCCGGATCTCCTGCTCCAGGTCCGCGATCCTCCTCATCTCCGCGAGGAACCAGGGATCGAAGCCGGTGACGCCGGCGACGTCCTCGAGCGGTGTGCCGGCGCGCACGGCACGGTAGACTTTGAAAAGGCGGTCTGCCGTTGGCGCGGCCATCTCCTCGAGGACGGGCGCCGCCACGGGTACGGGCTTTTTCGGCCCTGAGCCGTCGAGCGCGTCCGCGCCGATCTCTAGCGATTGCACGGCCTTCTGGAGTGCTTCGGGGAAGGTGGCGCCCAGCGCCATCACCTCGCCCACCGACTTCATCTGGGGTCCCAACACGGGGTCCACACCTGGGAACTTCTCGAAAGCCCAGCGCGGGATCTTGACGGCCACATAATCCAATGATGGCTCGAACGCCGCACGCGTCTGCCGGGTGATGTCATTGGCGATCTCGTCCAGGGTGTAGCCCACGGCCACGAGCGCGGCGATCTTGGCGATGGGAAACCCCGTGGCCTTCGACGCCAGCGCCGACGACCGCGAGACGCGCGGGTTCATCTCGATGACCAGGACGCGCCCGGTTCGGGGATCCACCGCGAACTGCACGTTGGCGCCGCCCGTTTCCACGCCCACCGCCGTCATCACGCGCCGGGCCAGGTCGCGCAACACCTGGTATTCGCGGTCGGTCAGGGTCTGCGCAGGCGCCACCGTGATGCTGTCACCGGTGTGCACTCCCATGGGGTCGAGATTCTCGATACTGCACACAACCACGAAGTTGTCGGCCCGGTCGCGCATCACCTCGAGCTCGTATTCCTTCCAGCCCAGCACCGACTCCTCGATCCATGCCTGGAAGATCGGGGATGCCGCTCTGGCCTTACGCACAGCCTGGGCAAGCTGCCCTGGCTCGTAGACCCAGGATGCGCCCGTGCCCCCCAGGGCAAAGGATGCACGCACCAGCAGCGGGTAACCGGTCTCTCGGGCCACTGCCTCCGCCTGTGCCAACGATTCCGCCGGCCCGCCTCGCGGTACGGTGATGCCTACGGCCATGAGGGTCTCGCGAAACGCGTTGCGGTCTTCGGCAGCGCGGATGGCTGGCAGCGAGGCCCCGATCAACTGAACGCCCGCGCGCTCCAGCACACCGGCCTCACTCAGGGCCAGGGCCAGGTTCAGCCCGGTCTGCCCACCGACCGTGGGCAGCATGGCATCCGGGCCTTCCTGGGCGATGATGGCCTCCAGCGCCTCCACCGTGAGCGGCTCGATGTAGGTGACGTCGGCGATCTCAGGATCGGTCATGATGGTCGCCGGGTTCGAGTTGACGAGCACCACGCGATAGCCCTGCGAGCGCAGGGCTTTGACCGCCTGCGTGCCGGAATAGTCAAACTCGGCGGCCTGGCCGATGACGATGGGGCCGGAACCGGGGATCAAGATCGTGTGGATGTCAGTACGCTTGGGCATCGGCAGTCACATGAGGTATGAACAAAACTCGTCGAAGACGCTTTGGGCGTCATGAGGGCCGGCGCTGGCCTCGGGGTGGTACTGCACGCTCATCACGGGCCTGCCTCGCAGCCGCATCCCCTCGAGCGAGCCGTCATTGAGGCTCGTGTGGGTTACTTCCACGATGGCCGCATCCAGCGTGTCGGGCTCCACGCAGTAGTTGTGGTTCTGGGCCGTGATCAGGACGTGGCCGGTGCTCATGTTCTGCACCGGGTGGTTGGCGCCGTGGTGGCCGAACTTCAGGCGGCGCACCCGGCCTCCCAGCGCCAGGCCGAGTAACTGGTGCCCCAGGCAGATGCCCAGGATCGGCAGTCCGCTCTGCAACAGCTCGCGGACGGTCTCGACGGCGTAGGGCAGGCCGGCGGGGTCCCCCGGACCATTTGAGAGCACCACGGCATCGGGTCGCAGCGCCAGCGCCTCGCTGCAGGGCGTGCTCGCCGGGACGACGGTGACCCGCCCGCCGTGCGCCGCAAGGTGACGCAGGATGTTGCGCTTGGTCCCGAAATCATACACGACGAAATGGGGCGCCCGCTCTGCGGCGCCCACCTCCAGTGCGTCCGACTTTCCGATCCAATGGCTGGCGGCATCGCCCCCCCATGCATACGCCTGCGCGCTTGTCACCGCCCGCACCATATCGCGGCCGTCGAGGCCGGGCCAGCCCCGTACCATGTCCAGCAGACCGGCCGCAGGGGTGCCCCGCGTGGAGAGCGCCGCGCGCATCGTGCCCTGGTCTCGCAGCTTGCGCGTCAGATAGCGCGTATCCACCTCACTGATGCCGGGGATGCCGTGAGCAGCCAGCCACTCGGGCAGCGTCGTCGAAGCACGCCAGTTGGACGCTATCGGGCTGAGCGACCGCAAGACGACGGCCTCGACCTGGGGCGCAGCCGATTCATAGTCTTCCGGGTTGATGCCGACATTGCCGATGTGGGAGACGGTGAAAAGGACGCCCTGCCCACGATAGGAAGGATCGGTCAGGATCTCCTGGTAGCCCGTCATGCTGGTGTTGAAAACCAGCTCGAAAACAGCAGCGGCGCGCGCGCCGAAAGGCTGCCCGCAGATGATGTCGCCATCTTCAAGGACCAGGACGGCATCGCTCATGCGCGGGCTTCCTCCAGCGCCTGCCGCGCGCCTTTGGCCAGCCAGCCGGCGTCCGTGTTGAGCGCGATCAGAGTGAAGCCGCTGGCAATGGCGCCGCGCGCGGCCTGCGCGTCTACCGCGTAGATCCCTAGCGGCACTTTGGCCTCCAGCGAGCGGCGCCGCACCGTCTCGATGGCCTCCTGAACTCGCGGGTGGGTAATCTGGCCCAGCAATCCCAGGCTGCCCGAAAGGTCAAACGGCCCGATGAGGGCGGCGTCGATGCCGGGCACGGCTAGGATCTCGTCGATGTTGCGCACGGCATCCGCGTGTTCGATCTGGAGGATGATCGCGAGCGTTTCGTTCGCCTTCGCGACGTACTCCTGGAAGGCCATGCCGTAACCCTGGGCGCGGGCCGCGCCCGCCCCGCGCCTGCCCTTCGGAGGGTACAAGCAACAGGCGACGGCCTCTCGGGCTTCGGCTGCCGATCTCACCTGGGGTACCACCACGCCGTCGCACCCGGTATCCAGCGCCTTCTTGATCCATACCTCCTTGTTCTCGGGCACCCGGATCACGCACGGACAGCGCCCTCCGACGGCCTGGATCAGCGCCTGTGCCTGGATGATGTCGCCGGGGCCATGCTCCAGGTCGATCCACAGGTAATCGAACCCCACCAGCGACATGATCTCCGCCACATCGGGGGATGGGATGATCAGAATGGGGCCGATCAGCGTTTCGCCGCTCTTGAGGCGCTTCTTGAGGTCGTCCATATTGTCTTTCACTCCGTAGTCTTGTTTCGTCTTCCCTGGCGCCCCGCAACAGCCGGCGCTCCCGGCGCCTCGGTTGGGCGCATCCCGAGGTCGCGGCGCAGGGCGGCCAGCTCCTCTGGGGTCAGGTGGCGCCACTCTCCCGGTTGCAGACCGGCCAGCGCCAGCGGGCCGATGCCGACGCGCACGAGCCGCAACGTGGGATGCCCAACCGCGGCGCTCATGTGGCGGATCTGGCGCTTGCGCCCTTCACGCAGCACCAGGCGCAGCCACGCCGTGGGGACATCCGTGCGGTGGCAGATAGTCGGCGTCCGGGCGGGAAGATCCGGCTCGTCCGTCAGGAGTTCCACCTGGGCCGGCGCCGTCATCTCACCCTTTACCATCACGCCGCTGCGCAAGGGTTCGATTGCCCGGCCGTCGGGAACGCCCTCCACCTGGACCAGGTAGGTCTTCGGCAACTTGTAGCGCGGATGCGTGATGCGGTGGGCCAGGGCGCCGTCATCGGTCAGAAGGATCAACCCCTCGCTGTCCTGGTCCAGCCGCCCCGCGGCCTCCACTCCCGCTACTGGCACGTACTCTGCCAACGTTGGGCGCCCTTCGACATCGGAGAAGGCGGAGAGCACGTTGTACGGCTTGTGAAGAAGCAGGTAACAGCAGGCTCGCGCCGGCGCGGCCTGGCGTTGGCTTCCATCAGACGAACGGCGCTGCGTCGGCACCGCATCTCCCAAGTCTCAGGGTAAGGCCAATTGGCGGCAGCACGTGGCGGCTATTGTACCACGTTTCCCTGTCACTTCCGACAACACGCCCTATGACAGGAAAGTACACTCGATTCGTAGAATCGTGTATTGGACAGAGAAGGGGAGTTCTCCTACAATGGTTCAGGAAAGCACACCCCGGCCCGCAACCCGGAGAGGGCGGACATATCTCAGCCCCAACCCCTGATGACCTTGGAGGACTTTTCGTGAGAGTGATGGGACAACTTACCGTTAGACCTGCCCTTCCGTCGGAAATCGCTCGCCTGGACGAGCTGGCTTGCAACCTGTGGTGGAGCTGGCACCCCGATGCCCAGTCTCTTTATCAGTCGATCGATCCGTCGCTGTGGGAGCAGGTCAACCATAATCCCCCGCAGTTCCTGCGCCAGGCGAGCCAGCGGAAACTGGAGCTTGCCGCGCGCGATCCCGAATACCTGGGCCGCTTTCATGCGATCATGGCGGCCTTCGACGCATACATGCACCCGCAGCCGGGCACGACGTGGTGCGAGCGCGCCCATCCAGGGATGTGCGATGGCCTGATTGCTTACTTCTCCGCGGAGTTCGGCCTGCATGAATCCTTGCCGATCTACTCGGGCGGGCTGGGCATCCTCTCGGGCGACCACTGCAAGACCGCAAGCGACCTGGGCTTGCCCTTTGTGGGCGTCGGGTTCCTGTACCCCCAGGGTTACTTCCAGCAGACCATCGACGCCGATGGACGGCAGCAGGCGGTCTACGAGAAGCTGGACTTCTCCGATGTGCCGGCCATGCCCGCCCTGGGCCCGGACGGGAAGCACGTGATGATCTCTGTCGATCTTCCCGGCCGCACCATCTATGCCGAGATCTGGCGGATCCAGGTAGGCCGGGTGCCGATCTATCTGCTGGACACGGATGTCGAGCGGAACATGCCGGCCGATCGGGAGCTGTCCGCGCGCCTCTATGGCGGCGACCGGCAGATGCGCATCTCGCAGGAGCTTGTGCTGGGCACCGGCGGCGTGCGTGCGCTGCGCGCCCTGGGGCTGCGCCCGACCGCCTGGCACCTGAATGAGGGGCATGCGGCCTTCCTGCAGTTGGAGCGGCTGCGCGAGTTCATCCAGGAGCAGGGGTTGGCTTTTCCCGCGGCGTTGTGGGCCACGCGCGGTGACTCGGTCTTCACCACCCATACCCCCGTCCCGGCCGGCAATGACGCCTTCGACTTCGATCTGATCGACCGCTTCTTCGGGAGTTTCTGGCCCCGGCTTGGCTTGGACCGGGAAGCCTTTCTTAACCTGGGCAGGTTCGACAATCCCTGGGGTCCGCAGTTCAGCATGACCGTGTTAGCGCTTCGTACGACGAGTCGAGCCAACGGCGTCAGCCAAGTGCATGAAGGCGTAGCGCGACGGATGTGGCAGGGGCTCTGGGCCGATCTTCCACAGCAGGACGTCCCCATCGGGCACGTCACCAACGGGGTGCACATCGAGACATGGCTGCATCCGGGGATGGCTGCACTTTTCGATCGCTACCTCGAAACCGGCTGGCGCGACACGATCGACGAGCGCGCCACATGGAAGGCCGTAGAAGCGATCCCCGACGCGGCGCTGTGGGAACAGCACCGGTCCGCCAAGATGGCGATGCTGAGCTTGGTGCGCGGGCGGGTCGCCCGGCGCCTGGTTCGTCTGGGCGCTGGCGCCGCGGACCTCGAGAGTGCGAAGCATGTGCTGGACCCGCGCGCGCTGACGATCGGCTTTGCCCGGCGGTTTGCTACCTATAAGCGCGCGACCCTGCTCTTCCGTGACCCGGAGCGCCTCAAGCGGATCCTGAACGACCCGGCGCGGCCGGTGCAGGTGGTTTTCGCCGGCAAAGCCCATCCCGCTGACGAACCGGGCAAGGGGTTCATTCAGGCGATTTACGCGCTCAGCAAACAACCCGGGTTCTCGGGCCGCATCATCTTCGTCGAAGACTATGATGCCAGCATGGCGCGCTCGCTGGTGGCAGGTGTGGACCTCTGGCTCAATAATCCTCGCAAACCTTTGGAGGCCTGCGGGACGAGCGGGCAGAAGGCGGGGCTGAACGGTGTGCCGAACTTCAGCGTGTTGGACGGCTGGTGGGTCGAGGGTTACGACGGGGGTAACGGTTGGGCCATCGGCGCGGATGTCGCCTACCCGGACGAGAACAGCCAGGATGACGCAGACGCCTCTTCGCTGTATGACACGCTGGAACAAGAGATCATCCCTCTTTTCTACGAACGTGACGCACAGGGCATCCCGGGCGGCTGGATCGCCATGAGGCGGGCTTCGATCGCTTCTGTCGCGCCGGCCTTCAGCACCCATCGCATGCTGAAGCAGTACATGAATGATTACTATGTCGGCTGCGCGGCAACAAGCAAGGCGTTGCGCCAAGAGGGCTTCGCCCGCGCGCGGCAACTGGCGGAATGGGAAGCGCGCGTGCGGTCAGGCTGGGCTGCGCTGAGCCTTCAGGCCACGGGGCCTGCGAACGGCAACGTGTCGGTCGGCCAAGCTGTGAACGTGCAGGCTACCTTGCGCTCTGCCGGCATCCGCCCCGATGATGTCGCCGTCGAGCTGGTCTATGGCCGCCAGGAGGACGGTCAGTTTGTGGCCGAAGGGGCGCTTCCGATGTCTCGGGCGGCCGCAGATGGCGACGGTGACGGCTATGTGCAGGCAAGCACACTGTATGTATTTGACGGAGCTTTCCCGGAGAGCGGCAAATACGCCTACGGCGTGCGCGTCCGGCCCGACCAGGTGGAGCTGCCGAACGCGTTTGCGGTGCCATTGGTGAAATGGGCTTGACAATGAGTCCATCATGGCCGGCGACACTTCGGTTCTGAGCGAGCGCGAGCTGGAAGTCCTGAAGCTGGTTGCCACCGGCGCCACCAATCAGGAGGTCGCGCGCGCCCTGGTCATCAGCCCGAACACAGTCAAAGTACACCTGCGCAATATCTTCGAGAAGCTGGAGGTACAGTCGCGGACCGAGGCCACCATGGAAGCGGTGCGCCGCGGGTGGGTCTCGGTCCCCAACGCAGCAACGGCCCCGGCTATCGAAGCGACTTCGCCGCCGCCGGTGGCCCCCGAAAGGCCTCCCGCCCCGCGGCCCGCGCTTTCGCACTGGCAACGTGTCTACATGGTGCTGGTGGGCGGCCTGGTGCTGCTTGCCAGCCTGGCGCCCGCCTGGTGGCGAGCCCGCAACCAGACGACGCCGAGTTCAGCCTTTAGCGACGTGGGCCAGCCCCAAGTCGCGCCTGAGCTGCGGCCAGCCGTGCGGCGCTGGGGCAGTGCGGCGCCTCTTCCCGAGCCGCGAAGCCGCCTGGCCCTGGCGGCCGATGGGGCGAGCCTGTATGCCGTCGGCGGCGAGACCTCGAGCGGGGTCACGGACCTGCTGACGATCTACAGTCCGGGCAGCAACAGTTGGACGGCGGGGCCGGCTAAGCCGACGCCCGTGTCGAATGTCGGCGCGGCAGTGATTGGAGGCCGCCTCTATGTGCCGGGCGGCACCACCGTAGATGGCAGCGTCACCGACGTGTTTGAAGTCTACGACGTCCAGGCGCGGACGTGGGAAAAGCGCGCGCTTCTGCCGGGTCCCGTCGCCGCATACGCCCTGGCCGCTTCAGGCGGAAAGCTTTACCTGTTCGGCGGCTGGGATGGCGCAGCCTACCGGGCAGACACCCTCGTGTACGATCCCGCCACCGATAGCTGGACAGTGGGTTCGCCGCTGCCTACACCGCGAGCGTTTATGGCTGCCGGCGAGCTCAAGGGACTGATCTATGTCGTGGGCGGCTTCGATGGCAGGCGCGAATTGGGGCGCGTGGATGTGTATGACCCTGCGGGCGAAGGCGCCGCCGCCGGGCCCTGGTCGAGCCGGGCGCCCCTCAGCCAGCCGCGTGCGGGGCTCGGCCTGGCGG
>Ga0315289_10015319_pt1 | contig 10646 bp, 8 predicted proteins | sample YL17G11_40_MG_FD_203452 | JGI IMG/M metagenome (GOLD analysis project Ga0315289, IMG submission 203452) | Sediment microbial communities from Yellowstone Lake, YNP, Wyoming, USA - YL17G11_40 | ecosystem: Environmental > Aquatic > Freshwater > Lake > Sediment | place: USA: Wyoming | collected...
TACGAATATTCTCCCAAACTTGACAATTTACTATTAACCGGTTATAATGATTATAGTGGTTAACGGAGGCGACAAAAATATATGGCTCACACCAAGAATCATAGAAATGGTGGCGCACCAAGAGACGCCGAGATTCACCATCTGATCGGCGGCGCAGTGTGCCTGGATTTTGCGAATACGCTCTACGGTCACGGCGAAACTCCGTTGCATGAATATCTGTTTGACTACCGCGATCTCATCTTGTGGAGCCGACACGCTGGCACCTTGCCCGATAGCGATGCGGAGACCCTTCTTCGGAAAGCCGCTCGCCAAAGCAACGAGGCGCTTTCGACCTTCCACCGCGCCATCGCTGTACGTGAGACCATCTTCCGCGTATTCTCTACCATCGCGCACGGCGGCTACCCCAAACCTGCCGATCTTGAAATGCTCAATGCAGCACGGTCGGAAGCATATCTGCACTCACACATTGAGCGCTCCCAAGATGGTTTTGTGATTGATTGGAACGACAAGACCGCTCTGGAGCGGATACTTTGGCCTATCGCCCTCTCCAGCGCGGAATTGCTCACTTCGGAAAAAGTGCGGTGCGTGCGTCAGTGTGATGGCGACACATGCGATTGGCTTTTTGTGGACACCAGTCGCAATCACCTGCGACGCTGGTGCTCCATGAGCAAGTGCGGCAATCGCGCCAAAGTCCGCCGCTTCCTCGAACGGAAGCGCAGACCAGTGAGCGCCGGGCATCATCGTTAACCAGTATTATGGTCTAAACCAGTTGATGGACAAGCCGACCGCAGGAGGTAGGATATGAGCCACCGAACGCTATCCGCGTACTTTGTCTTTCTGGTTGCTTTGCTCGTGGCGCCGGCGATACTTTTCGGCGCAGAGAAACTTGAAGCAAATTCAAATAGTGATTGCTTGTCAACCTAAGACCGCGCCGTCTGCAATGTCATTTTGGGATCGAGTGCGAACAAAGCAACGACCAACGCGGTAGGTGTTGCTATCGGCGGTGGAGGTGAGCCAGCCTTTCCCAACCAAGTCACAGGGAATTTCGGCGCAATCGGCGGCGGTCTGGGCAACACCGCGGGCGATCTAGCGACCATCGCCGGCGGTTCGCGCAATGCTGCGACTGGTTTCCATTCGACGGTGAGCGGCGGATCGAATAACATTGCCTCTTTTCCCTATACGACTGTTGGCGGCGGCGAGAACAACATTGCCGGTCTCGCTCACGCTACCGTCAGCGGCGGTACCTATAACACCGCGAGCGCTCGCGATACAACAGTCAGCGGAGGTTCGGGCAATCTGGCTGGCTTTACGCTTGCTACGGTTGCGGGTGGCGCCAACAACGCTGCCAGTAGTCTGGCGGCGGCGATTGGCGGCGGCGATCATAACGTCGCCAGTGGCGCGTTCGCCACAGTCTCGGGCGGATCGAGCAATCATGCCTCGGGTTTCAACGCAACGGTGAGTGGCGGATCCGGCAATATCGCCAACGGCAACAGCGCTACCGTCGGCGGAGGTCTCGCGAATTGGGCGGCTGCCGACTACAGCACTGTCGCCGGTGGTTCTGAAAACACAGCAGGGACTGGGAATGACGATCCAAGAATTGCTCACTACGCGGCAGTGGGTGGCGGGTCACAGAATACGGCGAGCGGCGCGTTCTCTACCATCCCTGGTGGTTTGTCCAACAGTGCGGCGAGCGCGTACAGTTTTGCCGCAGGACGCCGCGCCAGAATAGACTCGGCGCACCCAGGCGCAGTCCTCTTTGCCGATTCCAGCGATTCCGACTTTAACTCGTTCGCCGCGAACGAATTCGCCGTGCGCGCAATCGGCGGCGTACGCTTCGTTACAGCAGTGGACAGCGCCGGGAGTCCCAGCGCCGGCGTACGACTTGCCAAGGGAAGTGGATCATGGGAATTGCTCAGCGATCGCAATGCCAAGGAGAACATCACGACCGTGGATGGGCGCGCGGTGGTCAAGCAGTTGGCTGAAATCCCGCTTAGCGCATGGAACTACAAAACCGAAGCCGCTTCCATTCGGCATATCGGACCGATGGCGCAGGATTTCCGCGCCTTTGGAGTAGGCGCAGGCGACCAGTACATCAGCATCGTAGACGCGAATGGGGTTGCGCCGGCAACGATTCAAGGGTTGTACGAGTTGAAACAAGAGCAAGACAATCAAATGCGAGTGCAGCAACAACAGATCGCCACGCTGAAATCCGAGAACGCTGCTCTACAGACGCGCATTGATGATTTGGATTCACGCATGGCGGCGATGGAACAAGCGGTGAAACAGAATAGCGTTTCGACGCAGCCGGTCTCCGCTCTGCAATCCATTTGGGCTTTCTTCTCAGGATTGGGGTTGATCGGTTTAGTCCTGAGCCGGCGATAGCAATCTCGGACATGACGCGAAACGATCTATTCCGGAAGAGTGCACAAAACACGACCGACACAATCGAATTGTCGAATCCCGCAGAAGGAGGAACACCGCTATGAAGAATTCAGCCCCATGGCAATTCGTTGGCTTGCTGGGACTTGCTTGTGGTATCGCGTTGATCGCAGTTGCTTGCTCGTCTCCTACGGCTAGCCCAAGTTTGTCCACCCCGGCAAACACACCTGCTCCCATCGCACAAATCACGCCGACACCAACAGAACGATGGATGGAGTTGCTGATGAGAATGCCTTATCCGTACACGACACCGCTTCCGCCGCCGACACCCTCGGTTCTCGACGGCATCTACGCCAAGTTTGAGGACAGAGAGGGAACGCCGGTCCCATGCCGGCGCTGTCCAGATTATGCCCCCGAACGCGGCATCTGGCGATTGAGTCTTGAAAAAGGCGTCTTTAGAGTTTTCTACCAATTTTGGAATTGGACGAGCGTCGGGTCATACACCGTGTCGGGGGATCGAATCACGTTTTTCAATGACCCGAACTGTTACGAGGATGTCGGCATCTACACGTGGAAACTGGAGGACGGTACACTGACATTCAAAGTGATCGCAGATGATTGCGCCATCGCGCTCCGGGCGAAGAACTTTACGATGCGTCCCTGGCTCTCCTGTCAGCCGCCAAACCGCGAAGCCGCGATCACCGATCACTGGCTCAAGTCGCCCGGCTGCTACGAACCCTAAACGAACCAATTAAGGGCGACGCACCTCACCATTGCGTCGCCCTTGCTTTTTGCCCCCACTTGTTTGCGCGACCAAATCGCGGTAGAATCACGCGAGGAGGTTTCACCGATGCGTATTCTCTCTCGGGCTGACGTTCAGCGCGCGCTCACGATGAAAGACGCGATCGCGATTGTGCGCGACGCGTTCGCGCAACTTTCGACGAATCAAGCGACTGTTCCCCTGCGTGTCCCCGTGCCGATTGCCCAGCACGACGGCGTCACGCTCTTTATGCCCGCGCACTTGCACACCTCCGACGCGCTCGCGGTCAAAATCGTCTCCGTTCACAACCGGAATCCCGCGAAAGGACTACCGCTGATTCACGCGCTCGTCGTCGTCATTGACGCGGCAACCGGCAAGCCGCTCGCCGCGATGGAAGGCGGCTATCTCACCGCGCTCCGCACCGGCGCCGGCAGCGGCGTGGCAACCGACTTGCTCGCGCGGCGCGACGCGCGCGTCGCCGCGATTTTTGGCGCGGGTGTGCAAGGGCGCACGCAGTTGCTCGCAGTTGCGGCAGTACGAAACCTTGAACGTGTTCACGTCTTTGATGCGAGCCCAACCCAGGTTGAAAAATTCATCGCGGAGATTCGCGGCAGCTCAACCGTGCCGAGTGATTTGCGCGCCGTGTCATCTCCAACCGAAGCGGTGCGCGACGCGGACATCATTTGCACCGCAACGACTTCGACCAAGCCGGTGTTCAACGGTAGCGATCTCAACCCCGGCGCACACATCAATGCCGTCGGCGCGTACACGCCGCAGATGCAAGAAGTGGACGAGGCGACGCTCAAGCGCGCGAGCAAAATCGTGATTGATCATCGCGCGGGCGCGCTCGCGGAAGCGGGGGATTTGATTATCGCGCTGAAGAACGGCGCGATCACCGAAGCGAATATTTACGCAGAGATTGGGGAAATCGCGGCGGGAAAAAAGCGCGGACGCGAACGCGACGACGAAATCACGTACTATAAATCGGTGGGCAATGCAGTGCAGGATGCGTCCGTCGCGCGCGCGATTTACGACGCGGCGGTGCACGGAAATTTGGGGACGGAGGTAGAATTGTAGGGGCGGGGTCACCCCGCCCACGTTCGCGGCATGACGTCGCCCCTACAAAAACAAGATCGCCCGCCCGCGATTGACACGGGCGGGCATTTTTTTCGCCAATGACGGAACGGCATGCGTTCCCTACGCCGCCTGCAATCCTTTCAGCAACTTATCAAACGCCTTGTCGTACTTTACCGCGCCCTTCTTCCAGCCGCAGAAATCACCGACGACTTCGGACGACATCCGACTTGCGTTCGTGTTCTGTGTTGGCAGATTCTATTCGCGTGGCACATCTGACAATGTTGAAACCATCGAGAGGTGATAGTTTGCGCCGATGTCTTCGAGATGATAACTTACAATGTACCGTCGGTCGTGCGCAAAGAATTGCCCTTTGCGCTCGAGCAATGCAGTGAGAATGTAATTGAGATCGCCGCGCCATTCTTCGCCCGCCTGCCCCAAGACATTCCGTACAACCTCGTCCATCAACTTTTGTCGCGTGTCATTCGGCAACAGCGCGGCGTTCCACGCACAAGTCCCTAGCACGACCAACTTTTCCATCGCCTGCAATGTCGTCGCGTATTGGTTGAACGGTTCGATAAATTCCCAAAACACTGCCGAGATTTTCGATTCGCCCGCTGGTCGCCGAATGTATTTCATATTCTCTGGCAAACCGTACGCGCGCAATTCGCGTTCCAGTTTATCCAGACCAGTTTGCCCAGTTTTCCGTTGAGGTTTCTTTCGCTTTGACATGTCTCCCTTTTGATGGCATCTGGGACGAAACGGCGTTCGTCCGCTACGCCACCTGCAATCCCTTCAGCAACTTGTCAAACACCTTGTCGTACTTTACCGCGTCCTTGTCCCAGCCGCCAAAATCACCGACGACTTTGCGGACGACATCCGCTTTGCGCTCGTGTTCCCAATGATCGAAGAGGTAATCGTCAATGCGAATCGCGCAGGATGAGCGGCAAATAAATCCACGGGAGTCGCCGCCATTCGTACGCACCAATGTCCGGTTGCGCATCGCGCGCATAGTTATCAAAATCCCGGGAAGGCGAACCGCTGACGGCGCCCGCATTGATCGCAGGACTCGTCGCAAGCAAATGCGCATCGAACGCGTCTATCGAGGAATTGACGATACCCACAGGGACACCACAGATGCTATGCGCACCCGGACAGTCATCGTGTTTCACGTTCGCGATCAGCGCATAGTCATTGTCGAACGGGTCTTGGGGAAAGGTCTCTTCGTACATCAAGCAGGTGTTTTCGAACGGTTGCAGAAAATCGGTCTGCCCCTGAAAGATGTTACTACGCAAACGAACTTTTTCCGTGCCATTGCACGCCCCGTCGCACTCGGCAACGACCAGGCAATCTCCTTCACTCGTGAACGTCGAGTTGGTCACGCTCACTTGATTGCTTGGGCGAAGCGTGAGCGACAGCGCGTTGCCTAGCGCGCGGCAGTTGTCCACGTTGAAGGTGAACGCTTGACCATCGAACCAACCGCAATTGCCGCCGATGATTGAATTCTCGATGAGCGTAGGCCCAGTCGTCTTGATTTGATTGCCCGCATTGCCCCGCGCCAGCGTCCGCCGAATTTCGATGGACGAGTCCGGCAGGCGTGCGTAAAGCAGGTCGAGACCATCGGAGGTATTGTACTGAAATGTCGAGTCCTCGACAATCCAATGCCCGCCCGTCGCGCCAGTGCCGACGCCATCGCCATACCCGCCAGCGCTCTGCGCCCAACATCCCGCCGGCTGACCACCCGGGTACGTTTCGCCGCAACCATTCCATTCGACCGTCCAGTGCTTGAAATACAGCGTGCCTGAGTTGGCGTCGTCGCCGGTAATATCGCCGTCCCAGCCGACCCAGCCATTGCCGGCAATGCGCACATTCTCGACGGCCCAGTCCGCCAATCGTCCCGCGTGAACGCCGCCATTTGCCAAGCCGTGAATGTTCAAGTTGCGCAAAACGACGTTCGCAGAATCTTCGGCATACAGACCTGTGCTCGCCCAGGTGCCGAAGGGGGGCGCATCGCGCTTACAGGTCAATCCCCCGGTGTGAAACTCGACGCAACTCGAATGATCGGTGATTTCGAGATAGGCGATCTCGATGTTGCTGGTTGCAGTGAGATTGAGAATGAAATACGCGCGCTCGGTGCCCCACAATTCGGGGCGTCCGAGACTGCCTGTATCCCAGCCCGCGCCAAGGATGCGCGTGGGGTGGGCAGCATTTGGACCACTCGGAATCGGCGGCATATAGCAATCCCAGGGGAACGTTGCCGCGCAAGTGTCCGCGCCGGGCGCGCCATAGCCCATCATGTACGATCCGCTCCCGATCATCAGCGTATCGCCGCCAGAGATACGCGCCGCGCTCCCGGGTGGGAGCGCGCGGAAGGGATGATCCCAGGCGCACGGCTGGGCGGTGTCGCTCCCGGAATAGGGCGCGTTCACCCGTCCGTTACATTGCGTGGATGATCCGCCATCCACGCGTACGTAAAAGGTCGCGCCAGCGGCATAGACGCGCGGCGCGCTGAACGTCGTCAGCGCGATCAAAAGCAACGTTGACCGCATGCAAATGAGAAAGATGGTCCTCAACATGATCGCGTCTCGTGCGAGCAAGGAGAGAACATGCTCGCAATGTGATTATTAAACGCCGGGCACGGAAAGGAAATAGGATCAGATGATCAAGAACGAATCACACTCTCGCGCTCTCCGCCTGCAACCCCTTCAGCAACCGCTCAAACGCCTTGTCGTGCTTTGCCGCGTCCTTGTCCCAGCCACTGAAATCGCCGACGACTTTGCGTAGCACGTCTGCTTTGCGTTCGTGTTCCCAGGTATCGAGAAAATAATCGTCAATGCGAATGGGGAACAGGATCCCTTTGCTTTCCTTGTCCTCGCGGTTCAACGCGCGCTCAATCTCGCGGTTGACGGGACCGCTTTGCAATGAGTTCTCTGAACATACAACGACGAGTTTGTCGTAAACTTTGATACTACGATCAATCTCACCCCAGACAGGTTCGCCCCACTTGGCATCTTCAGGAAAATACCACACGCGCACTCCTTTCGCTTGCAGGTCAGCGTAGAGTCGTTCGCAAAAGCGCTTGTCTTTTGCGCTGTGACTGATGAAGCAGGAGTAGAAGTCAATCGCTCGCCCTCTCAAAGAACATGCGTAGGCAATCATGTCTTCTGGAACACCACAGCCGCGAAGAAAGACTTCGGGAATGTTGCCCTTGGATTTGTAGAGGGTATCAATGCTAATGTATGAAGGCCCAAGATGTCGTACATGTTCCAGACCAGTAACCTCACTCAGGTCAATATCGGCAAAAGTCGTAGTGTCCAGAAAAGCGTTGTTAAGATCTGCCCCGACAAGAATTGTTCCTCTGAGAATTGATCCCGTGAGATTTATGTATTTGAGATCCGCCCCACTGAAAACTGTGCTAACAAGATCTGTCAGGCTCAGGTCTGCCCAGACTAATTTCGATCCCACGAATCTAGCCCACCCAAGATCTGCGCTAGATAAATGTGCGTTGCTGAGATTAGCTGAATTGAGGTTTACTCTGCGGAGGTCTGCTTTGTAGAGGTACGCTCTTCGAAGATCGATCCTTATCTTCTTAGGATTATTCTTCCTCCACTCATTCCAGATCTCAAAACCCTGTTTCAATATCGCCAAATGTTCTGGGTTTGCCATCGTTTCCCTCTCACGCTGCCATCGGGTAATCTTCGTACATCGCTTCGGCTTGCTTCATGATGCTGTTCAAGATGAATTGGAATTGCTCGGCGCGGATGTGGCGGCGGCGCAAGACCATTTTCACTTCGGCGAGCACTGCCGCCTTGACGTTCTCGCGGTGCGGTTTCGTCCAGTCCACTTTCAGATTTCGTTTGACCGCTTGCACGACTTCGCGTACGAGGTCACACAGGAATTTGCGGTCGAACGCTTCTTCGCCCAAGCCCGCAATCGCATCGTAGAACGCGAGTTCTTCGTCCGATAGTCCTGTCTCCGCTTTGCGCTTGTCCTCGGATTGCATCTCTCGGCGAATCTGAATCATCGCCCTGACCACTTCGGCGGCGGTGATCGCGTTCGCGTGATAGCGGCGCAACATTTCTTCCAGCATTTCTTTGAACGAGCGATACTTTTTCAGGTTCGTGCGCTGGCGCAGTTGGATTTCGTCGTCCAACAATTTCTGCAAGAGTTTCAGGCGCAGGTTCTCAAACTCTGACGACTTGAACTCCTGCAAAAAGCGTTCGTCGAGAATCGAGATGTCGGGCTTCTCGATTCCTGCCGCGTGAAAGATATCCACGATGCCCTGGCTCGCGATACTGCGATCCACCAAATCGCGCACGGCTTGGTCGCGTTCGGCGGCGGTCTTGCCTGCGGGAATCGTCTTGTTGAGTTCACCGCGAAGCAGTTGGTAGAACGCGACCTCTTCCGCGTGCGGTTTCAAATCGTCGAGATGTTTGACGAGCGAGTACGCGGCAGAGACGCGCTTTTCGGCGGCGAGAAAATGATCGCGGCGTTCTTCGGGTTCGACGTAATAGCCGTACAGTTTCGCGCACAGGTCTTCGAGCGCGATATTGGAGAGAGCGCGCCAATTCGCTACCGAAACATCGGCGGGCAAGAGTTGGCGTTGCGCGGCGAGCGCATCGAGGAATTGCGCTTTAGCCGCGTCGTCCAAATCCTCAGTTGGCTCGCCGAACCCATCGGCGGTGAATTTCTTCGCGGCTTCTTTCAGCGAGTGACCGACGCCGATGTAATCCACGACGAGTCCGCCTGGCTTGTCGCGAAAGACGCGGTTGACGCGCGCAATCGCTTGCATCAGGTTGTGTCCCTTCATCGGCTTGTCCACGTAGAGCGTGTGCAGACACGGAATGTCGGTGCCTGTGAGCCACATATCGCGGACAATGGCAATCTTGAGCGGATCGTTCGGGTCTTTGAGCCGCGCCTTGATTTGCTCGCGTTTGTCTTTCGTCGTGATGTGTCCCGCGTGATTCCACTCGACGGGGTCTTTGTCGGGGCGATGTGTCATGATGATTTTGATTTGCCCCTTGTCCATGGCTGGGTCTCGCCACTCGGGTCGCAGTTTCACGATTTCGTCGTACAGCCCCACGCAGATGCGGCGGCTCATGCACACGATCATCGCTTTGCCGAACAGCGTCGCGGTGCGCGATTCAAAATGCGTGAGAATGTCTTGCGCGATTTCGGCGAGGCGCGTTTGTGTTCCTGCCGCCGCCTCGATCTGCGCCCACCTGGGTTTGAGTCGTTCCGCTTCTTCTTCGCTCTCGGTGATCTCTTCGAGATCGCGGTCCACTTGTTCGTTGATGAGATGCAATCGCACGAGGCGCGGCTCGTAGTAAATCGGGACAATCGCGTTATCGGCTTGCGCTTGCGGGATGTCGTACGTGTGGATGATGTTGCCAAAGACCGCTTGCGTGTCGCGGTCGGTCAGGTCAATCGGCATCGGCGTGCCTGTAAAGCCGATGAACGATGCATTGGGGAGCGCATCGCGCAGATAGCGCGCGAATCCGTACGCGGTGCGAATCTCGCCGCTCTCTTGATCGCGAATGAGATGCGCATCGAAACCATACTGCGTGCGATGCGCTTCATCGGCAATCACGATGATGTTGCGCCGATTCGAGAGGACAGGATGCTCGCGCTCGCCTTCGCGCAATCGAAATTTTTCAATCGTCGTGAAAATGACTTCGCCGCCTTCGGTCTGGAGCAGGTCGCGCAGTTCCTCGACCGATTCGGCGTGCTTGACCTCACCGACGAGCGATTTCGCCGCGACAAAGAAATCGTACAATTGCTCGTCCAAATCGTTGCGATCCACCTGGATGATGAAGGTCGGATTGTGCAACTGTCGCCGCAGGATGCCGACGAAGAAAATCATTTCGAGCGATTTGCCCGATCCTTGCGTGTGCCACACGACGCCGATCTTGCGGTCGCCATCGGGTCGCGTCGCGCGCAGCGCCTCATCAACCGCGAATCGCACGCCGAAGAACTGATGGTACTTGGCGCCTTTCTTGGTGATGACGTCGTTGACCGATTCAAAGACGATGAAATGGCGAATGTAGTCGAGCAGTCGGTCAGGCGGGAACAGTCCTTTGATCAGCATCTTCATACTGCCCGTCGCGGTCGGCTCGACGTTGCGTCCGTCAATGGACTTCCACGGCGCGAACCATTCCATCGTTGCCGAGTGCATTCCGTGCAGAGTCGTCACGCCATCGGAGACTACACAGAACGCGTTGAAATCGAACAGTTGCGGAATGTCAACGGCGTAATGTTGAATCTGATTGTGCGCGCCTTCGGCGGTTGGATTTTCGTCCCAGGGGTTTTTGAGTTCAAAGACGACGAGCGGCAAGCCGTTGATGTAGACGATGAGGTCGGGGCGGCGGTCGTTTGCGCCGTGAATGGGGAGTTGGCTCACGACGCGGAAATCATTTTTGGTGGGTTCGTCGCA
>Ga0315289_10015320_pt1 | contig 10646 bp, 10 predicted proteins | sample YL17G11_40_MG_FD_203452 | JGI IMG/M metagenome (GOLD analysis project Ga0315289, IMG submission 203452) | Sediment microbial communities from Yellowstone Lake, YNP, Wyoming, USA - YL17G11_40 | ecosystem: Environmental > Aquatic > Freshwater > Lake > Sediment | place: USA: Wyoming | collected...
CTGCCGCAGGCAGGGTTTAAGGTCAAGGGGTTAAGGTTAAATATTTTTTAAACAAACGACCTAACCCATCGACCAAACGGGCGTCTTTACCCTAACCCTCAGACGAAAGACTTCTATTTTTTAACTTATTTTCATCTTTCTATTGAAACGATAACAAAATCCCTTCCATCTTTCAACTTTCTCCCCTTCGCAATTTGACCGAAACATGACCAAACAACCCTCTATTTAGTGTCTGTCCATAAATGCGGTAATCGTCTTTTTTTGTCATTCCCGTGAAAACGGGAATCCAGTCTTTCCAATACGTTCTGGATACCCGCCTTCGCGGGTATGACGAATAAACTGAATTTATAAACAGACTCTATTTAGATCGAAGTTTAAATCAGTCAGCCTATGACAAGGAAACAGGAATGAGATATGTATTAATGTTACTTTCTCGGGAAGCCTGTCTCTAAAGGCCAAAAGCCTACGTTCCTTTCTTTGATTGGAACACCCTATCATTGCCGTGTCAGGTCTTATCTTTTATCGATTCTATCGTTATTCCAGAAGAGTTGCGGAGCAATTGATTTAAGATCAAAGGTTAGAGGGTAATGTTGTCTCTAAAGACAAGGGAATCAAGGCTTAGAGGGATACCTTTTCTTAATGTTCAAATCCTGTGGAAAAAAGTTTTTTGAAATTATCTACCTTCTCAATTCCCTTATAAAATTGGGTTGATGAAAGAATTGATATTAAAAAATATTAATGATTTCAATAAGTTAAAAATTAGTGTTTTCAGTCTCTTAAAACCCACTATATTGTGGTCTTTAAGGTAAATCTTAAACTCCTTTGTTCATAACCTGTTTATAGACCTAATCTTCTTTGGCAATTTTTGGATTCTATCAGGGGACAAAAGAGGGGAGGATTTTCCTTCCCTCCCCTCTTCAATTTTAAGAGTTGCAAAGCGGGATCGGGAGATAAGGATTACTTGACTGCACCTTTTAACAAATTACCTGCTTTGAATTTTGCCACTCGTCTGGCTGGAATTTTAATCTCTTTCCCAGTCTGAGGATTTCTCCCCGTCCTGGCCCTCCTCCTTGCCACAGAAAAAGTCCCAAATCCTGTCAGAGTCAACTTGTCACCCTTTTTTAATGCCTTCGTCACAGAAGCGGTAAAGGCATTCAGAGCTTTTTCAGCTGACGCTTTAGAGACTTTGGCCTCTTTCCCAATGCTGGCGATTAACTCCGCCTTTGTCATTTAAATCACCTCCTCCTTTTTTTAAAGTTTTATTTAGAATAAGCTTGGATGGCCGTTACAAATCAGTGACGATATCATAAACCCCCCCTATTTAAAAAGTCAAGTCTTTTTATTTTAAAATTTTTTTTCGATCTTGAGTCAACCCTGAGCGGCGCTTTCCCTACCCCGCCTTCAAAGGCACGGTTTGGCGCCGTCGAACGGGTTATAAATCATATGAAGGATTCCATCAAATCGGAAAGGACTTTTTCAATCCCCCCAGGCCTTTCTAACTCGATCCTTCTGAGAGCTTTCTCCACCTGATCTCTAAGATCTGGATTGGAAAGATCTTCCATCGACCGATAAATTCCTGCTCTTCTTCCCAATCGGAAATTAATCCTCTCTTCTGCAGAGAGAGCAAGATAGCGGTCAATCCGCATCAGCATCTCGTTTTTCTCCTCCGGAAGTTTCCCTTTCACTTCTTCGAGGAGGTTCAGGATATGGTCGCTGGCGAAGGTACTGGTAATCCCATCCAAATTTTCAATGAAAAGTCTTTCCTCCATCACAATCTCATCATCGTTCAATAAGACGAATTCTCCATTTTCGACCTTTTCATGAAGGGGCATCTTTTTCAAAACTTTCAAGGTTCGAACCCGGATAAAGTCCGGATTGATTTGATTGAGGACCCGCGCCGTTTCAACAGCATGTTCCCTCCACATTTCTTTCCCTCCCAAACCGAGGATCACATATTCCGAAAGGGAAATTCCAGACTCCTTTACCTTCTTTCCAGCTTCAATGTGCTCTTGGGCGGTCACTCCCTTCTTCATATACTGGAGGAGAGGGGCATAACCTGTCTCCAATCCAATATGGATTCTTGAGATTCCCGCCCGGCAAAGATCTTGAAGCTCTTCGATCGTTTTTTTTGAAACCGTTTTGGCTCGGGCATAGGTAGTGATCCTCTCGATAGAAGGAAATGCTTTTTTCAGATAATTTAATATTTCAATTAGTTGATCTGTTTTTAGAACCAGGCTGTCGGCATCTTGAAGAAAGACAGTTTTCCCTTCGTCGTAAAGCCACAGTGAAACACTACGAAAGCCTTCGGGGTAATGGAAGGCGTTTTGTAAGATGAGGTTAACCAGAGGAGCAGTGATGTCCCCTCCAAATCCATGCATCCGAGATAAGGCCTTTAGCTCTGAAACGATCTCCTGAACCGTGTCGATATCTTTCTTCACCTCCTCCACGGTTCTTAGGTTAAACTTCTCCCCTTTATAGGTATGGCAGAATTCGCAACGGTTCCAAGGACAATTCCTTGTCACCCGAAGAAGAAGGCTATAAGCCTCGCTGGGGGGGCGAATCGGACCTTGTTCAAAATAGAGTTCACTCATTCAGTTAAACTCCAATCGAAGGATCTTCCTCAAATGGAACATGCTGAAGGTCACTTGGGCCGATCCTTAGAACAGAGAAAATTTTATTCTCAATTTGAAATGTAGCCTTCCTTAATTGTTCCATTTCTTCGGATGGCTTCTCGCCCTTTCCGTATCGTTCCATGAGGTCATTAAACCTCTCTTCTAAGGAAACGATACAATCGTGTTGGACTCGTTTATCTGCATAATTGACGATCTCCTCTTCTGTGATCAATGAGGGATCGTACTTTCTTGATAAATGAACGTGCTCTGCTACCACCTCACCCACCCGTTCATATCCCATCCTTTTTAAGAGCTGCGAGCCTGTCCAAGCATGGTCCTCCTTTGTTTTAAGACATTCTGATTTGGTGAGGTCGTGCAACAACGAGGCTGCTTCCACTAAGCCAAGATTGATTCTTTGACCTCTCTTTTTTAACTCCATGGCAAGATAGAGGGCGACTTTTGTGACTTCGATACTATGGTCTATAATATTCCTCAGCATCCCATATTGGTTCATCAATTTTAAGCATTCATCTCTGGTAGGAATCATCTTCCTCCTCTATGTCCCATTTTAAATTGACGCACCGATCTCCTGGCCTTGATGGTTTCAATCATTGGATTCTCAGTTTTCATCTATTTTTCATCGAGAGGTAAGGAGGGTTGGCTTTCGATCTGTTCCAATTTAAAATTAAATTTGTCCAATCGTCTCCTGGCTTCCTCAAACTTATTCATGGCATTGGTGATATGTTTTCCCACCAATTGAAAATCTTCTTGAAAGCCTCCTAAGTCTTTTTTCAGACTCGACAATAAGACCAATATCTTTTGGGCATCTTTCTCGATCTGCAATCCCTTCAACCCAAGAACGATCACTTGGAGATAAGCATAGAAAGAGTTGGGAGAGACAGGTATCACTTTTTTGTTCAATGCATAATTTAAAATTCCTCTCTCCTCTCCAAATGAATCGTCCTTCGTGATCACCTCATAATACACATTTTCTGCGGGAATATATAAAAGGGCAAAATCGTAAGTCCCTTCATTGGGCACGATATACTTGCTGGCAATGTCATCAATGTGCTTCTTCATATCTCTGTAAAAGGCCTTCTGAGACGCCTTCCTCTCCTCTTCCGTCTTGCATTCTATGATCCGTTTGAAATTATCGAGCGGGAATTTGGAATCGATCGGAACGATTTTTTCGCCCAGTCTCACCACCGCATCCACTCTCTCCCCAGTGGAAAACATGTACTGTAGGGTGTAGAATTTGGGTGGAAGGACCTGGGCTAACAACTCCCCCAAAAACTGCTCTCCCAAGCCACCTCTCAATTTAGGGGGCTGAAGGATTTCCTGAAGGGTCGCAATATTTTTACCTACTTCGAAGATTTGCCTACTCGCCTCAGAAAGCTCTCCGATATTCTTCTGGACATCTCCGATCACCCTTGCTGCATTATCCAGGCGCTTGTTGATCTCACCGCTGGTGTCCAATAGCTGCCGATTCACTTGTTCCGTGATGCCCCTCAACTGCTCATTAACGCCTCTCTGTTGCTCGGTGAGAAGAAAAATATTTTTGTTGAGTCCATCACTCATCTGGACTCTCAATTGTTCGATCTGGTTTTGCATAGCGAGCCACATCGCCTGGGAGGACGGGTCTGTTTTAACCTCATTGACGAATCTCTTCCATCTTTTTTCCAACCAGACGATAAAAACAACGGCAATGACGATGACCAAACCTGACAGTACATAAACTCCTTCCATTTGAACTCCTTAAGGAATGGTCACTGGGTTAAGGGTGCTGAATGATAAGATGCCCCTCCACTTTCTTCTCAATGAGGTTAGTCACGAAAACCTGCCACAGGCTCTCTTTCTGAGCTTTAAGAAAATAGATAGGAATCTCAACTTTAAGTGGACTTTTGCCTGAGAAGCTTGGAATACTCTGGATATGTTCTGGGCCTGTTAATGAAAGCATGAGGGAGGTCTCCCCCCCTCCCCATCTCAATTCTGCTTTTAATTTTTCTGATTGACCGTCATCCCTGACATGAGAGGAAGGGATCGGAAATGAAAATTCCTTTTTCTCCTGGGGTACCATTCTAAATGGAAAGATGATGAACGTCCTTTCAAGCGTATTATTTTCAAAATAAATATCATCGGAAGGCAGTCGTGGCGAGATAGAAATCTCCACTTTTGCAGCCCCGCTGATTCCAACCCGATAAGGTGGATGAATGGTATAATCATTTCCAGAATTAGCTTTCAACACATCGGAAATGAAATGGTCAAAATCTGAAATCTTCAAATTATTCACAAAGATTCGGATACGAAAAGTAGCACCTTTTCGGAGATCGACCTCACCCGCATTCGAGAGGATGATAATGAGTTCGAAATCGTCTGTTATATCCAAATCCCTAATGGCGATATCGGGTCCCGTGGGTAATCCTTCCAATATTTTTTCTAAATAATTATTCTCTTTATTTGATTCCCTTATCTCCTGGCCAGCCTCGACATAGGCTTGAACCTCTCGTCGACCCCGAAGGGTTAAAGACGTGTTGAAGGTGATGTTTTCATTGGGTTGCAAACTGGGTTGATCAAAAAGTCTGTTCAACCCATAACTTTCTTTGAGTTGACCATCTAAAAATATCTTAAGATTTCCAAGGGCCATCGGAAGCGGACTATTTCCGATATTAGCAATGGTGACGGCCAATCTCTTTTTTGGATTAAGGAAAAGGTTTGTGATGGTAAGGTCAGGGAGAAGAGGAGGTGCTTCAGGAGCCTCCAATCTCGCCGGTACAGGAGGAGGTGTTAGATGGGCTACTTCTTGAGATAAATCTTTTGCAGCTTCCTCTCTTAATTTTTTTGTTTCTTCTATTTTCTCCTTTTCTTTTACCTCCTCCTTTTGGCCTATCTCGACGCTAACCTCGGATTTCTCGATCACTTCACCTTTCCCTTCACTCAAAGTGGCTTCAGAAATGGTAAGGGCAGGGAGAGCCTCAGGTGGGGCAGGAGGTGGAGGGGGTAGAGGGGGATGAGCCATTTTGGTCGTACAGCCAAAGAGAAAAATGGATAAGGCGAAAAAGCATATCGCCCCTTTCAACATGAATGAAATCTTAACCTCCTAAAAAGCTAAATTAACGCATCCCATAATGAAATGCAATAGAAATAAGACAAGTTCGGAGTAATGAGTTCGTAGTTAGGAGTGTCGCTAAGGGGGCAACCTCTGAACTCCTAACCCCGAGCTACGAACTGTCCTGTCAACAAACCTTGACACCTACCCTTAAAAATTGTATTTAATTTTGACCCATTCGGCGGTGCCAAACCCTTCATTTGAAAGCGGAGAGAAGGAGCACCGCTCAGGGCTTGCCCTGAGAGAAGCCGAAGGGGTCAACCCCTGCCTACCGGCAGGCAGGCTGAGCAATCTCTGGCCTTCAGGCTTGTGAGTCGAAGGGTTGAGTTTGGGAGGTCAGTTTACCCCGTTAGAAAGTCTTCTACTCTCTAACGGGAAGGCTCACACGGGGCATTAAACCCGTGTTCGCTGAAAAAGGAACAACCATCATCCCTGCTGCGGGCCCCGTTAGAAGTAGGTTACCAAAAGGAATTCCTGGTGGATAATGAAAAATTTCTAACGGGTCGAGCAGCGGGGCTTTCTAACGGGGTAAACATGAAGCATTTAATCGATCTCAGAAGCGATACCGTGACTAAACCCACGCCTGCCATGAGAAAGGCGATGTCAGAGGCAGAGGTGGGCGATGATGTCTTTGGTGAAGACCCCACAATGAATGCCCTGCAGGGAAAAGTGGCCAAACTTCTGGGAAAAGAGGCTGCCATCTTTGTCCCTTCGGGCACTATGGCCAATCAGTTGGCAATCAAGTCCCATACTCAGCCAGGCGATGAAGTGATTATTGAAGGAACCTCCCATCTTTATAATTTTGAAGGTGGGGCTGGAGGAGCCCTCTCAGGCGTTCAGTTCTATTGCCTCAAGGGCATTCGCGGTATCCTTGATGCTTCTCAAATCGATGAGGCGATCAGACCCATAGACCATCATTTCGCCGTGACAAAACTCATCTGCCTTGAAAACACTCATAATCGTGGTGGTGGATCCATTTACCCCCTAAAAAAAATGGTTGAAATCTACCGGTTGGCCAAATCCAAGGAGCTTCTCGTTCATCTTGACGGGGCCAGACTATGGAACGCTTCGATCGCCACAGGGATCTCTTTACACAAATATGCTCAATGTGCAGACTCTGTATCGGTCTGTCTTTCAAAGGGATTGGGAGCCCCCATTGGCTCACTGGTCACAGGGTCTAAGACATTTATCGATCGTGTCCATCGGTTCAGGAAAATGTTTGGAGGTGGAATGCGGCAAGTAGGAATCATTGCTGCGGCCGGAATTTATGCATTGGATCATCATATGGAGCGTCTTAAAGAAGACCATCAGAATGCAAGACGTCTGGCATTAGGTCTGAAAGAACTAAAAGGCATCTCTATCGATCCTGATCAGGTGGAGACAAATATCATCATCTTCAATATCGCTGATACCAGGATGACTGCTCCTCAGATAGCAGAAGCAATGAAGAAAAATGGGGTTCTCATCCACCCTATTGGCAAGACACAAATCCGACTGGTCACTAACTTGGATGTATCGACTGAGGATATAGAGAAGGCTTTGAAGGCATTCAAAAAGGTTTTAGGTTAAGGCTAAGATGCCTGTTTAGGTTAAGGCAAGGTAGTTAGTATTTAATCATTTAGCCCTACCCTTTTAACCCTAAACCAAACCGGCTTCCTAACCTTTACCCAAAGACAATTTCAACCTTGGGTGAATGTTATGCCTGAATTCATTGTCGTTTTCGTTACTTGTGGTTCTGAAGAAGAAGCGGTAAAGATTGCCCATTCCTTGGTGGAGGAACGTCTTGCTGCTTGTGTTAATCTCATCTCTCAAGTTCGTTCCGTCTATCGATGGGAGGGGAAGGTTTTGGATGAAAAGGAGTGGATCTTGATCATCAAGACACAAAAAGAAAGGTTCGAGGAGTTGGAGAAGAAAGTGAAATCCCTCCATTCCTATTCCGTCCCTGAAATCATCGGCCTTCCCATTATCGAAGGGGCGTCCTCTTATCTCAAATGGATAGAGGAAACGACTCAAAAATAAAAATCCTCGCCGATAGAGCGGGACTTTAAAACCCAAATTTTCTAAGCCCTAAACCGAGATCCCGAATTAAGTTCGGGATGACAAAAAAGAAGAGCCAAACCCCATTGTCATGCTGAACTTGTTTCAGCATCTGGTTTTGGCTTTTGGTGATTATTTGAAATTTGGGATTTGTATATTGGAATTTTTCTTAAGGAGGTAATAGATATGTCAACTGTGCTAATTGTATATCATTCAAGGAGCGGAAATACCGAGGAGATGGCTAAGGTTGTGGAGGAGGGAGTAAAATCCGGAGGGGTCCAGGTGGTGAGAAAGAAAGTGACTCGGGCCAACCTAAAAGACCTCCTCAAAGCCGATGGAATCATTTTAGGATCCCCGACTTATTATGGAACCATGGCGGCTGAGATGAAAGCCTTCATAGACAAGAGCGTCCAATATCACGGAAAATTAGAGGGGAAGGTCGGAGCAGCATTCTCTTCCTGCGGCGGGTTGGGTGGAGGTGTTGAGACCACTGTCCTCGATATGGTGAAGGCCCTCCTCATCCATGGGATGGTCATTCAGGGAGATCCCCGGGGATCTCATTACGGAACAGTTTCCATTGGTAAACCCAATGCTGCGGCTAAAAAAGAATGTAAAAAGTTAGGGGAGAAGGTGGCCCGTCTGGTCAAGCGATTGGGGGCTTCTTAAGATGAAAATCAGTGTTCTGCTCGAAAGTGTAGGCCACCCTTAAAAGCATCCCTTCATCGAATTGCCTTCCCATGATCTGAAGTCCAATGGGAAGGTTCTCATGACTGAACCCACAAGGGATTGAGATTGCAGGGATTCCTGCCAAATTCACAGGAATGGTATGGATATCAGATAGGTACATCTGTAGAGGGTCTTCTACTTTCTCGCCGATTCGGAATGCCGGTGTGGGTGCGGTGGGTGCGATAATCACATCGACCTGACGGAAGGCCTCTTCAAAATCACTCCTCATCAAGGTTCTCACTTGAGAAGCCTTCCTGTAGTAGGCTTCATAATATCCTGCAGATAAGACATAAGTTCCCAGTATGATCCTTCGTTTAACCTCCTTACCAAATCCCTTTGCGCGGGTCTGAGTATACAACTCCATCAAATCCCGATATCCTTTCGAACGGAGACCATACTTCACCCCATCGTAACGAGCCAAGTTGGAACTGGCCTCTGCTGTGCAGATGATGTAGTAGATGGCCACAGCATATTCGGTATGAGGTAAAGAAATTCTCCTCACTTCAGCCCCCCATTTTTTAAAAAGGCCGATTGCCTCTTTAACCAATCTCTCCACGTCGGGATCCATTCCTTCAATAAAATATTCATCAGGAATCCCGATTCGAATCCCTTTGACATCGTTCATCAACGATTGCCTATAATCCGGAACCTCTATATTGACAGAAGTCGAGTCATAAGGGTCGTAACCACTGATCGCATTCATCATCATCGCGCAATCCTCTACATCTTTTGTGATCGGGCCGATCTGATCCAATGAAGAGGCGAAAGCCACCAGACCATACCTCGATACCCTCCCATAGGTCGGCTTCATTCCCACGACAGCACAACAGGATGCAGGCTGCCGGATCGAACCGCCTGTATCTGTGCCGAGAGCTGCGATACATTCGTCAGCGGCCACCGCTGCCGCAGAACCACCACTCGATCCACCGGGAATCCGGTTAAGATCCCAAGGATTATGAGTGATCTGGAATCCTGAATTCTCTGTAGAGGACCCCATGGCAAACTCATCCATATTCAGTTTACCTAACATCACAGCATCTCTTTCTTTGAGCTTACGCACAACGGTCCCGTCATAAAACGGAACATAATTTTCAAGTATCTTGGAACCGCAGGTTGTCCGAACCCCTTTTGTACAAAGAATATCCTTGAGCCCCAAGGGAACGCCGGCCAGATCTCCAATCTTTTCTCCTCTGGCAATCTTATGATCCACTTGATCTGCTTGATGGAACGCCTCTTCTTCTGTCAACATAAGAAAGGCTTTGATTCTCCCATCCATCTCTCTAATGCGACGGTAGAGTGCCTCGGTCACCTCTCTCGCGGTCACTTCCTTCTTGACTAAAAGGTCATGAAGTTCGTGAATGGTCAATCGATGGAGTTCCATATTTATTCAGTATGCGTTAATGAGTACATGCGTAAATGCGTCACTATAGTGAAAGACTTAAAAAAGTTGTCACCCTGAGCGTTAGCGAAGGGTCTCATTGTCTTGAGATTCTTCGCTTCACTCAGAATGACAGCTATAAGCACGTCAAATTACTTAAGTCGTTCACTCTATTGAAGAATTGAATTAATGAAATATTGGAAAATTTGAATATTTTACACATTCACGCATTTACCCATTCACCCATTTACGGATTTAAATCACTCAATGATCCTTGGTACCTTAAAATGTCTATTTTCTTGATCGGGTGAAATGTTCAAAACCTCTTCCTGCGGAAAAGAGGGTCTTGGCTCATCCTCGCGGAAGACATTGTGAATGGGAATGGCATGGGAAGTGGGTTCCACACCCGTCGTATCGAGCCGATTCAATTGTTCCATATAGGTGAGGATTTGCTCCAACTGGTTTCCGAATGTTGTCGTTTCCTCTTCAGACAATTCGAGACGAGCCAGTCTCGCCACCTTTTCAATATCCATCTTCATTGATTGACTTCCTTTTAAAACAAAATATCAAACCAAATCCAAAATGTAACTCAACCCTTCAGGGTTGATCCAAATCAAGGCTAAAGCCTTGAGTTACGAAACTTTGACATTTCGGGTTTACCCCGACAGAACATCTTTGATCTTCTTCATACTCTCTTCTAATTTGTTCTGGACGGATTGATACTGCAGTGCCTTCTCTTTCTCTTGATTCACAACATCTTGTGGCGCCTTGGATAGAAACTGTTCAT
>Ga0315289_10015321_pt1 | contig 10646 bp, 13 predicted proteins | sample YL17G11_40_MG_FD_203452 | JGI IMG/M metagenome (GOLD analysis project Ga0315289, IMG submission 203452) | Sediment microbial communities from Yellowstone Lake, YNP, Wyoming, USA - YL17G11_40 | ecosystem: Environmental > Aquatic > Freshwater > Lake > Sediment | place: USA: Wyoming | collected...
AACACATACAACTCCTACAAATTGCGGAAGAATAAAAGAAATTAGAAAAACAATAGCAAATGTGCTATTGTTTTTCTAATTTCTTTTATTCTTCCGCAATTTGTAGGAGTTGTATGTGTTGCTCTTTGAGATTCCATTTTCATAAGTTCAATATTCAAATCATTCATTTTCTTTTCAAGTTCTTCCTTTGACATATTTTTGATATCTTTATATCTTAAAATTACCATTTATTTTTCTCCCTCTGATTTTTTTATCGCTTTTTTCTTCTTTTCTTTTTTGATTTTTTCTACTGGCTTTTTATCTTCTTTTTTTTCATCTTCTGATCCGATACTTTCAAGCAGTGTCTTGTCAAGCTTTATCTGATCTGGAATTTTTGCGTTGGCTGGGACTAATGAAACTTTCACTCCTATTGAGCCTGGAAGAGTCTGCGCAGTAGTTTTTGCAATATCCACTTTTCCTGTTAATTCTCCAGTTTTTTGCATGAATCCATATGCAAATCTCCACGATTTTGCTCTTTCACTTGGCAATTTTCCACTTAATATAATTTCGGCCCCTAAAACTCCTGCATGCGCAAGCTTTTCAATCATCTTGTAAGCGACAATCTTAAAACCAAGAGAACCAAATCTCTCTAAAGACAATGCAATCTGATCGGCGACGCTTTTTGCGTCCCAAACATTCTCAACGTCGGCTATTTCAATCTGCGGCGCCTCAAGGCCAAAATTTTTCTTGAATATTTGTACTAATCTTTGCAAATTTTCTCCTTTTTTTCCTACAATTAATCCAGGTCTTGAGGTATAAATTATAATTTTTTCCCCAACAGGAGTTCTTTCTATCCTGACATTGCTTACTCTTCCTTTTCCAAAAAATTCAAAAACATATTCTTTTATCATAAATTCCTGTTTCTTTGCAGATACAAACTTTTTTTCAATCATTTTTTCTTTTCTCCCTTTCTGCCTTCGCAGGTGCTTAATTCAACATGGCTTTTTTTATTCCTTCCTCTTGAACGTCCGCTAGAATGAAATGTTTCATGCGCCTTGTTACAAACAGCGCTTTTTACAATTAGGTTTTCTGAATCTATTCCGCAATTGATCGCATTAGCTTTGAGATTTTTCAATAATTTTATGAAAACCTTGGTGCACTTTATGGGATATCTTCCTGATGGAATTCTTCCTTTCAAGTTATGCTTGTGAGAAAGTTCTCCCCTCATAGGAATTGCTCTTTTCAGTTCAATAACTTCATAAAGCTGCTTTATTGAATCGTCAATTTTTCTGTTTCTGATAAAGTCTGATATTGCCATGGCGTGTTTTAATGAAACTGGCAAATCTTTTGCTCTTACGCAGGCGCTAGTTTTCTTTGGTTTTGCGGTTTCTTTTGCTTTTTTCTCCTCGTTCTTCTTCTCAGTAGGTTTTTCTTCCTGTTTTTGAGTTGTTGTGATTGTATCTTCCATTTTAGTTTTACTTTACGGATAGTGATGATGAGCTTCTTGTTGCTCCGATTCCAGGAGCAGAATGCTCAACTCTCTTTCTTGTAAATGCAAATTCCCCAAGAAGATGCCCTATCATTTCTGTTTTTATTTCAACAGGAACAAATTCTTTGCCATTATGAATCTCAATTTTTAATCCAACCATGTGAGGCAGGATTATCATATCTCTTCTATGTGTTCTAATGTGCTTTCCAGAGCTTTGTTTTTTTATGCAGTCGTTCAAGAATTTTTGGATCTCATTATATTGTCTTAAAACGCTTCGTCTTTTTCTTGAAGTCAAATCCTTTGCAAATTCCCTAATGTCTAATTTTTTGAGTTCTTCCAAATGTTTTCCTCTGTATAAAATTTCTTTTGGCATTTTATCTTCCTCGTCCCGTTTTTCTAGGTCTTATCAGTCCCACTTTTCTTCCAGGAGGCGCTCCTCTTGGAGCTATTCCAGATTTACCCATATTTTTTCCTCTGCCAGAACCGAATGGATGATCAACAGCATTCATTTTTATTGGAGAAGTTCTTGGCCATAATTTATTTCTAGCTTTCATCATATGCCATCTTTTTCCGGCCTTTACTATTGGTTTGTCTTTTCTTCCTGCTGCGGCAGCCTCTCCAACTGTTGCGCGAACTTCAGGGCTGAAAATTTTTTCCTGTTTTGATGGCATTAAAACTGAAATTCCATATGGAAATATTTTTATGATTTTTGCTGAAGAGCCTCCTGTTCTTGCAAGCTTGCCTCCATCACCGCGAGTTATTTCCAAGTTGCATACAGATGTTCCCAATGGAATTTCTCTTAATGGAAGGATATCTCCAATATGCGGATTCTCGCATTTGCCGATGCAAATTTCCTGCCCTTCAATAATTCCTGCCGGAGCAACTGTGTAAAATTTCTTGTCCTGGGTTTTTACAACAGCTATTGGCGCTGAATGCGCTGGAGAATTGATTATAGAAACAATTTTTCCCCTTCCATCGCTAAGCTCGGGATAAGACAGCCTTATTCTGTAGGCTTTTCTTTTAACTCTATAAGTTAGGCTTCCCTTTCCACGCGCTTGTTGAATTATTCTTTTTCCCATGGTTATTTTTTAAAAGTTTATTTACATCAATCCCAGTTTAGTTATTATGTCGATTGCCTTGTTTTCAGGCGAAAGTCTGATAAATGCAATTTTTTTATTTTTGGATATTTTGGTGTTAATTCCCAAAACCTTGACTTTGAATTGCTCTTCACAGGCTTTTTTTATTTCTTCTTTTCTTGCCTTGAGAAATACTGTGAATGTCAGTTTGTTCTCTGCATCAAGCATTCTGACTGCTTTTTCTGTCATCAATGGATAAAGTAAAATTTTGTTCATTTTATTTGAATTTTGGAGTTTTTAGCATTTCATCAATTGCATCTTCTGTAAAAACAATAATTCTTCCTGGATTTCCGCCTTCGACAAGTTTTAGAATATTTATTTTTTGAGGAGTTGTTGAATCTATAATATTAATTTTTTTCAAATTTGAATCATTATTTGTCACTATAAGAACTCTTTTATCCTTTACTTTTTCAAAAAAGCCGCTTAATATCTTTTTTAGAATTTCAAGAATGTCTTTTGTTTTTTTGACATCATTTATTTTTGATTCAACTATTATTGGCAAGGATATGCTTTTCAGATTATCAGAATCTTTGCCATTCAAGTTTGAATATTTTCTTTTTAGGTATTCTAAAGAGCAGCATAAGCTTATTGCAGAGCGAAGCGCAAGATTTCTTTCTTTTTCAGAAATCTTTCTTGATAATCTTTTCCATGCCTTTGGTGGGTGCGCTTCTCTTCCTCCTCGTGTTCCGGATGCAAATGCTCCAACCCAGTTGAAACGATCACCGTCTCTGGACATTATCTTTCTTGGAGCTCTTGAAATTCCGTGTCCGTATTGTGTTTTCCATCTGTTTCTCATATGGCTTGCCTTTCCATGCGCAGCCATTTCTTTTCCTGCAAGAATCCAGCTTCCATATGCCTTCCTTCCAGATAAAAATGAAACCCTGAATGATTTCATAATTAGGTCTTCCCTTATAGGCTCTTCAAAGCATGAAGGCATTTCTTTTTCCTGTTTTTTGTTCCCTGAAATGTCAAGTATTGTTCTTTTCATTTTGTTTTTTCCTTTTTTTCTCCGAAGTCTTTTTTCCAAAAAGAGCTCATTGTAAATTTATTAATTCAAAATTCTCCCTTGCAGTGTCTTTTGTTTCTCTTAATGGGTTTGTCATCAAAATAGGACGTTTTGGAGGTCCTGCAATTGATCCTTTAAGAATAATATAGTTTGTTTTTATGATGCCAAAATTTTGAAATCCAGAAGGAGGGTTTATATTTTTTTTATCAATGCTGTCCAAGCCAATGACTTTGCTATTATATTGAACTCTTGTAAAAAAGCCGTATTGTCCTGCAAGCGGAACGCTCATAGAAACTTTTTTTGGAATCCATGGCCCTAGGGTGCCGGGTTTTCTTCTCCCTTTTTCTGCTTTATGGCTTTTCAACCCAATTCCAAAACGCTTTACTGGTCCAGCAAGACCTTTTCCCTTAGTAACAGCCCTTATATCAACAAGATTGTCTTTTCCGACAACATCTGAAATATTGATTTCTTTGTTGAGATGTTCTTTTGCAAAATTTAATTTTTCTTTTATATTTCCTTTCAAACCCACTTCAAGAATATCAGGAGTTTTTTTAATTCCTGTTTTTTTTACAACCGTATAAATAATTATTCTTAAATCATCATAGTTTTCTATTTCTCCAGATAATTTTTCCATTTCTTTCATTGTTTTTTTTGGAAATTTCATCACTCTTTTTATTTCCTTGTCGATGTTTTCATTCAAAATTTCCTTAGCAACATTGTTATTTTTGTATAATCTTAAGGAAAAAATCTTCATTGGAGGGCATTCAACGATGGAAACAGGAAGAACAATTTGTTTGCCTTTTGTTAAAGAAGTAGCAGTATTGTCGCGAACTATGGCTTGAGCCATGCCGACTTTATAGCCGACAAAGCCTAGAATCGGAAGCTTAAATTTAGAATTATTTTCAATGGCTTTCCAGTTTACACTAGGCAGAAACTTAGAGGCCCGCTTTCTGGGCCAAAACTGCAAACTTCCATATCTTGGACGATGTATCGTTGGCATTTCTTACGCTATTTTGGAATTTTTTTTGTTTTAGCATCTTAGAGATGCTTAGCTAATCCCTAATATAAACTAAGCCAAATTTTGTCAATTTAAGACGATTTATAAATCTTGCGTCTTAGAATCGAGAATAAACAGGTCAAAATCAGGCGATAAACGCCTTTTCATTAATTACTTCTTTGTCATCAGCAACAATCTTTCTTATTATTTTGCCTTTTCTTTTTGCAAGAATTCTTATCTTTTCAAAATCTTTTTCGCCTTTTGGCAGAATTATATCTTCTATCTTATAACCATTGCTTATTTTAACTTTTTTTGCATTCTGGTCTTTTAAATCAAACAAGAATTCTTCCCTTATTCTTGGCTCATATCTTAAGTCGGCTTCCAGAACGCAAAAGTTTTCATTTGCAGCGCTCTTGCTTTTCCCGCCACTTCCAGGTTTTGGGCGCTTTTTCTTAGTTTTCAAGATTATTCCGCTCGCCGAACAATCAAGAAGCATAGAATAACAGTTCTTTGCGATATCATTGATTTCTGTGGATGTCATCTCCTGGTTTATATTGTATTCAAACAACATTTTCTTTTTTTTGCCTGCTCCAAGGCCAGGAATCTGTTGTCTTGCAAGAATAATCCCTGAAACAGATGCCTTTTCTGTAAGCTCAAAGAAAAAAAGAACATTATCTTCCGCCAGTTCAAAGCTTGTTGTCACTTTAATCTTGGTTCCGCTTTTTTTGAAATTAACAACAGCCTTATTTTCAAAAAATCCTTTGCTAAACCTGACAAACTGCTGATGAACCTGTTCATCTATTTTATCCTGAAAAATCTTTTTTATAAAATTCATATATTGAAAAAATTAAGCGTCTTTAAAAATCTTTCTTGGGAAAAAGTCACTGCAAAAAGTTTATAAGATTTGAAAATCTTGGATAATCATGGCTGAGCAGGGCAATGTTAGAAGGATTTTTGCAATTTCTCTAATTATATTGCTTCTAGTCCTCTCTTTTTTTCTTGTTAAGCCATATCTTTCATCAATTCTTTTTGCCATTATTTTTTCATATATCTTTTTCCCTACCTTTAATTTCTTAGATAAAAAAACAAAATCAAAGCACAAGTCTTTGATAAGCCTGATAATTTGCCTGATAGTGATACTCTTGGTTTTGATTGTAGCATTTATTGTCGCTCCATTGATAATAAAAGAAACATTTGCATTTTCTCAAAATACTCAAAGGATTGACCTTGGTGAACCTATAAGAGAATTCTTCTTAAAAATTTTCAAGCAGGATATTGGAAAGGAATTTAGCATGTCAATAAATCAAGTTGTTTCAAGAGCAACTCTCTTTTTAATGAACTCTATCAGCAAATTTTTGGAAGATGCTCCTTCCATGTTCCTCCAGTTGTTTGTAATGATTTTTGTTATGTTCTTTTTCCTGAAAGATGGTAAATATTTGAGCGAAAAATTAAAAGAGCTTATGCCTTTCAAGGAAGAAGTTAGAGTAAAATTTTTTACAAGATTTAAGGAAATTTCTAAGGGGGTTGTATGGGGATATATAATTTTGGGATTGGTCCAGGGAATAGTTGTGGCAATAGGGCTCTTTGCATTTAAGGCGCCTCAGCCATTGCTTTTAGCTTTTATTTCAACAATACTCGCCATTTTGCCAATATTGGGAAGCGGGCTTGTTTGGATCCCAGTAGGCATCACCATGATGGTTACAGGAAATTTAGCAGGCGGAATTGGGCTTTTGATTTATTGTGTTGCAGCCTCAGTAGTTATTTACTATACATTGGCTCCTCTAGTTATGAGCAAGCAGACGAAAATGTCCCCCCTCATAATATTTATTGGAATGATAGGAGGACTTTCTGTTTTTGGAGCAGTCGGGCTGATTGTAGGTCCAATAATTCTTGATTACTTAAAGCAGTTTATAGAGTATTACAGGACTGGAACTCTTGCAGAAATTACTTGATTTATTTTAAGAGGTGCAAATGAAATTTAAAGCAAAATCATTAAATTTGTCTGCTGGAAGGCCTGTGGCAATCATGCATTTAGATGCTGCAAGAGCGCTAGGCGTTCATGTTGATGACAGAGTTCAGGTAACAGCAGGAAAAATAAAAATTATTGCGATTGTAGACACAATTCTCAGTGGATTTTTCAAGGAAGATGAGATTGCCCTTTCTGAAGAAGTTATGCAAGAACTAGATATAAAAACAGGAGATGTTGTTGATGCAGACCCTGTTCCATTAAGGCAGAGTGCCCATTATATTTTTGAAAAATTAAGCGGGATGGAATTAACTGAAAAAAAGATTTTTGCAATAATCGAGGATATTGTTGATAATGCATTGGCAGAATCAGAGATTGCATACTTTATCTCTGCTATGTATACTCATGGCATGTCTTCAGAAGAAATAGCTTTCTTAACTAAGGCCATGGTTAAGACAGGAACAAGGCTTTTTTTGAAAAAAAAGATAATTGCTGACAAGCATAGCATTGGCGGAATTCCAAATAACAGGACTACTCCCATAATTGTTTCAATCTGTGCCACAGCAGGTCTTACAATGCCAAAAACCTCTTCAAGAGCGATAACTTCCGCGGCAGGAACAGCAGACGTAATTGAAATAATTTCTCCTGTTGAGTTTAGCATTGCAAAAATGAAGAAGATAGTTTACAAAACAGGCGGTTGCATAGTTTGGGGTGGAGCTTTAGGACTTGCTCCTTCTGATGACAAAATTATTCAGGTTGAACGATTGATTTATCTTGACCCTGAAGCGCAGCTTATTGCAAGTATTCTTGCAAAAAAACTCGCAGTAGGTTCAACACATATTCTCTTGGACATTCCTTATGGCGAATCAGCAAAAGTTGATAAAAAAGAAGCAGTAAAACTTTCAAAAAAATTCAAAAAAGTTGCAAAAATTTTGAAATTAAATATACAGACAATTTTAACAGATGGAAAACAGCCGATTGGCAACGGCATAGGGCCTCTTTTTGAGCTTAGGGATGTTCTTTCAATTTTAAAAAGAGAAAAAAATGCGCCAAAAGATTTGGAGCAAAAATCAGTAATGCTTGCGGGAAAGCTTCTTGAAATGACTGGCAAATGCAAAAAAGGTGAAGGAGAAAAAATTGCAATGCAGATTTTAAATTCAGGCCAGGCTTTAAAAAAATTCAAAGAGATAATTTCCGCCCAGGGTGGGAATATTAATAGAATAAACAAATTAAGACCTAAATTTTTTCATCATATTCTCGCAGATAAGAATGGAAAAGTTTCCTCAATTCAGAACAAGAAAATTGCGGCTCTTGCAAGAAGGGCAGGAGCGCCTGCAGACAAAACCGCAGGAATTTATCTTTACAAACACCTTAGCAATATTCTAAAAAAAGGCGAGAAAATTTTGACAATCTACTCAGAAACAAAAGACAAGTTAAAAGAAGCAGTAGATTTCTACAAGTTTGTCAAGCCGATAGAATATTAGAATTTGATTAACGATTTTTCATCGTTTAGTTGATTGTTTGGTTTTGTGCAGTTTTTTCAGTGTTACAACTTTGTACAACGCCGAGGGAGGGAATCGAACCCCCAAATCGCTTGCGCGAAACCAGCTCACTTGATTTTAAGTTTTTTCTTTGAAGACAATTTAAGTTTCTTCTCTCCAAAGTCTCTTCTTTTCCGCGAAAAGCTTTTCGCTTTTCAAGGCATAGGAAAGCTTGTTGCTTTCCTCTGCTAAAGAAGAGAGCTTTACTCAAGGCTGGCGCCTTACCATTGGGCCACCTCGGCTTAGAAAGAAAGAAGCCGCTAGACTTTTAAATTTTTAGATGTCTATTCTTAAATTAATTGCTGGAATTTGCCGTGGAACTTATGTTTTGCAAGCTGTTGTTTGTGGAATTATTTTTTTCCGCAATTTTCTTCTGATTTTCCTCTATTATTGCAATTTCATGTATGATGAATGCTTCAACTCCTTTCATTACATCGCAATCTTCATATTCAATTATGATGCAATCTTTATACATTTTATCCCTGTATATTTTTGTTTCATTATTCTCGCTTTTTTTTAGGAAAAATACAGTTTTCTTTATGGCATCCATGCAACTTTTATTGGTATCTAGTCCTGCAAAGTAATTAGGATCTATATTAGTGGTTTCGTTTAATGCGGCATTTACTTTTACTCCAAAATACGATAAAAATTGCACTAGAATAATGGGTGCAATTCTTTTGTTAGAGCAGTTTGATATTTCAGGAGTAAGTACTATTATTGCATTATTATATATGCCTCCTGATATGTTTGCAGGAATTTTTTCAAGTTCAAGAGGACTGTTTCTCAGGAAAAGCCCTCCATTTATGAGTGAAATGTTTGCTTCCCATCCATTGTCTTGTCCGACTTTTGCCCTATGGAAAACATGCTCATTCCATTTTATTGTTCCAAGGGAGTCATGCAGAAAATAAATGATGAAAAATATTGCGACAGCAGCTATGCAGATGAAAAATATCCATTTAGTTTCAATTTCCAGCTTATCTTTTTTTTCCGCGGGCTTCCCGGGCTTGTTTTGCTTTTTTTTCTTCATTTTATTTTTTGATTTCAGAAGCCGCAAAGATGAATGCGTCTGCGGCTTTTGCAAACTCTATTGAGTCTTTCGCCTCAATCGTTATGCAGCTACCTGAATATAAAACTTTTGTTGCGTTGGTTTCTAATTGCTTGAATTCAAAGACAAAATAGCTTGCATAAAGGTCTTCAGGGCAGGTTTTTACAGGCAAGTCCTGCTCAATGCAGAAACTGCTATTTTCAGATTCTTGAAGGCATGAATATTGCATTCTTTTTGCAATGCCTTTCAGATTTCTTCCAATTTCATTTATTGCATTATTTGGAATAAGGGAATCAACGCTAAAATAAACTTCTTTATTTTGAAATATGTTGAAGTTGGCAGAATTGCATTTCTCGCAGGTTATATTTTCAGTTTCCTGGGGCAGGTATATTGTTATTACAGTAATTCCTTTGGAATTTGCCTGCCAGAACCCTCCATTTTTATTAAATGTAAAATTATTGTATTTCTGCTTGCTTGAAGAGTCTTCTTCCTGGGAAAAAAATGCAAAGCTTGCAGTGCTTGCAATCATTATTGCAGAGATTATTATTCCCATCAGGATTTTGTTCCTTTTCTCCTTTTTTGTCTTTGCTTCAGTACTCTCTATTCTCTTTATTTGCATTTTCACAAAATATAAATTTTTTGGGATATAGAAAATCGAAGATTTTCTCTATTCCTGGAGGAATTATGAATTTTTAAATTCTTTCAATGCGAAAATCAGAAGATTCCATGAAAATTCACGAAATTTTCTGGACCAGAAATTGACAAACCCAAAAACTATGAGTTTTTGCGAAAAAGGAAAAGAGCCAAAAAACAAGGAGACTTTCGTCTAGGCGTTAAAAAAAAGAAAAGAAAAGAAAAAATTAAACTATTTTTTGCAATTACGCTAAAGACATAGCTGTGTTTAAAACAAGGCTTGTATCTGTGCTTGTTTTGTTAGTTATTACTGTATTGACAGCTCTTGTAGTGTCAAGTGCATCATAACCAGCAATAAGCATAGCTACTTTTCCTGTTCCAGTTCCTCCTGCTACAGCGGCATCAACAACTTTGACTAAGGCTTGGCCTACGCCAACTCCTGTCTTGTTTGTCCAGTCTGCTCCGCATACAGGAACACTGCTTCCGATTATCTTAGCAGCGACTTTGTTTACACAAGCACCACCAACTACTATCAGGTTCTTTGTTAAGTCTTGTGAAGACATTTTTGTGTCCTCTACGACATAACCGACTCCTGTAGCTGTAGTTGTTGCTGTTGTTGAAACAGCGGCTCCAGTAGGTAAGATTTCAACATTGAAATCAGTTTCTTCTGCTGGAATATATGCCATAAGTGAGTTACCATCTTGTTTTTCTCTTACGAGATAAGATACGTAACCATCTGTTACGGCGTATTCCCAGTCATTGTCCTTATCACTGGCTTTAGTGATTGCACCAGCAGTAGCTGCTAGTGAAACAATCTCGACATCATTGTCAGCTGTTGAATCCAATGTTACAGC
>Ga0315289_10015323_pt1 | contig 10645 bp, 7 predicted proteins | sample YL17G11_40_MG_FD_203452 | JGI IMG/M metagenome (GOLD analysis project Ga0315289, IMG submission 203452) | Sediment microbial communities from Yellowstone Lake, YNP, Wyoming, USA - YL17G11_40 | ecosystem: Environmental > Aquatic > Freshwater > Lake > Sediment | place: USA: Wyoming | collected...
AGATTCGGGATTGTTTGAATTAACTTTGGGTGGCATAATCTTGATCCTCCTTTCCACCCTAAAAGCTAATCAAAACCGTCTCTTAACTCAAACCCCTCTTCTGTCCAAATTCATCTGAAGTCAAACAACCATGGGAAAGCAGACGAGTGCATTCGTTTCAATTCGCCACCAAACGCTGGACCGCCCGAAAGATGCCAAAGGCGTGTTTCAACTTTGTGCTATGAATTCATGTAAAATACAACCGTCCTCCATAATACCTAGCTAAACCGTCTCATGACTCAAACCCTCTATCTGTCCAAATTCGTCTGAAACGAAACGTCTGGGAATCCCATAAATTCAGCTAAAATTCAAGCACAATTGCCACTAACAGGCGGTTAGTGGAAGCCAAATGAAAAAGGGCCGCCCTTCTCTGAGCGGCCCCATCAAACTCTCTATCTGTCCAAATTTATCTGAACCGAAACAAGTTGCCCCCTCAAGCCTATAAGTCTTTAAGTCGCATTTGGCGAATGACTTGTCGGTGGCAGCCGTAACCCCTTGTGGTACAATGGATCGTCTTGTCCGGAGCTTTCCCCCGCTATCAAGCTAATCCCAAAAATTCAAATCGATTCCGGTGATTTGAACATTGAACTTGATTTTCAAGACGAATGGCGCGTTGCTGAAATCGATTTTCCCCATTTTCGACTTGACCGCGAGAGATGAGAGCATCACCTTCCATCCAGATGCAAGTAGTGATTTTGAAAGGAGCTCATGATGTTCAGACAGTTAGCCGTGCTAGTATTCTTCACCGCTACGGCAAGTGTTGCGGTCGCGCGACCGGGCAAGTTCGGTATCCAGCCGCTAGTCAACGAGGTTTCAATTTACCAGAACTACTTCGATGACCGTCACAGCGCCGGCCAAACGATACAGCTGATCGCCATTAATTCAATCAAGGTTCTGACTGACTTCAAGATTGAGCTTACCGCTGACTTTAACCGGAAGCTGACGCCAGGTTGTGATTCCGATTATTACATGGAAATTGGCTTGGTCAAGCAGGTACATAAGAGAATCTCGCTGAATTTTCAGCGAATCTATGGCACGTTTGTTCCTAACGAGGCAAACCAGGTAGGCATCAGGTTTAGTTTTTAATCCGCGGCGCGCAGAAATGGCAGTGAGTGCTGGAAGGTGCGGTCAGATGTCCGCTTGCGATCTATGTGCCTTTATTGATATCGGTCGATTATTGAATTGCTCGCCCTGCCCCACATCAGAGGTTTTACTATCCCCCTGAATAACGTGGAGAGAATTACTTGACTTTTCAAAGAAGTGGGGTGATTTTGAATCATGCATGCTATGTCGCTGTAGGATCCGCATTAAACAAAATACGTCAGGATATGATTGACGAAGAGGTTTGATATATGACCCAGCTCCAAAAAGCCAGACAAGGCAAAATCAGCAAAGAGATGAGGTACGTGGCCGCAAAAGAGGGCACCGGGCTCGAGATACTGAGGAAGAGAATTGGCGATGGATTGGTGGTTATTCCAGTCAATAAGAACCATAAGCGTGTTCGGCCAGTTGGCATAGGCGCAGGCTTGCAAATCAAAGTCAATGCCAATATCGGAACATCAATGATCAAATCGAATCTTAAGACAGAGTTAAAAAAGCTTGAAGTTGCTCTTGATGCAGGGGCTGACACCGTGATGGATTTGAGTACTGGAAGCGGTCTCGACAGAACAAGAAAGATGATCATAGAAAAAGGCGTCGTGCCTATTGGCACGGTTCCTATTTATCAGACGGCGATTGAGGCTGGCAGCATAGAAGAGATGACCATAAACAAGTATATGAAAGTGCTCGAGAAACATGCGGAAGACGGTGTCGATTTCGTCACGATTCATGCTGGCGTTACCCGCAAAGCGTTCCCGCTGATCCAAAAACGAGTGATGAGATGCGTCAGCCGCGGGGGCACTTTCTTGCTCTCGTGGATGAAGCATAATAGGAAAGAGAGCTTCCTATATGAATATTTCGATGAAGTGCTTGATTTAGCGAAGGAGTATGATCTGACCATCAGTTTGGGCGATGGCTTGAGGCCGGGCTGTATTGATGACGCCACAGATAAGGCACAGATTGAAGAGCTGAAAACGCTGGGTGAGCTGGCCCGGCGTGCAAGAGATAAGGGTGTTCAGGTGATGATTGAGGGACCCGGACACATACCGCTTCACCAGATAGAGAAAAATGTTAAGCTCCAGAAGAAATACTGCGACCACGCCCCGTTTTACGTTTTGGGTCCCTTGCCCACTGATATCGCCGCAGGTTACGATCATATCGCCTGCGCCATCGGCGGGGCCTTGGCCGGCATGCACGGCGCCGACTTCCTCTGCTACGTCACGCCTAAAGAACACGTTGGCTTGCCTGATATTTCAGACGTCAGGGAGGGTGTAATAGTTTCCAAGATAGCGGCTCACATTGCTGACATTGCCAATGGGAATAGGGCAGCCCTGATGCAGGACCACAACATGGCGCTAGCGAGAGCAAAGGTAGACTGGGCGGGGATGCTAAGGTTCGCCATCGACAAAGAGAAGTTTACGGCATTGAGGCGGGAGGAATGTTTGAAAAATCCCCAACTTGAGAAAACCCGGTATTGTTCGATGTGCGGCCCCTTCTGCGTGTTTCAGGTTTCTTAAAAAAAGCTTGCCTGATCAAAAGGCGTCTCTTACATTATGATGGAAAGCATCTGAGCTCATGCGGCTACGCACCGCCTTTCTCAGGAGCATGTCACTGAGATAGATGGAGGCCGAAATTCCGGATGAGCCATGAAACGAGTTCATAGCTGTGACTGATAAATCGATAGCCACTGCAATCATTATTCTCATTGCCACGAGGCTTGCCTTTCCCAATCCAATGCCCGAGCCATTCATAAGCGAGTTTTCCGTATGCCCACCATGGATCGAGGTCAACAGCTACAATCCCGGAGAGCTTGTCGGCGACACCATATGGACAATGGAGGGAATGGCAATCATCACGTCTGTGCCGTGGCCTCAGCCTGACCCGCCGGCACTGGTGCTAGACTCATCCAATACGACCGGGTTCGTATTGAACCCTGAAGGCGACAGCATTCGCTTTTCCACAGAAGGTTATGATTTTTCATCCATTGCTTACGGCGATTGCAGCGGAGAGGTGGGCGCCCCACCGCCGGGAGCAAGCATTGTCTGGGGCATGTATGTCGGCCCCCAGGGAATTCACTATATCGGGTATAATTTCTGCCTCAGCCCTACGCCGGGAAGATATGCCTGGAACAGCGTCGGTGGCCGATGGGGCGACTCGCCGCTAATCATCAATGAAGTCGCTTTTCATATCAGTTGGCACCCCCATTCTAATTTCATCGAGCTCTACAACCAAGGAAACATCCCCATAAGTACAGATAGCCTGGCGCTTATTGGCAGATATGTCTATAGGTTTTTGCCAAACACGGTCGTCAACCAACGGGAGTTCTTGGTCATTGACGAAAACGATTTCCCGCCAGGCCTCGATCTCAATCCCGACAGCGATGTTCTGTACCTTGTGGTCGATGACCATTATGACGATATTTTCTCAGTAGTTGACCAGGTTGGTTGGTCATCAAATCACGGTGAAAACATATCATTCATGCGCTATCCCGATGGTGATGTTGACACCTCGGAGTGGGAGGACTTCCAAGGGTATAGTGACGTAACATCCTATACTTTCGAAGATGGTTTTCCCACGCGCGGAGCGCCCAATAGGTATCTAAGTCCTGGATTTGTGGTGATTGGCACAAGGGCGGATTCCATCGGTGGTGGAACGGTCAGATTGCGTTGGACTGACCCGATATGGGAACCTATTTTCGACGAGTCAATGGTGCTTGAAAGAATCGATCGTTTTCCGCAAGATCCATTTGATGGCGAAATAATCTGCTACACCATAGGTCAGGAATGCATCATGTACGGGCTTTCTCCAGACGTGACTCACTATTTCACCGTTTTCGCTCATGGGATCGGTGGGGTTTGGTCAATTCCCACCGCTGAATCTCAGGACAGCATCTTCCTGCACAGCGTTGGTATTAAGGAAACACCTTTGATTGCGCAGTCCTTCCAATTATCCTGCCACCCTAATCCCTTCAACACCTCAACCATTATCAGTTATCGTCTTCCGGACGCCTCCTATGTAGGACTCGACGTCTACGACCTTCTTGGTAAAAAGGTGGCGTCGTTGGTTGATCATGTCCAACAGGCTGGTGAGCACAGCATGATCTGGAATGCACGTGATCTCCCTACCGGAGTGTATTTCGCTCGGCTGAAATCTGAAGGTTATTCACAGAACACGAAGATGGTACTGCTCAAGTAACGGCATCCTCAACGCCTGATCTTTACCATACTGTGCTCAATTGCCGGATGAACTGAATCGACATCATTTACACCGTCGATAACTTGAAAGGTCTTGGCCCAGCACTGGGTGTCGTCAAACGAATTCGGACAGAATGTATCTTAACTTAAGAGACACTTTTTCGATTAGCAAGTCCTTCTTTTCCAGATACGTAGCTGCTGGAATTCCAAGGTGAGGTCGCTCTCATGCAGGAGCATGAAAAGAATAACAGGATAAGGGTTTCAAGGCATCTTCCAACGGTTGTCGGGTTGTTTATCGCCTTGGTGTTGCCTACGCTAATAGCCCTGATTAGAGGCTTCTTGCACAGGCCGTTGACGGATGCCACGCGAGTTATTCTGTCTTTAATCAATTCGTGGATCTGGGTCGTCATTCTGGTGATGTTGGTGTTGTTTTGGGAGCATCTGCCGCTGAGTTCCATTGCGATCCGAAAGATGTCGGTGAAGGACTTGGGTTGGAGTCTGCTGGGTTTCTTGACTGGTGTTTTGATGTTTGCCATCACTACTCCCCTCGTCAAATCACTGAACTTGAGCCCCACCGGAAGTGGCATACTGCGGTTGGCAAAAATGCCTATCTATTTACGCGTGGTTGTTGTATTCACGGCAGGTATCACTGAGGAGATTCTATTTCGTGGATATCCGATTGAGCGGCTGAATGCTCTGACAGGTCGCCTTTGGTTAGGGGCAGCGATAGCGTATGTTGTATTCGTGCTCCTGCATATTCCCTTTTGGGGAATAGGCGGGGCAATTCAGATTGGGTTTTGGTCAGCGATCGTGACGTTGTTGTATGTCTGGCGCAGAAACCTGCCAGCTTGTATGTTGATGCATGTCCTTAACGATGCCTTTGCATTCATCGTCCTGCCGATGTTGTTTGCCCAGCATTTGCCCTAGCCAGTCCAGATGGGTAAGAACTGCGCCAATATGCCACTGCCGCGGAGCGCGGCTACCAAGCGCGCAATACTACGTCGATCTGCTGGCAAAACAGGTTCTGGTCGTCCTGTGCCTTGCCCTGACTGCACGCCAGCCGTGCTTGCTCCGCCAGCGGTGGATCCAATAAAGAGACCAGCGCTGATACCCGACCAAGCAACAAGTGATCGGTCTTCGAGAGTATCATCGAATGGTCATGGAAGATAGGATCATACGGCCAATCGTTAACCAGGTGGAAACCCTTTTCCGGCTCTCAATTCGGCCCCGGCTATTAAAGCGTCAGCGTTCAATCAGACATGCGGCAGAATGCCCGAAAGGAGCAGATCATGTCCGAGCATTTGATTGTACTAACATTCATTGTTGTTACAGCAACTCTTGCGGTCGCTCAATCATCGAGATTCGGATTTCAGCCGCTAGTCAACGAGGTTTCGATTTATTGGGACAATCTCGATAGCGGTCGAAACGCCGGGCAGACGTTACAGGTGATCGCCATCAATTCCATCAAAATTTTCACTGATTTTAAGATTGAATTCACAGCTGATTTCAATGGGGGCCGACGAGGCTCGAACTCGTCCTGAGAGTTACTAAAACCGCAGCTTCTCCACTGCTTCGGCCAGATGGGAGTAGATCATGGTGGTGTTGATGTCGCTGTGGCCTGGGAGCTTTTGGACGGTGGGCAGACGGGGGCAGGAAGGCCCAGCCATCTGTTTTGGGCCCGCAGCCGATCCCCATTGCCACTAACTCCCGATTGGTGGAAACCCAATAAGAAAGGGCCGCCCATTGCAGGCGGCCCTTAGGTTGGGTGCCCCCTGGCGGAGGCGATGCGGGTAACTCAATGCGGTCTTTTAGAGCGGTGTCAGGAACCCTTTCCGACACCCATGACCCGTCGGGAAAGGGTTCTCGACGGCGCACAGCACAGCCTCTTATTAAGTCCCGTATCCATTTCGTTTTGACAAGGGGCCGTCGCGGTAGTTAGGCGGCCCCTCTTTTGGGAGAACAACGTCTGGTCAGGCTAAATCAGGTTTCCAAACGCGCTTTCGTCGGCACTTTCCCTCTTGGAGGCATTCCTCGGGATCATGCCTTACCCCGCGGGTGGACAGGACGGGCAATAGGTCAGGGCCGGCCCGAAACCTTTGAGGTAGTTGACATAGTAAGTAATGTCCACTCCGTTGAACTGGCAGTTGCCGTTGACGTCGCCAGCCCCATAGAGCTCCTGTCCGACTGAGGGGCAATCGGGACAAACTACAGGAGGAGGAGGGCCATACCCCTTGAAGTAGTTGACGCTAAAGGAGACATCTATGCCATCGGAGCTGCCAGAGGCATTGACATCGCCTGGAATGTAGTTGGCAAAACATTCAGCTCCAAATGCCCCGATATCAACTCGGGAATCTGGATTGCCATAGGCATCGCAGCCGGCGCCTCGGCAGCAAGATTCTTCGGTCAGAGCAAAATCCCCATGATTCGGACCGCAGAACCAGGGGTCGCAGTCAATCATCCCCGCGCCGTAGTAGCCGCCCTCGACATCGCAGAAGCGTATCGTTGGATTACCGCTGTCATATCCCAGCTGGGGACGGGTGTTCCCCCTCAAAATGTCGTTCGTTATGATTGGGTTCGAGTTGTGGTCCGAGATTATGCCGCCGCAATAGAAGGCGGAGTTTCCCACAATGGTATTCCTATCAACCGTGGCATCAGAGTGGATGAGGCAGACGGCTCCCCCGTCTCGGTACTCATTAACGGGGTGCCTGGCGGTATTTCCGAGGAAGAGGTTTCCTCTGACGAGAGGGCTCGAATCCCATAAGATCAATCCCCCGCCCCTATCATAGGCCAGGTTTCCAGATATCCTGTTTTCAAGCGCGGACTGGCCGGCGCTATTGAGGATGGCCAGCCCTCCCCCGTAGGATGTAGCCGAGTTTCCTTCGACTTCATTTCGGCTTAGGGCGTACGAACAGCTGTCGAGGAGCAGGCCGCCGCCTCTGCCCGAGGAATTGCCCTCGATGGCATTCGAGGCTATCGACAGGCTGGACCTACGGCCGCAAATACCCCCACCATCGCCGCCGACCAGGCCCAAAGCGACATTTTCCTGAATCTCGTTTCCTTCGATCAAAATGCCAGAGCCGTCGCAGAATATCCCGCCCCCGTAGCCGCTCCCGGAGGAATCGTATGCCGTGTTTGACTCAATTAGATTAGAGATGATCGAGGGGGATGCGTCGAGAGAATATATCCCGCCGCCCGTGCGCCTGGCCATGTTATCCTCAATTCGATTGAAGGCAATCCTGGGGCTGCTATTGGGACCGCAGCATATTCCTCCACCGAAGTCGGAGAGCCCGTTTCGGATGGTGAAGCCGACGAGCAGCGAGGTGCTGTCTTCGCCGCCCGAGAAGGTCACCGCCGGCCCGGCATGACCGCCGTCGATCATGGTGGACGAAATATAGTTGGTATCAGATGTGACCAAGTAATGCGAGCCGAGGACGACGCTTTTTCCGGAGAAGGTAATGTTCTCTTGGTACATGCCGGGACCCACAAGGAGGGTATCACCATCGCCGGAAATCGCGATGGCCCGCTGGATAGTCCTGAATGGTTCATCCTCCGTTCCGGCCCCATGCCAGTCATCACCGAGGGGAGAAACGTGCCATAAGTCGGAATCGACGAACTTCAAGACCCAGACGTCGGAGTCGCCCGGTCCCAGCCTGGTCTGTCCGGAAATAATGTACCCGCCGCCGAAGGCGGGCGCGATATCCAGCCCCTCGTCGTAGCCTCCGCCGTCGTAGGCCTTGAGAAAGAGGCTGTCACCGGATAGGCTCGTTTTCATCACAAAGGCGTCCCCCCCGAAATTGCCTGTAGAATAAGTCACGCCCACGAGGAATAGGCTCCCTGCGTCCTCGATAAAAGAAATTCCAATGTCGTCCCCGGCCCCACCGTAGGTGCGAGTCCATTCGAGATTACCGAACCCGTCGAGTTTGACCAAGAAGAGATCGTAGTTGTCGTTTAGCATAGTATAACCAAAGGCGAAAAAGCCTCCGTCGGACGCCCGCCTTATCGATTGCGCCCCGTCGTCGCCGTAGGAGCCGAACGTCCTCGTCCAGAGTGTATCGCAAAGACTGTCAACTCTGACTACCCAAAGATCGTCGTTCCCGCTGCCCCATGAGTGCGTCCGGCCGGCCATGACATAGCCGCCATCGCCGGTCGAGTCCATGCTGTATATCTCGTCGTCCCACTGTCCCCCGTATATCTTGGTCCAGGCGGTATCCCCACCTGAATCCAAGCGCAGCAGCCACAGGTCGCGCCATCCGGCGCCGAAGCTTGCGGTGTACCCGGCCACGATGGCTCCGCCGTCGGCCGTCAGTAGGCCGGCGCTGGCGAAGTCCCAGCCGGAACCGCCATACTTTCTTGTCCAGACAGTATCCCCAAGAGAGTCCGTCCTGATTATCAGGGCATCGGCGGGGAAGGAATCGAATTGGCTGCCGCCAAATACTACGAATCCGCCGTCAGGTGCCTGCCTGACATCCAGGGCACCCCCAACGCCCGCATAATATCGCATCCAGAGGGAATCCCCGTAGGGGGTCACCTTGGCCAAAATGTAGGGGCTTCCGGCCAAGATATAATTGCCGTCGAGTGTTTGCCTGATAACTTTGCCTGCCTGCGACCCCGGCCCCCCGAAGTGATTCGCCCAAAGCGTGTCCTGAGCAAGCGACTCGATAGATGTCAAGAGCACGAAGACTGTCAAGGTGAGAAAAAAGCGTGCTTTGAAATTAGTTTTTTCATTAATCATGTTAAGCGTCCATGAAAAATCATTTACATGTCAACCCGACTAAATCCTTAATCACCTCATAATAGAAGAGCCCGATCAGCCCTTACTGTACGTCTTCAAAAGAATTCGGACAGGATGTTTCATAAATAGAGAAGCACTTCTTCGACCAACAGTCACCAATATTCGTCCGTACTTGAAGTGGCCAACAATCTGTGAATTAGCGATATTTTTGGTCATTCATCTGCCGTAACTCAGCTTTTGGCTTTCAGGGTCGGCCCCTTTATCGGCTCCTCCGCTGCTGGACTCAACGATGTTGGCCGCCAATCAGGACTGCAAGAATAAAGTGTGGCTGAAATTACCGGATCGCAGCCATCACGCCGGCACCACAATTCTGAGCATCAGGAGGCTCCGGTTTTTCAGCAGGAGCTTCCCATGACAAATCGTCTTTCCACCACCACTATCGAAACCTACTTGTAGATCACTCTTACCCTGGCCCGGTTCCTAATTGGCAAATTCAGATTCTCCGGGACCACAATGTTGCTTTCCCCAAGAAGGTCGAATACGCCGACCAACCCGAAGTTTGGCCGCACTCGCTCAGCTAACTCCCGCACGAACTCCGTGATATCGACCTTGAAGCTGGCCGCGCTGTCGAAGCGGCACGTCCAAACCCCTGCCCCCATGCTGTCGGTAATCGCATCCAGGCTTTGATAATCAATATCCCCTTCGGGAAGCGCCGACAATAGCGGATTGAATCGAAGCTCGAGCAGAGAGTCGCCTAATCTGTTCCGATACGTGAACCCGGTGGCAAATTCGGCCAGCAGGACCTCTTTGTTGAGCAGGTCATCGGGGATCGTAAACGTTATGACAAGTCTGCTGGGAGAATCCAGATTATCCCCATCGTTGACGATCTGGCAGCGGTCGAGCGACAACGTGTCCTCGGCCGCGAAAACTGAGCCGGCAACGGCCAATATCATCAAAACTGCAATCATGCACCTCATGGCTTCCTCCTATCTCACCATTACCATCTTCTTGGTTTCAAAATGCTCCCCCGACTCTATAGCGTAGAAATACAATCCCGACGACACCGCCTCGCCGCGGCCGTTGCGCCCATCCCAGATAACGGCGTGCGGGCCGGCATCCAGGTAATCGCTGACCAGGTCAGTCACCCTTTGCCCGAGAAGATTGTAGACCGTCACCCGCGTGAAACCGGGATTATCCAAAGTAAAAGCGATGGTTGTGGCCGGGTTGAATGGGTTGGGGTAGTTTTGCCTCAAGCTGAAGGCATAGGGCGTCGCCGCAAGACCTTCCATCTTTGGCGCACCCGGTGGTAAGAGGAGGGTGGGCAGATACTTTATGGGGGAACCGGTAGTTAGCCAGCAAAACTTCCCGGGGTCGTACGATGGGCCATAGTAGTTGAGCTGGGCGTACATCGTATCGGGCGGTCTTGAAGGATTGTAACTGTGGTATATATAGTACTGGCTGCAACTCAAGAACGAGCAGTTGCCTGAATCAGCTGTCGCCTGGATTCTCCCAATGTTCGGTTTCGACTGGTTCGTCTTGACCCCAATTGCGAGGGTGTCGATGCGGCATTTCCTGATGAAGG
>Ga0315289_10015326_pt1 | contig 10644 bp, 9 predicted proteins | sample YL17G11_40_MG_FD_203452 | JGI IMG/M metagenome (GOLD analysis project Ga0315289, IMG submission 203452) | Sediment microbial communities from Yellowstone Lake, YNP, Wyoming, USA - YL17G11_40 | ecosystem: Environmental > Aquatic > Freshwater > Lake > Sediment | place: USA: Wyoming | collected...
GCGGTCGGTTTCAACCGGCAGTTTCCTTATACTCGTTGGGCGGCAGACGTCCTCGTCTGCCCCTTGAACTGATGTCTTAGGGAATTCCACAGATGAACCAACCGCCCAAACATATCATCTTCGGTGCCGGTGGCGCTATCGGTAACGTCCTGACAGAGGAACTCCTTTCCAAAAAGGAGACTGTAAAGCTGGTATCGCGCGCCGGATATACCGTTCCAGGCGCAGAATCGGCCAAAGCCGATCTGACTAACCCAGAGGAAACAAGCCGGGTAATCGAGGAATCCTCCATAGTCTATCTTGTCGTGGGGCTTCCTTATGATGCGGCCATCTGGCAGGCGCAATGGCCGAGGATTATGCAGAATACCGTTGCGGCCTGCAAGGCCAAGAATGCGAAACTGATATTCTTCGACAATGTCTATTTGTATGGCAGAGTCAACGGCCCCATGACCGAGGAGACTCCGCCAAATCCCCGCAGCAAGAAGGGAGAGGTCAGAGCCAGAATCGCCGATTATCTCATGTCGCAAATCAAAAGCGGCAATATTACGGCTATCATAGCCCGGGCGGCTGATTTCTATGGCCCGTTTTCTGAAAAAGGGAGCGTTCCGTTTATACTGGTGATCGACAATTTGGCGAAGGGCAAAAAAGCCATGTGGCTCGTAAACCCCAGGGTCAAACACTCCTACACATACACAGGCGACTGCGGAAAAGCGCTATACCTGCTGGCCAAAACAGGTGATGCCTATAACCAGGTGTGGCATCTGCCGACCGCGAGCCCTCCTCCAACAGGTGAAGAGTTTATCAAAATCGTCGGCAGAAGATTGAATGTAGAACCTTTTTACAAAACCCTGCGCAAGTGGATGTTGAGGTTAGCTGGTGTAACTAATAAGGCTATCAGGGAATCCTATGAAATGCTCTATCAGAGCGAATCTGATTATGTATTTGATTCATCGAAATTCGAAAAGCGCTTTGATTTCACACCTACACACTATGAAAAGGGAACCGAAGAAACGATTGATCATTTCAGGCGACGCGGATTGATACCCTGAGTGGCGGCGTCTTCATTTGCGCGCCTCTGCCTATGCAGCGTTTCCTAATCTTCCTCACTGTGTGCCCACCAGCTTGGAACCCTTTGCGCAACGCATGAAACCAAAGCAATATAGGCGGAATCAATAACGACTTCTGGAACCAAACTGTTCATATCAAACCATATTATTGCCGCCTCCAAATCCCGGGGAACCCCAGGCCAAAATATCATTGACAATCCATTTCGGAGCCTGTATTATTTGTACGGCGTATCCCTCGTAATTTGACAACCTGTGATTTTCGGTGAAATCGAGCTTTGCCAAAGCGGCAGAGGAGGTGCTCTATGAAAAGAATAGTGTCACTCTTCAGGACAAGCGTCATTGCATTCTGCGCGATTATGGCATGGTTTGGCCGCCCTGCGGCTGAGAATCTGATCTATGTCGGCGCCTATGATTCCCTTTCCAATGCCAAAGCCGTAGCTTTGGAGGGCAGGGTATGGGATGACAACTACGCCTTCGTCGCAGACCAGGGAATGGGCCTGGTTATATTCGCCGTATCTCAATCCGCAAATCCGTACATGGTTGGGATCTTCCATCCGACGATGGGCCAGTGGGCATTCGATATCGATGTTAGCGGTGATACCGCCTACCTGGCCGCGGGAACCGTCGAACCGTACATGGGCACGCTGTATGTCGTGGATGTGACGGATAAACAGAACCCGACGCAGTTCGGCTCCATCTCATTCAGTTGGGAACTTATGGCTGTGGAAGTGGAAGGCGACTACGCCTATCTGGCCGATGCTTTAGGTACACTTCACATCGTAGACGTATCCAATCCAACGAATCCTGTCTTGATTAGCAGCCGCGGCATTTCAGCTCTGGAACTGTTCAAAAGGGATTATCTGTACGCCGCCTGTGGATCCCAGGGTCTCAAGATAGTCGACGTGAGTGACCCAGCCGATCCGCAGGTAGTCGGCATTTGCGACACGCCCGGACAAGCATTGGGGGTGGCGCTCAGGAAAGCGCGTAACTCATTCGCATATATCGCTGATGGCGATTCTGGCATGCGAATCATAGACGTCAGAGATCCGTCCAATCCTACAATTACCGGGCATCTGCAGACATCCGACAGAGCCACGGATATAGTGGGAGGCCATTATTTCGTATATGTGGCGCTTGAGGATTCCGGAATTGCGGCAGTGACGGTTGGTGTTCCGTGGCGTCCCTGGATAGTGGGCTGGGGAGATACCCCGGGCGTGGCCCAGGGAATAGATGTGGATCTCGGAATAGCCGTCGCCAATGGAGAGTCGTTCGAGTTTTTCCGCACTAATCTGTGCTCTTGTGTATACATAGTAGGGGATGTAAACAATAACGGCCAGGCAAACGGAATTGACGTCGGTTATGCGGTCAATTACTTCAAGGGATTTGGTCCCCCTCCACCATCGCTCTGCCCCTGCCTGCCCCACGGGGATATTTATGTGAGCGGTGACGTCAACGCCAGTTGCGCCTTTAACGGCATGGACATAACCTACTTTGTTAATTGCCTTGGATACAACGGCCAGGATCTTATGCCCTGCCCCGACTGCCCTCCTGACTATTGATTGGCACGGACTCGTTTCTGCAGTCACATTGAGCCATCGGGCGCTACCGCCAGATGGCGGTATGATGGAGTAATTTGCATCGGTCTCTGCAACGCGAGACCTTGCATATAGCCGTCGTTGATCATATAATACTCCCCAATTACCCAGACACACTATGCGGAAAGGCATTTTATGACACGAATGAATATCAAATCCCGATCATCTTATGGTAACGATATCGGGTTTTCCCGGGCGGTTCGCATCGGCAATGTAATCGCCATCTCCGGCACCGCCCCTATTGGCCCCGATGGGGAATCGGCCCATGTCGACGATCTTTTTAATCAAACCAGGCGTTGCCTGCAGATCATCAAAGACGCAGTCGAGGAAGCTGGCGGCAAGCTTGACAATATCATCCGGACACGGGTCTATCTGGTGGATATCTCGCGCTGGGAAGAAGCAGCCCGCGCCCACCGCGAGTATTTCTCGAAGATTATGCCAGCTTGCTCTTTTGTCGAGGTCAGAGGGTTAATAGATAAAAACTGGCTTGTGGAAATCGAGGCCGATTGCATCATAGAATAGGCCGGGCCGGGAGCTGGCCGTGTAGAGGTGGAAAATGCCATATCAGATGCCCGAAAATTCGTGGAAACTCTATCTGGAGACTGTTGAGAAGGCCGATGCCGCGATTGGCGAAATCGTGGATGATAAGCCGATGGGTCCGCTGTTGAACCAGTTTTTGCATCTGCTGGCATTTCAGCAGGGTGTCTGTTTGGCGCGATGGGTAAATCAGAATAAGGACCTCGTTCGACGGCTGAATTCCATCCAAAGTTTTACCAAGGAGGAATTTGACGAGATCGCAGCCGAGGTCAAAAAGTCGGTCGCGAAGCTGGTTAGGCTGTAGGTTGCATCAATATATCCGCCTTGACATAGGACCGCATTCAAACTTCCTTGTCGCATGGTTTTGGCTATTTGTCCCGGGAGAATCAGATGATCGATTTTAAGGACCAGGTTGTTCTCATTACCGGCGGATCGAGGGGGATCGGAGCCGAGGCGGCAAGGCTGTTCGCGGAATTGGGAGCCGACGTCGCCATTAGTTATCTCAACAGCAAGCCATCCGCCGATGCCATTCGGGCAGAAATAGAAAAGTTGGGGAGGCGCTGTCGCATTTTGATGGCCGATATGGCAGAACGAGCCGATTGCGAGGCTTTGGTTGAGAAAACCGTGGAGGAATTTGGCAGAATTGATGTGCTCGTCAACAACGCCGGCATCTGGACCGAGGCCGCCATTGAAGACATGAGCGATGAAATCCTCGATCGCACTATAGATGTGAATATCAAAGGATGCTTTTATACAACTTCGGCCGTGGTGCCTTATATGAAAAAACAGAAGTCTGGAAACATCATACTTATTTCGTCCACTGCCGGTCAGCGCGGCGAGGCCGGACATTCGCATTACGCGGCCTCGAAAGGCGCCTTGATTTCGCTTACGAAATCCCTGGCGGCCGAACTCGCACCCTTTAATATCCGTGTCAATTGTGTGGCGCCGGGTTGGGTCGATACCGACATGAGCCACGACGCCTTGCGAGGCCATGATGGTCGGAAATATCTGTCTCTGATTCCCCTGGGGCGCGCCGCCAGGCCCTCTGAGCTCGCTTGCCCAATCGTCTTCCTGGCGTCGCAATGGGCGAGTTTCATCACGGGCGAAATACTCAATGTCAATGGCGGTGCGGTTCTCGTGGGCTGATTCTCGCCTGGTAAGTGCGCTCATGTTTGTGGTTGACATGGGTTCCCCCAACCGGTATTTTCGAAATTCGAATGCAGGTATTGGTCGTTTCAAATCGGTGATTGAAAGTGTTTTCCCGACGGTTGATGGATTTCTCAAAAGCGCTTGGCCCAATAACTCAACAGCTCGTTAAATTCGAGTCGGAATACAGGCAAGTTCTCGAATCCGACTCGGTCATAATTCGGCAGATAACTGAGCATCTCCACGCGGCCAGCGGCAAGCGATTGAGACCGGCCCTTGTCTTCCTGGCTGCCGGCGCGGCCGATGATAAGGCCCTTTATCCGGCCCTCGCCATTGAATTGATTCATACAGCAACTCTTCTGCATGATGATGTTATCGACCAGTCCCCTATACGGCGTGGCATCGACACCGTCAATTATAAATGGAATAACCTCATATCCGTTCTTATGGGAGACTATCTTTTCGCAAAAGCGTTTGGGCTCTTGGTCAAGGCCGATCTTCCCGGCCTGATGGGCGCTTTTTCCATCGCCACAGAGCGCGTCTCTGTCGGCGAACTGAATCAGGCCTACTATACCGGCAATTTTGAGATCAACGAGGAAACATATATCGACATAATCGCCGATAAGACGGCATCCCTCTTCGCCTGCTCCGCCGAGGCCGGGGCAATCTGCTCCGGCCACGATCCCCATACCTGCAGGATGCTACGCGATTACGGCGAGAACCTCGGACTGGCATTTCAAATAACCGACGATCTTCTTGACCTGGTAGGGGAGACCACCAAGACAGGCAAAAGCCTGGGGTCCGATATACGTGAAGGATGGGTGACTCTGCCGCTTATACACGCTCTGAGCAACGAAAATGGCAATTCCAAGGAGAAATTCAAGCGCATATTGGGCGGTGATGTCGCCGCTTCTAACCTTGATAAAGTCGTCAACTTCGTTCGCCGGAACGGAGGCCTCGATTACGCGGAACAAAAGGCCAGGGGATACGTTCAAAAAGCGATTGCTGTGCTGCGCGGCCTCGATGGTTTTCCGGGCCGCATGGCACTCGAGGGGCTCGCTGAGATGGCCGCCGCCAGGGACAAGTGACGCGAGCATTCGTGTCGCGAATCGATTTCCGATGCGCCACCCCACTAGTTCGAACGGGTGGCGCTTTTTGAAAATAGGATTTTCCGATACCATATGGAAATTCATTTTATCTCACGACATATATTCTGGTACCTGGTCTTGACTCTTATCGCAGCCGCGGTCGGCGTCATTTCCTACAGAGTCAGTTTCCCTCCCCTGGGAAGAAATCGGCGAATATTCCTCTCCACCCTCCGGGCGCTGATGGTTGTTCTTCTGGGGGCGTTCTTGATTGAGCCGTTGATTGATGTCTTTTCTACCAGCGTCATAAGACCCGCGCTGGCCGTTCTCGTTGATGTTTCCAAGAGCATGGGGGTCGATGATGGTCCCGGTGCCAGAATTGCCCGGGCTGCCGGCTTGACCGGGAAGGCTCTTGGCAATGTAAAATCGCAACGCCGCCTCTTCAAGTTCTCCTCGAATATAGAAGCGGTCAATCGGGTCCCCGGCTCAAACGACCCCGATGGCGATGCCACCTCCATCGCCAATGCTTTCAAAGAGCTCTCGGAACGAGATGATTTCGACAACTATGGCGCCGTGCTGCTTGTCACTGATGGAAGGCAGAATCTGGGAGACGACCCGCTCGAAGCCGCTGTCAAGCTCAATGTACCGATTTATACACTTACTCTCGGCCGGCAAGCCGATGAGAAAAATCTGGCGCTCGATAATGTGCTCTACCCCGCGATTGCCTATAGCGGTGTCGATTTCAAAGTCGAAACCGAAATCTCCGCTAACGGTCTGGATGCCGGCAAATCGCGGCTCTCCGTGAAACTCGGCCCAACGACGATTGCCGAAAAGCCCTTCGATTTACCTGAGCAAGGGAGAAAAGTGAAAGTCAGCTTCGATATTAAAGCTCCCCAGCCCGGCAATCGACAATATACGATATCGACCCCCATTCTCGAGGGGGAAGCCAACAAGGCCGATAATGAGCGCCTCTTCGAAGTGCGCGTGCTCAAGAATAAGCTCCACATTTTCCTCGGGGCGTCGTCGCTCGATTGGGAGTTCAAATTCGTCAAACAAGCCTTGAGCAGCTTCGAGGAGTTCGAAGTCGATGCTGTTTACCCTCAGGAATCGGGCCGATTGGCCGATCCCGGGCCACCGAGAGGGCTGGATGGCCTTAAGAATTACGATGCGATATTCCTTGTAGACGCGTCACCGGCAAGCCTTAGAATTCAGACCCCCGATCTCAAGAAATATCTCCAGGATGGCGGCTCGCTTATATATATCGCCGGCGTCAACAGCCCCAACGACATCAAATTCTTCGATGGCACGCTCCCCTTGAAGCCCTTGAATCCCAGGCTGGTCAATGGCGAATTTTTCTTCGAGCCATCCCCTCTGAAAAGACAACATGCCGTCGTCGCCGTCGACGACGACCCCGATGTCGGCCTGCGCCTCTGGCACTCTTTGCCTCCTTTCACGAGCCTGCTGACCGGATTCGAACCGACCGGGGAAATGCTTCTCGAGGCCGCCACAAGCTCGCGCGATTCCCTCTTACCCCCGAATAAGGGCCCTGCTCCTGAAGCCAGACCCGTGCTTGTCGTAGGTTCCTTTGGAAAAGGCCGTGTGGCGGCGATCACCGGTTTTCCGTTTTGGAGAAGCTACTTTGGCGCCATCGACAATAATCGTGTCTCCAGAGTCATCCCCGATTTCTGGCGCAATCTCCTCAAGTGGTCGTCCGCCACCGAGCAGCTGCAGAACTTCAGGGTGACAACCGACAAAAAAATCTACCGTTTGGGTGAGCCGGTCCGTTTCACGGCGTATCTTTATGACGAGGCCAATCGCCCCAAAAACGGCGCTTATATCACCTTGACGATATTGTCAGGCGACGCAAATACCGCTATCAAGGACGTTGTATTGCCACCGGCAGCCGGCGGAATCTACGCTGATGAAATCGCTTCTCTGCCGACAGGCAAGTATAAATTCGATGCCTCGGCGACATCCTACGGCGATACTCTGGGCAAGACATCGGGCGAATATGTCATAGAAAGCTTCAGCCTGGAAATGGCCTCCAATTCCCCCGACTACACGCTCACGCGCCGCATCTCCGATGCCACCGACGGCAAAGCTTATAATGCCGATAATTTCGATCAATTCCCATCGCAATTGAAGCTGACCCCGATTACGAGAGAAAACCAGGCATCATTCAGGCCGTTCGGGATGCCGCTCTTGCTGGTTATCCTTCTTTGCGGATTGTGCCTCGAATGGGCCCTCCGCAAGCGCTACCGATTACCGTAGAGGCTCGGCATTGTCTTGCGAGTCAGGGCTTGCCCTGACCGCGATATCGATAGTATTCGGCGCCAATTTTCTTATTGCCGGTGAATATATTCAGTTCTTGGAATCCTTCGGCCTGCTTATGTTGCTTTCGTCGAATTCAAGATGAAATCTGTGCAAAAAGCGATGAAAAATCGGGGCCGCAATAATGCTGAATATCGCCAGGAAGATCACCCCGCTCAAAATGGCGTATATTCCGGCGAAAATCTTGGCTGCGGGATTGACGAGAGTATTCACAGGCCCCATGCCGCCGACTATCATGGCGGCGTTAAGAAAAGAATCGATCCACGTCAGCCCCCCGAGCAGATGATATCCGATCATTCCGCCGAAAACCCATGCGATCAGAATTGAGGCGCTTATTGCCGCCGCGTATGTTACCCGACGCAGATAGGCGCGCCTGGAAAGCAGGGGCTGGGTGCGATGCTCAAAGAGATGCCCCCGCTTTGATTCCTTTCCTGATGCCATATTGGAAATTATATGAGACGTCTCAAGATGGACGCAATGAAAAGTTCCCGGTTTTCTTGTTGTAGGGATAGCATACTGCTTGCTGTTCGCGGCACCAGCAGAGCGCTTATTGGGCGGCATGCCTTTCGCGGCGAAGACGCGATAGGCATGTTTACCCTGCTGCTATTTATGTTCTTACATCACGCATCATGCTTACCACCCAAATGGGTGGAAAGCATGCCACCCTGGGCAATGTATTTTTTGCATAAATATTCCTTGACTCCCAAGTCTATGAGAGTTATGTTTTAACAGTATCTTTGAGTCGGCAGCACGTATTGCAATACTTAGCATTTCTCTCCCAAAGGCGGAGGAAAATATGAATCTGAAAAGATGCATAACAATTCTTGCACTGCTTTGCATAAGCGCCATACCATTAAAAGCCCAGAATATCGACTTTTTGTCGTCATCCCTTTGGAGCGGATGCGGCGAAGTCAAAATAGGAGGGGATTATGCCTATTGCGCTTATAAAGATGGCTTGTTAATCGTAAATATTTCTGATCCTATAAATCCATTCTATCAAGGCCAGCTATATTTACCGGGCTTAAATGCCGAAATTCAAGGGCCATTTATTGACATTTCCGGGGATTACGCATATCTCCTCTATCAATACCTATATGTTGTCGATATTTCAAACCCATCATCTCCTTATCAAGTTGGAAGGTATGATCCCCAATTAGCTTACCATGGAAACGACATTGTCGTATCGGGAAATTACGCCTATATTTCATTATTTTTTCAGCCTAGGTTTTTAGTTGTTGATGTTTCTGATCCCACAAATCCGGCTTATGCAGGTTCATGCTATGTCGCCACTCGGCCTGAAGGTGTGGCAGTATCAGGAAATCATGCCTATGTGGCATGCGATGGATTTCTTGATATAGTCAATATCGATAATCCGGTGAATCCTACGGTCGTCGGCTCATACAATACTCAAGCGAGGCTACATCGCATTTTCATAGTTGATACGTTGGCATATATCGCTGATGGCGGTGGAATTTCCATTTTTGATATTTCGATACCAACCGACCCCTCGCCAATTGGTAACTGTGAAATTACACATGCTCGCGATATTTGCGTTATGGGCTCCTATGCATATTTAGCCGCACGAGTTGAGCCTTATCAGGGGGGAATCCAAGTCGTCGATATTTCTGATCCAGCTCATCCATTTTTGGCCGGCCACCTTAATACACCTGATTGGCAATATTACCAGTTACATGTCTCATGTGGGAACGGCAAAATATTTGCCCCACTTGGACCTTTCGGACTTCGCATCATTGACGCGGCTGATCCCTACAATCCAGTTTCAGTCGGCGAATACCAAACGGACTTTGTATATGATATTTCAGTGGCCGGTAATTATCTCTATGCTGCCAACGGTATCAGGGGTCTAAAAGTGTTAAACATATCCGATCCATCTAATATCACGGAGGTTGGCAGCTGCCCATTGGTTGCCGAATCCAAAAGAGTAACTACGGCTAATGGTTTTGCATATATGCCCTTGCTTGATTCAAGTCTAAAGATAATTGATTTAGCCAACCCAGAAAATCCATCGGTCATTGGCAGTTTTGAAGGTTTAGGGTATATTAATGCCATAAAGGTTTCTGGAAGCTACGCATATGCTTCTTCAGATGCCGGCTTAGGAATAATCAATATGGAGGATCACTCCAATCCCACCTTGGTTTCTTTATATAGTGATTTTGGGCCAATAGGAGATTTATTTGTTTTTGGAAATTACGTTTATCTTGTTGAAAACACCTTTCACAATATTCAAATTATCAATATAGTCAATCCTCTAAGTCCCGTTTGGGCCGGTTCGTATATATCCCCGATACCTGAACATGGGTATCTTTCCAAAATATGTATAGATGGCAACTACGCCTATTTTGCCATGATAGTATATTATGATTGGAATGTTTACCAGTATTTCTTGGAAATCGCCGATATTTCTAATCCTGCAAACCCATCATATTTGTGCCGTTTTCTACAAGAAAGGGAAATTAACGATATAGTTATCAACGACAATTACGCCTATCTCGCTATAGGCTCATTCGGAAGGGGATCATTAACAATTTTCAATATTGAAGACCCGGCCAATCCAATATTGGCAGGTTCATTTTCCAGGAATGCTCTGTCCGTCAATGTTAATAATAATGATATATTTATTTCTACAGGAAATTCTGTTTTAGCCCTACAGCTTAATCCCACTTTCGTAATTGAAAATATGCCATTACCTTCGAATTCATTCCTTTACCAAAACTACCCTAATCCCTTTAATGCTTTCACTGTTGTGCTCCCCATTTAGCAAGCGATTTCTAAGAGAGTCCTCGTGGTCAAGTTATAGGTTTCTTCCATCGCGTTCGGCGTCTTGTATCCCAGCGTCGAATGCAGGTAGCTTTCGTTGTATCGCCC
>Ga0315289_10015327_pt1 | contig 10643 bp, 9 predicted proteins | sample YL17G11_40_MG_FD_203452 | JGI IMG/M metagenome (GOLD analysis project Ga0315289, IMG submission 203452) | Sediment microbial communities from Yellowstone Lake, YNP, Wyoming, USA - YL17G11_40 | ecosystem: Environmental > Aquatic > Freshwater > Lake > Sediment | place: USA: Wyoming | collected...
GCCATGGAACTTGTCATCGCCACCCACAACCCAGGCAAAGTGGAAGAACTCGGGCTGCTCCTCGCACCGCTGAACGCACGCCTCCGCTATCCACCCGATCTGGGCCTGCAGATGAATGTCCCGGAGGACGGGCCCGGCTACGCCGACAACGCCCGCCAGAAGGCACTTACCTTTGCGCGCGCAACGGGCCGGCTCACGCTGGCCGACGATTCGGGGCTCGAAGTGGATGCCCTGAACGGCGCTCCCGGCGTCCGCTCCGCCCGCTACACGCCGGGACACGACACCGACCGGGTGGCGGTGCTGCTGGCCCACCTGCGCGGCGTGCCCTGGGAGCGCCGCACGGCCCGCTTCCGCTGCGTGGTCGCCATCGCCACGCCCGCCGGGGAAGTATTCACCGCCGAGGGCACGTGCGAAGGCATGATCGCCTTCGAGCCAGCCGGAGAGGGCGGCTTTGGCTACGATCCGGCCTTCTACCTGCCCGGCTACGGCTGCACCATGGCCCAACTACCACCAGAAGAGAAGAACCGCATCAGCCACCGGGCGCGGGCCATCGAGCAGGCCCTGCCCATCCTCCAGCGCTTGCTTCCTTCCCGAGGGCTCGCAAGCGCACCTTGAATGCCAGAACGCCATCCAGGAGTAGCCTGTCGTGTGTTGGATGTCCCCGCTGCGGGCCTTCGGGAAGGTTGTCATCCTGTTCCTTTGGTGATATAATGTCTGCGAGGCTGGCGAAGACCTCGCACAGCCTCGGGTCGAATCCAATGGATAGATCATCACTCCCGATACCCGCGACGAGCGAGCGCTGTACGCCAATCACCGCTCCCGCCGATAGCCGTCCCCTGTTCCTGCGTTTCGTGGCCTGGTGTGTAACCGCGGTATGGCGCGTCTGCGTGGATTGGCGCACCAAGCGCCCGTTGTTGACGCGCGCCACCGCCCATCTCAGTATCATCTTGCTGGCGCTAATCACGATTGGCCTCAGCAGCGCTGGAATCCCGCAACCCCGGGCCGCGGCAGGTCGCTCGCTCGATGCCAATGGCGGTTTCCCCCTCGACATGGCCTCGTCCACCGGGTTGCAGACAGCGCCGCCGCCCACCCTGCCTCCCGCGAACGGCCGCTTCTATTCCTCCTACACCGATGCCGTGGCCCGACTGCCCGTCCCCCATACGACCATTCCAGAGCGCCGGCGGGCGCAGGTCAAGGCGTACCTCATTCAACCAGGCGACAACATCTTCGACATCGCCGCCCGCTTCGGCCTGGCCCCCGAGACGATCGTGTGGAGCAACCGGGAAGTGCTCAACGATGCCCCCTGGCTCATTCAGCCGGGGCTCGAAATCTCTATCCTCCCCATGGATGGCGTATATCACACTGTCCTCGCCGGGGAGACGTTGGCAGACGTCGCGGTCACCTACGAAGTAGAAGTGTCAGCCCTGTACAACGAATGGAACGACCTGCAGGAAGGGGAACCGCTACGCGAAGGGCGATTGCTCGTCGTGCCAGGCGGCCAGGGAGAGGAAGTGGCCTGGACACCGCCGCCTCAATACCCCTCTCCTGGAGCCGCGTGGGGCAGCTGGGGGGTCTGCAGCGGCGTGACGTTTACCGGCCCTGGCGCCAACGGCTGGTTTACCTACCCGACGGGCCGCTCCGCCGTGTCAGGCTGGTACTTTCACGACGGGCGCAACCCCACCCACATCGGGCTCGACTACGCCTGCCGGGAGGGGGATCCCATATACGCGGCGGACAACGGCGTAGTCACGATCGCGGGCTGGAACGGTGGCTACGGCATCCTAATCGAAATCAACCACGGCAATGGCTTCGTCACCCGCTACGGTCACTTTAGCGACCTGGCGGTGGGATGCGGCGAAGCGGCCTACCAGGGCCAGTTGCTCGGCTATTGCGGCAGCACCGGCTGGTCTACTGGGGCTCACCTGCACTTTGAGATTCGCAGTGGCGGCGTGCCCCAGGACCCCCAGATTTATCTGCCATAACGGCAAAGCGACACGTACGGGGCAGGAACGACCATGCAGTCACCACAGCACAAAGCCAGGCTGACCAGTACACCGATAGAGGACTCGCCCATCACGATCGGGCGCTTCCTCCATCGTGGGTACGAGGAGGGGCTGCCCCGCGCCCTGGCGTGGCTGGCGATCTCGGCCTACCGGCTGACCGGCGATTGGCGTTCCTGGCGCCCCTTGTTCACACGCACCAGCGCCCACCTGGCCGTGGTGATCGTGGCGATCATGGCCATCGGGCTGAGCAGCATCAAGTGGCCGGCCCAGGCCGCCTTCAATGTCCCTGCGCTCGCCCTGCCGGCCTCCGCCGGAGACGAGGGAGAGGAGAAGCCAGCAGAGAATGTGCTGGCCAGGCATGCGCAAAACGGCGGCCTGCTTTCCAACGCCAACGGCGGCACCATCGTCCGCCTGGCCCAACTGCACACGATCATCCCCAAGCGCCCGCGCCTCGAAATCGTCACCTACGTCGTCCAGGCTGGTGACACCGTCCAGTCTATCGCGGACACGTTCGACCTGCAACCAACCACGGTCATGTGGACCAACCCGGCCGTCGAGGATGCCCCCGACTTGTTGAGAATCGGGCAAGAAGTGACCATTCTGCCCCTGGACGGAGCCTACCACAAGGTGGCCGAGGGGGAGACGCTGGAATCCATCGCCGAAAAGTACGAGGTAAAGCCGGAGGCCATCACCGCCTGTGTGTACAACCCACTGACGCCTCCGGATTACGCCATTCAGGTAAGTATGCACCTGGTCATCCCGGGCGGCGAGAAACCCTACGTACCCAAAGTGGTCACGACCTACACCGGGGCCGTGCCCGAAGGTGCCCGCGGCACCGGGCGCTTCCAGTGGCCGGTACTCGGTAGCCTCACCCAGGAGTACTGGTACGGCCACCGGGCAATTGACGTCGGAGCACCCACCGGCAGCGCAGTCCTGGCCGCCGACGGCGGGTTCATCAGTTTTGCGGGGTGGACCGACGTCGGATACGGCTACCTGATCGTGATTGACCACGCCAACGGCTTTGCCACCTACTACGCCCACCTGAGCAGCATTTACGTGGCCGAAGGGCAGGCGGTCGAGCGCGGGCAGGTCATCGGGGCCGTCGGCAGCACCGGGTGGTCCACCGGTCCCCATCTACACTTCGAGGTACGCTACTACGGCGCACAGCAGAATCCCCGCGCCTACCTGCCGTAACTACTTGGCAAATTCCTCCGCCCGCACCTCGCGGATCACCGTCACCTTGATCTGTCCCGGATATTCCAGGTTTTCCTCGAATTTCCTGGCAATATCTTTGGAGAGCCGCACGGTCGCCAGGTCGTCAATGTCCTCGGGCCTGACGATGATGCGGATCTCGCGGCCGGCCTGGATGGCGTAGGACTCGGCCACCCCCGCGAAGGAATTGGCAATGTCCTCCAGGGAGTGGATACGCTTGAGGTAGAGTTCCAGGCTCTCGCGGCGCGCTCCTGGCCGGGCACCGGAGATGGCATCAGCCGCCTCGACGATGACGGATTCGATGGAGGCCTGCTCCACCTCGTGGTGGTGCGACTCGATGCAGGCCACCACTTCTTCAGGGATACTGTAGCGGCGGCAGATTTCAGCCCCGATCTTGGCGTGCGTCCCTTCCGTCTCAAAGTCCACCGCCTTGCCGATGTCGTGCAGTAACCCTCCGACGCGGGCCAAGTCGGCGTTCGCCCCCAGTTCCTCGGCCAGCATGGCGGCCAGTTTGGCCGTCTCGATGGCGTGGGCGTGCTGGTTCTGCCCGTAACTGGTGCGGAAACTCAACCGGCCGAGAAGTTTCCGAATCTCCGGGTGGAGCCCAGGCACGCCAGCCTCGTAGGCGGCCCGCTCCCCCTCGTCGCGGATGACGCGCTCGACGTCCTTCCGGCTGTCCTCGATGGCCTTCTCGATGCGTGCCGGGTGGATGCGCCCGTCCACGATCAGCCGCTCCATCGCCCGGCGCGAAATCTCACGCCGCACCGGGTCGAAACAGGAGATGGTGATGGCCTCCGGGGTATCGTCTACGACCACGTCCACCCCCGCCGCCTTCTCGAAGGCGCGAATGTTGCGCCCACTGCGGCCGATGATGCGTCCCTTCATGTCGTCGGAGGGTAGCGAGACGGTCGAGACGGTCAGTTCAGCCACCTGCTCGCTGGCCATGCGCTGGATCGCGTACGTGATGATCTCGCGCGCGCGCGTGTCCGCCTCCTCTTTCGTCTCCGCCTCCACCCGGCGGATCACCTGGGCCATGTCCTGGCGGCTTTCCTTCTCCACGGCCGCCAGCAGTTCCCCCTTGGCCTCCTCGGGGCTCAACCCCGCGATCCGTTCCAGGGCGGCCATTTGTTCCTGCTGCATCTGTTCGATGTCATTGCGCCGCTTGTCGAGAGCACTCTGGCGCTTGCTGAGCGTGTTCTCCCGCTGGTCCAACCGCTCCTGGCGGTAGTCCAGTTTTTCGCGCCGCTGCTGCATGTGCTCTTCCTCCCGCCGCAGCCCCGCGCGACGCCTCTCCAGTTCATTCTCGGCCGCGTTCCGCATCTTCAGCGCTTCATCCTTGGCAGCCAACACGATCTCACTGGCCTCTTTCTCGGCCTGCTCCAGCAATTGCCCGGCCTTCTGCTCCTGCGCCTTGATCCTGGTCTGGGCCAGGTAACGCCAGGCTGCGAAACCGATCGCTAACCCGACCACCAACCCCACCGCCGCTGCCACAATCGCTATCCACACATCTGCACCCATGATCTTCATCCCTCGCTTTCTTCAGATAAAGCCTCGCAGCGGACCGCCTCCAGGGCTTCTTCCACCAGTGGTGCGATCACCTCATAGGAGAATCCCCGGCGCGCCATGTATGCCCCTAACTTACGGCGGAAATCACCCGGCTCGAGGTGCGCCAGCCGGCGGACGCCGGCTTCCAGTACCTTCCGCGCGGCGGCCTCCTCGTCCAAATCCGCCAGCGTTTCTGCGATAATCGAGGCCGGGACCCCTTTTCCCCACAGTTCGTGGCCGAGGGCGTTGGCCCCTCGGGGATTGAACTGGATGCGGTTCTCCGCCCAATAGCGAGCAAACTCTCGATCGTCCAACATCCCAGCCCGCGTCAAGCGCTCGACTACCGCCTCAACGACCTCATCGTCCACGTCTCTCCGGCGCAAATTGCGGCGTACTTCGGCCTCGCTGCGAGGGCGGTATGATAGGAAGTTAAGCGCGTGCTCATAGGCCCGCTCAACTTCGTCCTGCTCCTGCAGCCGGGCGACGTCATCGTCGCTCAGCGTCTGACCTACCTGCAGATGGGCCGCCTCAATTGCGGCCAACCCAAACGCAAACTCACCATCCAGGTAGACGTTTACCCGATTCTCGTCGCGCTTCTGAAAGCGTAGCGCTGTGATCGTTCCTGCCATGTGCCGTCACCCACCACTCTGGATAAAAACGAAAGCCGTGGCTTGGCAAGCCACGGCCCGCATGGACGCACAACCGTCCGCGTTGATCTCAGACTACAATCAACGGCCCTCTAAGCCGCTTATGGGCAGAGCAAATCCATCTCAATCACATACCAGACACCACCGCCCGCTGCAACCGCTCCGCTACTGTAGACGCGCGTGTTTCCACTTCCATCCCCCAACCCCGTCCCAAGACCGCCCAGGCGGCGCACCTCCATACCCTATCCATGCGGAGCGACCAGGTGAGAAATACCTCTCACCCTGGTTCCAGATGCTTGGCAAAGCGATTGTGTGGTTCAGAGAAGGACTCGACTGTACCATCCGGCACCTTCGGTTCGAAGCGCCAGCATTTGAGATCAACCCGTGACCAATACCAGCCAGTAACACGAGATAGAGCGAGTTGATAATTCCAGAGCAGTACGAATAGTGTACACCAAATGAAGCAAAAAGGCAAATGGACTTGACCTTCAGCCCGCCATGTGTTACAGTGGGGCCCGATGAAAACTGCAGTGACCGAGGCCAGAAAGGCCCGTCCAGGCGACCTGCCGGCGCTCGAGGCGCTCAACCAGAGAGCCTATCGCCGGCTGCCCAGGCTGTGGTGGTGGGATGAATATCTGACGGACGACCTGTTCATGGTCGTCGAACGCGGGGGGACCCTGGTAGGCGCCCTCTTCGCCTACCCGGATGAATCGCCGGTGGCCTGGGTACGGCTGGCCGTCCTGGACGACCACTGCGACGTCGAGGAGTGGCTGGACCTGGCTCTCCCCCCCATTCTCGATGGGCTGCGCTGCCGTGGGACGCAGGCACTGGCCTGGATGGATCACGGGCAGTGGGCTGGACCGTACCTGAAGGGGCGTGGCTACCGGCGGCTGGCCGAGGTCGTCACGTTGATCAAGTTCGACCACGCTGTACCCGAACCTGGCACGGGAGGGGCAGACGTGCGCTTGCGCCCGGCTTCAGAGCGGGACGTGGCTGCGGTGGTCGCCATAGACCGGGCCGCGTTCACACCCCATTGGTGGCACAGCGCAGCGACTCTGCGCCGTCGGGCCGCTGCGTCGTCCCATTTCGCCGTGGCGGAACTGGCCGGCGCGGTAGCCGGGTACGCCGAAGGGGAGGCCCACCCGCCCGCGGCCCACCTCAACCGGGTCGCCGTGCACCCGGCTCACCAGGGCCGTGGCCTCGGCACGCTGCTCTTGTGCGACGCCCTGCGCGCGTTCTGGCGGCAAGGGGCACAGCAAGTCACCCTCAACACCCAGACCGACAACCACAAGTCTCGCCAACTCTATCGCCGCTGCGGGTTCGAGCCCACTGGGGACACTGTGACAGCGTGGGAATTACGATTTGCCTGAGCGAGGAGGGATCTATGTCCAAGGAACGTCGAGCGCCGCAGGAATGGCGCTTCACCAACGCCCTGATGCGCCAGGCAATCCTGGCGATCGGCGAAGTAATGGGTGAGGGCGGCCTCAAGGTCGTCCTGCCAGATGGCCAAATCGCTGATGAACCTGAACGCCGACACCTGCATTGAGGTACAGGAAACGCCGCAGGGATTCGTCTTGGCCGACTTTACCTGCGGCGTGTGCTGCTGCCGCAAGGCGGAGCACCCGGCCTGCCACCTCTACACCGGTTCCCTCAGCGAGGCAGTCAAGTGGGCCACCGGCCACGACTACGAAGTGCGCGAGACCGAGTGCCGGGCCTTGGGGGCCGAAGCGTGCCGCTTCCTGGTCGTGGAAAACCCACCAGCTCGAACCTGATGCGACGGATTCCACTCTGAATTCGCCAATCCCATTTCCACAGGTGGGGATGTGGCCATTTACCGGGTGCCTTCATACACCCAGAACCTGGACGGCCTCGTGTATGCCCTGCCGGGCGAACAGTGGTCGCGCGTCGAACAATGGGATCCGTATTTGCGCTTTGAGCGCTGCCTGAGTATCCTATTCCAGGACATTCGCTTCGTTCCCGTATCCTACCCTGGAGGGGACGTCATAGAAAATGACACACTTGTCACGCTCTCTGAAAATGAGAACTAGTCCTTCCCATCCTCTCGCCGGCCACCTGCTCATTCTCTTCCTATATGTGGTAATCACACTGGTGATTACCTATCCACTCCCGTTCCGTCTGGCCACCCACGTAGTACAGGCTGACGAGGGTTGGGCACTGGACGCTTATCAGTACGTGTGGACGATGTGGTGGACCGACAAAGCACTGTTGGATCTCCACTCCAGCCCAGCCGACCTCAAGTGGATTCAATTCCCCGCTGGCGTCTACCACCCTTTCCTGTTAGCCACCGACTACGTTGGTTTCGCCGGCCTCCCCCTCACCCACCTGGCGTCCCCGGCCGTCGCCTATAACGTGCTCACATTGTTGGCATTCATCTTGAGCGGCTTCACCATGTATCTCTTCTGTATGGACCTGACCGGGAACTACTGGGGGAGTTTTGTGGGCGGGTTGGTCTTCGCCTTCTTACCCAACCGCATGGCTCACGCCATCGGAGGGCACGTAGACCTGATCTCGACCTACTGGTTCCCACTGTATGGGTTGTCGCTCATGCGCCTGCTCCGCCGCCCTGGCGTCCTCCCTGCCTGCCTGTGCGGCATCACCCTCAGCCTTTCGGCGTGGGTACAGACGCTGTACGTGCCTTACCTGCTCGTCCCGCTGACGGTGGTCGCCCTGGTTCACGTCTGCCTGGTAGAACGTCGCCCGCTACGCCCTGCCCTACCCACCCTGGCATTAGCATTGGGTGTGGCCGGGCTAACAACGGCTCCATTTCTCCTCCCGTTTCTGCTGGGCATCCTGCGAGGGAAACTGGGCTACCTGCAGGAGGAGGGGGCGACCGTCTTTTCGACGGACCTGCTGGGCTTCCTCGCCCCCTCACCGACCAACCCGGTGCTGCGCCACCTGGGCCTGATTCCCTCTTTTGCCCAGCGCGTGGTGCCCGAGAACTTTGTCCTCACAGAAGTCCTTTCCTACCTCGGCCTGCTTCCCCTGGCACTGGCGGCGTGGGCGACATGGCACTGGCACCGCCGCGTTGCAGTCTGGACAATCCTGAGTGCACTGGCCGCACTCCTTTCGTTAGGTCCCCTCCTGCAAGCAAACGGACACCTGGTCGCCCTCGAGATAGATGACCTGCAGTCCTACGTCCCCTTGCCCTATGCCCTCTTGATGCACGTGCCCGGCCTGGCATTGGGGCGCACGCCGGGTCGCCTGGGAATGACCGTCGGCTTCGGATTGGCGGTCCTGGTCGCGTACGGCTGGGCTGACTTGGTGGAACGCCTGGCTCTCCGCTTCAGGCTTGCCCCTGGCACAAGACACGGCCGGAGGCCCGGCTCCAGCCGGGAAACCTCCGCTGAAGCGGGGGCCCCTGTCATTCCGAGCGAATATGGATGTACTCATCCACGGAATCTCCTGCCAACCCGGCTGGTGGCCACCATCCTGGTGAGTGCACTGGTCTTGGTGGAGTACCTGGTATACTGGCCCTTGCCCACCCTCTCGCTCCAAGTCCCGGACTACCTCCAGCAGATGGCCGGTTCTGCTGACCGGGCGGCGGTACTGAGCATCCCCATGACGCGCCGTCGGGTCAATCAGATGGCCCTGTACTACCAGAGCATCCATGGGAAACCCCTGATTGGAGGCAGGGTGTTCCGCGATTTGCCCGCTCCGTCAGGGTTAGCGCCCTTCTTGCATGATCTGAACCAGACGCCGCCCAAGGAGGACATCATCCCCCGGGCTGCACCAGAGACCGTTGCCGACATAGATCGTACCTGCAACGTGGGCCACGTCTTTCTATTCAAGAACTACGTCGAGGATACGGACCAGGCGCAGGCATTCCTGACGACTGCCTTCGGTTCACCTGCCTCGGCGGACCAGGATCTGGCCATATTCCACGTGCCCCCAGGCGCGACGACGGTCAACCAGTCCGTGTACGCCCTCGACCACCACTGGCACGCCGTAGAAAACTGGGCCGGCACACCAGCCCGCTGGATGCCAGAACGCGCCGAACTGTACGTCTACTCACCCGGGCCGCAGGAGGGTGCACTGCGTTTCGCGGCGCTGCCCTTGCTGCCCCCACAGCGGCTCCAGGTCGAGGTCAATGGCGTACCGTTGCCGCCACTGGCCATCGGCGACTGGATGACCTACACTACGCCGCTCTTCACCTTGCAGGCAGGAGTGAATCGCATCTCCTTGAACACCCTGGCAGGTTGCACAGCCTTCGTCGGCGATCCCCGCTGCATGGGCCCTGCCCGCGCCGCTGGCGCTGACTGCAACCCGTACTTGCGAGTGGAGCGCTGCCTGAGCATCCTCTTTCAGAACGTCCGCTTCTTGCCTGCCACAGTTGGGCCGGCCGAGCATCCTTTGGATGTCGTGCTGGGCGAACGCATCCACCTCCTGGGTTGGGATCTCCAGGGATTCCCTGTACCCGGCCAGCCCCTCTCCCTCACCCTGTATTGGCAAGCCCTGGACGCCATTGAGCAGGACTACGTCATATTCGTCCACCTGCTAGGCTCAGATGGACACCTCCTGGCCCAGAATGACGCGCCCCCTCTAAATGGGATCTATCCTACTTCCCAATGGATCGCCGGGGACGTGTTTACTCACCAGGCCACGCTCACGATTCCAGCCGACGCACCACCGGGGAAATATAACCTTCTGGTGGGCATGTACACCTATCCAGACCTGGCGCGTCTCCCGGTCGCCAGCGACCGTCCCCACGCCCAGGACAGCCTGATCTGGCTCCAGGATGTGGAGATTCGGCCCTGAATGGGGGCTTATCGGAGGGGTTTGTGTCTTACCGTATCCGTTCATTGTTGCGCCAGCGCATCTTCTGGGCAGTCTTGCTGACGGTCCTCTACCTGGTCGGCCTGGTGACCCGCCCCACCCCCTATCTCTTCGGTCCCGACGAGTGGCGCTGGGCCGGACGGCCCCCCTCGCCAACTACCTACCCCCGCTGGTGGCCATCGCTGCTCCTCCTGGCTGCATACGTCCTCGTCGCCACCCTCTGGCTGGACAGCAGTGGAGCCGAGCGGCCCTCCCGCCGCCGCGAGTGGGGTGCCCTGGCCCTCCTGATCCTGGTCGCTCCTGCGATCCAGGTGGCCCTCAACTACATCCACTACCGCTATCCACTGGAATCCTACCTCTACCGCACCATCGGCCCCCACAACGGCTTCTGGCAGGTCGCCATCGGCACCGATGACCTGAGTCACTACCTGCGCACCTACCC
>Ga0315289_10015328_pt1 | contig 10643 bp, 5 predicted proteins | sample YL17G11_40_MG_FD_203452 | JGI IMG/M metagenome (GOLD analysis project Ga0315289, IMG submission 203452) | Sediment microbial communities from Yellowstone Lake, YNP, Wyoming, USA - YL17G11_40 | ecosystem: Environmental > Aquatic > Freshwater > Lake > Sediment | place: USA: Wyoming | collected...
CGGGCGCACTCCTCCAGGGCTGACCTGAATGCCGCAGCCGAAACCCTCCCTGCCTTACCCGTTGCGGTGCAGATGGCGATGTCGTTCGTGGACATGTCCCCGTCCACCACCACCCGGTTGAAGGAGCGGCGGGTCGCCAGCCTGAGGGCCCGCTGGAGCTCCCCCGTCGTGACCTTGGCATCGGTGTAGAGGAGCGCGATCATGGTCCCCATGTTCGGGGCGATCATACCGCTCCCTTTGCAGATTCCCCCGACGGAGAAGCCATCCCCCTTCACCAGGGCATGCTTCTCTACGAGGTCCGTGGTCATGATGGCCCGGGCCACCTCCTCCTCGGAGGCTGGATCCTGCCTCATGCGGGGGGCGACGAGCCTTGCCTGCTTCCCGATGAGGTCAAGGTCCAGGTAGCGCCCGATGATACCGGTCGAGGCGACCCCGACCCGCTCCGGATCGGTCCTGAAACTGCCCGCCCCGATCTCGCACATCAGGGCCGCATCCTGGATCCCCTTCTCCCCGGTATAGGCGTTGGCACATCCGCTGTTTACGATGATCCCGTCCAGTTCCCCATGGGCGATCCGCTCCTTCATGAGGACCAGGGGGGCAGCCTTCACCAGATTGGAAGTGAAGACCGCGGCTGCTGTCCCGCTCGCGGCGACGAGGGCGAGGCCGTACCGCCCTTCCTTCATCCCGGCTGCGGTGACTCCCTCCACACCGCAGATGCTCTTCACGATTCCCCCTCTCCGCCCTCTCTGGATCCATAGGACTCGCCGAGGCCCCTCACGATATCAGCCCGTGCGACGATGCCTGCGAGTTTCCTGCCCCGCATGACGGGAAGCCTCCCGATCCTCTTCTCCACCATGAGGGCGGCTGCGGCATCCATGTCATCCTCCTCGCCGATAGTAATCGTAGGGGATGACATCACAGACCGAACAGGCTGGTCGCCGATATGCGACAGGGCCTTCTGGGTATGTGCCCAGTTGATGGCTTCCCTTATGGGGACCTCGATGATCTCGAGGGGCGAGGGGAGCCAGAGATCCTCCGATATCCCCGGGGTCTTCAGGAGTTTGAGGATATCCGACTCGGTGATCATCCCCACGAGCTTCTCGCCATCCATGACCGGAAGGCCCCCGACCTTGTGCTTCCGGAGAAGCCCGGCCGCCTCCCTCACCGTTGCACCGGCAGATACCGTGACAGGATCCGCCGTCATTACTTCTCTGACCTTCATAGTCTTCCTCCTCAGGGCAGGGCCCCGGCCCCCCTGAGACCTTCCTGTTCGGGGAATCCGCACATCAGGTTCATGTTCTGGATCGCCTGGCCGCTCGCTCCCTTGACCAGGTTATCGATGGCAGAGGCGACCACGACACGCTCTCCCTCGCTCTCCACCGCGATGTCGCAGAAGTTCGTCCCCCGGACCGCCGCGAGGATCGGTTGCTGGAGCCGGACGAAGAACTCCTTCTCATAGGACCTCCGGTACAGGGCTTCCACCTCCTTCTGCTCCATGGGCTCGGAGAGGAGGATGTGTGCAGTGGTGAGGATCCCACGGTTGACAGGCACCAGGTGGGGGGTGAAGTAGACCCCTGCCTTTGACCCGAGGCGTGCAATCTCCTGCTTCATCTCCGCGAGGTGGCGGTGCCGTGTCCACTTGTAGGGGTTGATGTTGTCCGCGACCGTCGGGTAATGGGTGACCGCCGAGGGGGCATTTCCTGCGCCGGAGACACCCGCCTTTGAGTCGAAGATCACGGCCTTCGCCCTCGTGGCAAGGGGTGCTGCAGCGAGGACCGCCCCGGTCGGGAAGCAGCCGGGGTTCGCCACGAAGGAGGCGGACCTGACCTCGTCCCGGTGAAGCTCCGTGAGGCCGTAGGGGGCAGGGAAGTAATCGGTGTGGGGGACACCGTAGGTCTTCTCGAACACATCCTTCGGGAGCCGGTAGTCTGCCGAGAGGTCCACGACCTTCATCCCCCGCTCGAGGAGCCCCCGCACGTAGGTCATCCCCGCCGTATGGGGGACCGCAAGGAGGGCGAAGTCGGCATCCATCCGGTCCACCGAGGGGTTCTGGAAGAGGAGACCGGTGAGCCCCTTCAGGTGGGGATGGACCGAGTCGACCCGCTTCCCCGCGAGCTTCCGCGAGGTGGCGATGACCACCTCGGCAGAGGAGTGGGTGAGGAGGAGCCGGATCAGGTCACCTCCGGTGTAGCCGGAGGCCCCGATAATCGCGATTTTCATGGGAAAAGATATTCGGCGGTGATGATTTAAGGGTTATTCCCTGGACGGGATGCTCTAAAATATGGATTCGTCCTGGATGTGCAAACCAGCAGACGAAAGGGCTGGAGACACTGTGTGGGGATAGGAATCAGAAAACTGCAAAAAATGTGTGGGGTTAGTGCCTGCGCAGGACGAGCAGTGCAACCGCTCCGAGGCCAACGAGGGCAACCAGTGCGCCGAACCCGGGCTGCGGCTTGGCAGTCGTGGGCACGGTGGTGGATACCTCAGTGGTGGACACCGGGGTGGCTGGTACAGCTGTCACGACAGGTGTTGCAGCTTCAGTGGGTGCAACCGTGGTGGGCTTGCCTTCAAGGACATTGAAAGTCGCCGTGGTGGTCTGGCTCGGTTGGACAGACTCCGCCTTGACGAGGTACTCGTCGGGCTTGTTGGTGGAGGCGTCAACGTCGAACGAGAACGTGTTGTAGGTGTCGCCCTTCTGCACGCTCACCGTGCCGGATGAACCGCTGAACTCGCCCGTCTGGGTCTTCTCGGTTGGCTTGAACGACGCGGAGGTGACGGTCATGAGGATCTGGTCGCCCTCTGCGAGGTTCGTGGTACCGGTGATCTTGAAGGTGTCACCGACGTACTTGTCACCGATGGTATCGATCCGCATCCAGGGCTCTTCCACCATGAAGGAGAGCTTGGTGTAGGAGTCGTCAATGTTCGGTGAGTTGAGCAGGTCGACGAGGGCAGTTGCTGCATCGGATGCCTGCAGGCCAGCGATTCTCACATTGGGAGTCGCGGGTGCAGTTGCCTTGTCGTTATCTGTGAATATCGCATCTGTGCAAGTCTTACCCGAGGGGGAACCCGTGACATCGAAGATACCGTTCATCATCGGGTGCTGCACGACGGTGAAGTACTGGCCGGCATAGAGGGTGCCGGTGTCGCCGCGGTCCAGCTTGTACTCGTAGCTTGCGTCAGACTTGACACTGGCCCCGTTCGAGCAGCTGCGGTAGTTCTTGCCGAAGGTCCAGATAAAGACGTTGTTCGGCTTGCCCTCTGCCGTTCCGCGGACATAGAGGATGTCACCCTTGGCAAGGGTGTTCGTGCTCGCGGAGGCGGTTATGAAGGGCTTCTTCAGTACCACCGAGGCGGTGTTGTACTGGGTGTCCATCAGGTTATCCTTCGCCTGGGGTGCGGCAGCCGCGTAGATGGTGTAGGTGCCTGCGTCCAGCGTCTTGTCGAGATTGGAGGTGTCCCACTTGAAAGACCAGGTGTTGTCCGTGTTGACGTCAACGGCCTTGAAGGTGTTCACGTCGTTGTCCTTGGCCGCGACGGTTATGTCAGCGAGGGATACACCGTTGGTTTCCAGATTCGGCCCGACGAGGAAGAGGTACACTGTCGCGCTGTCGGCGTTCGTACCTGTCGCCTTGATGGTCTCGCCCAGGTAGTAGGTGCCGGTACCCTCGAAGGTGATGGTGACCTGTCCCTTTTCGACCGTGACATCAACCTGGTCGTACTTGCTCGTGTCTGCCGGGTCAAGGACCTTGATGGTAAACTTCTCGTCGTCAGTTGAGGTGTCGGTGTTGAACTGGATAGCCCGGGTTCCATCGGCCGCGGTGGTCACATTGGCCTCTGTCCCTTCCGTAACGGGTGCATCACTCATGGTCAGGTCGAGGATGATCAACCGGGATGGCTGCCCGGTTCCGGCTGATTCAACGCTCGCGTCCTTGGTCTGGTTGACAAAGGGCTGGCCAGGCGCCATGACCGGGAGGGCTGCACTGATATTTTTCACGTACACATAGTAGAACGCCCTGCTCTCGCCATTGATGGTCACGACAAAGGAGTCGCCGCGTACAATCGATTCCTTGCTGGTCGTGATGGTGATGGGCCTGGACAGCACCGTGAAGGTAACCGAGTTGGAGTTGCTCTCCAGATTGTACCAGGGCATGTCCGTGGTCCACTTCGCGGTCGCCGTGAAGGTCCCGGCTTCGATACCCGTGAGGTCGACCGCACCGTTTACGAATGCCTGGGAGCCCGTCGGCAGGCTATCGGTGTACTCCACGCTTCCGTTCAGCGTGATTCCACGCAGGTCTCCGATGCCTGCCTCCCGAGAGTTGTGCCCGAAGACCTGAATTTTACCTCCACCGGGCGTGGTGAGCTCGATGTCCACCTTTGCGGCATAGGTGCCTGATGCAGTTTTGAAGTAGTTGCCCGCGTAGGTCGAGATCAGCTTGAATGCGATTTTTGTGTCCCGGGTCACACTCTTCCCCGCGATGGAGTCAGTGTGGGCCGAGTTCAGGACTGCATCAAGGGTCACATCAGCCCGCTGGATCTGGATGTACTTGGACCTGCTTACATGGCCCGTCTTCGGGTCGGCGTAAGACGCATTCCAGCCATACCAGATTCCCAGGTAGGGCGGCACCGTGTTGATTGAGAGGATTCCGGGGGAGTCACACGGAATCTCGGCCAGCTGCTGGCCGCCACCGGCAACGCTTGAATCAGGCTGGTCGTTCTGGTGCTTCACGAACTTCGTCGGAAGGGTGGCAATGGTGCCACCAGGAGCCAGGTCTGCAACATTGAGGCCTGTCTCGTATACAAATACCACGTCAGTCGCGTTAATGGCGTTAATGGATGGACTCCTCGCCATGGCGGGAACCGCCAGGAGAGCCACAGCGACGACTGCCGCGATCATCAGCTTCATCGTACTCTTCATGCTTTACCTCCTCACATTCACGGGTATGCTGTCAAAGCGTTTCGGCGATTGCCAAAATCGTGTTCACAATGCCCGATACTCCGATTGAACGGCATTTTTGGCAGGGTAATTATGAATCACGAATATTGTCTTCTGCACTTTGCGAGTACAGGGTGCCGTCAGTCACGCATTCCAGGGTTGTATCCGCTGCATACCGATCCAGGTTTCTCCGGCAATGCAGGGAAGGGCCTTGTTTGGGACGTGCACTCGGGAGGCCCTTCCCACGTGAGGCGACGCTGGTGAAAGTTGTTCATGGGTGGTTGGATCCTCCCAAAATGGGAACCACCCGGATGCTTCTAGGCTGGGATGAGTAATAATATTTTCTATTTTAGTAGCACATAGTGTGACTTAATTAGGTGATAGTAAGAATCAAGAGGAGGAAATTCTTGAGGAGAGAGACTATTACACTCTCGTCGGGATATCCGCCGAGACTTCGAGGAGCCGGGCCGCGATGGCCTCGATCCGGCCATGGTCCTCGAGCCCTTCGACCAGGTGGGGAGGGAGGATGTTCATCCCGAACTTCGCCCCCAGGTATGCGCCGCAGATGAGCCCGATGGTGTCGGAGTTCCCTCCGATGTGCCCGACCATGGAGAGGAGATCGGTGGCACTCGCATACCTTGCCATCAGGAAGAAGGCGATGGGGATGGTCTGGTAGACAGAGAGATCGTTTCCTATGAGCCGGATTGCATGCTCGAGCTCTATCCCCTCCTTCTCCAGGCGCAGGGCATGCCGGATCTTCTGGCCCAGGAGGGGATCCTCCCGGCCCACCTCCCCGCAGGCGAGGGCGAGGTCATCCGGGGATCCGGCCAGGGTATGGTGGATGAGCATGGCGATCCCGGTGGATCCGGCGATGGCGGCAGGATTCGTGTGAGTGACGCTGCATACCCGGGCCACCGTCTCCCGGATATCGACCGGATCCTGGTATGCGAGGGCGAAGGGTATTCCTGCCGGGAGACATCCCGAGGTCGTCGAGTTCACCCCGCCCTCCTGCGGCGGTGACCCATCGAGAAGGTGGATGCAGGCGGCGACAATGGACCCGTCAGGGAACCGGAACACCCCGGATCGGTAGAGGGCCTTGAGCCGCTCGGCGTAACTCTCCAGCGAGAAGGCCCGCCCTGCCAGGAGCTCGGCGGTGAGGAGCATGAGCTGGGTGTCGTCGGTATATTGTCCCGGGGAGAGGGCATCGTTCGGGTGTCCCCGGTAGGGACGGCGGAATGAACACTCCGCTCTCCAGAGGTCTGCGGGGGTCCCCTCACCCGGCATGCCCATGGCGTCCCCGATTGCGGCCCCGATGAGGCAGCCCGTGTACCGGAGGAGCATTGAAAGAATGTGGTGGGGAGAGGGAATTAACCCTTTGTCCCGAATGATTTTATCCACTAGAAAAAGCTCGCAATGGGAGAACAGTTGAGATGAATTAGATTCCAGAAACGATATTTTTCATCTTGCTCTTTTTTTTACTATTTCAATTTCCTCATCAGATAACCCATATAATTTGAATACAAACTGATCGATCAGGTCATCCGTGGACTTGATCCTCGTGATCAACGGTTGGAGTTTTGCTTTGCTCACTGCGATTTCAGGTTCAATTTTTTCTTTGAAAGTTCTTCGGGAAGGATCAACGGTCATTCTATTTTTGTTCTTTTTCAGGATAGCAATGATCTCCTCAACTGGTCGAAGATAGTATTCATCAATAGCCGTTTTATTGGTTAAAATATCGATCCGTCCTCCAATTTCCTGCTCGAGCCATGAAATGAAACTCAAAATCTCTTGGTTTTTCGCTTTATTCATTTCAATCATCTGTTCAGCGAGAAATGCGAGCAGATCATGAACGACATCCGGTTCTTCTGGTGTTGCTGCGAGCCGCGCATCCACGAATGCCATAAGTGATTGCCAATCATTGGTCTGAATAAAAGAATTGTACAGTTCCTTCGCTTCATTCATCATTGCGAACCGGCGATCGGCAGGTGTGGTGAAGGATATCTGATGGATTGGCAAATCCTTCAAAAAAACTGAACGAAGTTCCAGTCGCCCTCCTTTCTCCTGATCCCCGATTACTGAACAAATATTTTTTAGAACGAACCAGATTGCTTTTGAATTAAGAATGGCAAGAAGGTATAAATCATTCGTTGGGATTAAAAACCCTTTATTGTTGATGAAATATCCATCCGTATCATATGCGAAGCGAGATTCTTTCGCGATCTCTGGATAGACGATTTTTGGTTTTTCAAATAATTCGTAATAATCACATGCACGAAGCTCCCACCAGTAATCTCCTTTATCATAGCGTTTTTCTGCTTCATCAGAATATTTTTCTAGATGGCTAGCAAAAGATGGATAATTATTTTTAAACCACTCCCACTTATTTGGAGTTCCACTAGAGTGAGAATTCGTCCAACCTTTTCTGAATAAGATTACATAACGATTATCAAATTTTATTTGATATTTACGAATGTCATCCCCGATAACAAAAGGTTTAATGAATTCTTTATTTTTAAAATCTTGAGCGAGTAATTGTTCCATTAATATTCGATCAATCACAAAAGCCTGGTTGTATCCCGTCAATAATCCTCGGTAAAACTGATTATTAACATATTCCGATAAGGGAATAGAATTCAATCTCATTTTTTCGAGGATTATATGCCCGCCTTTTGTTGAGAACGTCCAATTATTCCCCTTTAATGACTTTGTATCCTGTAAAACTCCATTCTTCGATACTTCATCGTCTAATGATAAGAAATTCAGATTTTTTATCGCGGTATAGGGAAAATTCTGGGAATCGGTGGATTCTTTTTTTGTGATAATAATTGCCGGGAACGTCGAGGCATCTTCAAAAACGGGAAGTTCTCCAAAATCTGTAATGGATAAAATTGTTGTCCGATTTTTAAGATATTCCCGGATTTTTTTCCCGTAATTCGCCTTCATGAATTTGTTTGAGCAGATGAAACCGAAATATCCTGCCTTTTGTAGTAATTGATGTGATTTTTCAATGAAGTAAACGTATAAATCAGCTATTCCGAAATAGCTCTCAAATTTTTTCTTAGCATATTGTTTAAACTCCTGACCGAGAGATTCCTGCCTCACATAGGGCGGATTGCCGATTACTGCATCCCAGCCGGGATTTTCTTTGAGACTCCCCTTTTCAAAAGATATCTCAGGGAATTCAAGTTCCCAATGAAAGAAATTATTTTGTTGAGAGATTTTCATTCCTTCCTTAAACCAATCATAGCTTGTCCTCTTCTGCCATTCCCTCTCATCCCCGTATAAGGAGCCAATCAAATCATAGTAGTAGCTTGATGGAATCTTGTACTCTGTTTTTTCGATTTTATTTCCGAAATAGAATGAGGTGTTGAGATCCGCAATCTGTTTTAATTTTTGATATTCGGGTATTTTTTTGAACTCTTCGAAGATCGCTTCCTTCTTTTTGATGTCAGGCAAAGTATCATCGCTGGTTCTTTCGATCTCGGAAATTTTACTCAATACTTTGTCAATTATGACAGGCGAGATAATCGGTTTTTGATCCTTTTGTGCGATACTATCTCTCTCACCCTCGTGGTACCAGGGCAAATCGGTGAGCCCTGCCCCTATGAGACTGTTTCCTTGTTTCAAACGGTGATCAAGGAAGGAGAGAGGCTTGTCCTTACTGATTGTTGTGAGCCAGAGGCTTACTTTGGCGAGTTCGACTGCAAGAGGATTAAGATCAACACCATAGATGCAGTGGGCAAGGACTTCACGCCGCGCCCATTCCTTTGTTGTTTGATGTTCCTGGACTGTTCTTCCTTTCAGGTTATCCTTTTCTATAGCTTCAAGGAGTTTTGAAGCCAGGAAATCAAGGGACCCAACGAGGAAATGCCCACTTCCCATTGCAGGATCAAGAACCTTAATCGAGAGGGTTGTATTGGTAAAACTCGTGTCTTTTACCTCTGCTTCTCTCCATTTCTCCTCAACTACGGGTCCAATTGTATTTCTGACGATATATTCGACAATATAATCGGGCGTATAATAAGATCCGGTGGACTTCCTCTCACCCTTATCGGTGATGAGATAAAGGTCGCCAGAGTTCACTTTCCGATCTTTATCGATCTGGTCGAGAGGCTTCTTTCCTTTGTATTCACTCTGGGGAATCCATTTTTCCGACTTTTTATCTGATACGCCAACCATGGCGACTTCAGCAATTTTGAGCTTATACTCAAGGAGCCCTTCATAAATAGAGCCCAGTTGCCGTATTTCGAGGGAGGAGTAATCAATAAAGGATCTTCCGGCACCATTATCACCTCGTGAACGTGCCAGTAAATCAATTGCTTCGGCAAGATACCGGTCCCCAACTTTATATTTTTCTAGGAAAGTATGTTTCATCGTATCGAATAGCCCGCCATTGTAGGGAGGGATATACAGTTTATCCTTTGGGATTCTTCGGTTTTCGCTTCCAAGATTAATAATTGCAAACAGATTTTTCAAATGAGTCCAATAAGTTTCAGAAGTTGGTAAGAGTACACTATAATCCCTTTTGGCAATTTCATTCTTTATTTTTTCAAGACTTATTTCTGAATAAACAGGATTTTCAATTGGCAATAAATTGCGTCTGCTCGCTTCAGCAAACAAAATAAAGAGCAAACGATACAGGAGAATCAAACAATTATCGTGAATTTCTTTGAGATTTTCGATTTTTAGATTGTTATCAGGATGTTCCAAGAATCCTTTCGCCAGCAGGCGCAGGGCTTCATAGACATTTCCCTTGATATTCTTTTCAAGTACTTTCGATCGTTTTACGCTCTCATCATAGACTTCATCTAAAAAGCATCGACCTTCTTTAGGAACAAAGGCATCTTTTCTGAAGAATAGGTAAAACCATTTGAACCCAAGAATGTTCTTCTGTTCCAAGATGTCAGCAAGATTCATCTCGAAATAGCTGTCAAGTCTTGAACAGGTTTCTCGGTAAAAAATCCTCCATACTCTCCCATTAGTGAGGATGCCCCATTTCACCTTGGTGTTCAGGAGATAGTTGCTGATCTGGAGGGTAGGGTTTCCCTTGCCTTCTTTTGTTTTGGCCCTATCGAGATCATCATTCCATTCCTTAGCTTCAACAAGACCGATGGCATTGTTGAAAAATGAAAACCTGTCACGTTCTTTGTTGGTTCTTGCGAGAATTTTTTCGTCTTCAGTTGAAAATACCGAATAATCAGGTTGCCCATAGACGCCAAAGGCATCGAGAATCGGCGTTTCAACATCGTAGACGAAACCTAATTCAATGAGAACTTTGTTGATGAAATCCTCGCGCAACGGCGCTTCGTTCAGCTTTTCAGGATGCGATTTCTTTAATTGCTGATATAATTTCTGTATTTTGTCGAAAGCACTGTTTAAAGATTTTTTAAAATCTTGTTCTTGGCAAATCGGATGTTGTTTAAGATAATTCTCAAGATAGTGGACAGAAAATAGATTTTCGGATTTGTATGAAGGAGTTTGTAGTAATCCAGCTTGCATTGCTTTGAATCCTCATGAGTTTTTTATATAATTTGACATTATCTTTGCATGATAATAGGATCTATCCTAAAAGAAAAAAGTAACGGAGATGAGGGTTACCCCACCTTCGGAAGGTTAGCGAGGGATTCCCTGATCTTGCTGTCCGGGTACTCAAAGTCCGACAGCTTCCCCTCGAAGTAGTCGTCGTACGCCCCAAGGTCCAGGTTCCCGT
>Ga0315289_10015329_pt1 | contig 10643 bp, 8 predicted proteins | sample YL17G11_40_MG_FD_203452 | JGI IMG/M metagenome (GOLD analysis project Ga0315289, IMG submission 203452) | Sediment microbial communities from Yellowstone Lake, YNP, Wyoming, USA - YL17G11_40 | ecosystem: Environmental > Aquatic > Freshwater > Lake > Sediment | place: USA: Wyoming | collected...
AGACCACAAATAACCTTTCAGGCTCTCTGGAATCCCTTCTGCAACGATATCAGAAACTAAAATTCTTCCCCCTGGCTTCAAAACCCGAAAAGCCTCTTGAAATACCTTCCTTTTATCAGGAGAAAGGTTGACGACACAGTTAGAGATGATCCAATCCACGCTCTCATTCTCAACAGGCATCTCTTCCATTTCTCCCAATCTGAATTCCACATTCGTAACGCCTGCCTTGGAAGCATTCTCCTTTGCTTTTTCAATCATCTCAGGCGTCATATCGAGCCCGATCACTTTTCCATTTGGACCCACTTTCTTTGAGGCAAGAAGAACATCAAGTCCAGCTCCGGATCCCAGATCTAATACGACTTCTCCTTCTTTCACTTCTACATAAGCTAAAGGGTTTCCACATCCGAAGGAACTAAGATAAGCCTCCTCCGGAACCTGGGATCGCTCTTCCTCACCATATCCAGCTAATTTGGCCAGCTTGTCCTTTATTCCTTCCTCCACTATCGTGGGACCGCAACAGGAGGTCTTTTTACCTGTGATTAAACCTCGGTAGTGCTCCTTTACCTTTTCTTTTGTCTGCCTTGTTGGACAGCAAGAGCTTTTCATCTTCCTCATTTTCTACCCTCCACTCGACTCTCCTTTCTCAGAATGTGTAACATAATGCAAATTTAATTTACCTTCGTCTCTTTGTCAAATCAGATTTTCAATAACATCTACATTGTATTTTTCAATAGAGATTTGTTTGATTATCGAAATAATCAATTTGACGTACTGCAATATTCAATAGAAAATGAATTCAGATCGGAGGTATGAAAAATGTCACGATTTAGGAAAGGGAATATTTGAAGTTCTCGTCGATACAGAGACTTCAAAAGAGAATATCTCTCGGTTGGCTCAACAGTCGGGATGGCATATTGAAGCAAAACAGGAAGACGAGGATATTCGTCTCGTACTGAAAAAGGATTGAAGGGATGATTTACTTCGACAATGCAGCCACCTCCTGGCCAAAACCTCCAGAGGTAAAAAAAGCCATGATCAAATTTATGGAGGAGATTGGAGCCAATCCAGGCCGATCAGGACACCTACTCTCGATCGAAGCTGCCAGGATCTTATACGAGACCAGAGAAGCCCTTTCCACACTTTTTCGTGTCAAGGATCCTTCAAGAATTATCTTTACAATCAATGCCACTGAATCCATTAATTTAGCCCTAAAAGGTCTATTGAGGCCTGGAGATCATATCATCACAAGCAGTATGGAACATAATTCAGTGATGAGACCTCTTAGAGATTTAGAAAAGAAGGGAGTCGAATTGAGTATCATCCCTTGTTCCTCAAATGGCACATTGAATCCACAAGAGGTTGAAAAGAAGATCAAATCCAATACTAAAATGATCATCCTCAATCATGCTTCCAATGTGATAGGAACTTTACTTCCGATTAAGGAAGTAGGATTGATTGCAAGAAAACATAATCTCCTTTTTTTAGTTGATGCTGCTCAGACCGCTGGAGCCTATCCAATCGATATAGAAACGGAGAGAATCGATCTCTTGGCTTTCACTGGACATAAAAGCCTATACGGGCCTCAGGGAACTGGGGGATTGGTTATCGGTGAACGTATAGAAGAGAAAGAGATGATTCCACTCAAACAGGGTGGAACAGGTAGCCGATCGGAATTTGAGGAACAACCAGACTTTTTGCCAGATCGTTTCGAGAGTGGAACTCCAAATGGTGTTGGCATTGCCGGACTCCTTGCCGGCATCCAATTTGTTCTGAAAAAAGGAACGGAACATATTCGCAAACATGAAAGCGACTTGATCGAAAAATTGATCACAGGTTTGAAAGAAATTCCTCAGGTTAAACTCTACGGTTCTGAAAATAAGAAAGAACGAATGGCTACCCTCTCTTTTAATATCGCTCAACTCTCGCCATCAAATGTGTCATTCTTTTTGGAAAAGGAATTTGGCATTCTCTGCCGACCAGGACTCCACTGCGCACCTTCTGCCCACAAAACGATCGGGACTTTTCCTGAAGGAACAGTCCGTTTCAGTTTAAGCTATTTCAATACCGAGGAGGAGGTTGATAGGGCGATCCAAGCTGTAAATTCTATTGCAAAGGAGAAAGCTTAATCTAAGCATGCTTCATGGTATTATTCTTTTCCCATCTGCCTATTTTGCTCTTTCTGTCCCTTGCCACCCCTTTAACCTTTGAAAAAAATCAAAAACACGTTATATAAATAATTTAATGGAAACTTGGAGGCTTTTAGATACCGACAAACGCTCCGCGGCTGAGAATATGGCCCTCGATGAGGTGCTCCTCGAATTAAGGTCTCAAGAGCGGATACCTCATACCCTCCGGTTCCTTCAGTTCTCCAACCCATCTGTTCTTGTGGGGCACCATCAATCCGTTGAAGAAGAGGCACGTCTCGATTACTGTCGTAGGAAGGGAATTGAGATCAACCGGAGGCTTACAGGAGGGGGTGCCCTATACTGGGGAAAACAGGAATTGGGTTGGGAAATTTATATCTCCAAAACTGACCCTAAAATTCCCTCAAAGATAGAGGAGCTTTATAAGAGAATGGGAGAGGCAGCTGCCTTAGGTCTTCGACATCTTGGAGTTCAAGCCCATTTCCGCCCGAGAAATGATATCGAGATCAAAGGTCGCAAGATTTCAGGAATGGGGGGAACAGAGCTCTCAGGCGCCATCCTCTTTCAGGGAACGGTTTTAATCGATTTTGACGTCGATGAGATGCTCCGGGCTCTAAGAATTCCAACTGAAAAGCTTCAGGACAAAGAGATCGAATCGGTCAAGGAGCGAGTTACCTGTTTAAAATGGGAGTTGGGGCGCACTCCTCCTATTCCAGAAATCAAAGCCTCACTGGCCAAGGGTTTCGGAGAGGCTTTCAGCATTACCTTTAACCACAAACCTTTAACTCCTGAAGAAGAAAATCTGCTCAAAGTGAAACTGCCCTACTTCTCTTCTCCAGACTATATTTTTAAAATCAGGGAAGCATTACCAAGAAGAAAAACTTTAACCTCCATCCTGAAGGCTCCCGGGGGATTAATCCGAATCTCCATTGCCATCGATATGAGAACTCAGGTGATCAACCAAATTCTGATCACCGGCGATTTCTTCGCTTACCCCAAAAGGGCTATCTTCGACTTGGAAAGTCTCCTTAAAAATTCAAAAGCCATCCCTTCTAATATTGAAGAGATCATCCAGTCTTTTTTTGCCAAAATAAAACCCAAGATTCCTGGGGTCAAAGAGCACCATCTCATTCAGGCCATAGAAGAGGCTATCCAAAAAATGGATTTCCTCCCTCATGGATTCAATGAGGAAGAAACCCATCACCTCTTTCCTGTCCTAAAACCCTTCGGAGAGGTAAGAAAGCCCGAAGTTCTTCTCCTGCCATATTGTGCCAAAGAGATGGAATGCTTCTACCGCAACCTGCAAGGTTGTGAAGAATGCGGCCGATGCTCAGTGGGAGATGCCATACAAATGGCAAGATCTTTTGGCATGGATTCCATTACTATCCAAAATTATGAAGAGCTCGAATCAACACTCCGAAAGCTCAAAGGTTCGGGTGTCCGAGCTTTTATCGGCTCATGTTGTGAACCTTTCTATGGGAAACACCGGCCAGATTTCGAACGAATTGGTCTGCCTGGAATTCTTGTTGATGTGGAAAGCAGCACCTGCTACGATCTCGGACAAGAAAAAGAAGCCTTTAAAGGTCGATTTGAGAATCAAACTCATCTCAATCTCTCTCTTCTCAGGAGGGTTCTTGAGTACTCTCATGACTGAGGCCTATGACATCGTGATCATTGGCGCCGGACCTGCTGGGTCAAGCGCTGCCCAAGCTGCTGCACAAAGAGGAGCCAAGGTTCTCTTAATCGACCGGAGGCAACGCATCGGAGTCCCGATCCAATGTGCTGAGTTTGTCCCTCAATGGATTTCCCGTCATATCCATTTCTCTTCCAAGTGCATCCTTCAGACCGTTGAAAAGATGGTGACCCATCTCCCCGATCAAACATCTTATGAAATGAAAAGTCCAGGGTATATGTTAGATCGATCTCTCTTTGATAAAGAATTAGCAACCTCAGCTGTTTTATACGGTGCCAATATCTCCATCCAAACAGTAGCCTTAGAACTTTTTTCTGAAGGGGTTGTCGTTGAGCGTCGGGGAGAAAGAATATTGATCAAATCAAAGGTGATCATTGGTGCGGATGGAGTTCATTCATCCGTTGCCCGATGGGTGGATCAACCCCCGATCAAAACGATTGTGGCTCTCCAATATGAGGTCGTCATATCCAACCCTCAGAATCATGTCGATATCTTCTTCCATAAAGATTACGAAGGAGGGTATGCCTGGTTTTTCCCCAAAGGGAAGACAGCTAATGTGGGTGTGGGAGTCATCCCTTCAAAAACCTCTTTTCTACCTGCCCTTCTGAGTAATCTTCTGGACACCTTAAGGAAATTTAAAAGATTATCAAGGATTGAGATAATCTCAAAGACTGGCGGCTCCATTCCCTGCAATCCCCGTGAACGGGCAGTCCTTGGAAATGTCCTCCTTGTAGGTGATGCAGCAGGTCATGCACACCCCATTACCGGCGCTGGAATCCTCAATGCGGTGACGGGTGGTAACATTGCAGGTCGGATGTCCGCAGAAGCAATCGACATGGTGGACTTTAGACATTTAGAAAATTATGATATCGAGTGGCGTGAGGCATTTGGAAATTCCCTCGCCTACGCTGCTTGGAAAAGGCATTTTCTTGAAGAGAATTGGAATAAGCCCAATCTCCCCTTTGAAGACCTGATCAGGAATACCTGGGTGGGTTTTAAAGAATATTATAGAGATCGAAAAATCCCCTTTCATCCCCCTTTTTCTAAGGGGGAATATACCCCCTCTTTAACAAAGAGGGGTAGGGGAGATTTAAGAAAGAGGGAAAATGGAACAAAAAGTAAGTCCTGAATATATCCAGACGAGTCTCGCCGCCTCATTAACATTGGGCTTTCAACAGGGGTCTTTCCATCGTAATGCAAAACTGAAGGGATTGAATCTTCTCCTCCACTATGAGGAGGGCTGTTTGGGAAGGTGCCATTTCTGTGGACTCTCAAGATCGAGACGAGAGGGCCCGAAAGGAAAAACCTTTATCCGTGTCGATTGGCCTCTCTATCCCTTGGAAGAGATCATCGAGAGAGCGAAAGGTAAAGGTCAGATCCACCGGGTCTGCATCTCAATGATCACACATCCAAGGGCTTTGGAGGACACTCTCCATGTCATCGAAAGATTTAAAGAAGAAACTGACCTCTCTATCAGTGTCCTAATCACTCCTACATTGATTCATCATGAAGGTGCTCTCAAGGCTATGAAAAAGGCAGGTGCTGACCGGGTGGGAATAGCCATTGATGCTGCCACGCCTGAACTATTTGATTGTTTGAGAGGAAGAGGGGTTGGGGGCCCTCACCGCTGGGATCATTATTGGGATGTGGTTCGGATGGCCGTTTCTGTCTTTGGAAAGTTTCATTTGGGAATTCACCTCATTGTGGGTTTAGGAGAGACGGAGAGGGAGATGGTTGAAGCAATTCAAAGGGGTCAAGATATAGGTGCTCACACTCACCTCTTCTCTTTCTATCCAGAGAAAGGAAGCCCCATGGAAGACCATCCTCCTCCACTTCTCGGGCAATACCGGAGAATACAGCTTGCCCGATGGATCATTAATGAGGCTTTAGGGTCAATGGACCAGATGAAGTTTGATGAAAAGGGAATATTGGTAGATTTTGGAATCGATATCGAACCTCTTATCCGGATGGGTGAACCTTTTATGACCTCTGGATGTCCTGGAAGGGATGGGAAAGTGGCCTGCAATCGGCCCTACGGCAATGAAAGGCCTTCAGGCCTGATCCGGAATTTTCCTTTTGTGCCCGAGCTAGAAGATATCGAGGAAATCAAGAGACAGATAGAATAAACTCAAATGTCAAAATCCAAATTTCAAATCAATGCCAAATTTCAAATCTTTAATAAAACCTTTTGGTTTTTGGCATTTGGATTTCATTTGATATTTGAGCTTTGACATTTGACATTGGCAGCGTTTCGACAGCAAATTAGGTATCTGATGATTCACCAGTTAACGCATGCATCTTTGAAGGAACTCCAAGAAGAAGCCTTCAGGCTCCGCAAGACCCATTTCGGCAAGGAACTCACCTTCTCTATCCCTGGAACCATTTCTTATCATGATAACACTTTCCCTTTTCAAAAAGACCGGTTTGCGGCCATAAGCATAACGGGGAATCATTGTGATCTTCGATGCGGACACTGTAAGGGAAAAATTCTTGAATCGATGATTCCTGCAGAAGATCCCGAAACACTCCTTCAAATTTTCGAAAGGCAAAAATCCCATGGTGCTCTTGGTGTCTTAATAAGTGGTGGGGCAAATCAAAATGGCGAGGTTCCCTTAAAAAGATTTGTCCCCTCTATCAGAGCTATTAAGGAAAAGGATCCCCAATTTAAGGTCATTGTTCACACCGGGCTCGTTCAGAAAGAAACAGCTAAAGAACTGAAGGAAGCCAGGGTTGATCAGATTCTCATCGATGTGATCGGTGATAATGACACCATCCGCGAGGTCTACCACCTTAATAAACGAGTTGAAGACTATGAAGAGGCGCTCTGGATGTTAAAAGAGATGGGCCATCGCCTTGCTCCCCATATCATCATCGGACATCACTTTGGAGAGATTAGAGGAGAATGGAAGGCTTTGGAAATGGTGACACAGGTCGGTGTTGAGACCATTGTCTTAGTCGTTATTAAACCCCTTCATCCATCCATGAAACACAAATTCAAAATTCCAAAACCAGAAGAAACATCGAAGATCTCAGCCATTGCCCGGGTCCTGAATCCCACCATCCCAATTCGGATGGGTTGTATCCGTCCTGCTCATCCTTGGAAGGCAAAGATGGAAAAAGGATTTATTGACTCCGGTATCAATACCATCGCTTATCCCCTTCAAGGAACGATCGACTACGCAAAGGATATTGGCCTTGAAACAAAATTCATCGAAATGTGCTGTAGCCTGATTTAGCCCTCATGAGCAGATCATCATCCACAAACAATGGAAACCAGATAATCCCCCCTCGCCCCCCTTTAGAAAAGGGGGGGTGGGGGGATTTGGAAGTTAGGAAAAAGATCCAGAAAAGACTGATTCGATGGTTTGAGAAAAAAGGAAGAGATCTTCCATGGAGGAAAACCCAAGACCCTTATACCATCTGGGTTTCAGAAATTATGCTTCAGCAGACCCAGGTTTCCACAGTCATTCCTTACTACAAAATATTTTTAAATACCTTTCCAACCGTCCGCCATCTGGCCAAAGCCAATCTCTCAAAAGTTTTAAAAGTCTGGGAAGGATTGGGGTATTATTCGAGAGCAAGAAATATTCATCATGCAGCCCAAATTGTCTTGAGCCATTTCAGAGGAAAAGTTCCTGATAATTTGAAAGACCTTCGCACTCTACCTGGAATCGGTCGGTCCACAGCAGGTTCTATCCTCTCCTTTGCTTATAACAAAGAAGCTCCCATACTCGATGGAAATGTAAAAAGAGTCCTCTCCAGGATTTTCGCCATTTCAGGGGATCCAAAAAAGAAAAAAACAGAGAAACTCCTCTGGCACATATCAGAATCACTCATCCCAAAAGGCCATTCAAACTCTTTCAATCAGGCGCTCATGGACCTTGGTTCCACGATCTGTACTCCCAAAATCCCCAAATGTCTTAGTTGCCCTCTCAAAAATCTCTGCCAGGGATATCTTTCAGGAAAACCTGAAAGATATCCACTTCGGACTATAAAAAAACTAATTCCCCAAATCACAGCAGTATCAGCAGTCATTGAAAAGGACAAAAAAGTTCTCCTGAATCAAAGGCCAATGAGAGGCCTTTTAGGAGGACTCTGGGAGTTTCCAAATTGGAAAAGTGAAGATCAAAAAAGGTTAAGGCTAAGGCTAAGAAATTATATCAGAAAAGACCTGGCTTTGAATGTCGAAGTCAAGGAGTTTATCGGAACTTTCAGACAAACCTTCTCCCACTTCAAACTCACCCTCTCTGTTTATCACTGCCAAGCCCTCGAAGGAAATGGAAAAGGAAGATGGGTTCCTATCAAAAACCTCCATCTTTTTCCAATGTCCAGAATTCATCGGAGAATCGCCCTCCGATTGCGGAATTCGGATTGCGGATTTCGGAATTGAAGCACAATTTTTCACTCCGCATTCTGCACTCCACATTCCGAATTCTATTTGACCAGTCCAAAATCAATGTGTCTTCGTTCTACATCGATCCGATCCACTCTCACCCTGACTTCATCTCCGATCCTGAAGGTCTTGTGAGTTCTTTCCCCGGCGAGGCAGTATTGCTTCTCATGATAGTAATAATAATCATCATGGAGACTCGTCACTCTGACCAGTCCTTCCACAAAAATATCCTTCAACTCAACGAAAAAGCCAAAAGCGGTCACACCGCTGATCACCCCCTCAAACTCCTCGCCGATCTTCTCTCTCATAAATCGCACCTGGTATCTGTCCACAATCTCCCTCTCAGCCTCCATAGCCACTCTTTCTCTTTGTGAGAGATGCTCGGCTTTCTTCCTCAACTCCTCTTCTAAAATTTTTCCCTCTTTATTAGATAAAACCCTTTTCAACAGACGGTGAACGATCAGGTCAGGATACCTCCTAATGGGAGAAGTAAAATGGGTATAGGCGTCTGAAGCCAGCCCGAAGTGTCCTTGATTCTTGGCTGAATATTTGGCCCACTTCATTGATCGAAGGAGAACATCATTGACGACTCTCTCCTCAGGCCTTCCCTTCACACCGGAAAGGATTTTCTGAAATGCCTTTGGAGAATGGTCAGAATTCTTTTCCATCCTATATCCCAAATGGGAAATAAATCTCCGGAACTCTTCTATAGCTTCTCTTTTGGGAGGTTCATGGGTTCGGTAGATGAAGGGTAAACCTTTCTCCTCCATAAAATGGGCGAGAGCCTCATTGGCAGCAATCATAAATTCTTCAATGATCTGATGAGCCAGGTTTCTCTCAGCGCGGACGATATCTTCTGTCTCCCCCTGGAGATTGAGGATGATCTCGGGTTCTGGAAGATCAAAATCGATGGCTCCCCTTTCCATCCTTCTTTGGCGGAGTTCCTGAGAAAGGCGGGCCATCAATTCTAAAGATGGGAGGATATGTCTAAACCTATCCTCCAAATCGGCATCTCCATCCACCAGGATTTTTTTAACATAGGTATAGGTCAACCTTTCATCGCTTCGGATCACACTGGGATAGAATCGAATGCCCCTCCTCTCACCTCTTGCATCATATCCCAGTTCAACGGTGAGTGTGAGTCGATCCGATCTGGGATGGAGGCAGCAGACCTCATTGGAAAGCTCAGCCGGAAACATTGAGATCGCACGATCAGGAAAATAGATGCTGGTTCCCCGGAGATAGGCTTCTTCGTCGAGGGCGGTCCCTTCTTTGACATAGTGGCTTACATCGGAGATTGAAACATAAAGTCTTATTCCACCATCTCTCTCCTCTTCAATGGAGACTGCATCATCAAAATCTTTTGCATTCTCTCCATCGATGGTGAAGGTAGGGACCTCTCTCAGATCAACTCGATCCCTATATTCCTGGGGGGATGGTATAAGAGGAATGTTCCGTGCCTCTTTTAAAGCAGAAGGCGAAAATCGATGGGGGAGGTCGTATTTGTAAATGATGATCTGAGGCTCTACTTCTGGATCATCCGGATATCCCAGGATGTGAATGACCCGACCTTCTGGCCTGGCTCTTTCGGTGGGGTACCGGGTGATCTCTGCCACCACAATCTGATTGGGGCGGGCCCTCCTTGTCTCTCCCTCAGGAATATAGATTTCTTGAAGAATCCTTTCATCCTCAGGGATGAGATAGGAATAATTCTTTCCCCTCATAAACTTGCCCACCACTTTTTGAGTTTCTCTTTCCAGAATCCGGATGACACTTCCTTCCCTCCCTTTTTTCCGGATGGACTCCACTCTGGCCACTACCCGATCCCCATGCATTGCCTCTCTGAGATTCCTGGGGCTGATAAAGATATCTTCTTCCTCTTCTCTTTCAGGAATGACGAACCCATATCCATCTGGATGGCACTTTACCCTACCTATGACCAGATTCATCTTCGAGGGAAGACCGTATCGATTTCCCCGGATCCGAACGATCTTCCCCTCTCTCGCCAAATCCTTAAATAATGCTTTTGCTCTCTGTCTCTGTTCCTTCTGAAGCCCTGTATGGCGAAGAATCTCTCTCAAGAGCAGAGGTCGATCCTCTTCCTCCATAAATTGGAGAAGCTGCTCCGCTGAAAAGCCTCTTTTCCGATCTATCTTCCTCTCTTTTTCTGCCCGTTTTTTACCCATTTTACAGTATCTATAAAAATGCTCTCCATTCTGTCATTCCCGTGCTTGTGCGCCATAGCGCTTCAGCGCGCAGGCGTGCAAACCTGCCTACCGCAGGCAGGCGGGAATCCAGGAAAAAATATGGATTCCTGCTGGAGTTTACCCCGTACTTTGTTACGGGGCAGGAATGACAGAGCGTGGGTTAGTCACCAGCATCAAAACTCCGAACTCCCCACTCCGAACTTGTT
>Ga0315289_10015330_pt1 | contig 10642 bp, 14 predicted proteins | sample YL17G11_40_MG_FD_203452 | JGI IMG/M metagenome (GOLD analysis project Ga0315289, IMG submission 203452) | Sediment microbial communities from Yellowstone Lake, YNP, Wyoming, USA - YL17G11_40 | ecosystem: Environmental > Aquatic > Freshwater > Lake > Sediment | place: USA: Wyoming | collected...
GTCGTGCGCTCGAGGGTCTCGTCGTGGAGGAGGATAGGCACCGCATCCCGTGTCAGTTGGACGTCGAACTCCCACAGATCCGCCCCGACGGCGAGGGCGCGCTCGGCGGCGGCGAGGGTGTTCTCCGGGGCGAGGGTCCGTCCGCCTCGGTGAGCGATGACGAGGGGGCGCCCGCTGGGCAGCAGGAGAAGACGTGCAAGCCGGTGCTCGGCTCGGACGGCAGGGCGGGTCCCGGTCAGGATCGACAGGGGCGAAACTCCTCGATCGCCTTCTGGAGTTCAGCGACGTGGGTCAGGGCCGGTCCTCCACCCATCATCACCGCTACGCTCGCCACCTCCCACAGCTCAGCCTCGGTCGCGCCAGCGGCGAAGGCCTTGTGGGTGTGGATGCCGATGCAGTAGGTGCAGCGCGCGGTGAGGGCGGTGGCAACGGCGATGAGTTCCTTTGTCTTGAGGGCTAGAGCCCCGGGCTTGAGTACTGCCCCAACGAACCCCAGGAACGCCTTCATCACTTCAGGCACGTTCTTTGCGATCTCGCCCGTGGCGCGGTTCACGTCTTGAACGGCCTTCGGCATCTCTCCCACGCTCACCAACTCCTGATGAGGATCGGACGCATTATACCTCCGGGATTGGCCTCTCTGACGAAGACCGACCGGGACGACGGAACGGGGGGGCGTCCAGCGGCTACACAACCTGCGTTTCCCCTTCGGTCTTGACAAGTCCGCGTAATGAGCATATGCTCTTTATGGTTGGCGAGCTACGCCTAAGGACGGTGAGACGTGCCAAGACCCCTGGCACCACGGCGGATTGCGTTTCTACCTGGCGTGACCTACTTCAAGCCGGCAGGGGTCCCCCTGCGCGAGCTGGAAGAAGTGGCGCTGGCTCTGGACGAACTCGAAGCACTCCGGCTCGCCGATCTGGAGGGGATGTACCAGGAAGAAGGGGCGCGGCAGATGGGGGTCTCCCGGGCGACGTTCGCCAGGATTATCGAGTCTGCACGGTGGAAGGTGGCACACGCTCTGACAAGCGGGAAGGCCCTCCGACTGGAGGGAGGCCCCGTGATCCATTCACAGGTCGGGATGGCGAGACCGGATGGAGTTCGCGGGCATGGTCGACATGGACACGGGTGGGGGAAGAGATCCAGAGAGGGGGGCCCGTGAAGACCAGCGCCATGCTAGGAGGATGGAGGAGTCGGGCCAAGTCTGTCTTCTCTTGGCCGACGCCGCGCGAGGCTCCCCGAGTCCGGCAGAGGTGGATCGACCTTGGCCAGAGCGTGGGAAGCCGAAAGGCGACCGGAGGGTGGTCGACATGAGGAGAGGACCTAGGACGGACGCGCCGCAAGGTGGCGGTAGGGGACGGAAGGGCGGACCGGTCAAGGCAGGTCCTGGCGGTGCGTGCGTGTTGTCCGAACTGCGGCCACCGCGAGCCGCAGGCCCAAAGCCAGCCCTGCCAGGAGCAGGTCTGTACGAAGTGCGGAACGAGGCTGATCAGGGAGCGAGCAGATACATAAGGAGGTCTGACATGCCAAGAGGCGATCAGACAGGACCGATGGGAATGGGCCCGATGACAGGGCGCGCAGCGGGCTACTGCGCTGGCTCCGGGGCACCCGGTTATGCGCATGGCGCCTTCGGGCGCGGTTACGGAAGGGGTGTTGGCTGGAGTGGTGGCTTCGGTGGCGGCCGGGGTCGGCGGAACTGGTTCCATGCCACCGGACTGCCGGGCTGGATGCGCTTCGGCGCGCACGCCGCCCCGTATCCGAAGCTCGACCCCGAAGCGGAGAAGCAAGCGCTTAGGGCCGAAGAGGAAGCCCTGCAGTCGGATCTGGACTTCATCAGGAAGCGTCTCGCCGAGTTCGAAGGTGATGCGGCGAAGGCCCGGTGAACCCGGAGATCGCGGGGCGACCCGAATCGACCCCCTAGTGGGGAGGGCCGCCCCGCCCAGTCCAAATCAGGACGAAGGAGAGGAGCAATGGAACAAGCGACGAGACTGCCGCTGATCGGAGAGAGGGCCCCCTCGTTCAAGGCAGAGAGCACGCAGGGACCCATCAGCTTCCCGGACGACTTCAAGGGCAAGTGGGTGGTCTTCTTCTCCCATCCAGCGGACTTCACGCCGGTCTGCACCACCGAGTTCATGACGTTCGCCTCCATGCAGCCCGAGTTCGAGAGACTGAACTGCAAGCTGCTGGGCCTATCGATCGACAGCACGTACAGCCACATTGCCTGGCTACGGACCATCAAGGAGAGAATCGAGTACAAGAACATGAAGGGGGTCGAGGTGACCTTCCCGGTCATCAGCGACCTGACCATGGACGTCTCGAGGGCCTTTGGCATGCTCCAGCCGGCCGCGAGCACCACGCAGGCGGTTCGCGCGGTGTTCATCATCGACCCTCAGGCCGTCGTCCGCGCGATTCTCTACTACCCACTCAGCAACGGGCGCAACATGGCTGAGATCAAGCGACTGCTCGTGGCGATGCAGCTTTCCGACCAGCACAAGGTGGCAACGCCGGCGAACTGGCAGCCGGGCGACGATGTGATCGTGCCTCCGCCGGGCTCTTGCGGCGTTGCCAAAGAGCGGATGGAGAAACCCGGCGAGGACGTGCGTTGTCTCGACTGGTTCATGTGCCTGAAGAAGTGCCCCAGATGAGACGTGGGGTTCCGTCGAGAAAGGAGCCAAGGTGAAAGTCGCCTTCAGCACATCGGGAGAGAACCTGACCGCGGCGTTCGAGAGCCGCTTCGGCCGGGCGCCCGGATTCCTCGTCTTTGACCTGGATACGGGCGCCTTCGAGGTGGTCGACAACCAGCAAGGACTGACCGCGGCCCAGGGGGCGGGAGTCCAGGCGGCGGAGACGGTGGTCCGATCAGGGGCGAAGAGCGTCGTGACAGGCCATTGCGGGCCCAAGGCCTTTCGCGTTCTGTCGGCAGCCGGGATCAGGGTCTTCACGACGGATGCCTCGACGGTGGCCACGGCCCTTGAGCGGTACCGAACCGGACAGCTTGCCGAGGTCAAGTCCCCGGACGTGGATGGGCATTGGGCATGAGCGGGAACCACGTCACCTATGAACCCATCGGCGTCATCCGCAGCGAGCACGTCGCTGCGGAGAGGACGCCCATCCAGCCGACCTACGCAAAGGGCTGCAAGGGACGGGTAGAGCTGTCTCCGGAGTTTGAGGACGGCCTACGTGACCTGGAAGGCTTCTCGCACGTCTACCTCATCTACCACATGCACAGAGCCGGTCCCCCGAAGCTGGTCGTTCGGCCCTTTCTCGACGACGCCGACAGAGGGGTCTTTGCCACGCGCGCCCCGTGTCGACCGAACCCCATCGGCCTGAGCGTCGTGGAGCTCATGCGCCGGGATGGCCGCGTGCTCTATGTGGACGGCCTGGATGTACTGGATGGCACTCCCCCCCTCGATGTCAAGCCGTACACGGCGAAGTTCGACTGCATTGAGGGAACGCGGAACGGCTGGCAGGATGCCGTAGACGAGGAGAGCGCTCGGAGACGGGGGAGACGCGGATACCGCGGAGAGGCTGGCAACCCGGTGGGAAGACCAGGGTGCTGAGCAACTTGGGGTTCCGACTGATGGTGCTCAAGTACCGACTGCGAGACCTCCTCCGACCGCCGGACTGGATCCTGCGACAGGTCGGAGTGCGTCCAGGAATGGCTGTGTTGGACTTCGGCTGCGGGCCTGGCAGCTTCTCGCTCGCCGCGGCCGGCCAGGTCGGCCCGGAAGGCCGCGTCTACGCGGTGGACATCCACCCACTCGCGATTCGCCAGGTCAGACGCGCAGCCAAGCGGCTTGGGCTCAGCCAACTTCAGATCATCCGTGCCGATGAGTTGCCTCGAGTGCCGGACGGGAGCGTGGACATCGCGCTCCTCTTCGACGTGCTGCACGAGATACGAGAGCCCGGCCCAACCCTGGCGGAGATCCGACGCCTGCTCAGGCAGGACGGGGTGCTCGCGGTGACGGATCACCACCTGAAGGAAGCGTCCCTCTTGCACACGGTGACGGGTGACAGCCTCTTCCGGCTTGTCCCTGGCGGCAGGGGTGCCCTTCGGTTTGAGCTCACAAAGGGGACCGGGAGGGGAGCGTGATCCTCGCTGTCGCTTCGGGCAAGGGAGGCACTGGGAAGACGACGGTCGCCGTCAACCTTGCGCTTTGTTCCCCAAAGCCCGTGCGCCTTCTCGACTGCGACGTTGAGGAGCCGAACTGCCACATCTTCCTCAAGCCGAGCATCCACGCGCGGGAGGCAGTCAGCCTGCCCGTCCCGTTCGTCGATGAGGCGAAGTGCAATGCCTGCGGAGAGTGCGCCCGGTTCTGCCAGTACCACGCCATCGTTTCGCTCAGGACGGGAGCGCTGGTCTTCCCGGAGCTCTGCCACGGCTGCGGCGGGTGTGCCAAGGTATGCCCCACGGGAGCAATCACCGAGGTCACGTGGGAGATCGGCGTCGTCGAAACCGGAGTGGGCAAGGGCGTCCAGATCGTGCAGGGGCGGCTGAACATCGGCCATCCGATGGCCCCGCCTGTCATTCACGCCGTCAAGCGCCACACCTCCCCCGAAGCACTCAGCATCATCGACTGCCCGCCTGGGACCTCATGTCCGGTCGTGGCCGCCATGAGGGGGAGCGACTACGTCCTGCTCGTCACCGAGCCGACTCCCTTCGGCCTGCACGACCTCAAGCTTGCGGTGGCGACCACCCGCCAGCTTGGGATTCCCTTCGGCGTGGTCATCAACCGCGCCGACGTGGGTGATGCCCGCGTCGCGGAGTACTGCCGTTCGGAGGGGATCCAGATCTTGCTTGAGATCCCAGAAGACCGCCGGATCGCAGAGGCCTACTCCTGCGGAAAAACGGCTGTCGAGGCGATCCCTGGAATGCGAGAGGTCTTCACAGACCTCTTGGCGAGAGTCGCCCCACGGCTGAAGAGAGAACGGGGGGCGGCTCATGCCCACGTGTGAGTACCAGTGCGACGCCTGCGGTCGCCGACTCAGGCTGTTCCGAAGCGAGGGGTCTCGTCGAGACGCCCTGAGACGGAGCGAGGCTCGACCTTCCGTTGGTGGCTTTCGGCCGGCTCGTGAGGGGAGCCGAACCCATCCTCCTACGATGGAGTGCAGCGTGGAGGCAGCTTCCGGGATGTGGTTGGCGTGAAGGAGCTTGTCGTCGTCAGTGGCAAGGGTGGGACGGGCAAGACAAGCCTCGTCGCTTCCTTCGCGGCCCTCGCGCGAGACGCGGTCCTCGCGGACTGCGACGTGGACGCAGCCGATCTGCACCTCGTTCTCTCCCCGGCGATTGAGCGTCGCGAGGAGTTCCGGAGCGGCCACGAGGCGGTCATCCGTCAGGCAGACTGCGTGCGCTGCGGTTCATGCTTCGCCCACTGCCAGTTCGAGGCGGTGAAGAAGGAGAGCCAGACAACGGGAGAAACCGCGTTCTCCGTAGATCCTTTTGCGTGTGAGGGGTGCGGCGTGTGCGTCCGGTTCTGCCCCGTCAGGGCGATTGACTTCCCCGAGTGCGTCAGCGGTGAGTGGTACGTCTCGAGGACGCGCTTCGGTCCCCTGGTCCACGCCCGCCTCGGCATCGCCGCTGAGAACTCGGGGAGGCTGGTAAGCGTGGTCCGCAAGGAGGCGAGACGGATCGCGCTGGAGCAAGGCAGGTCCCTGCTCCTTGTCGACGGGCCGCCCGGCATCGGTTGCCCCGTGATCGCCTCCGTGACTGGCGCGTCCCTGGTGCTGGCGGTCACGGAGCCGACGCTCTCGGGCGAACATGACCTGGGGCGCATACTGGACCTGGCACAGCACTTTGGCATCCCAACGGCAGTCTGCGTGAACACATGGGACATCAACGCGGGAATGACCGAGCGAATCGAGCAAGAGGCCGCCGGCGCGGGAGCGGTCATTGTCGGGAGGATTCCCTACGACCGTTCGGTGACGCAAGCGCAGGTGAACGGCAAACCCGTCGTCGAGTTCGACGATGGCCTGGCGGCACGTGCTATCAGAGGAGTGTGGGAGAACCTATGCAAGACGGCTCTTTGACGGATGTGCGGGTCGTGCCCCCGAACTTCGGCCCGCTCCGCGGTGCGAGCGGCAACGCCCGCGTCACAGGTCCGTGCGGCGACACGATGGAGTTCTGGCTCCACGTGGAGGACGAGTGCATCGTCCGGGCCACGTTTACTACGGACGGTTGCGGGCACTCCATCCTGAGTGGGAGCGCGTGTGCTCGACTCGCGGAGGATGCGACCCTCGAGGAGGCGATGCGCATCGAACAGGAGGACGTCCTCGACGCCGTGGGCGGCCTGCCAGAGGAATCGCGCCACTGCGCGCTCCTTGCGGCGAACACGCTCAAGTCGGCCGTCGTGGACCACACTCGCCATCACCCTCAGGCAGGGGAGGCAGGCCGCGATGCTGCATGCGGAAGCGGAAAGACGGGGAAGTGCAGCGCGCAGAACGCCTTGCCGAAAGGGGGCTCGGATGCGTCCGAGCAGTCCTGGGCGCTCAAGGGCCGCCTTGCCCGTATCCAGCACAAGATCCGCGTCCTCTCGGGTAAGGGCGGTGTCGGCAAGAGCACGTTGGCGGTCAACCTGGCTGTTTCTCTCTTGCTGGCGGGGCGACGCGTCGGTTTGCTGGATGTGGATCTGCACGGGCCCAGCATTCCGAAGATGCTGAAGCTCGAGAACGCCCGCGTGGAGGTCGACGACGATCTAATCGCGCCGGTCGTCAAAGCCGGCTTGAGGGTCATGTCGATCGGCTTCCTCCTGTCAGACCGGGACAGCGCGGTCATCTGGCGCGGGCCGATGAAGGCGCGCGTGATTGAGCAGTTGCTGCGGGACGTGAGCTGGGGCGACCTCGACTACCTCGTCATCGATTCCCCTCCGGGCACCGGGGACGAGCCGCTCTCGGTCTGCCAGCTCGTTGACGACGCGGATGGCGCGGTGATCGTCACCACGCCGCAGGACGTGGCCACCGCCAACGTGCGCCGCTCGATCCGCTTCTGTCAGGACCTCCACCTGTCGATGCTAGGTGTCGTGGAGAACATGAGCGGGTTCGCGTGTCCGGCCTGCAGAGCGGTCACCCCCGTCTTCGGGAGTGGCGGGGGTGAGAGGATGGCTCTGGAGATGGGAGTGCCCTTCCTGGGACGGATCCCGCTGGATCCGGCGCTGAGCAAGGCGGGCGATGACGGGCTCCCGTTCTCATACCACTACGGACGGACGGAAACGGGGCGCGCCATGGAGCGCGTGATCGAGCCTCTCCTCGCCTTGCCCGGGCGGTCGTCACGTGGGGAGACGATGTAGAAAGGAGGTCCAGATGAGGATTGCTGTGCCGGTTTCAGGAGGGCGGCTCTCGCCGCACTTCGGTCACTGCGAGGTCTTCTCAGTCATCGACGTTGACGAGAAGAGTCGCACACTCGTCAAGGTCGAGCAGATGGATGCCCCGCCTCACGAGCCAGGACTCCTCCCGCGCTGGCTCGCCGAGAGGGGAGTGAGTGTGATCATCGCCGGCGGGATGGGAGGGAGAGCGCAAGCGCTGTTCGCCGAGCGGGGGATCGAGGTGGTGGTGGGTGCTCCATCGGAGGCCCCTGAGGCAGTCGCCGCTGCCTACCTTGGGGGCACGCTCGTGACGGGAGAGAACGTCTGCGACCACTGATCGGGTCAGGCGTGGATCCCGCTCATCCGGTGAGTGCCGCTACCCCGCGGACGAGAAGGCCAACGAGGAGGGCGGTGCCGGTCATCCCGAGAACGAGGAGGAGGGTCCTTCTCCTCCCAAACTCACGCCATAGAACGGCGATCGTGGCCAGGCAGGGGACGTAGAACAGGAGGAAGAGGGTGAAGGTGAGGATCTGCCCTGGGGAGAGGACAGCGCGCACGTCTGTCGTCCCCAGGGCCTGGAAGACCATGAGCAGGGAGAGCTCCTTGCGCAGGACCCCAAACACGAGCGGGACACCGAGGGTCGCAGGAAGACCGAGCGGCCACGTCACCGGAGCCAGAGCGAGGTTGAGGTAGCGGTCGATGTGTGCGTACTCGAGAAGGGCGAGGACGACACTCCCCCCGATGAGGAGCGGCCACGCGAAGAGGAGAAACTCGCGCACCCGGAGCCAGACCTTTCCTGCCACTGCCCGCGGCGAGGGGACTCTGTACGGAGGGATCTCCAGGATGAGCCCCGGTGTCACCTGAGGCCAGAGGCGAGTGAGTACCTTGCCCGCCAACGCGATCACGACGAGGTTCACGAGGTAGGTGACGACGGCGAGGAGGGGGCCGAGGAAGAAACCGACCAGACCGAAGATGACGGTCGTGCGGGCAACACAGGGGACCATGATTGCGAGAGCCGCGGTGATGAACCGGTCACGTGGCGACTCGAGGATCCGTGTCGCCATCACGGCGGGGACACTGCACCCGTAACCGAGGACGAAGGGTATCACCGACTTCCCATGCAGGCCGATCCGGTGCATCAGCCCATCGAGCAGATACCCCACGCGGGGGAGGTAGCCCACGTCTTCGAGGAGGGCGAGCCCGAAGAGAAACGGGACGAGATAGGGAAGGGCGAGCCCGGTCGCTCCGGCGATTCCCTGGATCAGTCCCCTGAGCACGGTGAAGGCGAGCGTGCCCTCGGGCAGAACGGTCGCCAGGGCGCCAACGGCCCGCTCGAACAGGGAGAGAACAGGGCGCTCGACGAGGCCCCCCACCTGGAAGACGAAGGTGAAGAAGGCGTACAGGACCCCAAGGAAGACGAGGTACCCCATTACAGGGTGCATGACGACTGCGTCCAGCCGGTCACGCAGGCCGACCCTCGGTGTCCCTACATTGGAAACGGCCTCAGAGAGCGCCATTGCGGTGTGGTGGCGCTCGGTGGAGAGGACCTCGTCCCCGCTCCGCCCACGACACATGCGGAGCCTGGCCTCGGCCTCTTCCACAGCCCGAGCGAGGCCTGGGTTCTCCCGTTCTGCTCCCGCTCCCATGGCCAAGTTACCCTCGAGGAGCCTCGTCGCAGTGAGCCGGGGCCGACGAGAGGCTCTCGCAGAGCGCTCGACCTCCAGGGCGATTGCGGCGATCGCTCTCTCGACATCAGGGCTGTAGACAGGAGGCGGGGGGGAGGCTCCCCTCTCGGCGGCCTCAAGGGCGAGCGATGCTGCCTCCTTGACTCCGACCCCGCGTACGGCGACCGCGCTCACCACCGGGACGCCCAGCCGACGGGAGAGGTCATCGGTCCGAATCGCAATCCCCTTACGCTTGGCCTCGTCCTCCATGTTCAGGCAGACGACGAGGGGAATCCCAGTCTCCAGGAGCTGGAGGGTGAGCTCGAGGCTGCGCGAGAGAAGGGAGGCGTCGACGACGTTCAGGATGGCACCCACCCCGCCGCGGAGGAGGTAGTCGCGCGTCACGGCCTCCGCTGCGTCCGCGGAGAGGAGGGAGTAGGTCCCCGGGAGGTCGACGACTTCGACGTGCCTCCCGGCAATCCAGGCCTCGCTTGACAGGTACTCGACGGTCGTCCCTGGGAAGTTCGACGTCGTCGCCTTGTAGCCGACGAGGTGGTTGAAGATCGTGCTCTTGCCGCAGTTCGGCTGACCGACCAGCGCGACGCGAGTCACGAGTCCCTTTCCCTAGAGCAGATGAGGCACCGGTCGGAGGTCCTGCGGCCGCCTGGGAGCGCAGGCGCCAACTTCTGAGCCAGGTCGGTCGTGCCTCCGCCCGAGGAGCCGCGAGGGACCCTCTTGTTGGTTCCGCTCACTTGGGCTTGCCCTTCCGCTCTCCATCCGAGGCCTTGAGGAACCGTGCTTGACAGGTGGCGCAGTACCCGAGGAGCTCCACCCTGGCCGAGGTGACCCGAAAGCGCTCTCGGCTTGCAAGATCGGCAATCCACTGGTCGGTGGGCATTTCCAGGATCTGACCGCATCCCAGGCAGACCGCATGGTGGTGCACATCTCCGCGTGCCTCGTAGTGGACGTGGGCTTCGCCTAACGGGGAGGCGTCGACGAGTCCCATCTTGCGCAAGAGAGTCATGGTCCGGTAGACCGTCGACAGGTTCAGTCTGGGGCTCTGTCGGCTGGCTAGCTGATAGATCTCGGTGGCGCCCAGGTGACGGTTCCCTTCGATCACCCGAAGAATCAGCTCCCGCTCACGTGTCATCCGCTTGCCGGCGGCGTGCACGCGGCGTGTGAGCTCCCCCTGCGTCGACATCATCTCCCCTCCACACGTCCTGCGGCAGCTGGGGCGTGCACCAAGACACGGCTCGCCACGCCTCGCCCGATGGCGAGCCTCCTCCCCCCTGTCTCCACCAAAACCGGGCCGCGGAACGCGCTGACCTGGACCAGCTTGATTCGGTCGCCTGGGTAGAGGCCCAGCGCCTCCAGATGGCGGCGAATTCCGAGGCCCCCGTCGATGGAGGCGATGCGTGCTTCTTCGCCACACCCAAGCTGATCGAGCGTCATCCTTGTCCGTCCCTTCTCCTGCGCCGTCTAGTTGCAAACGCTTTGCAAATGCAACTAGACTTTACAGCCAGGAGGCCGCCTTGTCAAGACGGGAGGCTTTTGCTGGGGTCCCAGATGTCATCTTGCGCCATGACACGGCGCCCTGGACGGGAGCGAGGCGTCCGCTATCCTCACCGCAACTCGTCAAGGAGTGATCGCTGATTGACCCGATCGCGCAAACTGAACGTCGTC
>Ga0315289_10015332_pt1 | contig 10642 bp, 34 predicted proteins | sample YL17G11_40_MG_FD_203452 | JGI IMG/M metagenome (GOLD analysis project Ga0315289, IMG submission 203452) | Sediment microbial communities from Yellowstone Lake, YNP, Wyoming, USA - YL17G11_40 | ecosystem: Environmental > Aquatic > Freshwater > Lake > Sediment | place: USA: Wyoming | collected...
AATATACAATCTAATGTAATCCAATGCTCTGTTGCTTTAATCTGCTGTACTTTCAAATACTTCAATAATTCCACCACATCAGTATGGCTTACCGCATCATCATACGTATCCATGCTATCTTTTACAAAACCTTCAAAAACTTCCTGCATTATAATCACCTATCTTACAGGATACAAGAGCCGACATTTCCGTAACCTCAATATCAAAACCTTTACTACACGCCGATGGTATGATATTAATAGTTGCATACACAAGATTATGTTGATCAAGCAACTTGATCATGATTGGTTCTTTATCAACTTCGATCTGGTACAATGTTTTCATTTACTCACCATGCTACTTTTTATATTCTTCAACTATCTTATTATATTCCTTTTCGATATCATCATGAAAATTTTCATTTGAAAGTTCTTCGATAGTATGTTCTGTTAATATTTTATCTATCATTATTCCAATGAGAGGGTTCATTCACTCACCATAATTCCTGATCATCACACTCGGTAATGCTTCCAGATGTTTAACTTCATTTGCCGATAATCCAAGATTGGGCAGGTGAATAAGTGTGTCCCAGTTTCTTTTGAAATCACTTACATTTCCAATAAAATCATTAAAACCAATATCACCGGCAACCCTCGCCATTAACATACCATCGGATGTTACTATCATCTGCTCAATAGAGGGAGTGGTATAATTTCCTTCAACAATAAATCCTACAATCGCCATCATCTTTGTAGACATACCGGGAAACCGGCTTGGATTTAATGCCCGTTTGATGTTGTCATTATTCGCCATGATAATCACTCATCACCTGTACTACAAAATCCGGATGATACATATACTGGCACTTGACTTTTACCGGCAAACCATCCAGACTATTGATCACGCCATTGTTCCAGTAACATCCACGGCACACATCCAATGCCACTTCATTATCGCGTGGATCAATAAACGGACATTCGACCAGATACCGAAGTTCCTTTGTCATATTCAAAGGATTATCATCAAAATTATATATAAGATCATTCGTAATCATAATTTCACTCATGTCCTTTCACCTCAAAATACTTGTTGACCTCAAAATACTCGTATGGTGCTTTGTCATCTTCAAAAAATTCTTTAGGCAAACAATATGCACGCATTACATTGGATGACCAGATCGGAACATCATGTTCATCATAACAATCCGGCGTAACCGGAGAATCCAGATCACCTGCATTAGGCACACATGGACTGCATCCTTTACAGAATGTATAATACGGTGATTTTTCAATGATCCAGCAGCACAGGATCTGTGAATATATCGCCACATATTCATCATCATCGTAATAAAATTGTGGCTCATCATTCTGATAATTTTCACTAAACCTGTCAATCGCAGTATCTATAGTTTCCTGAATATCAACAGGATCAAGATAATCAGATAGCACTCCTGTTATACCATCTTCAATCTCCTGCTTAATCTCATCATACATGGCATCATTATCATACCAGTCATCCATTCGTTCCATTGAAAGAGCATTCTGCGAAATCGTCCCGTAATGAATTCCGATATCAAGATTCATATTCGGGAACATTGATTTTAACATATCATTCATGATTATCATCCCTGAACTCTGCAAGTCTCACGCCATCACCTTTTATAACATGAATCAGGTTATACAGGTTTCTTATATCACGTTCAAGTTTAAATACATTATGATCAATCTCTGCGATCAGATCGTGCATTTCCGTCATACTTCCGTCAGAAATAATATGATTCATAATATTTCCTCTGTCACATCATCCATCACTATATGATCACTCTTACACAATGAATTCGGGCAGGAAACCATGTAGTCAATCGTCCCAAGAGTATCAGAATAATGTTCATCAACAGTCATAATACTAAATTGTATTTTACAATCTTCACACGTAAAGTAATGAGTATAAAGAGTTTTAGATGGTCGTGGACACATCATATTATCTAATTGAGATTCAGTAATTATATAATCGGTCATGATTTCACCCACTTAATCATCCAAATACCTCGGTGAATCCAATGGTCTTGATTCCACTCCTATAACTATGAGATGCCCAAACAACTCAACCCACAAAGAAGTGGTGCATATCTCTCCAAGCCTGTCGAAAATAAAAATACCTATTTTATCATTTCCGAATTTCATAATTCACCCATATTATCAATTGGATATACAAATGTTTCAAATTCCAAACACCATCTCTCATTAACACTCTGAAAACTCATTTTCACGTATTTATCAGTCATTTCTCAACCCCGTCGCGGAGTAATTCTATTTCAATCTCAAGATATGATATACGTATAACATCAGTGGAATGATCTCCCGTATGCCAACCGTCTTGACATGGTACTTCTACTGTTTCTGAATAATTGTTAGCACGTTCAACTAATTTATCCAGCAACCTCTTTCGTTCCTCTCTCAATTTTACTTCGAGTGGAATTTTACGAAGATACAATAATATTCCAGAGTTTATTCCTGCACCCTCATAAGGACATTTTTTACAATGCTTATTTTTGAGTTGTGATTCTATATGTTCGACAACTTCCTCACAGATTACAAAGTCACTCATGCCCCTCAACCCATCACTGATAACTTCCAATCGTTTTAATAGACTATACTTAAAATTTTCATTAACAGCGTATTGGCATATTTTGTCAGGTTTACTACAATAATTGTTGAAAAAGTACCGATTCCTATAATGGCAAATCCATTCTTAAACATTTCAAGATCCATTATTGCACCTGTTTATTCAGATCCCACCCATATTGTGTTTTAAGACAATGTTCATTCATCCATTGTAATGCAAGATTTAATTGCTCAATGAGATCTGGCATCCAAAAACAACTGGAAATCCCGGTTTTCGATTCAAACCAGTTTCCATCATCCTCAGTTATTATGAAAAAACATATATGAGGATCATCTGGATTTTCCCAGTCTTTTCGTCGCTCAAGAACAACTCCATGACAATCACCTTTAAACACCTTAATTATATTTTTATGATCTCTTTTATACTTATCCTTCATACAGCACTCTCACCGAATCTTTGTATCCCCGTATTTATATAATGATACTGCTGCCTCAAATGTAGCCAATGGTGTTTTAAAACCTTCATCATACAGCCTCATTACATTTTTTCGCAACTCACTCATTACAATTTCATGCTCTTTTTGTAACCTTATTTTCAGGTAATGATCACATTTCCACGGAGAGCATAATTCAGATTTATAATCTATACATTCAGTCTTTCTGCACCTGCACCTGTCATGAATAAATTTACCCAATCCTGCCGATAATGGATTACTACGGATCTCATCACAGGTCTCATGCGCAATACCATACAATACTTCAAGTCCTGCCAGCCGTTCACCGGATATTATATAATCAGTCATACCATGCGACCCAATAATTAAGTTTTTCGTTCTCCACACATATACTCCTTAATGTGATCTTTCGGAAGATTACATCGAAATATACATGGCTGTCCATTATCATCAATAAGTTCCACTATCGCATTACACCGTTCTTTATCCTCACGATTTACTCTCAACATGATGATTTACCCCAATACAGGTTCTCACAATCAGTCATGGCTGCTCTTCGGATTCTATAAAAATCCCGTTAATCACATTCTCTTTTTTATACGGCAGGCTCGTCATTTTTATATCAAACCGTGCCGCAATTTCAATTAATTTCTCTTCCGGGAGAGCATTAAGAATTTCACTATATTCATCCCACGAAAGAATAACCAGTGTATTTCCATTTATAAGTCTCATGTAATTACTCCCAAACCATCCAATATCTTCTCTCATCAAATGCTATATCCTGATACTTACCTTTGTATCCTTTCGGTAAGCAACAGACAAATGTGCATCTGGATTTTCTGCATCATCTACTAATGAAAATTCTTCTCCACACCATTCTATAATATTTTCTGATCATTTAATCATTTTTTTGGTCACCTTTACAATAATTCGCCCGTAACCAATCTAATGCCTCATTACGACTGGTAAATTGTCCATTATCCTCTTCTTTAATGCCAATAATGACAATGCCATCTTTGGGTATGGATTTTATAATTTTAAATCGTTGCTGTAATGTATCAGTCATAATTTACCGTCCAACCTTACATCCCGATTGGGGATTTCGCACCATGTTATGATCTTTGGGTGAATGTAGTTACCAAAAAGATCCTGTATGCCATTACGTTCAAACATTTCCTGATATGCTTTTGCATCCGGGTAAAGCATTGGTCTTGTTGCTGTATATCCGTGCTGGACTACATACAACATTCCCGGTTTTGGTATTGCATCGTATATATTACTCATTTTTTCACCAGTAATCGTTCCGGGAAATCCGATACTGTACCCTTATGCCCACATTTCGAGCAGGTTACTTCCCAATCGGAATATGGGACAGTATAATCAATTTTCTTCATTCTTTCCTCCATTTGTATTTTGATTTAATAAGTTTTAATTTTGTGCCACCGATTTTTTTTATATTTTCCTCTACCATATCTTGAACCTCTTTTTTTGTACCGCACAAAACAGCATTCGGAAATGTAACAATATACGTGAATGTAATTTTATCAATTTTCTTCATATTTTCTCCTTTGCTCCTTTGGTTTATTGCGCGTGTAAAAATAGATTACAATCGCAATGAAAACCAATATTAGTAATGACATTGTACCCACAATTTGTTCATATAATGTCATTTTTTTACTCAATCCAATGTAGTTTACCCAATCCTAACGGGATTGTTCCGTTTCGTTAAATTTACACCCACCCACCATTTGCTTATATTCTGCACAAGCATCGGTACACATTTGCTTATATTCTGCACAAGCATCGGTACACACGTCATCATTTTTACAAATACTACAAAGACATGACTCAGGACAATGAAAATCATCTGGTTGAAAAGTTGTCATGGTTCACCCCTTCTTTGTATTCTTAAAAAATTGTACACCTGTTTCATATTGATCATAGACTGTTACAATGATATATTCTGGCATATTAATCAATATCTCCACTAATCGTCCACGACAGTGTCCCGGTATTTGCAACCACTTTATACCACCCGGTTAAAACAAGATCGCCATGCTGCCGACGGTTCTGTTTAATCGTACCAGATGCATATACATCCTCGCCCATTTTAATATATTTTTCCACACTATGCGATCCGGTTGCAGACTTACCGAGAGTACCCGGTTGAAAAATAACCGATCGGTATTTTCTTAATACGTCTGCATACACCAATGCTGCTTTCTGAAATTCCTGTTTTTCCGGAGTATCTACTTCTTCAGATTCCAGTGGATCACGATCTTCAGATAACCACATCACTCTGCGGAACTCTCCGAAACCATAACCAATACGTGATGGTGGAAACTTAAGAATACGCTGTTCCTCATCAGTCAAATCCGGTTTCACCGGGCACTCATCTGAGTATTTGATAAAGAAAAATTCGCCCTGCCGTTGTACATCAATGCCTTCAACGAGTGCCTTTTTCACTTCATCGGGAGTGAGAATATCATACGCTTCCCCCACTTTTTCAACTCTCTCCGGCAATCTGGTAAGGAATGGATTGAAAATATTGTGCTTCTCAATCTCCTGCCTATCAATATCAAATAAGTATACACTCTTTCCAATAGCAAATATACATGCACCTGAAAAATGCCTCTCTACTGTTTTTGGATCATGTTTTGGATCATATCTTGATTCACTCAATACCCTGACTGTTTCTGGCACCGGCTTTGCAATCCACTCAAAGTCCCGTACATCCATTTCAGGCACTTCATCGAACAAGGTAAATGGTAATGGAATCGCACCATAATTCTCTAACCATCGTTGTTCTTCTACTTGATTAATCCAATTATTATTAACCTCGCGCCCCCATGCAAATCTGCGCCCGACATATACCAGACGATTGGCATTGGATAACACTGAACCATCCGGTAAACGATATGCTATTCTCTCATGTTCATCCGGATCATCCGATGGTGTATATTGGAGCACATCCATGTTACCCCAATTAATAATCGACCAGCAACCACATACAGTTTTCTTTCCGAGTGTTCCTTTCACATAATTCCTGATAAATTCCCGTACTAACATTTAGTTCACCTCAATTTGTTCTTCCTCAAAAAATCCACCATTATCTGCTGGTGGATAATAGTCATCAAACGGATTGCCAGATACCATTTCTGCAAATGGTGTCATAGCATATTCTTTGCCATCAAAATGTACTGCGCATATAAGATTTACAATCTCACCATCTTTTTTTCGTTTACATTCCATCAGACAAGTATCATTACTCTTAAACGCATCACACAATGTATGAAAATTTATTGTTACTGTTTCGTTTATCATTTTATCAGATTCCTGATACGGTTATCTTCCATTTCAATAATGGTGTTCATTGGATAATCATTATGCCACATTCTTGAAGATTCCACATCATCCATACGAATCGCGCCTTTTGGATATTCCTGCACAGTAATTGGAATGGATAAATCCGGCACCTGCACTTCGCCATGATATCTGAATTCAACCCAGCAGCCAAACATACCGCATGGTTTCCTGAACGCAACATACATTCGTGGATGTAACTGACCACACACAGTACACAAATGTTTTTCATCATAGTCTGTTGATTCAGTCGTCCATGTTTCCAATGTCTGACTGTCAAACCCATACACATAACGCTTTACTTTCGTGGATTTTATAAATTCAAGACCGACACCACGCTTATCAATTGTACCATTAAACTGAAGCAATGATGACATTATTTCACTTCCAGTTCTTCCTCAAATTGTTTTGTTGCTATGATACGAATTCCGATGCAATGATACTGATAATCTTCACCATCAGCAAATAATTCAATCTTATTCCCGGCGGGGGTCTCAAAAAGAATTTTGGATAACCCATTCTGACTATCCTTTTCAAATCCGACCAGAATAAGTTTATCACCTTTTTTCAATTTCATGATTCACCAAAATTACTGATTTATCCCGTATTCGGATAATCATAATCCAATCCCGGTATATGGCTGATATTACCTTCCGGGTAACTCTCATTATTTTCACGCATTGAACGAAGCATATCCTCTAATGCATTCTTAAATGTGGAATAATAATGTCCATAAACAAAGTAATCCTTATGCACACCATCAAATACCTGCATATGGCGCGAATATTCATGAACATCCCCTTTTGGACGTTTTAACACCACATACCGAACCGGGTACTCTCCATTTCCACCCGTGCTTATTTTTGTCGCTGCAATAATAATTATTTCGGATGAAAAATTTTCAGTCATGATTTAATCACCAAAATTGTTGCTGAACCTTCACCTTTAATAGAATGCCAATCATTCTCATGTTGTAATTTAATCTCATACCAATGGTACTCTGACGAGTATATTAAGTTTACTGTTTCCCGGCTTGACAATTCTGCAACCAATTCTTGCGTGGTGAACGATTTGATACTGCTTCGTTTTGGATGATTGTCATACCATACAATTTTATCATCTGTTGGTTCACTCATTTCTTTTCAACCCCATTTCGCATGAGTAAGATAGCCTCTTTATATGTACGTGCTATTGTATCATCATGTGTTTGTTGTTCAATAATTATTCCCGGTATTGGCGATGACCATATTTTAATCCGCTTCTCCAATTCTCTCATTTCATCCCATATCAGCCATTCTCTTGCTTTAGGATGACACCCCATTACACAATTATCAGTAACTCTCCGGATACCATTAAAAATATCAGAGTTGCCATTTGACTTTTCAAAGTCAATGGAACACTTTTTTGTGTGTTCTTTCGGACACGTCGAACAGTTGGGTTTGTCAGCCATGATTCGCTCATCACACAATGATTTATCAAATAACTTATTACTTATCCAGTCAGAACATCTCTCACTTTTCTCACACCACTCGGATGATGTTTTATTACCAAGACCACAATAATAATCTCCATATCCTTCAACAGAAGTAAACCAACGCAAGTGTTTACAATAATCAGTCATGGTTCCCACTCATTACATGCTTCTCGAAATCTTTGTTCGTCTTATCAATGTCATAATCAAGAACCTCGATCACGCCATCAATTTCCAATGCACACCCATTCAGATGTTTTGAAACACGACGATTCCCGGTCTTACTAAAAGATACCGCCAAATCTTTCAGATCATATGAAATCCGATTGAGATTATGCAACTGTTTCTTCATACACGCATACTCACTTATATGAGTTTTGATCACATCATATTCATGAGACTTATCTTTTGCTTCCGGCTCTGGCATGTACTTACACCCATTACAATTTTCATCATCACGCATACAGGTCGCTACCTGACCATTATGATCAGTCCAACACACTTTTCTTCCGCCCATATTATTTCACCAACCTATCCTCATTCCACTTGATTGTTTTTTCCCATACTACTCGAAGTTTTATTAATTTTTCAATTTCAGCATTTACATCAGCCAATGCCCGTTTCGCACAAGCCAACATCTCCTCGTGAGGTAAACCGTCATCAATCATCATAACACCTCAAATGTACTATCAAAAATCTCTGATGGCGCACGTTTAATCTCAACCATGCACTTACCAAATTTATTCCTTTCCATGTTAATTCTCCATACATGAGATTTATCATTGGCACAATATTCAATACGCCCGGTCACCGGACGCATCTGGTATTTATCCGATGATAACACAAACAGGAAAGTATCAGATTCCCGTTCATCCAATGGAGAATGCCCAATATATGTATGTGTGAATTGCATTATACCATTTCCTGTTTTCTCGCATAATCAAAAACTTTCAACCAGTCAGTAAATGCCAGATGCGGGAGAACGGCACTTCTCTTATTACCATCTACCCGCACTCCAAGAACCGTGCCAACTTCGAGAGTACGATCCTGCTCGTTATTATCCATCACAATAGTTTCACAATCATCGGATTCCATCACTTCGTTCTTAAATGATTCACGATAATTCTCACTATAAGAACCGGGTCCGATCGCCGCATCAATACACCATCCGTTCTCAAACGTAATAACAAATCCACGTTGGCAGGAGGTAAAATGTTTGTCCATATTATTCACCATGCATCTTTGCACTATCCTCAAATATTTTATCGAGGGCATCCATCAGAATGCTACACCGCCAGCGATTCCCATACCGCGATCCGCATTTGAGCGGATCAACCATACAGTGATCACAAATACCATATGACATCTTCTGGAACATATGTTCCACTTTCATTTGTTCAAAATCCTGCATTATCTCATCCCACTTTTAATTGCTTTCTGGATATCTGATGGCAACATCCTGAACCGTTCAGGTGTCTTTGTTCTTAATGCTTCTTTATACAAATTATATCCCTCACCCCAAGAAGCACCGTAATCAGTACGATGATCTCCATAATGCACCAGTGTTGGAACGAAAATTCTGTCAAGCGCAATCCACGGTGTTATAAATTTTCCATCATGCGCCAATGAAATTATGCTTTCAAACATATTTTCCCGACAATCACCATAACCATTCCAGAACCACTTATCATCAATTTTAGTCCACCCGCCACTCGAAAAACCTGAATGATGTTTTGTATCACCAGTCGGCATCCATTGATAATAATAATGACCGCCATTCACCCTATGTTCATTATAGGTATCGAACTGGAGAAGAATCCCATATGTATAATGGAAATACACATAAAAATGTTCATGCTTTTCCTCTACATCAAACGGGATATCCAGTACTTGTCTGAACGGGAATTTTTCAACTTCTTTCAGGACATCTTTAACATCCATTCCCCATGTGTTCATTTTGAGCCTCCTCATCCCAGTATGCTTTTTCCATCTGGCGTTCATATTTCTGCTCAATATCACGCTGCTGCTCAATGCTACTTTTAATGATCAGGCATCGATCCATGAAATCATCAAACGTATCTTCCCCGGCTTTATATCGCTCGAATATCGGGCATTGACAAAGACAATTTACGCAGGTCTTTTCTGCGAATTCAAAAAACTCATCCTCACCGGAATATTGATCCTCACCATAATTTCCAGTACGCCAACGATCATAAGCATCATCCATGTGCCTGCTTCCAAATGACATAATAATCACAATTTAAAATTTTTATCCAGCCTTTTTTTTACCTCGAACTGCGCGAGGCAATCACTCTAACGGATCACAAATTTCTCTCTACGGTTTTTTGCTTCATACAATAGTGCCTTTTCCTCATCTGATACCCAGATTTCATTGTGGCCACATGCACCATGACATAAATGCGAGTAACAATGCTTTACTGCACCACATGACAATTCAGGTACGTCGGGACATGCAATCTCTAACAATGGACACCGTGCTTTATCATTAAATGCGATTACTTCCTCAAGAAAATTTATTCTCCTGACAGCCCAATCGGGAACAGTACTCCAATCACCGGATAAGTGATCAGCATACCTGTCAGGTTTTACAGGTTTTACTGTCATAATTTCCTCTGCATCCTTAAGATCAGCACCCCTAATACTTACAGCATCATATATTGATGGTGTATTTTGTTTATTCTCAGATTTTGCCATCTTCAAACACCTTTATTTCCGGTAACGGTAATTTT
>Ga0315289_10015334_pt1 | contig 10642 bp, 11 predicted proteins | sample YL17G11_40_MG_FD_203452 | JGI IMG/M metagenome (GOLD analysis project Ga0315289, IMG submission 203452) | Sediment microbial communities from Yellowstone Lake, YNP, Wyoming, USA - YL17G11_40 | ecosystem: Environmental > Aquatic > Freshwater > Lake > Sediment | place: USA: Wyoming | collected...
AGGTAGGCGCCTATGGACGCGAATATTGGGGACAAAGCCATGACCAGAACCGAACGCCTAGGCCCGATCGCGACAAGCGCCGCGAAGTATCCGAAATCACCAATGCCTAAGCCAACGACTCCACTCAATCCCATCCAGAACCATTGCCCACTAGTCGCCGCGGGCAATATGGTCCCTATCAGGATTGCATGTGCAATCACGAGGAGCCCCACCGCCATGATTATGCGATAAGCGTTGACGCTGAATGACCCGATCCTTTTCCCAGCTGAAGCGAAGAATAGAGAGGTCAACGTCCAAAGACATGAAGTAGCTACTGCAGCAGTCTCACCAACGATGTTTGCGTCCAAGAGGATTCACTGGGATGCTATCGTATTTGCGCACCTAGAGCCTAGAGGAGCCCCTTTTTGATCTTTAGTGTGTGGCCCATACTGGGCACAAAGAAGTATCCTCCCTCTGACCGTTCAGACCCGCGCCCGACTAGGGAATTCCAGATCATGGCTTTTGCGTCGTTGAGCCAAGTTCGGTTAGTGTCATGATTTTTTCACACGCGCCACAACTGAAGATAGTCTCGTCGAGGTCATCGAATTTCAGTAGAGCAACCCGAGCTGGGTGTGGGCATATCTTTGGGTCAACCCAAGGCAGTTGTGGATAATCTCTTAGTCGCCTCGTTCTTCGCATCATAAGCAGACGCGAAATCGATCGCTCGATAAGAGCGGAAGAGATGACCGATTGACCGTCTGAGTCTCCGGTGAAAGAAGCCCGTCGACAATCAGGTTAAATTCAACAGCTGCATCGGTGAGCGGGCGATTAGATTTGCAGGCCGGTCAAGCTCGGAAGTATGCTTACGCAGTATTAGGCGCAGGAAGGCAGGGAACCGCAGCCGCCTACGACATGGCAAAGTTCGGACACGCAAGCAGGGTCACGATTGGAGATGTTGATCTGAGACAGGCGAGGCGTGCGGCTGGCCATGTGAATCGTCTGATTGGGCGGAAAGTTGCGGAAGGTGTCCGGGTGGATGTTAGGCGTCCAGCACAGGTCAAGCGCTTCGTGACTGGCGTGGACGCTTTCCTAAGCGCCGTTCCATACTATTACAATCTGGAAGTCGCCAAAGCGGCCATTGCCGCTCGTGCGAACATGTGCGACCTTGGCGGCCACACCGGCATCGTCAGGAAACAGCTACTCCTCGACCGAAAGGCAACGGACGCGGGAATATCGATCGTGCCCGACTGCGGCCTCGGCCCCGGAATGGGCGCAACGCTGACCTGCTACGGCATGGAGATGCTCGACTCCACAGACGAAGCCTACATCTGGGAAGGCGGCTTACCCCAGAACCCTCGACCACCATTCAACTATCTACTCACATTCAACTTCGACGGCCTCATCAACGAATACTCCGGAAAGGCGGTGTTCTTGCGCGGAGGCGAGATCATCGAAGTCCCATGCATCGAAGAGCTCGAAATCATAGAGTTCCCCACTCTCGGCAAGCTGGAAGCGTTCACAACAAGTGGCGGCACGTCGACGTGCCCGTGGACGTTCAAAGGGAAGCTCAAGGTCTTTCAGAACAAGACGCTACGCTATCCTGGCAGCTATGCTCAACTGAAGACGATGCGTGACCTGGGCCTATTCAGCGAGAGAGAGGTCAAGGTTGGCGGAGTCAAGGTGGTGCCGAGGCGCATACTTCAGGCGCTCTACGAGCCATACGTGAAGTTAGCAGGAGAGAAGGATGTGGTTGCGCTCCGCGTGAAATGCGTTGGGAGAAAGGATGACCGGCCGGCTGAAGTTGTTCTCGAAATCCTGGACTATGATGATGAGACACAGTTCTCAGCGATGGAACGCACTACAGGCTGGAGTGCCTCCATCGTTGCGATCATGATGGCGCAGGGTCAGACTTCACGCGGAGCAAAGCCACTTGAGATCGCCGTCCCAGGCCACCTGTTCGTCAAGGAGTTAGAGCAACGAGGAATCAAGCTGACCAAGAATGCAAGCTGGCCCAGGAGCTAGCTCTGGCTAGGGGAATTCTTCTCTTTTGAGCAGTGCCCGTATCGCGTAGGACGCCAGATCAGCCTTGCTGTGCAAGTCCAGTCTCCTAGCGCGTTCCGTTTTGAGGAACTCGTCCATCATATTGAGCAGGCCCTGAGAGACCCGGACGTTGTCCCATTTCGTCTTGGACCTGATGGGCATCTGCGTGGACGACTTTTGCTGCTCCGCCATGATCCTGTTACCAAGCATCGCACACATAGAATGAGAAGTTCAAATTACGACGCCCGCACCAAGAGAGTTGTGTGTGTTTGCGCACCAAGTGACCCAAACACGAATGATATTCACTGTCCGACGACGAATTCGACCCAAACTTGGAGAGTAGCTCAGCTTTTCTGCAAGTTTGACTCAAGAAGCATGGGGGTCTTGCGCAGTTGGTCGCGCATCATTCGTCAAGCACTGCAAGAAACGACAGCCCTTACCTAACAGCGTCCAAGGGATTGACGTATCGATTGGGCATACTCAAGGACATGAACGAGAAACTGCCGATCGCCCTTCATTCTCAAAGTGAGAAAGAGTACTCGAATTGGGTTAAGAAGTTGACAAATGAAGACGAACAAACCCAGACTGAGGTCGCTCAAATGATATCAAGGATTACCGGCAATCGACGACATTACTCAGTGCGAAGTAGTAAGGCTGGAGTTTTCGTGGGAGAGCTGGTCCTTTCTAGTCTGCAATACCAACAGATGAGTGAGTTCATCCGAAAAATGAGTTTGGTCTATCTTGTTTCACAGTTTGAGATTTTCTTGCAGCAAATGATCAGCATTACCCTGCAGAAGATTCCCGGTCCGATCATGGAAAAAAGTATTACACTGAAGCAGCTGACAGAGTGCAAAAGCATCAAGGAAGCGAAACTTCAGATAATAGAAAAAGAGGTACATGATATCAGGCTTACAGATCCAAATGAGGCTGACGAATATTTCTCGAGGAAGTTTAGGGTACAATTGTCTGCCTTGCCACGCTGGAGCGACTTCAGGGAAAGATTCTATCGAAGACATGCTATCATTCACAGATTTGGGACACCCGATCAGAAGTACCTTGCGAAGACTGGGCGCAAACGCGTCAGAGAGCTAGATGTTTCGAGAAACTATCTGGCCACTTCCATCAAGCTGTTTTCGGCAACAGCCCGAGGAATAGCTAGGCAACTTGAGAGGAGATTCGGTTCCGAGTGGCCGCAAGACTATCTGTAAGGCATGTTGCCGAGCGTCGTAAATTGAACCGTTGGATTGGTTGATCTTGTGTGTGTGCGCGCGCGCACCAGCTGACCCACCACCACCAAGAACGACGGACGACGGTCCAATCTTGGATGCTTGCGCCGTGAGGCACAGAAGCGGGTAAGCGACTCCACGCAGTCGCTTCTGACGGGCACTTGACTATGCAGCTCAGTGAAGGCCGACTCGGTCGAAAGGAATAGATGATAGTTGATTGCATGAACCGGTTGAGCGTTTACTAGAGTTGAACTGAATGCGAGTTTCGCTGAAAGATGTCGTGGAGGATGTCAAGAGCGTCGCCCTCTTCCTTATCCGAGATGCCATCATCGTCGTGATGATTGGCGTATTTCTCTGGTTCTTGAAACTCGTTTTCGGGTTTTTCTTTTCAGACAACTCTGAACAGTCCGTCTTGCTTCTGAGAGTCTTCGCAATTGGTTCAGACGTTGCCTTAATCCTGCTCTACTTTGGTCTGGCTATCAAACATCTAATCGAGTTCTTCCGTTCTGAGAGGAGAGTTCCATGAAAAGACGAATAATCGTCAAGAAGATCGAACGTATTTCAAGAGAAACGCTTCTTCTTGCTCTTGCCCTACTGACTGCAGTTCTGTCAATAACCGGGGCAGTGGGGCTTTTATCCGGTTACCTAATTCGATGGGCAGTCGCAATCATTTCCACCGCTCTTGCTTCAGGCTTGGCGCTTAGTCTAACATACCGGAGGAAAGGAGGGCGGTCGGTTGCATTGATCGGTCCGGCTGGTACTGGCAAGACGGTTTTACTCGCAGCATTGTTCTATGAAGCGACGCGGTCCCGACAGTTCCGTCTTAGAGTCCAGCAAGGTGAAGACTACCTCCACTCGATTGTGTCGCCGCTGTTCAGGGCTGAATATCCTCCACGTACTTCAAAGAGTGTTTTCGAAACAGTTGCATTGTACATCTCAAGAGGAAGGCGCCCATTCGATCAAACGGTCACAATATCTACGATTGACTATGCCGGCGAATGGATAGAGAGATTCGCTGACGATGTCCTGACTTTCGCCACAATCGAGTCAGATTACGAACACCGTCTGGAATCGATGTTAGCTGTAGCTGACGCGTTGATCATAGTCTTGCCGTCTGACCTAGCTTCATCAGAGGTGTCTGAGCTGAGCTACAAGAAGATACTGGACGCGATTGTGCGGGCTAGGGACTTGTCTCCGCGTAGGAAACTTGACATCGCGATTGCGGTAGTAGTGACAAAATCTGACTTGAATGAAAAGGAATTGGTTGCAGGACCTGAACCGTTCGCAACAAGACTTAGCATCTTCTATGATACGATTCGGTCTTTGACACGACCTGACATGCGATTCTTCTTTTCGACGAGCATTCTTCCGTCACTGGAAGGACCGATAACATTCGGCGTTGCCGACCTGCTAGATTGGTTCTTGTATGAAACATGAGCGCTCTTCGCGCGCGGGTACTCTGAGTGTGGGTCCCTTGAGGTTCAGTTAGAGGCCGGGAAGATCGTAATCGCAAGGAGCACTCTTCACTATTTGCGCAAACGTGCTATGAGCCATCGCCCACTCAGGACATATGCCTTAGTGGCAAGTCGCATTGCTGCCCCACGTGGTTAGCACACATTCTTTTCTCGGAAAAAGGAGCGATCATGCAAAGCGTTTTCTTTCATATCCAAATCTTGCTAACTGGATCGCTTAGATTGCCGCAAGACTTTAATCATCGCCTAAAGCTAGCACCTCTTCGTTGTTGAAGGGGTCCTTTTCGTGTCAGACGTGCCGGTAAAGAACCGCCGTCACTTGCGGGAGATACTACAGGAAAACCTGATCACTGAGACAGAAGTCGAGGACCACGTGCCAGCCGAAGAGGAGGAGGCGGAAGAGGCCCGGAAACGTACCAAATCCCAGATCCTAGAAGCCAATGTGTCATTCGAGGACTATGTCGTATCGACACGAGACGCTTTTGAGTTCGCTAGATCTGAAGACTCAACGCTGTGGAATATCATGTTTCATGGGTCTTTGGCTGGGTACCTTGACATAGCGAATCCCCGGCTGTGGATTCTCCATTCCATAGGTGCAGCGAAAGAAATGAACGAGAATGTTCGGAACATGACTGAGAAAGACAACAGCATGATAGATTTGCCCTGGCTTTCCTCAAACAGTTTGCAGACAATCGGCGCATTTGGCAAGACGAGTGCAGGATTCAGTCTCAAGTACAGGAATCGATTTCTCGAAGCGGGAACCGAAATCGATGTGGAAGATATGACGATGCGCTTCTGGGGATCCGCTGCGCTAGAACTGATCGAGCAGCTCAAGAAGAACAAGCGCATTGAAGGCGGTCTCTCTCTTAATGGGATAGGACTCATTCACCAGTTCGAGAAAGGCTACGTGAAGGAGCAGGTTTCTTGGAGCGGCCGCATCATGGCAATACGAGGCGATTCAATAGACAGCCACTTTTCTGTTCTAAACAAGGTGCAGACCTACTACCAGAATCTTCTAGATGTCCTTGAGTCTGAGTACAGATTCTCCTACAAATCACTACCTCACGGAGTAGCGTTTAGCGGTGAATCGCTTAAGATCCTCTTTGAGCGGCGAATAGGCAACCTCAGGGACTTTGTCAACAGCATTTTTTCAACAACCCAACCTTTTCGTCTCTGGGGAGTGACAAAGGAGCTAGAACCTGACCGTTTGAAGGTCAAAGCGGTAGATCTTCATTCCGGTGGCCGAATTGATTTCGAGATCGAACCTACTCAGATGACAATCTACCTTCAAGCTGGGGCATGCGCTAACGTAGTGACTAGGCTTTTCACGAATCTGCAGTCCACGTTCGACGCAAGGAGTCAGCTGGTCGGTTATGACGAGCCGATTATGTGACCACACCCTACTGATCAATGCGATCATTTCTTTGACAAGAAAAGAGAAGGGCATACCACGCCCTCTATTCCAATTAGGCTACCAGCTTGAATGCATTGGGCTGAGGTTTCCCAATCGACATGGCGACACGGTCAACCCAGATTTGTCTATCAGAGGTGATGTGGAAAGGAATTTGTTGCTCGTTGACTGCAAATCAGGAGGCGTCAAACATGCCCAAGCCGAGATATATGCAAGACTCACGTCAGAGGACATTGTCGCTGCAAATATCACCTCTCTCGAATCGAGAAATCTCATACTCGACCTGACCTTTGCCGGGATGCGAAAGAACGAAAAGAAACTGCTTGACGCCGAGGATAGGAACAAGTACGGGCTGCCGATTGTTGTTCTCGACAGCTTATCAATGCAGAAGAGAGGGTCGAATCGGTTCAAGAACGAACGCCTCAACGAACTCTTTGACAAGGGCATCAATTTCGGTGGCAAGATACCAACCGGATTCTATCCGTTCTCAGCCGATGATCGGAACTCATACATCTTGGGGGAGATTGCACCGGTATTGTTCGAAATGCATGCAAAAGGTTTGGAGTTCACTCCGGAGGATATTCTCACCAAGGCCCACCCTTATCACGACTATCTAGATTCAGGAGAAAAGGACGCCCTCAAGGGGGGTATTGGCAGGATTCTATCCCGCATAGAACAAGATCCTGATTTCCGATTCGTGATCAGCAAGCAGAAGACTAAATGGATGATCTCACCGGATATCGGAATTGTATATCTCAGGAGGGGAATCCAAGAACTCATTGAGAAATGGAGTGAAGAAGAGGAAACACCCAAACTGTTCGAGTTCTTCTCGAGAGAGCCCTCTTGAGAAGAAGCATGAGCTCGGCGAACTTGCGGAGAACAGTGACTAATCGACTCTTTGCGCCGCCATCATGATTTGCATCGTTGTCGTTCGTCGTTCGTTCGAAGTGTGTGGATCTTATGGTGCGCACACACGAAATCTAGCCGAGACTGCGACGCAGATTCCTCAGACGACATAAGAAACAGGCAAGCATTCTCTTCAATGCCCTGAAAAACAGTACACGGAACATTATCCCGTGTAAATCACGTAGTGTTCGCGCATGAAACGGGTCAACATGAAAGCAATTCCGAGAGAAATCGTAGTCTTTCAATAACAAGTACAGCAGAAACCACATGACGACATTTTTTCAGCCATTCCAGTCAATTTCAAAATTACACAGGAAATCAACGAAAAAGGGGGAAAACGATAAAAAGTTCAAGTTGCGGTACCCGCACAAAGAAAGATCCATAGAACGCATACATGACGGCAATGGAGCCTTGGTATATCCGGCCCCTCGTGTGATGAAAAGTCAGGCATATGCCTATTGCCCAATTATTGGCGTGCCTTCAGTTGACCTCGAGACGAGCAAGCACTGACCCGCGAACAGGCGTTCAGAATGGAGAGACCAGCTAGTCGAGATGAAACTGTCGGGTACTTTGCGTTTCACCACGTGCCATTCTTCCATTCGATCGAGATGGCTGAGCCCATGCTTTCTGTTCGAAGAAATTCTCGAATGTTCGAACTATGTAGTCTTGATCGTCGGCTGTAATCCCTTGGTGTATTCCAAAGAAGAACCCTTTTCGCATGATAGTCTCCGCATTCTTGGTTTTCCCTTGAACCCTGAAATCGTAGAGAGCGGATGACGGTTGCTCGAGAACATTTCCTGCCTCTAGCTGCCTTGTTTCGATTCCATGATTCTCCAAGTAGGACATGAGTTCAAGCTTGCCAAAGGGCGCTTCCGATTTGATCAAGACCGGATAGCCAAAGTAAACGTGTCTTCTTCCATCTTTCTCGTAGGGAGGTAAGATCAAATGCTCGGAGAATTTGGCCAGTTTCCTAGTCAGCCTGATCGCTATTTCTCGTCTCAAGGCTATCAATTTATCCAATCGCGAGACTTGTCCGAGCCCCAGCGCAGCATTGAGTTCGGTTGGCTTGAAGTTGTAGCCAATGTTGGTGTACAGATGTCTCGAGTCGATGCCCACGTGTTTCTTCGCGAGTGCGTCTCGGTCCCGTAGCGCTCTGATCCAGCCATAAGAACGAAGCCCTCGCATGATTTCTTCCAAGGCGTCATCTGAAGCAACCACTGCGCCGCCTTCTACGGTCGAAATATGATGAGAGAAGAAGAAGCTGAAAGTACCCATGTCTCCAAAAGTGCCTGCCATCTTTGATTCAACGGTTGCACCTGGAGCTTCGCACGCATCTTCTACTACATAGATACCGTGACTTTCGGCAATCTCCATGATGTGCTCCATGTCGCATGGAAACCCCATGAAGTGCACGGGCATTATCGCACGCGTTTTTTTCGAAATTGCGTCTTCGATCTTTGAAGAGTCGATATCCATTGTTTCGAGCTCAACATCAACATAAACGGGCACGTCGCCAACCTGCACAATAGGGTTTACGCTAGTTGGAAAAGTGACTGGAGATGTGATGACTTCCATCTTTCTGCCAGAGCGCTTCGGATGCTTCAAGGCAGGATTGGTCAGTGCTGATAGAGCAAGTAGATTGGCTGTCGAACCGGAGTTGGTCATTATGCAGTGCCTTGTCCCTAGAAATCCTGCCCATGCCTGTTCGAATGCGTTCACTTTGGCACCCATCGTCAGCCTAAGACGCAGGATTGAGTCCAAACACTCCATAACGTCATTTGTTGTGTATGGGGGAACTGCCAGCGGAATGCGGAAGGAGCTCTTTGGAGCACTTGCAAGGCGCTCGGCCACATAAACTCTTAATTCTGATTCATTCATGGGCGTTTTCACCTGAATACCATAAGATAGTCTTGCGCAACCCGTCTTCCAGTCTCGTGTGAGGTCGCCACCCGAGTTCTTTCCGGGCCAGACTATTAGACGCGGAGAGTCGAGATGGCCCTATAACCGTCTTCTCTTGGGAAGAAACTCTCGCCTGAGTGGACTCGCAAATGATTCTCGCCAGTTCACCCACTGTGGTTTCTTTACCTGAGCTGATATTGAAAGGCTCTGGTAACAGGAGTTCTCCGGCAAGACAGAAAGCGTCTATTACGTCATCCACAAAAACGAAGTCTCGACTCGGTTTTGAACTCAAGATCGACACACTGCGATTGGTCAAAGCTTGTGTTATGATGTCGGGGACAATGAAACCCCTCCTTTGGCGAGGACCATATGCGTTGGCCAATCGCAGAATAGAGACGCGGATGCCTCGTTTCTCACGGTAAAAACTGCAGATGCTCTCGCAAATTGCCTTTGTTAGCCCATAAATGCCGATAGGACGCAAAGGGCAATTTTCATCGACGGGTAGGAAGTCCGGTTCACCGTATACTTGTATTGACGATGGATAGACAACGCCGATCCTCATCCGGGCAGCATATTCGAGCACATTCAAAGTCCCATTGACGTTTACATATGTTGCTGATTGCGGATCGGCTTCGCATTGGTTAGGAGAAGCGATTCCAGCTAGATGGAATATGAGGTCCGCTGTCATATCTCTGAAAGACTCCTTCTTGGTTACGTCAAGACATGGAGATTCGACTATGTCCATGTTGATGAGGTTGACACCAAGTTTCGCGAGCTTCGCTCTGAGATGAGTTCCAAGAAAACCGCTGCCACCAGTGACAATGACAGTTTTCCCTCGGAAGCCGCTCATCTCGTTATCCCGACCTATTCTCAACAGGAACCACGTATATACTTAGCAGGTTTCGTTTGCTCTTACACCGAACCGCAGCGGAACCAAAGCGGAAAGCTCTTAGGCGCGGGCCAGAACCCAGTCTCATGACTCAGAGTTCTCGGCACGAGAAAGCCGATTTGCGGGATTTGCATGCACAATATCACGAGTGCTACTCGCATCTTCGGGCACACATGAAAGCGGTGTGGCAGGTCCCAACCACGGTTAGCATCGCTGGAGGGCTCGTATTGGCCGCCTTTCAATTTGCACGCACATTGATAGTGAGAGAAGCGGTTCTGATTCTTGCGGCCTTGCTGACCTTTACGATGTACGTCGCATTGACCAAACATGAATTCTACTATGATATCGAAGAAAAGACGCTAGGGGTCTTGGAAGATCAGATGCACCTCAAACGGATACAACGGAGATCCAAGGCACAAACAGGCGTTGAGTATTGGCATTTGACTGAAGAGTCTCAAGTTGGGTTTTTCGAGAGGTGGAGCGCTAACCAGACATTCAAGTGGGTCATGATCCCGATTCTGATTCTCTTCGTTGTTCTAATCGTGTTTGCTGCGGTCTATGACCCTTGATCTTTTCGTATGTAGTGGTTCACAAGCCGTTTCCAAGCTCATGTTTCTGAGAGCTAGGGACAAAGGAATTGGGTAATGCGTCTTTGAACCAGTCGGGGATGAATTGCCAGCACTTTCCGACGAGTCTTTGGAAGCTTCCGTCTATAACGTAGAATCTTGCTTTGTCATCCTCAGCCCTGACGGCGCGGCCGTAGGTTTGAATCACTTCCAGCATGGCTTGATTGTTGTACCATTGCTGGTGCCCCATGTCG
>Ga0315289_10015336_pt1 | contig 10642 bp, 9 predicted proteins | sample YL17G11_40_MG_FD_203452 | JGI IMG/M metagenome (GOLD analysis project Ga0315289, IMG submission 203452) | Sediment microbial communities from Yellowstone Lake, YNP, Wyoming, USA - YL17G11_40 | ecosystem: Environmental > Aquatic > Freshwater > Lake > Sediment | place: USA: Wyoming | collected...
AGGCGCCGCTGCTCGCCTGCAGCCCCACAATGAAACGACCAGGGAGAAATCCCTGGAGGTCGCGGGTGTCTCGGACCCGCCGCGCAGCATGGAGTGGGTGCTCATTGCAATGGTTGTGCTGACGCTGCTTGCGCCGGTCGTGGGCATCCCGATAGTTTCGCGTCTGGTTATCGCGCCGTGAGTGCTAAAGCGGGGAGTTTGGGAGATGGCTTACACTAATCTGGAACTGGCCTTTGTGCTGCTCTTACTTGGAGCGGTGCTGAGTGGTCCGATGCGCTCCTGGCGATCGGCCGGCTGGACCGCGGCGGTCTTCGTCGGTCTCTCCACTGTGCTTGCCTGGAGCGACGGGTTAAAGGCTTTGCTCGGCCGCGAGACCGTGCGGGCATTCATCGTTCCGCTTCCCACGTTCGGAAGCGAACTCGCCGTATCGCTGGATCCCCTTGGCGGCGGCTTCGTGATGCTCATCACCGGCGTGTCGCTCCTCGCCACGATATACTCCATCGGCTACATGGGATCGTACAGGCACGAGAGCCCGCGCAGGTTCTATTCCCTACTGCAACTCTTCATAGCCGGCATGATAGGCGTCGTGTCTGTTGCCGACTGGCTCTTCTTCATCGTGTTCTGGGAGCTGATGACGCTCGCCTCGTACTTCCTGGTGACTTTCGAGCGCGGCGATCCCAAGGCGGTCAGGGCCGGTTTCAAGTATTTCATAATGACCCACGTCGCCACGGCCGGACTGCTCGTAACGGCGGTCGTGCTGTGGAGAAGCACGGGATCATTCGCATTCGAGGCGCATAAGTCCGGCCTGGCCCTGATGACCGTCTCTTTCAGGAGCTTACTGCTGGCGCTTTACCTGCTCGCATTCGCTACGAAGGCAGGCATCTTCCCCATGGGCGACTGGCTCCCGGACGCGCATCCCGCGGCCCCGTCGGGAGTATCCGCGATCCTGTCGGGCGTGATGATAAAGCTGGGCGCGTACGGCGTCCTGCGCGTGTTCTGGGGAATGCTGCCGGATATCGGCACACGCGGCGAGGTCATGACCTGGGGCGCCGTTATCGTGTTTCTGGGTACTCTGTCCGCTTTTGTCGGCGGATTGGCCGCCATGAAGGAGAACGATTCGAAGCGCCTGCTCGCGTTCTCCAGCATAAGCCAGACGGGGTACATCTTCCTCGCGCTGGGGATCGGGATCGCGTTTGCCAAATCGGATACGCTGTCGTCGCTGGCACTGCTGGGACTTCTCGGCGCGGGATTCCACATCCTGAACGATGCCATCTACAAGTCACTGCTGTTTATGAACGCCGGGTCTATCCTTTATTCGACCGGCACCCGGGACCTGAACAAGGTCGGCGGGCTGGCGTCCGTCATGCCTTTGGTCGCCGCCGCAGGGCTGGTAGGAGTTGCCAGTCTGTCGGGTCTGCCCCCGACTAACGGCTTTGCATCGAAGTGGCTGATCTACCAGTCGTCAATATCCGGCGGGCTGCATTTCGCCCCATTCGTGGCCGTGGCAGTCGTAGCTTTCTTCGTGAGCCTGAGCACTTTGGCATATTCGCTGAAGTACTTCGACACGGCATTCCTCGGAAAGCCCGCTGCCGAGACGCGCCGGCCGGTGCCTGTTCCTGGGACGATGACGCTGGCGCAGGGCGTGCTCGCGCTCGCATGCATAGCGATAGGTCTCGCACCCGTATGGGCGGTAAACGTGATTGCGTCCGTCTTCGGCGCGCTGCCGGCGGAGACGTTCAAGGTTGGCCGCGTGGGCGGGCTCGCTGCTATTCCAGCGGGCGGGGCTGTGCCTGCGCTTTGGAGCCCCGTAACGCTGTTTGGGGCGTTCCTGCTTTGCTTCTTCATCGCGGAGATGATACGGCGCTGCGGACGCGCCAGCGTGAGAACCGTTCCGGGCTGGTACGGCGGAGAAGAGCACGCGGATGACGAGGTCCGGTTCAGAGCGCAGGGCGTTTACTCGCCGTTCAACGAGGCATTTGCGAAGGTATATCCTCACGTTCCCATCCCGCGCCTGCCCAGTCTCGGGAAGCTGAAGTCAGTGTTCAATCTCGACTCCTGGCTCTACGGCCCGCTCCTGCGCGGCGGCGGAAAGATGGTGGACAAAGTCAGCCGGTCTCACGTGGGAGTGCCTCAGCTTTACATGATATGGCAGGTGGCCGGCATGATTATCGTGTTGGCCCTGCTCTTCGTGCTTATTCGCTAGACTCGGAGGAAGAGATGTCCGTTGGTACTATGGTCGTTAACGGCGCTGTGGCTCTGCTTCTCGCTCCCATGTTTGACGGCATCGCGAGAAAGATCAGGGCGATCATACACTCGCGCAAGGGGCCGCCCATAACGCAGCCGTACATTGACATTCTCAAGCTCCTGGGCAAGGAGGATCTGCGGTGTACGGCGAGCGTGGTCTTCCGGTTCGCGCCCACGATCGCACTGGCGTCATTTCTGGTCGTGGCGCTGCTGACACCGATGGGTGCATCGCCGAGTACCGGCGTCCCCGGCGACATGGTCACCTGGATCTACTTCCTCACGCTCGGGGCCTCAGCGATCATCATACTGGCCGCGGCGTCCGGCAACCCGTTCGCCCAGTCAGGCGCCGCGCGCGAGATCATGATGCTCCTTTCCGTCGAGCCGATAGTTGTTGCCGCGTTGATCACCGCCGCCGTCAAGAGCGAGTCAATGCGCCTGACGGACATGATGGCGTGGAACCTGGCCAATGGCCCTTCGGTGTCCATGGTCAGCGCGGGCATTGCGTTCTTACTGGCGCTTCAGGCTGCAATGGGCAAGCTGCCGTTCGACATACCGGAAGCCGAAAGCGAGATCGTGGACGGCCCGCTTGTCGAGCTGAGCGGCCCGAATCTCGCGACTGTGAAGCTCGCGCTTCTGATCCGCCAACTGGTCTACTGCTTTCTCCTCGTGCAGATATTCGTCCCATGGCCGGCTCTCAGCCCGTGGCCGCTGTCGGTCATCGCGGCCCTGGTGAAAGTACTCATTCTGTTCGGACTGGCGGCGGTGATCGAGGCGGTTAGTCCGAGGCTTCGAATAGACCAGTCCATGGTCTACATGAGCCGGGTGCTGTTCGTGGCGCTTGCCGCCCTTACCTTTGCAGTAATTGGAGTGTAGCGATGACAGGCATCAGTCCGCAGTTGGTTCACACATTAAGCCTTTTGATGATCCTCACCAGCTTCGCGGCGGTGGAGGCGCGCAACCTTCGGCACTCCACGATCGCATATCTGGCGCAGGCGCTTCTGATATGCGGCCTGCTGCTCGCATATGCGACCCTGAACGAGGCGCTGTACTATTGGGCCGCGACCGCCCTGGTTACGAAGGCTGTGCTTGTGCCGTGGTTCCTGTGGCGCGCCACGGCGGACGCGGAGCAGGAAACAAAGCCGCTCATCGGATTCGGGATATCGGCTGTGTTGATTATCGCTCTACTGGCAGTAATGTACAAGTTCACGCACGCTCACGCAGGTCTGTTCGTCAACGCTACCGGCGAACTGGCCGCGCTCGCCGAGACCAACCTGGCGGTGGCGTTCACCGTGTTCGCGCTGGGGGTCTATGCGATACTGACCCGACGTGATGCGATAAAGACGGTGATCGGGCTCTGCCTCCTCGAAAACGGGGTTCACCTGAGCCTCGTGAGCCTGGCCCCGACGATTAAGGAGACGGCGCTCGCGGGAATTGCCACGGAGGTGGTCGTCACCGTCTACCTGCTGCTCTACATCATAGGCGGCATCAGGGAGAAGTTCGGAACGACGGACACGTTCAAGCTTTCCGAGCTGCGGTGGTAGAGTTCGTTCGTGCGTTGGCTGGCTCGGAGTATGAGTAGGAGTAAGAGTATGAGTATGAGTAAGAGACGAAGAGGTGCCGGAAATGCCTGTTGAAGCAGCATCCATCTTGCCCGCGCTGGTGGTGATTGTTCCGACCGCCGCGGCGGTTCTGATCTTCCTTCTCGGCCGGTTTACGACGTGGCTGCGGGAAGTGCTCGGCGTGTTGGGCGCCGCAGGCGCGCTGGCTCTCTCGCTGGCCGTGGGGCACTCGACCCTGAGAGGCACGGTGTTGACCTCCTTCAACGACCAGTTCCGTGCCGATTCGCTGAGTGCCTTGCTGGTAGTGCTCGTTTCCGGGATCGGTCTCCTTGCGACGGTTTACTCGCTCAGGTACATGCGGCACCAGGTTCAGGAGGGCGGGCTTCCGCATACGACCACCGTCGGGCGGTTGAGGGCCTACTACGGCTGGCTGATGCTCTTCATAGCCACCATGCTGTGGGTGTGCGTCTCGAACAACATCATCATGCTCTACGTCGCCGTCGAAGCGAGTACAATCGCGAGCGGGCTGCTCGTTGTATTCTACTGGGACAGGCGCGCGCTGGAGGCAGGATACAAGTACCTGATGCTGCTCACGGTGGGCATCACCTTCTCGCTGTTCGGCTGCGTCCTGGTCTACGCCACGGGAGCGAGCATACTCGGCGGCTCCAAGGGACTGCTGCTTTCGGAGTTGAAGGGTGCGGCAGGAATGTTCCCGACAACCACCGTCGTTCTGGCATCCGCCTTCCTGATAGTCGGCTTCGGAACCAAGGCGGGCATTGCGCCGTTCCATCCCTGGCTGCCCGATGCGCACGCGGAAGCGCCCACCCCGGTCTCGGCCCTGCTCTCGGGCGTCATGCTTAAGGTGGCCATTTACGCGCTTGTGCGAACCGTGAGCATGTTCTATCCGAGCTTTGCGCCGGTAGCGATGTTCGCGCTCGCGCTCGGCGTGTTCACGCTGGTTATCGGCGATGTGATGGCTCTGGCCCAGGACGATCTGAAGCGCATGCTGGCATACTCGTCCGTCAGTCAAATGGGATACGTACTCATGGGATTCGGAATCGGCACGCAGCTCGGCATCTACGCGGGCCTGTTCCACTTGCTCAATCACGCCCTTGCGAAGGCTCTGCTGTTCCTAGCCGCAGGAGCGGTCATGTACTCCACGGGCGCGCGCACGATTTCCCAACTCGGCGGGCTGGCGAAGAAGATGCCCGTCACGAGCTTTTGCTTCTTTGTGGGCGCGCTGGCTGTGGCCGGTGTACCTCCATTCAATGGTTTTCAGAGCAAATTGGCATTATTCGCCGCCGGCGCTGGCGCGGGAGACTGGTGGGCTGTTATAATAGGAATAGCTGCCAGCCTGATTACACTGGTCGTGCTTGTCAAGGCTGCGAAGGCGGTGTTCTGGGGCGAGCTATCCGGGCCGGCTTCCGGACCAGCCGTGCGAGAGGCGCCGCTGACGGTCTCCGTGACCATGGCTATCCTCGCGGTTCTATGCCTGGTCATCGGGATCTATCCGAAAGCTGTATACTCGCCTCTCAGGGCCGCCGCGGCCGTCGTGCAGACGATAAGCACACAGTCGCCGGGTCTGGCAGCGGAGCACGGAAGCGCGCCTGCTGGTTCCCGGTCTGCGCTGAGAGCGGCTCGATAGCGTCCTCGTGCAATCGGCTCTTCCCGCTGCTGCTTCCGTTAACAGGGCGTATTCCCTATGCATGAGCTTGCCGCCACGCAGAGCATCCTCTCCCTCGCCTTGGACGAGGCCGCCAAAGCCGGCGCTGCGAGCATCACCAAAGTGTCGTTGAGGGTCGGCGAGTGGTCCACCATCGAGCCGGACTGCGTCAGATTCTGCTTCGATGTTCTGGCGAAAGGCACGCCGGCCGAGGGAGCAGAGCTCGCGGTCGAGCTCGTGCCGGTCAGATATGAGTGTGAGGCCTGCGGACTTCACTACACACCCGCAGACGGCGGATTCTCCTGTCCCGGATGTTCGGGTCGCAGGGGAAAGCTGGTCAGCGGCAGGGAACTCTATGTTGATTCGATAGAGGTTCGGCATGCGCATACCGCTCGTTCGAAGAGTTCTCGAGGCAAATGACCTTATCGCGGCGGAACTGCGCGCTGGGTTCGAGAAGGCGGGGCTGTTCGCGGTCAACGTCATGGGTTCGCCGGGCGCCGGAAAGACCAGCCTGATCGAGCAGACGGTGGAGCACACAGGCAGCCGGCTGAGGATCGGCGTGATCGAGGGCGATATCGCGACATCGCTGGATGCGGACAGGATTGCCCGCTTCGGAGTGCCTGTGGTTCAGATCAACACCGGCGGCGCCTGTCACCTCGACGCCGCCATGGTCAGAAAGGCGCTCGACAGACTGGAAGTGTCCGGCCTTGACGTCCTGCTGATCGAGAATGTCGGCAATCTGGTCTGCCCGGCGCAGTTCGATCTCGGTGAAGCGTGCAAGGCGGTCGTGTGCAGCCTGCCTGAGGGGGACGACAAGGTCCTCAAGTATCCCGCGATCTTCAGCCTGGCCTCTGCGGTCGTACTGAATAAGCTCGATTTGCTGGAACACTTGAAGTTCGACCTTTCCGGATTCAGGCGGCATCTCGGCGAGTTGAACCCGGATGCCGTTCTGCTGGAGGTGTCCTGCGTCAGCGGCGAAGGACTCGAACGGTGGATGGAATGGCTAGAACGAGGAGCCCGGAACGCGAGACAATCAGGTGGCAGATAGCAGTCTCCGGCACGGTGCAGGGAGTAGGCTTCCGCCCGTTCGTGTACAGGCTGGCAGAGAAGTACAATCTCGCGGGCTGGGTCTGCAACACGGCAGCCGGGGTCCTGATCGAGGCCGAGGGCAGAGAGGAAGACCTCCGCGGCTTCCTGGAGTCGGTGAGATCGGAGGCGCCGGCGCTCGCCTCGATACTGGCTGTATGCGCGAAGATGGTGTCTCCCGCAGGCGGCGCGGGATTCATCATACGCGGCAGCCTGGATGATGCCGAGATTCAGCCGATCGTGCCGCCCGACGTTGCCATGTGCGCGGATTGCCTTGCTGACATATCCGCGCCCGGAAACCGCCGTTATCGCTATCCGTTCACCAACTGCACGAACTGCGGTCCCCGGTTCACGATCATCCGCCGCATCCCGTACGACCGGCCGAACACCACTATGCACGCTTTCCGCATGTGTCCGGAATGCCGGGCGGAGTACGAGAATCCAATGGACCGGCGATTCCACGCTCAGCCGAATGCATGTCCGGCCTGCGGTCCCCACTTGAGTCTGGACGGAAAGAGCTGCCCGGACGACCCTGAGGTGATCTCGAAGGCGGCTGCTCTGCTTCGGGACGGCAAAACCCTGGCCGTGAAGGGCTTGGGCGGATACCACCTCGCATGCGATGCTCGGAACACGGAGGCGCTTAGTGCGCTGAGGATGCGCAAGGGACGCTCCGGGAAGCCGCTCGCGATGATGTGCGCCGACCTGGATGAAATCCGCCGCGTGTGCGAGGTGGATCCTGTGTCGGAAGCGCTGCTCCTTTCGCCTGAGCGGCCGATAGTGCTCATGCCTGCGCGTCCGAACAGCGGCATCTCACCTCTGGTGGCTCCGGGAACGGCGTCGCTCGGCGTGATGCTGCCTTACACGCCGCTTCATCAGTTGCTTCTGGCCGAGAGTCCGCCGTCCCTGGTGATGACAAGCGGGAACCTCAGCGAGGAGCCCATCGCGTATCGCGATGAAGACGCGCTCGACCGCCTGGGTCATGTTGCCGACCACATCCTCGCGCATAACAGGCCGATTCATATGGCCTGCGACGACTCGGTTGCCAGAGTTCACGCCGGCGCGCCGATGCTGATCAGGCGGGCGAGAGGATACGTTCCCAGGCCGATCGAGCTTGACGTGAGCATGCCGCGGGTGCTGGCGTGCGGCGGCGATCTGAAGAGTACGTTCTGCCTGACCAAGGGCAATCTGGCCTTGCTGAGCCAGCATCTCGGAGATCTCGATAACGCGCCGACTCTGGAGCATTACCGGCAGTCCGTGGACCATTGCTGCCGATTCTTCGACGTGCAGCCGGAAGTCATAGCTCACGACCTCCACCCGGACTATCACTCCACGAGGTACGCTGTGTCGGTGGACGGCTGCCGGAAGGTAGGGGTTCAGCATCACCACGCCCACATCGCGAGCTGCATGGCCGAGAATCGCCTGTCGGGCCCTGTGATCGGGGTCGCCTTCGACGGCACCGGCTGCGGCACCGACGGCAGCATCTGGGGCGGCGAGTTCCTCATAGCGGACTATGACGACTTTCAAAGGGCCGCACATCTTGCTTACGTGCCCATGCCGGGCGGTGAAGCTGCCATCCGCAGGCCCGGCAGAATGGCTCTGGCATACCTCTTGCACGCACTCGGCCCTTCGGGAGAGAATATAGGAGTCGAGGTCGTGCCCGACCTTTCGCCCGCGGAGGCATATGCAGTTAGAGCGCAGATGGAGCGCGGGCTGAACGCGCCGCTCACGTCGAGCATCGGGAGGCTCTTCGATGCGGTCTCGGCGCTGCTCGGGATATGTACCGACGTTACCTACGAGGGGCAGGCCGCCATCGAGATGGAGGCGCGCGCCCTCAAGCCGACTGAGCGGACATACGATTATCATGTGTCGAAAGGAGCTTCCGGCGTGCTGGAAGTTGATGTCCGGCCCATGATAGCGGGAATAGTCGAGGAGATCAGGCAGGGCACGCCGGTGGAGACGATTTCGAGCACGTTCCATTCCACTGTCGCCGATATAGTGGCGCGGGTCTGCCGCGAGCTGCGGGATACGACCGGCCTGAACCGTGTTGCGCTGAGCGGCGGCGTCTTCCAGAATGTCCTGCTGCTCGGCATGGTTCTGAAACGCTTGAACGACAGCGGGTTCGAGGTATTCCGCCACAGCCTGGTGCCGTGCAACGACGGCGGAATCTCGCTGGGGCAGGCGGTGATTGCCGCAAGGAGGTATGCGACCTGATGTGTTTGGCGATACCGATGAAAGTGGTTCAGATAAACGGCAATACGGCCCAGGTAGAGCAGGGCGGATTGACGAGGAGCGCGAGGATAGACTTCCTTCCGGGCGTCAGGCTGGGGGATTACGTGCTGGTGCACGCTGGAATCGCTATCGAGCAAGTGAGGCCTGAGGAAGCCGAGGAGACGCTCCGTCTGATAAGGGCGATCATAGATGAGGTACGTTGACGAGTTCAGAGACGGCATCCTGGCCGGAGAGCTGGCGGAGCACATCCGGCAGGAAGCCGTTCGGCCGCTTCAGCTCATGGAGGTCTGCGGCACCCACACCATGGCGATCGCCCGCTGCGGGATCAGAAGTCTGCTTCCGAAAAGCGTGAGGCTTATCTCCGGGCCGGGATGTCCCGTATGCGTTACCCCTCAGTCGCAGATAGACCGGTTCATAGAGCTGGGGAGATGTCCTGACGTCGTTCTTGCCACGTTCGGCGACATGATCCGCGTGCCGGGCACCGACTCGAATCTCGAAGCCGAGCGTGCCGGAGGAGCGGACGTGCGGGTTGTGTACTCGCCTCTGGACGCGGTTGCCATCGCCGGGGAGAATCCGGACAAGCGAGTCGTGTTCTTCGGTGTCGGCTTCGAGACCACCGCGCCGGCCGTGGCGCTGGCGATCCTGGAGGCACAGAGGATCGGCCTCACGAACTTCTACGTGCTCTGCGCTCACAAGCTCATCCCGCCGGCAATGACTGCGCTGGCTGGCGACCCCGAAGTTGCGATAGACGGCTTCATCTGCCCCGGCCACGTGAGCACCATCATCGGGAGCGCCGCGTACGAGCCTGTTGCACGCGAGCACGGCATCCCGTGCGTGATAGCGGGTTTCGAGCCGCTGGACATCCTCCAGGCGATTCACATGCTGGTGAGGCAGGCGGTTGACGGCCGCTCGGAGGTGGAAGTTCAATACTCCAGAGCCGTGTCGAGGGACGGCAATCCTGCTGCTGTGGAGTGCGTCCGCACCGTTTTCGAGACGGCGGATGCGGAGTGGCGCGGGCTCGGCACAATCCCCGGCAGCGGGCTGCGGCTGAGAACGGATTTCCGTGCGTTCGACGCATCGCGGCTTCTCCCGGAGGATTCCGCCGCTCCGCTGGAAAATGAGGCGTGCGAATGCGGCCTGATACTCAAAGGGCTGAAGTCCCCGAGCGATTGCGGCGCATTCGGGACGGCCTGCACGCCGGAACATCCCCTGGGGCCCTGCATGGTCTCGAGCGAGGGCGCCTGCGCGGCGGAGCACAGATACTCACGCCCGACGTGAGTTCGACGGGCTTCTGCCCTGATCGGAAAACGAGAACATGAAAGACAACATCATCCTCCTGGCCCACGGGGCAGGCGGAAAGAAGAGCGGCGAGCTGATCGGCAGCCTCTTCCTGCGGCATTTCGGGAATCCGGTCCTCAATCTCCTGGGCGATTCGGCAGTGCTTCAGAGCGGAGGGCAGAAGCTGGCCTTTACCACCGACTCGTTCGTCGTGGATCCGCTCTTCTTCCCCGGCGGAGACATCGGAAAGCTGGCCGTGTGCGGCACCGTGAACGACCTCGCGGCTGCCGGGGCCGGGCCGCTCGCCCTCAGCGCAGCTTTCATCCTCGAGGAAGGCTTGGACTTCGACACGCTTGAACGGGTTGCAGCCTCGATGGGCGAAGCGGCCTCGGACGTCGGTGTCGCCATCGTCGCGGGCGATACCAAGGTAGTTCCGCGCGGCTCGGCCGACCGGATGTTCATTACCACCTCGGGCATCGGCTTGCTTCCTGAAGGGAGAGAACCTCCTTCGCCTGAGAGGGCGGCTCCGGGCGATGCGGTAATCCTGAGCGGCACGATTGGCGATCACGGGATGGCGGTGATG
>Ga0315289_10015340_pt1 | contig 10639 bp, 7 predicted proteins | sample YL17G11_40_MG_FD_203452 | JGI IMG/M metagenome (GOLD analysis project Ga0315289, IMG submission 203452) | Sediment microbial communities from Yellowstone Lake, YNP, Wyoming, USA - YL17G11_40 | ecosystem: Environmental > Aquatic > Freshwater > Lake > Sediment | place: USA: Wyoming | collected...
TCCCCCTCCCTCACGCTCTCCTCCTTCTTCTCCGACGCCCCGCTACCGTGGCGGATCCAGGTACTCTACGCCTGCTTCATCGCCCTGGGGCCCTGGGCGGTCGTGCGGACGCTCTCGGCGTCGCCGCCGGGGCTCTACTTCCCCTGGGGCGTGCTGGTGGGGATGCCGCCCGCCGACGGCGGCGCCGCCGCCTCCGGGAGCGGCGGCGCCCCCGCCCCCCCTCCCTCCTCGCCCTGCCTCGCCTCCCTCCGCTCCTTCCTCTCCTCGCTCTCGGCAGTCCCCACCCCCGACGCGGCCAGGGTCGGCGCCATGCACCTCTGCTTCTGCGTGGGTCCCTTCAGCCTGTGGCTCGCGGCCGTCTCGAGCGCGCTCCGGAGGGGCGAGAGGAGGGAGCTGGCGGGGAGGAGGAGGAGGAGGGGCGGCGCGAGCGGCGGGGGGGCGAGGAGCGCCGGCGCCGCCGCCGCTGCCGGCGGCGTCCTCGACGGAGCCTCGGCGCCGCTGCTGCCGCGCACGCCCCCCGCCTCCGCTTCCGCTTCCGCTTCCGCTTCCGCTTCCGCTCGGAGGGCTTCCGGCTCCTCGCCGACGAGGAGAGGCGGGGAGGCCGAGGTGGTCGCGCTGGGGCCGAGCGAGGCGAAGGCGACCGCGGCGGCGGCGGCGGCGGCGGCGGAGGAAGCAGCAGCGGGAGGAGGAGGCGCGCCTCCTCTCCTCTCGCTCCTCTCGCTGCTCGCGACTTCAGCGCTGCTGCTTTCGGGCCTCGGCGCCTGCTGCTGGCTCTCTTTCAATTTCTGCAAACACGTCGCCTGGCAGGTCGGAGGCGAGCCCGCCGTGCTGACGGGGTTGGGCCTGACGTGGGGGGCCCCCGTGGGGGCGGCGGTGCTGGCCGCGGGGCGGGTCGCGGCGAGCCTGAAGCGGGGGAGCCGGCGGCGGCGGCGGGGGACGAAAGGGGCGGCGGCGGCGGGTGTCTCGGGGGCAGGAGGAGGGGCTGGGAAGAAGGGCGAGTGAGAGAGAGGGAGAGGGAGATTGCAGGTGACCGTTGGTTGTAACTTTATTCTAGAGATTCAGGAAAAAAGTCTCGCTCGGCAAAAAGGCGCGGGTCGACTCTTTCCAACGCCGGAGACGAGGGAAGGGGGCAAAAAGCTGGAAGTCGAAAGAGTTTTTTTTTGTTTTTTCGCTCTTGAATCTGCAGCATCACACTTTTTCACTTTTTTTTTTCTTCTCTTCTTTTTCGTCGTCGTTCGCTTTCTTCCCTCCGCACCAACCCTCCCTTCTTCGTTAGCAGCAGCAGCAGCAGCAGCACCAACAAGCGATGTCCTCCACGGCCAAGGCCCCGCCCGTCGACCAGCAGACAGAGGACGACGTCTGGTTCGTTCGTTTCCCCCCTCTGTTTTCGTTCTCGACGCGAACTTTGGCAGGAAAAAGAAAAGAACTCTCAACCTCTCTCCCCCCCCCCAAAAAAATCCAAAAAATCAAAAAAAAAAATAGGAACGAGGAGACGGCCCCGCACGCCGCGCGCGACAAGGCCCCCAATCGCGGCGCGCCGCACCCTGCTCGCCAGCACGACCCGCACGGCGACCGCCACAGCAAGCACGGCGGAGAGAGGGGAATGAAGGGAAGGTCGCACCTCCCTGCGCACGAGAAGAAGGGCGGCAGCGGCGGCACGTGAGGCGACTCGGGGGGAGCGGGTTGGACGGGGCCCGAAAAAAGGGCGAGCGCGAGCTCATCGACAAGGAGACAGCCTTGGAGATGCTTGACCCGAAGGACCCGGGGGTGGGTGAATAGAGAGAGAGAGCTTTCCCTTTTCTTTTTGCAACGAAAAGGTTTTGTTTCGGGCGCAATTTTCATTCACTTTGTCGTCGCCATCGATCGAGCTCCTCTCTTCTCCCTCCGTCTCCCTCTTCTTCCAGCCAGCAGCAGCCATGTCCTCCGGCCCGCTCACCGTCTTCTCCACGGGCAGCCTGACGCTCAAGGACCTCGACAAGGAGCTCACGCCGGCGTCGACGGACGCGAGCGCGACCATCAAAGCCAAGCAAAAGGTAGGGAGGGAGAGTTTGGAGGAAGAACATCGAAGAGGGAAGTGGGAAGATGAAAAATCAAACAGTCACCTTTTTTCCAGGCGCCCTTTCCGTCGCCTCTTCCTCTCTCACCCCTCTCTGTTGCGCTCGGTACCGGAAAATCGAGCCCTTGCTTGCTTCGGGGGAGTGAGGGGAAAGAAAGAACGTCTGCCGACACGGAAACTCAAGGGGGTGACTGAGACGACCACACAATGATTGGCGGCTCGATTGTTTTTTCCTTCTTTCTCTCTCTCAACCTCGACCTCTCTTTCCTCAAAAAAAAAAAAAAAAAAAAACTCTAAAACAGATCAACGGCATCACCTACACCCTCGTCGCCACCGACACCACCGTCCGCAAGGGCGCGCGCTCCCTCCAGGGCCTCTGGGGCGAGGCCTCCATGCCCCTGGGAGAGGGGGTCACCGGCTCCGTCGCCTACGACTTTGGCGGCAGGCACTCGGCTGCCGCGGTCTCCGCCTCGCGCACGCTCGCCGCGACCGGTCGCCCCGTCGACCTCGCCGTCCGCTGGGCCGAGAAGGGCGACGCGCTCTCGCTCCTCGTCTCGACGAAGCCGCACCCCAACCACAAGGTCGCCGCGTCCATGGACCCGCGGTCGGGGCGCGCGCTGCTGGCCTCGTGGGCCGCGGAGTTCGCCGTGCCCTCCCTCCCGCTCGGTGGGCTCCTCGGCGGTGGCGGCGGCGGTGGCGGCGGTGCGAAACCCCTCACGCTCGGCGTCACGCGCAACTTTTCGAAGAGCCTCACGACGCTGAGCGCCGCGCGCTCGGTCGCCGGCGCGAAAGTCGTCGCCGACTTCTCGCTCGAGGACGGCGCCGCGGCGCTCACGGTCCTCAAGGCGCCGCTCAGGGCGACCGTGAAATCTAAGAGGCGGCCCGCCGCCGCGGGGGGCCTCTCTGCGGCCTCCTGGGGCCGGCCGACGGTCTCGCTGGCGATCGACCGCGAGCTGCAGTTCGACGTGCCGTGGGGCTCGCGCGCCAAGCCCGCCGCCAAGGAGCTTCCGAAGGCCAAGGGAGGCAACCCGCTGACGGACAGCGCGCTTTTCAGGCGTTTGGGCGAGATCGACTCTCTGTGGAAGGGAGGAGAGAAGAAGGTCGAGGCGCCGGTCAAGTCGTGGTCGTTCCTCAAGAGGGCTTGAGAAAAAAGGGTTGGTACTTCATGTTTTTTTCTTACGAGTAATAGCAGAACCGAAGGTCGACGCTGCGATGAAAAAACGCAATTTATAAAAAAGAGAGCGCAAAGAAAGAAAGAAGGAGAAAAATGGTAACAAAGTGAAAGAAGAAGAAAAAGAGGGTTTCTCTCGGAAAAAAAAGAAAAGGAAAAACCCCTCATTCCCTTTCGGCGACCGGGAAATTCGGCATCGACAACAGCCCCGCCGCGCCCTTCGGGAACTCGCCCGAGCCCAGCCCCCTCGCCAGCTTGAAAAAACCCTTTTCGCCCCACTCCTCCCCCCAAGAGTTTTTCACGATCCAGTAATCGAGCTCGCGCTTGCCAGAAGGGTCAGTCGGGTCCTTGGCGCCGCTGCCGTAGCCGACTACGACGACTGCGTGGTCGAGCGGCTTGGGACAGCCTTCTATCGTGCCGTTGAAGGTCATGATGCCGCCCGTGTAGCTACGTTTTTGTTGTTGTGGTTGGAGAGAGAGACAGGGAGAGAGGAAGAGGGAGAGGGAGAAACAGAAAGGCGACTGTGAGAGAGTAGACAAGGGAAGAAGAGGGAGAAAGCTTTCAACGTTTTTCTTTTCTCGTTTCTTGTCGAGAGGAAGGTGAAATAAAAAAAGCAAAAGATCGAAACTACTCACGCATGCCAGTCGTCGATGAAGTCGCCGCAGCAAACGGCGACCGCGACCGGGTGCCTCGCCACCGCTGCCTTGAGGGCAGCCTCACTCTTCTTCGGTACATTGTGAAAGCTCGAGACTCGAGCGCCACTGCCCTCCAGGGCGGATTGCTTGGCCTTTTTCCGGAGGCAGGCGGCTTCGCCCTTGTCGATGCCCGAGTAGGGGTAGTCTTCCTCGGAGTCGAGGCGGCCCTGGTTCTCGACGATGTAGTGGACGCCACCTGTTTTGTGAGAAAGAGAGAAAGAGTTTTTTTTTGAGATTTTCGTCCGTCTTCCTTCCTCTCTTTTTCCTTCCCCTCTCTCTTCCCCAAACCCTCTCTCTTTCTCCTTACCTTCCACAGACCCGCCCTCGCAGCCCAGATCGTCAAAGGGCCCTCCCCTGTCGCAATCGATCAGCTGCTGCTCGGAGAGCGACGGCGGCCTCTTCCCCGAGACGACGCCCACGATGCCCTCGACGACGCCCGTGGTGGCAAACGCCCAGCAGCAGCCGCAGGGCGTCCCGTTGATGTGCTGGTTCTTGACGGGGCCCAGGACGCCCTCGGTGGACCAGTCGACGGAGGCAGGGAGGGGGCGCTTGGGGTGCCTCCTCCTGCGTTTGAAGAGCGAGGGGAGGAGGGAGAGCGAGAGAGGGTCCTCCTCCTCCTGCTCCTCCCCCGAGGAAGCGGCGGCAAGAGAAGCGGCGGCGGCGTCGAGCACCGCCTCCGCGGCGTAAGGGAAGCGGAGCCACTCGGCCAGCCTCGCAGCGACAGCGTCCAGCCCAAAACCTTCGCCTCCTCCTTCTTCTGCGGCCTCGGCATTCAGGTGCGCGGGAAGCAGCCCGGCCCTGAGCGCCGAGAGCGGGAGGTCGGCGATGCCGTTGACCTCGAGGGGCAGTGGCTTGGAGGCGAAAGGCAGAGGGAGCTCGAGGGAATCCTCTCCTCCTTTCTCGCTCCCGTCGTCAAAGGCTCGCTCGATGGCCCCACGGGCGCGCGGGAGGACGCTCGAGGTCCAGGCGTCGAACCTCGCCCGGTCGGCCGGGGACCACCTGCGGGAGCAGTCCCGCGGCCCCGCCGGCAGCGGGGCCGCCGCCGCCGCTGCCGCCTTTTCCTCTTCCTCTTCCTCTTCTTCCGAGAGGTTTCCGTTTCCGTCTTCCATCTTGCTGGAAGAAGAAGAAGGAACCGGAAGCAGCATCACGGGCCGGGACACGTACGCTGCCCAGGAGAGGAACGCGGCCTTGGGGTCGGCCTGTTTTTCCGGAAAAGGAGGGGAGAGAGAGGTAGAGGTTGAGGTTTTGAGCTTTTTTAGGGCAAGCGAAGAAAAAACGAGCGAGCGAGAGGAAGCTAGCCGACCGAAATCTTCGAAAGCGAGATGTCGGCAAACAGAGCTCTGATTTCGCAATCCGCAATACTGGGCAGCAAGATAACGAACGGAAACTCACGAGGACATCGCGCGCGTCGACGACAAAGTGGCGAGGAGAGGCAGCAGGAGAGGAGGAGGAATCTTCTGCGGTGACGGCAGAGACGAGCGATGAAGTTGCCAGCAGCAGTAAAGGCAGCAGAGCCGAAAAGGCCCTGGTGGCGCCACGCGTCTGCATTGTTTCTAGCAAAGCGCTCGATGTGAGCTCGAAGCTCTGTTGGCTTCTTCCGGGAGAGCAATGGGAAGGGAAGAGGGAGAGAGCGAAAGCGTGTCGCAACCTCGACAAGCAAAGTCAGCCGGAGAAGCAAAAAGTGGTCGGGCGACCTGCGACGAGTCGCTCATTTTCGAAAAAACGTAGAGCGCACATCTCTCTCTTGCTTTTTCTTCCGGAGCTCCTCTTCTGGAGCTCTCCGCGCCTCCCTCTTTCGCGAAAACGGAGAACTTCATGCACTGCTAACATTGCCGACTGCAACCGGGACGTGACACTGGGCCAGAGTGACGGAATTGGACGCGAAAAGAGAGGAGAGTTTGCATTCGACTTTCCGCGTCTCGTTTGTTGTTGTCCCCCCCCCCCCTCTTCCTTTTCGTTCTCGTAGCGCCCCACGATGAGCGAAATCCAGGTAAGCGAGCGACAGAGGACACGGAATGGAACCTGCAGGCCGCAGTTGGCCTACAGAGAACCTCTCATGGGGCTGAGAAAGCCGGAAGATGTTCCCCTTTTTTCTTTCTTCTCCGATATCCCTGACGATTCCAACTCTCTCTCACCCTCTCTCGGCCTCCGTCGTCCCCCTCAACGCTCTCTCCCCCCTCTCTCTTCACAGCCCCCTCGGGAGGCCCTCTCCGTCGAGAGCCTGCTCCCGAACGTCGCTGCTGCTGCTGCTGCTGCTGCTGCTGCTGCCCCTCATCCTGCGGCAGCCTCCTCTTCCGCGTCGTCGCAGGATGAGAGGGCGCCGCTCCGCTCTGCCGACGGCGGAGGTGCCGCCGCCGCCGCCGCCGCCGCCGCTGTTGCTGCTGTTCCTGGAGCGGCGCCAGGGCCCAACAACAATACCAGCAACAGCCAGCTGGAGTATACCGTCGGCGAGGCCATCGACAAGATCGGTGAGTTGAAAAGAGTTGAAGAAAGGGGGAGCCTTCTTCCCTTCCTTCCTTCCTCTCCATCCTCTCTTTTCGCTCACTTGGTCAACAAAAAAAAAACGTCTTTTTCAAACAGGCTTCGCCCCCTTCCACCTCCTCCTCCTCTTCCTCGCCGGGGCCGTCTGGATGGCCGACGCCATGGAGATGATGCTTCTCTCGTTCCTGGGCCCTGCGGTCGCCTGCGAGTGGGAGCTCAGCCCTTCGCAAGAGGCCGCGCTCTCGACGAGCGTCTTTGTCGGCATGGCCTTTGGCGGGTTCCTGTGGGGCGCGGCCTCCGACGCGTTCGGCCGCCGCGCGGCCTTCTTCATCCCCTCGCTGCTGACCTTCGTCGCCGGCGTGCTGTCGGCGGCGGCCCCCAACTTCTGGGTCCTCGTTCTGCTCCGCGCCATGGTCGGCCTCGGCCTCGGCGGCGGCCCCGTTGCCTTCGCGCTCTTCCTGGAGTTCGCCCCAAGCCCCAGCCGCGGGCGCGCCCTCGTGGCGGTGCAGGCCTTCTGGACGCTGGGGAGCGCGCTCGAGGCCGGGCTCGCCTGGGCGGTGCTGGGCCCGCTGGGGTGGCGCTGGCTCGCGGCACTGTCGAGCGCGCCATGCGCCGTCCTCGCGGCCCTGATCTTTTTCGTGCCCGAGTCTCCCTTTTTCCTCGCCGCCGCCGGTCGGCGCGCCGACGCCGAGGCCGTGCTTCGGAGGGCGGCGCGGTCTGCCAAGAAGGAGCTGCCTCCCGGGAGGCTCCAGGTGGCCTTGAGGAAGAAGAAGGAGAGGAAGACGCCGATCGCCGCGGCGGTCGCGCAGCGGCTGTCTCGGCTCTCGGCGACGGTCGTCGATGCCATGGCCTCGCCAGCGCGGCGGAGGCGGGCGTCGATGGAGAGGGCGTCGGTTCCCGACGTTCACGCGATTGCCGCCGCGGGAGAGGCCGAGAAGGCTGCCACGGCGGCGCCGCCGCCGAAGAGGTCGCTCTCCTCCCCCGCCGCCGCCGCTGCAACAACGGCCGCTGCCGCTGCTGCTGCTGCCGCTGCTGCTGCTGCTGCGGCGGCGACCGACCCGGAGCGAGATCCGCGAGTCCAACGAAGCTGCGGAGAAGAGGAGGAAGAGGAGGAAGAAAAGGAGACCTGGCGTGCCAAGCTCCTCCACGCCTGCCAGGGCGCCTCGCAGCTCGCTTCCAAGGACCTGCGGCGCACCTCTGGGCTCCTGGCCGTGGTCTGGCTCGCCAACGCCCTGACCTATTACTCGCTCGTGCTGCTGACGACGAGCGTCAACACCGGCGCCGGCGGAGGAAAGGGGAAAGGAGAGAGCGGCGGCGGGGACTCCCCGGCGTGCCGCGACGGCAGGCTGCGGTTCAGGCACGCGGAGCTGCTCGCGATCTTCGTCGACTCGTGCGCGGAGCTGCCGGGGTTAGCCGCGGCGGCGCTGCTCATCGATCTGGTCGGGAGGCGCTAGTGAGTTAACTTGATTTTTTCTCTTCGTTGTTTTTCTTCTTCTTCCTTGCACTCCGCTTCCTCCTCCCTTTCCTCCTCCGCTTCCATCTCGTCTCTTCGACGAGAGACAACTCTTCTCACCACATAAAAACGAAAACCAAACGAATCACGAACGAACGACAGCACGCTCGGGGGCTTCCTCGTGCTGCTCGCGGCGTCGACCGCGGGCCTCGCCGGCGCCGCCTCGTCCGCCGCGGGCACCGCCGCGGCGCTCTTCATCGCGCGCTCCGCGGCCATGGGGAGCTACACTGCGCTCTATATCTACACCCCGGAGGCGTACCCAACGAGGGTGCGGTCGATCGCGCTCGGGCTGAACAGCAGCCTGGCCCGGATCGGTGGGTTTGTTTTTCTTTTTGAGCTTTTTTGAGCTTTTTTTGTTTTTTTTAGGGAGAGAGAAATTGAAAAAAAGAAAGGCTCACTCTTTTTTCCTCTCATCTCTCTCTCCCCCCCTCTCTCCCTCTCGATCCACTGTCAGGAGCCATCATCTCCCCGAGCCTCGCCGTGACGGCGGTGCGCGCGGGACACGCCTCGATCGCGGAGGGCGCGCTCGCCGTCGCCGCGGCCTTTGCCGCCGCCGCCGTCTTTTGCCTGAGGGTCGAGACCGGCGGGAGGCCGCTGACGGTGGTCGAGGCCGTGTCTCCAGCGACGGCGACGGCAGTGACGGCGACGGCGGACACATCAGGAGCATCTGCGGAAGATTCCGTCACGGTCCGCAGGCGGAGGATCGGGTCTGCGCGGTACGGCTCGTGGAGGGAGCGGCAGGACTCGGCGGCGGCGGCCGCGGCCGAGGGCGGCGGCGGGATGGTGGGCCCGCTGACGCTGGGCGGCGGGAACCTCCTCGCGCGGTCCTCTACCTCCTCTTCCCCGGTGATAGCGGCGGCCTCCGCTGCTGCTGCTGCGCCGCCTCCGCCGACGAAATAGAGCTCGCGGGTGGGTCAGAGAGAGAGAGAGAGAGAGAGAGAGAGAGAACAAGAGAAAATAAATTACTATCACTGTTACCTCGAACTATTGCTGGCCTTTTTTTTCTTTTGAGGATGATTTCCTTTTCTGTTTTTACAGTTTTTTTTTGGGGGGGGACGCTTATCTTCAAAGCGGGATACATGCGGGGACTGGGGAGGGGGACAAAAAACACAGGAATTGCGTTGAAAAAGCAAAAAAACAGCGACTTGATTTCTCGATTTTCCTTCTCTTTTTCTTCTTCTCAGCAGCAGACGGCCTGAGGATGCGTGAAGAGCTCCAGGCGCGGAGCCTTGGACGCCCGTTCTTCTTCTTTAGAGCATTCGCGCCCTCGCTTCTTGTGGGGGGAAGACACGGGCGCGGCCCCGTCTTCTTCTCCATCGCTTTCGCTCTCGGAGGTCGTCGTCGCGAGCATGAGGTCGAGGCTGCTGTCGTCGCTCGCCGACGCCGATGCCGCCATCCTCCTCCCGGCGAGGCCGGTCACGTCGGACTCGTCGCTGCTCGCGTCCGCCGCTGCTGTTGCTGCTGCAGCCTCCCTCTCGTCCTCCTCCTTTGCGGCCGCGGTTGCCGCAGCCTCGGCGCAGGCGGCGGCGAGGGCGCTGCTGCTCCTCACCCTCGCTTCCTCCTCTTTGTCGTCGTCGTCCTCCTCGAAGCAGGCAAAGAGGGACGGGTGCGCCCTGGCCGCCGCCGCGGCCGCCGCGGCCGCGGGGAACGCCGCCTCGATCAGCGGGCGCACGTCCGGGGCCGCGGCGGCGCGCTCGAGCAGGGGGAGGAGGTCGAGCAGGGCGGTGTCGCCGTCCTCGGGGTCGGGGGAGCGAGGAGGGGCGGCGTGGTCCGAGCCGTCGGCGGCGCCGGCGCCGGCGGGCGGCGAGGGCGAAGAGTCGTAGTCCCTGTGCCCGCCCTTCCACGACCGCACGGGCACGCCGTTGCTCACCTGGTACGCGTAGCAGGTGGGCGAGTTGTCGACGAGGAGCGTGCGGCTGAGGGGGCGGCCGAGGCGCTTGAGGTCCTTGACGACGAAGACGGAAGAAGCTGCGCTAGGCGTCGGCGCCGGAGCAGGAGAGCAAGAGCCGCCGCCGCCGCCGCTCGGCGGCGAGGAGCCCGCCGCGCCGCCGGCAGCGGCGACGGGGACCCTCACGCACGAGTCCCTGTACAGCCTCCACGCGAACAGCTCCCCCTCCGGGTCCAGGGCGTCGAGCACGGGCTCGGCGTAGGCCCGCGACCCGGCGGTGAAGACGCCGACCTCGAAGAGCGCCGCCGCGGCGCGCAGGAACGCGGCGAGGCCGGGGCGGCGCGCGATCGCCGTCCGCGTCGGCGCGCCGGCGCCCCCCGGGCCGGCGCAGGCCTCGCTCCCCCTTGCCAGGGGCGCGCCGGCGGGCAGCGCGACGGAGCGCACGAGGGTGTGGTCGAGGTCGAGGACGAGCGTGGCCCTGCCGCGGTGGCGGCCGAGCGGCGGCGGGAGCAGAGGAGGGGGCGGGGGAGGAGGGGCCGGGGCAGAGGAGCGGGAGGGGGCCGACGAGACGTCGCCGTCGTCAAAGTAAAGGGTGCTCCTCCTCTTTTTCGTCCCCCTAAGACGGTCCTCGGTGAAGGGGACGACGGCCGGGGAGCGGCGCGGCGGGAGGCGCGAGAGGAAGTTGAGGTAGGCCGCGGTGTGCTCGGCCTGGAGAGGAAGAGGAGAGAGAGAGAGAGAGAGAGAGAGAGAGAGAGAGAGAGAGAGAGAGAGAGTGAGAGAGAGAGAGGGTGGGAGAGAGAGAGAGAGAGAGAGGGAGTGTGAGTGGCAGGGGGAG
>Ga0315289_10015345_pt1 | contig 10639 bp, 8 predicted proteins | sample YL17G11_40_MG_FD_203452 | JGI IMG/M metagenome (GOLD analysis project Ga0315289, IMG submission 203452) | Sediment microbial communities from Yellowstone Lake, YNP, Wyoming, USA - YL17G11_40 | ecosystem: Environmental > Aquatic > Freshwater > Lake > Sediment | place: USA: Wyoming | collected...
AGCTGGTCATGGCCGCGCTGGCCCTCCATCCACAGCGTAGACGAATCGTCACCGATACGCTCAACTTCCCCTCCGACCTATACGTGCTGCAGGGCGTCATCCGACAATTCTCGCCCTCTACTTTGCATGGGAAAAGCCCCACATGGGGCCGCCATCAAATCATCCGAATCGAATCGCAGGATAACGATGTTTCCCCCGACCTCGACGCCCTCACTTCCGCAGTTGACAAAAACACGTCACTCGTCACTCTTTCACACGTCACGTTTAAATCCGGTTATCTCTATGAAATGGCCGCCGTCACTGAAATGGCGCATCGCAAGGGCGCGCTGGTGCTTTGGGACCTGTGCCACTCGGTTGGGGCGCTGCCCATTGAACTTGATGCCTGCAACGCTGACTTCGCCATTGGCTGCACCTACAAGTACCTCAACGGCGGTCCCGGCTCACCCGCCTTTCTCTACGTGCATCGCGACCTTCAGGAGCAGGCCCTCTCCCCCATCTGGGGCTGGTGGGGACAGAAGTTACCCTTTGCCTTTGACCTGGATTACACCCCCGCGCCTAGCGTCAACCGCTTCCTGACTGGTTCGCAACCCATCCTTTCCATGCTGGCGTTGGAAGCGGCTCTCAACCCGCTGCTGGAGGCTGGCACGGAACGCATCCGTAGAAAATCTGTTTTGCTGACTGAGTACCTGATCTATCTGACGGATACGCTCCTCGCCCCGCTTGGCTTCACCCTCGGCTCTCCCCGGACTCCCGACCGGCGCGGCAGCCACGTCAGCCTGCGCCACCCTGAGGGCTACCGCATCAACCGCGCCTTGATTGAGGAGATGAACGTAATCCCCGACTTCCGAGAACCGGACAACCTCCGTTTAGGACTTGCGCCGCTCTACACTACCTTCGGAGAGGTCTGGGAGGGCGTTGACCGCATCCGCCGCGTGGTGGAGGACAGGCGATTCGAGATATACCCAAAAGAACGGTTAACGGTGACGTAAGCCACAGGCTTCAGAAGTCTTCGAGACTTCGGAAGTCTTTCCTTTACACCTCATCCATCACCCTTCTCCTTTCATCCTTCTCACATACACACGCACCGCCTTCTTCATGAACGCCGCCAGGCGCGGGTCAATCTTATCAAAATTGGCCTTGAAATCCAGGCTGGCGTGGTATCCCTCAGCCAGGGCAAGCAACTGGTCGAGGTCCGGCGTCCAGAAATAGTCCATTAATTGTTTCTTGCTCATTTCTTTTTCTCCTCTCAAATGCAATATCGTGTCGCCCACCGTCTGGATGAGTCGCTCCAGTCGCTCGGCGCGCCCCTGCAAGAATTTGCGGTGCGACTCCAGCGCGGTCAGCACGTCGAAATCCGGGCGCGTGACGATGGCCTTGATCGCTTCCAGAGTGAAACCCAATTCGCGGTAGAACAAGATCTGCTGAAGTCGCAGCAGAGATACCTCACCATAATAACGGAAACTGTTTTCGCCTACGGATTCCGGTTTCAGCAAACCGATCTGGTCATAGTAGTGCAGCGTACACGGACTCACGCCAGCGAGGGAGGAGAGTTGTTTGACAGTGTACATCTTCCGTTTCACCTGTTCCGGTGTCGAGTGTGGCTATGATAAACCATGACGTTACGTTAATGTCAAGGGGGAAACAGGCGAATGGTACAATATCCGTCATGTCCGAATTCGTCCTCTATCAGGATGACTACCTTTTGGCTGTCAACAAATCCGCCGGTCTCGCCACCGTTCCTGGTGGATGGGAGAGGGACGCGCCATCGCTGGTCAAATTACTGGAAGCCGATTCTGGCCGGCTATGGATCGTCCACCGGCTAGACAAGGTCACCAGCGGGGTGGTCGTTTATGCCCGCACAGCGGAGGCGCACCGGACCCTGAGCCTGCTCTTCGAGTCCCATGCGGTGGTTAAAACCTATCACGCCATCGTGGTCGGGGTCCCCAAATGGGACGAACACACCGCTCGCCATCCGCTGCGCCTCAATATGGGGCACAGCCACCGCACGGTGGTGGATCACAGCCGGGGCAAGCCGTCCGGGACGAGCTTCCGCGTACTGGAGCGGTTCAGCGGATACAGTCTGCTCGAGGCCGTCCCGGCGACTGGCCGGACGCACCAAGTGCGCGTCCACGCATACGCGCTGGGCTTCCCTTTGCTCGGCGACACGCTCTATGGCGCTCCCGGGATAGACCTCATCTCCCGCCCCGCCCTGCACGCCTATTCGCTGAGATTTGAATTTGAGGGAAAGCCTTTTTCTTTCACCGCCCCCTACCCCGATGATCTTACCCAGGCACTCCAACAATTAAGAGCCGGATTACACGGCTCTTTCGAGAGATAGACCCCTGGTGTCTCTGAGACACCGGGGGTCTGCGCTAGGATATCTTCCTTGCCTCCATGTAAAATCGCTTCTCGTGCGCCTCGCCCATCGAGAACGTCTTGCGCGGCAAGACGCCATCCAGAATGACCGTCTTGAAAAGATCTGCCTTTTCCATACCCGGCACATAGAAACCGGCGTTGCCCGGCTGCGCGCCCAACGTACAGACCACCTCCTGGCCGTGGACATAATCAATCTTTTCAACGCCGTTTTCCTTCATGAGGACATCCAGGAAAGCTTGCAACGTGCCCACCGGCAGGTTGGACGAGGGATGGTCAATCTCCACCACGCCGAACTCCCTGCGACCGCCAACCAGACCTATAGCCTGAGGTAGTCCTTTAGCCTCGTCCACCCGCCGTACCATTTCCACCGCGCTGGAGACCGGCGTATACGTGAAGCCCGCGCCGAAATGGGACTTCAGTGCTGCAAAGATGTCACCCTTCAGCCCAAACAACAACCGGTGGATCGGCTCGAAGGTCAGCCCTTCATCATGGACATTCTCGATCTCAACCAGTGCATAGCGGGCAGGATGATCTATCCCCACGTGGGCTTTAATCTTCTCCCAGACAGCTTTGGCAGTCGCCAGCGAGTGGTTGCCATCCCCCATGGCAAACAGCAGGACGGATTGATCGGCACCGACGCCGTATTTGGCGGCAAAGGTTTCCGGTCTGGCCAGCCCGCGCAGAGCGGAGATGACCTCTTCTTCCACCGTCTCGCTGACCACGTAACCAGCCAGGTGGCCACTGCCGAGCATTAGCTCGAAATCATAGAGCTTCTCGAGTTTTTCTTTAACTTTGCCTAGCGGCTCGATAACGGTGCCTTTCGGGTCGTCAATCAGCACCAGGATATGGGGCAGTTCTAGAACCGCGCCCTGGCGGATCTTCATGCGCGGGGGGAGACGCTCGACAATCGTCCCCTCCGTGGCGCGGATCAGGCTGGCGGCGCCCTTGGTGTAGTCGTAGCGTTCCAGGTCAAGACACAACAGAATGCCCTTGCGGGTTTTCCCGCCCACCTTCCGCTCGACATAGACCAGACCTTCATGCGGCTGGAGGATACCTTTCTCCAGATAGTCGCGCATGGCCGACTGGATGCCGTGGATGCGCTCAACCATGCCCGGCTTTTCGAGATAAACTTCCGGGAAGATGAGATTGAGCGTAGAGGGGCTGTCACCGACGATCTGCTCCACCTGCTGCCAGTAGTCCGGCTGGGATGTGAACTGGTCGCAGGCGATGACCGCCCACTTGGTCAGGTCGGTTCCTATCTTCGGCAAATAGACCTCGGGGACTTGGATACCTATGTCGTCGTAGGTTTTCATAGTACCCAGCCTGTGTCATTGCGAGGGGTGTACTTCCCTGGCACCGCCCGCTAGGGCAGGTGTGCCCCGAAGCAATCCCCAACTCACAAGGGGGTTTCTTCGTCGGTCCTCGCTACGCTCCCTGGCCTAGCCCGCCAGGGCAGGCAGACCTCCTCGCAACGACACGAACGTTAATGACTTTTCGCGAACTCGATCAGCTTCTCCGCCACCTCGGCCCCGACTCGCCCCTGGGCCTCTTTCGTCGCTGCGCCGATGTGCGGTGAGCCGATGACATTATCCAGCTTGAGCAGCCTGTAATCGGAGGGCGGCTCCTCGGCGAAGACATCCAGGGCCGCGCCTGCCACCTTGCCGCTGACCAGCGCCTCGTAGAGCGCAGCCTCGTCCACGATGCCACCGCGCGCGCAGTTGACCAGCCGCACGCCAGCTTTCATCTTCTCGAACTGGGCTTTGCCGATCATGTTCGCTGATTCCTTCGTCTTCGGAAGGTGCAGGCTGATGTAATCGGATTTCGCCAACAGCTCATCCAACTGTACCAACCGGACGCCTTTGGCTTCCTTTACATACGGGTCGTAAGCGATGACTGTCATGCCAAGTGCATTGGCGCGTTTGGCAACTTCCCTGCCGATGTTGCCAATGCCGATCAGGCCCAACGTTTTACCGCCGAGTTCATCGCCCTCGAAGGCTTTCTTTTCCCATTTCTCGGCTTTCATGGTGGAGGTCGCCATATAGATCGAACGAGCCAGGGTGAACATGAAGCCGATGGCCAGTTCCGCCACCGAAGCAGACGAGGCTTTGGGCGTGTTCATTACAGAAATGCCTTTGGAGCGGGCGTAGTCGGCGTCAATGTTGTCCAGACCGACGCCGCCGCGCACGATCACCTTCAGGTCGGGACAAAGGTCAATCAACGGTTGCCGGACCTTGGTCCGGCCGCGCACCACACAGCCGTCGTAAGCTGGCAGGACAGTGATCAGTTCCTCGGGCGTGATCTCGAATTTCATATCAACCGTCAGCCCGGAGGCGCGCATCTGCTCGATGGCTTCCGTTTCGGTCTTATCGCAGATCAAGATTTTCATAATTGTTCCTCCTGATGATTTGGTGTTCCTTGTCGAGGAAAGCTCTACACGGTGTGAACAAGTACATAGATTCATTGTACCCACGAGATTAGGCTTTGTCAACAGAAGCAACAACATTTTAATTTTCATTGTGATAAACCCCACTTATGGATATAATTCAGCAGGAGAGAAACGAGGGCTTTGCACACCTCAGACATCCGAAAGGAGTTATGACCATGTCCAATCAACCCAAGCGCGTATTCAACTTTAACCCAGGTCCGGCCATCCTTCCGCTGCCAGTGCTGAAACAAGCCCAGGAAGAGATGCTCGATTACAAGGGCACCGGCATGTCCGTAATGGAGATCAGTCACCGCTCGAAGGAATTCGAGGCTGTGATCCAGACCGCAGAAGCGGACCTGCGCACCCTGATGAACATCCCGGCCAATTACAAGGTGCTCTTCCTGCAAGGCGGCGCCAGCCTGCAGTTTACGATGGTGCCAATGAACCTGCGGCCTGCGGGCGGCTCGGCTGATTACATCATCACCGGCTCGTGGGGCAAGAAAGCCTTCGACGAGGCTGCCAAACTTGGGACGACGCGCACCGCCGCGAACATGAAAGCCACCAACTTCGACCACCTGCCAGCCCAGGCCGAACTCGACCTGGACCCCAAGGCTGCCTACCTCCACTTCACCTCAAATGAGACCATCCACGGCGTGGAATATTTCACCGAGCCGGTACCCCCGGCCGGGGTTTCGTTGGTGTGCGATGCCTCGTCTGATTTCATCAGCCATCCGATTGACGTATCCAAGTACGCACTGATCTACGCCGGTGCGCAGAAGAATGCCGGTCCAGCGGGCGTGGTCATCACCATTATCCGCGATGATCTACCGGAGAAAGTCCCGGCCAATTTGCCCGTCATGTTGGATTACAAGTCAATGGCCGCGGATGGATCACTGTACAACACGCCGCCTTGCTGGTCAGTCTACATCGTCGGCCTGGTGTTGAAATGGATTAAGGAGATCGGAGGCCTGCCCGAAATTTCCCGCCGCAACCAGGCCAAGGCGGGACTGGTCTACAAAGCCATTGATGAGAGCGGCGGCTTCTATCGTGGTCACGCCAAAACCAATAGCCGCTCGGAAATGAACGTTACCTTCCGCCTGCCCAACGAGCAACTGGAAGAGCAGTTCGCCTCGGAGGCCAAGAAGCAAGATCTGATCGGCTTGAAGGGACATCGCTCGGTCGGCGGGATGCGCGCCTCGATGTACAACGCCCTACCCATCGAAGGTGCAGAATCGCTGGTCGAATTTATGAAGGAATTCCAGCAGAAGAATGGGTAACAATCGAAGTATTGACCCCCGGTGTCATGGAGACACCGGGGGTCCGCTGTGTAATATAATTGCCGCATGGAATTCTTCCTCACAGATCAGCAGGTTACGCGCCTCCCGCCCGAAGAGACCCGCATCCTCTACTTGCGCGCCGAAACCTACCCCGATGGGAAACGGGTACTCGTCAGCCTGGAACTCACGCCCTTCCAGCAGCGCCCCTACATCGAGCTTACACTTAAAGACCCCGACGGGAACGAGGTCAGCTCGGCCAGCATTGTTGAACCGATGGGCTGGAAGCTGGAACTTACCCTGCACCTCCGCCCTTCGACTTCGCTGCTTGGCCCGCCGGCTAAGGTTGACAGGCCGAAGATATACACCCTCACCGTCCATCTCACTTACCCCAACATGGGCGGGATAGATCAACGGGAAGTAACTGTTCAGATTCAACCACCATTAGACTGACATGGTTCATTCTTCGTCTTACAGCCAGGTTCACCTCGCTTTGCAATTTCAGCCGGAGGATCCATCCTCCGGCGTCGTCATCATCGGCAAGACGATGGGAAGACTAGCTCTCGAACTTCTACTCGCCTTGCTCCTCCTGGCCGCTTGCGCATCTCAGCCTGAAACGCCGTCCACGCCGACCCTTCCGCCTCCGCCAACCGAGACGGCAACCATCAACCTCACCCCCACACCCGCGCCCACCCAAACGCCATACGTTATCACAGCCACGAGCGCAGTGACTCCCAGCCCGCGTGGCCTCTTTGTACTCTCCTTGAACGAGGCCGGCTACGCGCATTTATTCGTTTACTCGCCTTTATCGTTGACCCTCACTCGCCTGACTGCTGATCCCTGGGACGACATCACCCCCGCACTTAGCCCGGACAGCAGCCGGGTGGCCTTCGCCTCGCGCCGCAACGGCTACTGGGACCTCTACCTGCTCAAACTGGGAACGGCTGAAATCACCCGCCTGACAGATACGCTCGAATACGACGCCTCCCCCTCCTGGTCGCCCGACGGTCAGTGGCTGGCCTATGAGAGTTACGTGGACGACAACCTGGAGATCTTCATTCGCTCGGCGACCGACCCAGCCCAGCCGCCCATCCGCCTGACCGAAAGTCCCGCCGCCGATCATTCTCCGGCCTGGTCTCCGAAGCTGCCAGGACGGCAGATCGCTTTCGTATCCAACCGCAGCGGTGAGGACGAGGTCTGGATCGCTGATCTGGACCGCGCTGGCGATGAGCGTTTCACCAACGTCAGCCATAACCCACAGGGAAGCGAGGCGCATCCCGCCTGGTCGCCGGATGGTGAAGGGCTAGTCTGGGCAACGACAGATCCATCCACTGGCCTCACCAGCATCCAGGTCAGGGATGCGCTCACACCTAATTTCCCGGCGCGCACCACCGGCATGGGAAATTGGCCTGTCTGGCAGGACGCGTCCCACATCGCCACCTGGATCATCACTCCGAACCACACCTACCTGACCGCTTACGCTGTCCTTTCCGGCGACCTCAGCCTGCCGTTGTTGCTTCTGCCCGGCACGTTGCGCGGCCTCTCCTACGGCTTGAGGGATTTGTCCAGCCCCCTGCCCCAGGCCATTCAAGTAGCTGCCGCGTTGACCCCCACCGCACTCTACCAGCCGATCGTTGCACCGCAGCCTGGCATCCCGGCGGGCCGCGCCGCGCTCGTCACCCTCCAGGATGTAAAAGCTCCCGATCCACGATTGCATGATGTGGCGGATGAATCCTTTCAAGCCCTGCGCCAACGCGTTGCCGCTGAGACAGGCTGGGATGCCCTCGCCGAACTGGAAAATGCTTACGTCCCCCTGACGACGCCCCTCGACCCCGGCCTGAGCCAGGACTGGCTCTATACCGGCCGCGCCTTCAGCCTGAACCCCGCCCTGCTCAACGCTGGTTTGATCAGTGTGCTGCGCGAGGACTTCGCTCAACTGACTTACTGGCGGGTCTTTATCAGCACCCGCGCCCAGGATGGCTCACAAGGTGAGCCGCTGCACCAGTTACCTTGGGATTTCAGCACACGCTACAGCAGTAACCCGGTTGCCTTCGAGCAGGGCGGCAGCCTGATGAGCGACATTCCAAAAGGATATTGGTTGGATTTTACCGCCTTGGCTCTCCAATACGGCTGGGAGCGCCTGCCCGCCCTGACCAACTGGCGGACGTACTTCAACGGAGCGCGCTTCAACGAATTCGCCCTCACCCAGGGCTTGACATGGCGCGACGCCATGCTGGAGCTCTATCCACCCGAGGCACTGATCACGCCGACGGTGGTCATCCCGCCCACACACACGCCCACCCGCACCCCGTGGGGCTACAAGCCTCCCACGCCCACGCCAACGCCGACGCCGCAGCCCACCTTCACGCCTTCGCCATGAAACCTATCCTGGCTGTGTGGCTAATAACTGCCTGCCTTCTGCTTCTTTCAGCTTGCAAACCATCCAATGGAGGATGGACCGCCCCGCAGGTAGTCGCCAATAACGAGCCTCCGGCGGAGAGAGCGAGTGCAACACTCAGCGGGACTGCGGTAGTCAGTCTCCCCCAATTTACCAATTCGCCATCCCCGTCTGCTACTCCGAAACCTCTTACCATTGTTCTCGAAAACACGCGGACGCCCATCCCGTCCGCCACGTCCGCTACTTTGTTGCCAATCACTCTGCCCACGGAAGGCGCGACGCCAGAATCAGCCTGGCGACCGCCGCTCTATCCTACGCCCTGGGCGCTCTCGCCCTACGACCATTTCTATTTCGCCCGCCCCTTCGCTTCCAATGTGGTCTCCTGGCCGATAGCGGATTATCGCTACGGTGGCATCTTCTTCCGACCTGAAGTGGTGCATACCGGCATTGACCTGCCTGCCGATGTCGGCACGCCCGTCCAGGCCACCGGGTCAGGGACGGTCGTCTGGGCTGGTTGGGGATTGTTAAACTACGCGCCGAATTATAAGGATGACCCCTATGGAATGGCGGTTGCCATCCGTCACGACTTTGGTTACAAAGACCAGCCGCTTTTCACGGTTTATGCACACCTCTCCGAGGTAGATGTCGCCATCGGCCAGGTTCTTGAGGTCGGTGACGTGCTTGGCAAAGTCGGCACGACCGGATTCACTACCGGGCCGCATCTTCACTATGAAATCCGGGTTGGCGCCAACGACTTTTTCTCTACCCGCAACCCCGAACTCTGGCTCGTACCTCCGGAAGGCTGGGGAGTCCTGGTCGCCCGCATCATGGATACCTACCAACATCCCCTCACCAGTCATGAGATTATTATCCGTTCACAAGCCACCCAGCGCGCCTGGATCGTCAAGACGTATGGAGGCATCGGTGCAAACAGCGACCCCTACTACAACGAGAACCTGGTCTTGAGCGACCTGCCAGCTGGCGTTTATCAGGTCAACGTGCCATACGCCGGGTTGAATAATAGACTGGAAATCCAGATCTTCCCCGGCCAGGTCACTTACTTCGCCTTCCAGGGCTTCGAGGGATACAACACCGAATTACCACCCCTTCCATCCGGTTTAATATCAACGCCAGCGCCCTAAAGGCCTTGACGCATCGAACATCTGTGCTATACTCTAACAAACCAATGTGTAGAGAGGTATCTTATGCCACGCAAATCCACTGACCCCGATTCAGACAGCTCCATTAACGAGGCGCGCCGCGCCATGTTGGACAAAGCCCTCGGCGACATTGTCAAACGCTATGGCGACGGTTCCATCATGCGCCTGGGAGAAGCCCACAGCATGTCTGTGGATGTTATCCCCACCGGCTCGCTGTCCCTCGACCTGGCGCTGGGCGTGGGCGGAATCCCGCGCGGACGCATCACCGAGATCTACGGTCCAGAGGCCTCCGGCAAGACCACCCTCGCCCAGCACATCGTGGCTGAGGCGCAAAAACTTGGAGGCACAGCCGCTTACATTGACATGGAACACGCCCTCGACCCGACCTATGCTGCCCGCTGCGGCGTGGATGTCGAGAACCTGTTGATCTCCCAGCCCGATACCGGCGAGCAGGCTCTCGAGATTACCGAGACGCTTGTCCGCTCTGGTGCGGTGGAGGTGGTGGTGATCGATTCGGTCGCCGCACTGGTGCCGCGCTCCGAGATCGAAGGCGACATGGGCGACGCCCAGATGGGCGCCATGGCCCGTCTCATGTCGCAAGCTTTACGAAAACTCTCCGGCGCGATCAACCAGACCAAGACTGCGGTTATCTTTACCAACCAGTTGCGCCAAAAGATTGGCGTCATGTTCGGCAATCCGGAGACGACCACCGGCGGCAACGCGTTGAAATTCTACGCCTCGGTGAGGTTGGATTGCCGCCGCATCCAATCCATCAAGGTGGGCGCTGAGATCATCGGCAATCGGACGCGCGTGCGCGTGGTCAAGAACAAGGTCGCGGCGCCCTTCCGCACGGCTGAGTTCGACATCATGTACAACGAGGGCATCTCCAAGGTCGGCGACCTGATTGACCTGGCAACCCAGCTCGGCATCCTGGACAAGCGCGGCGCGTTCTTCTCGTACGGTGAAGTGCGCATTGGACAGGGCCGCGAGAACTCAAAAGAGTTCC
>Ga0315289_10015346_pt1 | contig 10638 bp, 6 predicted proteins | sample YL17G11_40_MG_FD_203452 | JGI IMG/M metagenome (GOLD analysis project Ga0315289, IMG submission 203452) | Sediment microbial communities from Yellowstone Lake, YNP, Wyoming, USA - YL17G11_40 | ecosystem: Environmental > Aquatic > Freshwater > Lake > Sediment | place: USA: Wyoming | collected...
TCAGTTTATACTCATCGGATGGTGGGTCGCCCAGACCGGGCGTCTACCGGGCTGGATGGCGCGATTTGGCCAGGGACTGCTCGTCCTGCTGGTGGTGACACTGGCAGCCACGCAAACCTACGAGAGCGCCTCCCTGCTGCGCTTCGTCATGACCCACGACACGCGCCGGGGATACGGCACACCCGTTGCCTACGAGATGCGGGCAGTCCAGACGGCCACGCGCCTGGGCCAGGAGAGCGGTGGCGCGGAGGTGATCGTGCTTGCCGAGGGAGACGAGCCCCGCATGTTTGAAGTGCCAGACGTGGCTGACGTGCTGATGTATGAGATACCCCACCGCACAGTGGACATTCGAACGGCGCTGCTCTTTCCGGCCAGCCCGGCGGTCTACTGGGCAACCTACGAGATGACGCCCGGCGAAGCGCTGCTGGCAAATTTTACCCCAGAGGTGATCGAGGAGCGCATCCTATTGCGAGAAGGGCCCCGCTCGTTCCGCTTCTATCGCTGGCCTGGAGGCAAGCCTGCTATCCCCAACTTACACCTGTTGCCTGGTGGGCCTCGTACCTGGGCCAACGGCGCGCAACTGATCGGCTATTGCCTGGCGGGGGACTCCCGCCCCGGTGGGAAGATTCACTGGACCCTGGTCTGGCAGGCCACTCGAACACCCGCTGAGGATGTCTATTATCACTGGTTCAATCACCTGCTGGACGGGCAGGGTCAACTGCGCGGGCAAACCGATGGGCCAAGCCTCCTGCCTGCTTACTGGCGGGCTGGCGATACGATTCTCAACTGGTTTGACTTGCAGGTGCGGCCGGATGCACCGCCCGGCGAGTACAAGATGCGTGTGGGGATGTACACCTATCCAGCCATCGAGAACGTTCCATTGCTGGATACAGGCAATATATCGGAGGGAAAGTGGGTGGAAATCGGGCCATTCCAGGTGGAGGAGTGAAGTAAGGCAAGATGACCCAATGGCGTCGCCTTGAACTGGCCGGGGTGGTCGTCCTGCTTCTGCTGGCAGCCTGGCTACGCTGGCGGGTGCCGCTGGAAGTACCACCCGGCCTGGAGATGGACGATCTGATCGAAGCGCAGATCGCCGAGCAGGTGCTGAGCGGTGACTGGCGCCCGTTCTACGATGCCGGGCAGGGACGGGAAGGGCTCTATCACTACTGGCTGGCTCTCTGGTTGGTGACGTTGGGTAAGCACGTGTTTACGCTGCGCATGGCTTCAACTTTCCTCGGTTTATTGGGGCTGGCGGTTGGCTATGTGTTGGGCCGTCGCCTTTTTGGACCAGGCGTGGCTCTGGTCAGCCTGGCCGGTGGGACGGCCTCCTTCTGGACCCTCTTCGCTGCCAGGTCGGGACTGCGTTCCACCAGCCTGCCCCTGCTGGCCGCTCTGGCCGGTTACTGTTTCTGGCGCGGCATCCGTTCCAAGCCTGCAAAATCGAGACTGCAGCTTTCAATCTGGATGGCCACCTCCGGGCTCTGCCTGGGGCTATCATTCTACACCTACACAGCGGCTCGCGTCCTGCCAGCCATCTTCGTTTGCTTTGTCCTGTACTTGCTGGCCTTTCACCGCTCATGGCTGCGAGGGCGGTGGCTGGGGCTGGCTCTCGGCGCCGGTGTAGCCATGCTCGTCGTGCTGCCGTTGCTGGTCTACCTGCACACTCATCCACAGGTTGACCAGTTCGAATTCCTGGATTTCAACCGCCCGCTGGCCGCGTTGGAGGCTGGCGACCCGCAGCCTGTCCTGCGGACCAGCCTGGCAACGCTGGGAATGTTCGCCTTGCGGGGCGATCCACTCATCTTCGACAACGTCCCCGGCCGCCCGGTCTTCGAGCCGCTGGGGGGGATGCTCTTTCTGGCCGGCGTGGCGATCGCCGTGCGTCGCATTCGCCAGCCGGTCTATGCTTTTGCGCTGATCTGGCTACTGGTAGGGTTAGTGCCGGGGATGCTTAGCCAGCCGGCTCCCAACTTCTACCGCACGGTCGGGACTCAGGTCGTCGCTTTCGTTTTCCCTGGTATTGCTGCCGTGGAAGCCTGGCGCTGGCTCTGCCGGCGTTGGACACGGCAGGTCGTCCAGCCAGCGTTGGTCGGCGGCCTGATCCTTCTGTTTGGCATCCACATGGCCTGGAACTTTCGGGACTACTTTATCGCCTGGCCGATGGTAGAAGGGGTACCGTTCTTCTGGCAAACGGCACTGGCCAAGACGGCCCACTATCTGGACCGCTCCCCGGATACGTCCTCTGTGGCTCTCTGCACTGGCCTGACCTACGAACGCGACCCCTGGTGGCGACCGGCCTGGCAGAGTATGCGTTACCTGCTGCGGCGTGACGATCTGGCAATCCGCTACTACGATTGCCGTACGGCTCTTGTCCTCCTGTCCGAGAATTCAGCCCGTTACGCCTTCCCCGGCGTTGCCGACCCGTCTGAGGTGCTGCCGGCGGTTTTTCGGGCGGACTGGCTGGCGGTGGCCGAGCCGCTGGCCGCTAGATTGCCGGACAAAGCAGGGAGCATATTTCGACTGAACGCACCGCCGGAGGAGTTGCTGCCTACCTCGGATTCAGTCTGGTGGGCACCAGAAGCGGGCAGCGGGGTGGCACGGTTGCCCGCCAACTTCGGCCATAGCCTGGCTTTCCTGGGCTACAGTCTCTCACCTGCTCAGGCCCGGCCCGGGGAGCGACTACAGGTGCTCACCGCCTGGGAGATACTGGCGACGCCACCTCCTCGTCTGGCCCTGTTCACACACGTTCTGGCCAATCCCCAGACGTTGGTAGCCCAGCAGGACGGCCTGGGGCTGACCTCGCACAGCCTGCGGCCCGGCGATCGGTTTGTGCAACTTCACGACCAAATCGTGCTGCCGCCGTATCTATTGCCAGGCGAGTACGGGCTCGCGGTCGGGCTTTACTCCGCCGATACCATGCAGCGGTTGCCTGTCTACGATGGTACCCAGGCCCGTGGCGACCGGCTTTTCCTGGGACCAGTGGAGGTAGTCGCACCGTGACCAAATTCCGTCACCACTGGCCTTTCTTGCTCATCCTGGGTGCTTACCTGGCGTTGGCCGTTGCCTATAGCCTGGCGTCCCCCCTTTATGAGCCTACCGACGAACTGCGCCACTTTCGCTACGTGCGGCACATCGTCGTCTACCACAGCCTGCCGGTGCAACAGGCCGATGCCCCCCGTGCCCAGAGCCACCATCCGCCACTCTACTACGCGCTTGGTGCGGCGGTCAGTGGGTGGGTACCTGTGGCGCAGGACGTTTACTACGAGCCGCCCATCAATCCCTACTGGGCCTATCGCTACTGGGAAGTAAGCGACGACAACAAGAACCAGTACCTCCACGGAGACGACGAGCGCTTTCCCTTCCATGGCGTCGCTCTGGCAGTCTATATCGTGCGTTGGATGACGGTACTCATCGGCGCGGGTGTGGTCTGGCTGACTTACGACATAGGGCACGAGATCTTCCCGGACCAGCCTGCGTTAGCCCTGGGTGGGATGGCGCTGGTTGCGTTCAACCCACAGTTCATTTATTTGAGCGGTACAGTCAACAACGATATCCCAGCAGCACTGTGCGGCGCAGCCACATTGCTGATGTGCGTTCGGCTGGTACGGCGCGGCCTCAGCCCCCGCACTGATGTGATGCTGGGCCTGATCTATGGTCTGTCGCTTATCACCAAGTTCAACCTGCTGGCCCTGATAGCGTTTATCGAACTGGCCTACATTTTGGCTGTGTGGCAGACTCGTGACTGGCGCGCATTTGTCCGGGGTACGCTCATCGTTCTCGGCCTGGCGGCTCTCATCTCCGGTTGGTGGTTCTGGCGTAACCAGGTGCTCTACGGCGACCTGACGGGTATGAACAAGGTCAACGAACTCTGGGCAGGCCGGCCAGTGGCTGGGAGTTGGTGGGCTATCCGGCAGAGTCTGCCCTATCTCTGGAGTAGCCTGTGGGGGCGCTTTGGTTACGGCCAGGTTCCCTTACCTCAGATCGTCTATCAGACACTGTTCGTCTTTTGCGTCGTGGCCCTGACTGGTCACCTGCTCCCCAGTGGAAAATGCTCACAGCCTGCCTTATCCTCTGCGATCTTGATACTCCTGGGAGCCATGCCGCTCATATTCACACTCGTCGTTTTCTATTACATCATGATTCAGCCGGCCGGTGCAATGGGGCGCTTCTTGTTCCCAGGGTTACCGGCCTTCGCTATCCTGCTGATCGGGGGATTGAGCCGGTTCTTTCCACGCCATTTGACCTGGGCAGTGAGCATAGTGATCACAATCGGGATGATGACACTGGCTCTCTACGCCCTGATCGGCGTGCTTGCCCCGGCCTTTGCCCGTCCACGGCCACTGACTGAGGCTGAACTCGCTAATGTACCTGATCTCGTGGACGTCAAGTTCGGTGACATAGCGCGGCTGGTGGGTTACCAGGTCGCACCGACTGCCGCTGAACCAGGTGACACAGTGAAAGTCACCCTATATTGGCAGGCCTTGGCCCGTCCAGAGCAAAACTATGTCGTCTTCGTCCATCTGCTGAGCGACGTGGGTACCATGGTCGCCCAACGCGATACCTACCCTGGTCTGGGGCGGTACCTCACCAGTGTTTGGGAACCTGGTGTCAGTTTTGCCGATACATACCGCGTGCACATCCCGGAGACCGCTTACACTCCGGACGTAGGATACGTACAGGTGGGCCTCTATCTGCCCGACGGCCCACGTCTCACCACGGCCGCTGGGCGCGATGCATTGCGCCTGGGGATGGTCGAGATTCAGCCCCGGCCTGGCAGATTCCCCAATCCCCTGGAGGCCAATTTTGGCAATCAGGTTATGCTGGTCGGCTACACATTGGATCGACGCGTAGTGCGACCCGCTGAGACGATTCACCTGACACTTTACTGGCGCGCGCTGGCTTCGCTGGAGGTGGACTATAACGTCTTTGCCCACGTCTTAGGCGTCGAAAATCAGGTTTGGGCCAACAGCGACGGTTGGCCCGGTGGGGGAAGCGCTCCAACCAGCCAATGGGTACAGGGACAGATCGTCGAAGATGTCCGCGACCTGACCGTGGGATTGACGACTCCGCCGGGTTTCTACGACATCGAGGTTGGCATATACGTCCCAGGTGAGGACCGCCTACCGATCATGGCAGAGGATGGCCACTGGCTGGACGATCGGGCGATGTTGAGTAAAATTCGAGTGGCGAGCGAGTAGAAAAGCGGACAGGGATGGTCGGACAGATGAAAAAACGATGGATGAGCATCCTGCGAGTGTCGATCAGCGCCGGGGCCTTGGCCTTCCTGTTCTGGAAGATCGGCCTGGGCGAAACGCTGGCCGCATTGCGCCAGGCCGACCTGCGTTACCTGCTGGCTGCCTTCTTGCTCTTCGTCCTCAGCCTGGGCATCCGCGCTTACCGCTGGCTCGTCCTCCTGCACAGCCTTGACCTGAACATGTCATTTGGCCATCTACTGCGCCTCTACTTTATCGGCCAATTCTTCAGCAGTTTCCTCCCTAGTCAGTTTGGTGGCGATGTAGTGCGGGCGCTGGAACTGGCCCAAGATACGGATCCCTCGGCAGCCGTGGGCACTGTCCTGCTTGACCGCATGACCGGCCTGCTAGTGCTGTTTGTGATGGGACTGGCGGTGCTGCCCTTCCAGGCTCACCGCATGGAGCCCTGGCTGGCGTGGTCGCTGCTCGCCGTGGCCAGTGGGGGACTGGTCACAGGAATATTGGTGCTGGAGGGCCGATTCCTGCGGCGACTCACCGGCCGATTGCCAGTCGCGCTCTCCCTGGCGGGCCAGGGACCGCTGGCTAAGGTCTACGCTGCCGTCACCGGTTGTGGTTGGCGAGCAATACTGGGGGCCTTGGGGGTCTCGGTACTGTTCAACCTCGTCAACGTCCTCATCCACTGGCTGTGCGGACGCGCGTTAGGATCTGGGATAAGCCTGGGTTACTTTTTCGCCGTCACGCCGCTTCTCTCCGTCTCAGGACTTATCCCCTCGATCGGTGGGTGGGGGGTACGCGAAGCAGTGAGCACGGCAGTCTTTGCGCCGACCGGCGCGGGTGAGAACATTGCTGCGGCGCTGGGAATGGCGTTTGGCGGTGTTGCGCTGGCTACCGGCCTCATCGGTGGGGCGCTATACGGCTTCGAGGGATTGCGCGGGCTCCGGACACAGCGCTGAGCAGCCAGTTCTTCATGTGCAGCGCTCACTTCGGTGCTCCATAGATGCACTGAACCACCTACTACTCCACACCCACTTGTCAGTCCCGCACGATCGTGTTATCATGTACCCCGGGAGTCTAATATGGCGTTATTGGTCCATTCCTACCACGACCCACACGGCTTTGAGGTACTGGCAGGAGAGTGGGACGATCTGCTGCACCGCTCCGCTGCCAACACCATCTTTCTCACGCTGGAGTACCAGCGCACCTGGTGGCAGCACCTGGGCGAGGGAGAGGTGTTAATCCTGGCCGTGCGCAACGACGGGGAACTGGTCGGCATTGCGCCGCTTCTGGCGACTATCGACTCGCAAGGGCAACAGGCGCTGAGGATCATCGGCTGCGTCGAAGTCGCTGATTACCTCGATTTCATCGTGGCTCAAGGATGGGAAGAGAAGGTGTATGCTACACTGGTGGACTACCTGGCGAGTCTCCGCGTGCCCGCGTGGGACCTGCTCGATCTGTGCAACATCCACCAGGATTCGCCCACGCTGAAGATACTGCCTGGTCTGGCCGAAGCGCACGGTTGGCGCGCCTCGACGGCCAGGGACGACGTCTGCCCGATCGTGCGCTTGCCCGGGACGTGGGAAGAGTACCTGCAAATGCTGGATGGGAAAGAGCGTCACGAACTCCGCCGCAAACTGCGCCGCGCCGGTGCCCAGGCCACGCTGCGGTGGTACATCGTCGGCCGCGAGCACGACCTGGAAGCCGAGGCCGAGGATTTCCTGCATCTGATGGCGGCCAGCAGCCCGGACAAAGCGGCCTTTCTCACTGCGCCTATGCGCAATTTCTTCCGCCAACTGGCGCGCGCGGCCTACGATGCAGGCTGGTTACAACTGGCATTCCTCGAGATCGAAGGCCGGAAGGCGGCAGCGTACTTAAACTTCGTCTACGACAACCGTGTGCTGGTCTACAACTCGGGGCTCGATTGGCAGACATTCCCGCAGATCGGCGCAGGCATCATCCTCATGGCCTACTGTATTCGCCACGCCATCGAACAGGGCCGTGAGGCGTTCGACTTTATGCAAGGCGACGAGCGCTACAAGTACCAGTTTGGGGGTCAGGACGTGGAGGTGCGGCGGCTGATTGTCCGCAGGACGTAAACAGAGTAAAGAGCGGGCGACGGGATTCGAACCCGTGACCTTCTCCTTGGCAAGGAGACGTTCTACCAACTGAACTACGCCCGCTGAAGATGATTATATTATACCACAGGTTTCGCGGCGCGCAAGTGCCATACGAGAGCACACGTATCTCTTTGAGCGCAGATTTGGAAGGTTGAGTCGCAATGCCCCTCATCCCAGGACAGATGGTCCACGGTCGCTACCGCGTCGTCACCCTGCTGAGCCAGGGTGGCATGGGTGCCGTCTACGAGGTGATGGACACCACGCTCAACGTCCGCTGCGCGCTCAAAGAGATGATCCCCTATCCAGGCACGCAGGGCAGCGCGTTGCCTGAACTGCGCGAACAGTTCCAGCAAGAAGCGCAATTGTTGGCCGGGCTCCGCCACTCCAACCTGCCCCGCGTCAGTGACCATTTCGAAGAGGACGGTAATGCCTATCTGGTGATGGACTTTGTCCACGGCCGGCGACTGGACGAGGTCATTGCCCAGGAAGGAAAATTGCCCGAAGAGGAGGTCCTCGGATGGGCACGGCAATTGATCGAGGCCCTCGCGCATTGCCACGAACGAGGCGTGATCCACCGCGACGTCAAGCCGCAGAACGTGATCATCACCTGGCAGGGACAGGCCGTGCTGGTTGACTTTGGACTGGCGAAGCTGGTAGATCCCAGCGACCCCCGCACACGGACAGTGATGCGCGGCATGGGTACGCCGGAGTATGCCCCTCCAGAACAGTACGATACCAAGCAGGGACGCACCGATGCCCGCACTGACATCTATTCCCTGGGCGCAACGCTGTATCACGCACTGGTAGGTGCGCCGCCGCCAACAGTGGCGGAGCGCGTGGTGAATCCGGAGAGCCTGGCCCCGGCACGGGAACTCAGAGACGACATCGGCGAGGTGACCGACCAGGTGCTCACGAAAGCCATGGCGCTGCAGCCATCCCACCGTTTTCAAAACGTCGCAGAGATGCACCAGGCATTGTTCGCCTCACCTTTGCCCTCCCAGGTGAAGGCAGAAAGTACCGCATCCCCTGGGACAGACACGACCATGTTGCCCTCACCATTGAAATCAGGCGGTTTTCTGCGGTGGATAGGTGCCGCCAGACTGCGGGTTGACCGCCGGCTGGGAGTCAGCTTGTTAGCCGTCGGCTTTGTGTCTCTGGTGACGGTGGTTTCATTGCTGGCAGGTAACGTCAATGGAGGGGGCATTCCCACTGCCACGGCGACGTCCACGGCCCTCGTCGTGACGACGTCCACCTCTACCCCGACAGCCTCTCCTTCACCCACCGTCACACCCACTGCCAGTCCCACGTCGAGACCCTCCGGACAGCAGCCCACAGGGACGCCCAAGTCGTCAAGTTTGCCTCCTATACCTTTCTTGACCCCGTTCCCGGTATCGTTGACGATTACTCCTACGGCGGCATACACACTATCACCTACGCCGCTCCGGCCCAGGCCCACGTCCACTCCTGTATCAACGCCAATGCCGGCGCCGACGGATACTCCAAAGCCGGAAGCGCCGCAGCCACCCCCAACAGTACTGCCCACCACACCGCCCACCACACCGTCCACCATACCGCCCACCACACCGCCAACAGTACCACCTACGCCTCGGCCTACGCCAGGGCCCTCATAAAGGCTTCGCCCACGGCGGCCGATCATATTGCCTTTTTGTCCGTTTCTGGTATAATCCAGGCAGAATTTTCTCACCAGGGTACCCGGAGTTGAACCACCTGACCTGGAGCGTCCACCCGTATATCTATTCTCGCGGATTGTAGTGCGGCGGCCGGACTCACGCCGCTGTGTGCTGCAATCCGCGTTCCCCAGACCCACACGCAGTGGTTTTTTTGTTACCTCAAATGACCTAAACCCACCAGAGAGAGGTGTTTTATGAGCAGACCTACCATTGACGAACAGGTCGCCATGCTGATGCGTGGTGCAGAATTTGGCGACGAGCAAATCAAGGCGCACATGCAGGCAGAACTGCGTGAACGGTTGGTCGAAGCGGAGCAGACCGGACACCCGTTGCGCGTCTACTGTGGCTACGACCCTACCGCGCCTGACATTCACCTGGGCCACACCGTTACGATGCGCAAACTCCGCCAGTTCCAGGAACTGGGCCACCAGGCCATCTTCCTCATCGGTACCTTTACCGGCCTGGTTGGCGATCCTTCCGACAGGGACAGAGCCCGGCCGCGCCGCACGTACGAGGAACTGGTCGAGAACGCCCGCACGTACACTCAGCAGGCGTTCAGGATCCTCGACCGGGAAAAGACCGAGGTGCGCTATAACAGCGAGTGGCTGGCCAAACTGACGTTCGAGGACGTCATCGGCCTGGCAGCCAACTTCACCGTCCAGCAGTTCCTGGCACGGGACAATTTCGAAAAGCGCTACAGCCGGGGCGAAGCCATCTGGTTGCACGAGTTCTTCTATGCGCTGATGCAGGCATACGACGCCGTGGCAGTGAAGACCGACGTCCAATTGGGTGCCACCGAGCAACTCTTCAACCTCCTGGCCGGCCGCAAGGTGCAAGAGTCCTTCGGACAGAAACCTCAGGTGTGCCTGACCTTCCCCATCCTGGTCGGCACCGACGGAACCTTGCGCATGTCCAAGAGCACGGGCAACTACGTCGGTATAGACGAACCGCCAGAGGACAAGTACGGCAAAACCATGTCCATCCCCGATTTCGCGATGCGCAACTGGTTCGAGTTGGTCACCCGTTGGACACCGACGCAGATTGACGCGCTGTTGGATGCAGTGGAACGGGGCGGGGTACACCCAATGGAGGCAAAGAAGAAACTGGCCTGGGAGATCGTATCCATGTTCGACGGAGACGAGGCTGCCGGCCGGGCTGCCGCCCACTTTGAGCAGGTGCACCAGCAGCGAGAGTTGCCGGAGGAGATGCCGACCCACGCGCTGACCGGCCCAACCAACGCCGTGGACATCATCTTCGCCGCCGGGTTTGCACCCAGCAAGAGCCAGGCACGCCGGTTGGTGCAACAGGGCGCGGTCAAACTGGACGGCGAGCAGGTCAAGAGCATCGAGACAGAAATCGCGGTCAAAGACGAGGCAGTGCTGCAAGTGGGGAAACGCCACTTCCTGCGGCTGGTGAAACAGGCATAGTGGGGCAGGCTTTCCAGCCGGCCTTCCGTGGAGCAGGCTTTCCAGCCGGCCTTCCGTGGGGCAGGCTTTCCAGCCTGCCCTCCGTGGGGCAGGCTTTCCAGCCGGCCTTCCGTGGGGCAGGCTTTCCAGCCGGCCTTCCGTGGAGCAGGCTTTCCAGCCGGCCTTCCGTGGAGCAGGCTTTCCAGCCGGCCTT
>Ga0315289_10015348_pt1 | contig 10637 bp, 12 predicted proteins | sample YL17G11_40_MG_FD_203452 | JGI IMG/M metagenome (GOLD analysis project Ga0315289, IMG submission 203452) | Sediment microbial communities from Yellowstone Lake, YNP, Wyoming, USA - YL17G11_40 | ecosystem: Environmental > Aquatic > Freshwater > Lake > Sediment | place: USA: Wyoming | collected...
GCGTTCCTCATAGCCAATCTCGGGATGGGAGTATATCTCGGCACTGACTTGGCGGAGTTCGGGCGAGAGTCGGTCAATTTCCTGAATGACTTGGTGTTTCAATTCGGCTGTATCCATTTTGTTCACTCCCTTGGCCCAGCACGCGGGTAATGCGCGCGAGTACCTCTTGCAACGCGGACTCGTCCTGTAGGTAACTGACGCGCAGCCAATCAGTCCATTTCTCGCCGAAAGGATTTCCGGGAAAAATGAGGACATGCCCTTCATTCAAAAGGCGCTAGCAAAATTCCAGCGCAGACATTCCCGTCGTTGCGGCGTTCACAAAAATAAAAAAGTCGCCCAAAGGTTCACCGCAATAGAAACCCAGCCGCCTCAACCCGTTCAGCAAGATGTCGCGCCGGCGGCAGTAGATCACATGATATTCTTCCACACAATCTTGTGGACCGGTCACCGCGGCGAACGCAACGTACTGGCTCACTGTCGTCGTGCGACGACTGACCGACCGCTCGAGTGCTGCCAACACGCGGATGAAATCCAGATGCGCGGCAATATAGCCCACGCGCCAGCCGGTCATCGCATACGATTTACTGAACCCGTTAATCGTAACGGTCCGCTCAAACGTTCCTCGCAGACTAGCGATGCTGAGATGCTCGCCCGGCGGATAAACATGTTTTTCGTAGATCTCGTCGCCGATGACGATTAGACCGCGCTCTTGCGCGATGTGGGCAATTGCGCGTAGATTAGCTGGGCTGATCACACTGGCGGTCGGGTTGGCAGGAGTGATGCCAGGAAACATCGACCAGTGGTATTTCCATCTTTTCCTCTTGCCATCAGTAGAGCTTGTTTGTATCGAGCACATTGCACAGTGGCTCGCCTGCGAGAAAACGGCGCAAGTTGTCAACAAAGATGTCGGTGATCTTTCCATTCTCGCGGTCGCTCGTGCTCGCTGAGTGTGGACTGATCAACACGTTCGGCATATCCCACAATGGGCTATCTTGCGGCAATGGTTCCACGGCAAAAACGTCCAGAATCGCCCCTGCCAACTGCCCGGAACGCAATGCTTCGATCAGTGCAGGTTCATCCACCTCCGCGCCTCGCCCGATGTTGATGAAGACAGCACTTTTGGGAAGGAGAGAGAATTCCTTGGTGCCCATCATCTTTTCGGTTTCCGGCGTGTGCGGGGCAGAGAGAACGAGAAACTCGGCGCGGGGGAGCATAGCATGCAGTTCCTCCGGCTCGTAAAGATGGTCTACCGGTGCGGAGGTGAACCCTCGATTCGTTCCGATCACTGTCATCCCCAGTGCTTTCGCCACGCGCGCTACTTCTGATCCCACTCGCCCCAAACCGACAATCGCGAGCGTCCGACCGTGCAGGTCAGTACCAGCATAGCGTTCCCAATGTTTGTGCTTTTGATCGCGCAGAACGCGCCACAGGTCTCGCGTAGACATCAACATGCCCATCGCGACGAACTCCGCCAGCGGAACGGCGTGCACGCCGCTCGCCGTGCAAAAGATCGCGCCGGGCATGCGTTGGTCGTAACGCTGCTGCTTGACCAGTTGACCAATCCCCGCGCTGGTGGTTTGAATCCAATGCGCCTTGGGAGCAAGCTCCGGCAAATCATCCCGATGCGTGGGATCGAAATCAAAGAGGATTTCCGCTTGGCGCAACAGCTCTTGCCAACGCGCCTCTTGCTCCGGCGTGCGATGCAGATTCGGATCGCCGGTGTGATCTGCTGCGTAACGCGGCGGTCTCAACAATCCGGGTTCGTATATGATCTCGAGCCGGTCGTCAACTTGCCTGAGGCGCTCCACATGTTCCGGCTCTAAGTAACTGGTAATGAGCACCTTGAATTTCGGCATCTCAATGGGATTCCTTCTGCATCTGCGCCTTGACTTTCTCCGCCGCATTGCTAATGTCGGGGAGTCTGCGCCCTTTGTGCAGTTCGGCGCGGACCCAGACCTCGCGGATCTTGCATACGATTTCTGGCGCGTCCACGTCCGTGATCGTGCGGATGTCCATCGCCGCGATGGCGGAGTGAGGCAACAGGAAGGATTTGCTCCGGGGTCCCACGTAACCACTCCGCAGTCCGCTGATGCTCACGGACGGAGCGTAGAGATACTCGCACAGAACCTTGTCTCCAGTCAGATCGTTCTTAAAGACCTTGACCGGTGTCCCTGGATCGAGACCCGGAATCACGGTATTCCAATCGGCTTGCGCAAAATGTGCTTGCAGACTCTGAACCAGTTGCCTCTCTTCAGTATCCAGCACCTTCCGCTCGAAAAGGATTTTCTCCAGCCCTGGCACCGTGAGCCGCGTTCCTTGCTTGTCGGTCATCGTCGCCAATGCTTGCACCAAGTCGCCAGGCAGGGCTGTCAACAATCGCATTCGTCGCGCCGTGGACAGGCATGCTGATGGGCCCACGTCCCCATGCATCGGAGAGGGCTTCCAGTTCAAGATAAATGAGTCCTTTGTAGCCCAGGGCAACCGAAACTTGTCCTCGCGCGTTCTGCGAGGCGCCCGGACTGAACAAGGCATCCACGTGCTTCGATTCCCGCTCGCGGGCGCGGACGAGTCTGAGATAGTTGGGGCTGCCGAGTATTTCTGCACCTTCCATCAAGAACATGACGTTGACCGGCAGAGTGCCTGTTACCTGCCGGATGCTCTTGAGCGCGTTAACCCACGCTTGGAGCTGACCGTTCGCGACGACAGTGCCCCGACCAACGATGACGCGACGGTGAGGAGATCGTTCTACGAGCGCGGCATCAAATGGTGGACTGGTCTATTTCTCATGACCGGTGGGGCGAACATCATAGTGGGAATAGTAGAGGATGGTTTTCGCCGCGCCCGCGTCCAGCCAGCCCCAGACACCCGGATAAGCATCACCTACATCCAGTCGCGCCGTCTCCTTTAATATTGAAAAACAACACGCGCCGCAATTTCTAGACGCGCCCTCAAAACGCGGCCCAGAATTGCGGCGCAAGAATCCACGTAAGCAGTCTCGCCAGCGACCCTAACGGGGCACTGGGGCGGGGCTCCGAACCAAGACGCACGGACGTCTCCCTGTGATAGCAAAGTCGTACCCATGCGGTTCATTCCTCCTAAGCCGAGTTGCGCGCTATCACCGTGCAACTCCCCTCTGACTACGGCTACATTATATCCCAAAGTGGCACCGCTGGCAAGATGCCGAACGGCGCCGCGTAGGATTTGGCTTGAGGGGGAATCTCTGATTTCGCCAAGCGTTGACTTGACGAACAACCCAAGGACGCGGGGTTTTCATATTGGATGTCCCATTTGCCACAGATTGGCTCTTCTGCGACAAGAACTGTCAAAAACAGAACACCGCAAAATTCACTTGCACAGACAGTGAGTTTTGCGGTGTTCTGTTTTCGCGTCACCTTATTCTGTTGCTGGCGTTTCAGCGGCTTCCGGCGCTTGCTCCGGCGCCACCGTTCGCTTTTCGCGCAGGCGCGCGGCTCTGCCATGCCGTCCGCGCGAATAGTACAATTGCGCGCGGCGCACATGCGTATGCCCCGCCACTTCGACTTTTTCCACGCGCGGCGCATTCAGCAGGAACGTCCGCTCGACGCCGATGCCGTGTGTGGCGATGCGGCGCACCACCAACCGCGACCACCGCGCCGCCAACCGCGACGAGCGTGCCGCCAACTGTGACGAGCGCGCCGCCAACTGCAACGAGCGCGCCGCCCACCGCGACGAGCGTGCCGCCCACCGCGACGAGCGCGCCGCCCACGGCAACGCGCGCGCCACCAACGGCAACGAACGTGCCACCGACCGCGACATCACCTGCCACACCGACGTGCACGCCAACAGCGACGGCAACCGCGACGAAGAATCCGTAGGTCGCGCGAGAGACCTTCGAGGTTTTGGAGACCTCGAAGGTCTCTTTGTCATTTCGGAATTCCTGACGTATAATCAAAACGTATGAATCATCATCAACCGCTCGATCTCTCCGCGCTCGAAAATTGGCTGTGGGAAGCGGCGTGCGTCATTCGCGGCGCGATTGACGCACCCAAGTTCAAGGATTACATTCTGCCCCTGCTTTTCCTCAAGCGTCTCTCCGATGTGTTCGAGGATGAACTGAAAGAACTGGGTGAAACGGGCAAGTTCGTTGATTCCGATCACAATTTGGTGCGTTTCTATGTTCCCAAGGACGCGCGCTGGGAGAATATTCGCCGCGTGACCACGGGGCTGGGTGATTACCTCACCGACGCAGTGCGCGCCGTTGCGCGCGAGAATCCGCGCTTGCAGGGCGTGATTGACATCAAGGATTTCAACGAAACGGCGGCGGGTCAGCGCACCTTGAGCGATGAACAACTGAGTGCGCTTGTCCAAGTGCTAGCGCGGTATCGGTTGGGATTGCGCGATGTGGATCGCAACGATTTCGGTCAAGCGTATGAGTACTTGCTACGCAAATTCGCCGAAGGACAAGGGCAAAGCGCAGGCGAATTCTTGACTCCACCCGAAGTCGCCGACCTTATGGCGCTCATTCTTGACCCAGAACCTGGCGATTCCATCTACGATCCGACGTGTGGTACGGCGCGCCTGCTCGTCAAAGCGGATTTGCGCTTCGTCGAAAAGTACGGAGTCACGAGCAAGGTCCCGCCCCCCAAGTACTTTGGGCAGGAAATCAACCCGAACACGTTTGCCATCGCGCGGATGGATGTGTTTATCTACGATATGGACGCGGACATTCGTTTGAGCGATACGATGAATCGTCCCGCGTTCACGAACCCCGATGGCTCACTGCAACACTTCCGCAAAGTGACCGCGAATCCAATGTGGAATCAAAAGTTTGCGACCACGACGTACGAAAAGGACACGTACGACCGCTTTGGGTGTGGCATTCCGCCATCGTCCAGCGCAGACTGGGCGTGGATTCAGCACATGTTCGCGTCACTGAAAGACGACGGCAAGATGGCAGTCGTGCTAGACACAGGCGCGGTCTCGCGCGGGAGCGGCAACGAGGGATCGAATCGCGAGCGCGACATTCGCAAGGCGTTCGTCGAGCGCGATCTCGTGGAAGCGGTTTTCCTACTTCCAGAGAATCTGTTTTATAACACGACCGCGCCAGGCATCATCATCGTGATTCGTAGGGGCGACCCTCGTGGTCGCCCGCACGCGGGACAAATCCTCCTCATCAACGCATCGAAGGAATTTGCGAAAGGTCGCCCCAAGAATTATCTGACAAAAGAAGGCGTCGCGCGCCTCGCCGACGCCTATCTGAACTGGCGCGAGATCGAGGGACTGTCCAAAATCATCTCGACCGACGAAGCGGTTCGCAACGATTACAACCTGAGTCCGTCGCGTTACGTCGCAACGAATGACAAGGAAGACGTTGTTCCGTTGGAAGAAGCGTTGGTTTTACTGTCGGAAGCAGAAGAAGAACGCACGGTGGTTGATCGCGAGTTGGATGCTGTGTTGCGCGACTTGGGTATTGAGGATTGGCGCAATGGCAACGCGTAAGCGCGCAGAACGACGACCTCAGACGGATGACCGCCGGCCGCCGACTGCATCAGACCTGACGAATCTCACCGCACCCGCCGCGCTGCCCGAAGACTGGCGATCTACAACACTTGAAGACGCGAGCATCTTTGAATTCCAAAATGGGCTTTGGTCTGGGAAGAAACCGCCATTCCGTGAAGCGCGCGTAATCAGAAATACCAATTTCAACAACGATGGAACGCTTGATCTTTCGGATGTTGCGAGGTTGCAGGTCAGCGAAAAGGAATTAGCAAGTCGTCAGCTGATCTCTGGTGATATAATCATTGAACGTTCAGGCGGTGGCCCCAGTCAACCTGTTGGTCGGGTTGTGTACTTTGATTTGCCAAACACCGGTTTCAGTTTCAGCAACTTTACGACCCGCTTGCGAATTGTGAATCGCGTTCACGCGGAACCAAAGTTCGTGCATTACTACCTGTTGCATTTTCACATGGCAGGTGGAACTGAGGAATTGCAACAGCGTACAACGGGCATCCGTAACCTCGCATTCTCGGAATATAAAGGAATTGCTATTCCCCTTCCTCCCCTCCCCGAACAACGCGCCATCGCGCGCGTCCTCTCCACCATCCAGCGCGCGATTGAAACGCAAGACAAACTCATCGCCGCCGCGCGGCACGTGAAGAAAGCACTGATGCGCCACCTGTTCACCTACGGCGCAGTCCCACCCGCCGTCGCCGCGCGCGTGCCGCTGAAAGAAACAGAGATCGGCGCGATGCCAGAGGGGTGGGAGATGGCGACAGTACGCGATAAGTACATTTTCACCTCAAAACCGCGTGGACTTCGTTACGACAAATTCAAAACAATTCCCTTTGTGCCGATGGATTTGATTCCGTTTGGAAAGACTGCGTTCAGTGACTACATACCCAAAGCGCCAGGAGAGATTTCAAGCGGAACATATTTTGAAGCAGGAGATATCTTGCTGCCAAAAATCACGCCGTCCTTCGAAAATGGGAAGCAAGGAATTATTCCAGAACTTCCGAATGGTTTTGGGATCGCCACAACTGAAGTAATCCCAATCAAAGAAATAGCAGGGGTGAGTGACAAGAGATTCTTGTTCTACTATTTGTTGGTAGAAGGTGTTCGGAATCTTCTTGCAGGCAAAATGGAAGGAAGTACTGGACGTCAGAGATTGAGCCGTGTGGTTGTCGAAACACTACAGATACCATTTCCCTCTCTTCCCGAACAACGCACCATCGCGCGCATCCTCGCGGTGGTGGATCAGAAAATCGCAACGGAAGAGAAACGCAAGGCGGCGCTGCAAACGCTGTTCAAGACGACGCTGCATCAATTGATGACGGGGCAGGTGAGGGTAAAGGCGGAAGGATGAGAGTGAAACAAGATGAGTCTCTATCGCATCTACGTTGATGAAGTAGGAACCCACGATCTCACCCATGCGGATGATCCTAACCAGCGTTTTCTCTCATTAACGGGCGTCGTGTTCGAGTCGGATCATACGCTCAATGTTCTGCGCCCCGAGATGGATCAGATCAAGCGGGAATTCTTTCAACATGACCCCGATGAACCCATAATCCTTCACCGAAAGGAAATCGTCAACAAGATACCTCCATTTGATCGTTTGCGCGATCCAGAGATTGAGCAGAGGTTCAACACGACATTACTAAGCGCGCTCGCGCGGTGGGATTATGTCGTCATTACAGTTGTGATAGACAAAAGGGCGCATCGCGACCAATACCAAGTATGGCACTATCATCCCTATCATTACTGCCTGTCTGTGCTTTTAGAACGTTTTATCCTTTTGTTGCACTATGGCGATCATCGAGGCGATGTAATGGTGGAAAGCCGAGGCGGCAACGAGGATAGAAAATTGAAAGATTCGTATTCCCGCCTCTATCTGCGCGGGACAGACAACATCCCACTAGAGCGCTGGCAGGAACGACTGGTCTCGTGTGAACTCAAGGTCAAGCCCAAGACTGCAAATATCGCTGGATTACAACTCGCGGATTTGATCGCCCATCCTTCACGCCGTGAGGTGCTGATTGAGCATCAGTTGATTGTTGACGATCGCGATACCTTCGGTGATCAGGTTTGCGCTATTCTGTGCCAAAGCAAGTATCATCGCAATCGCCGGACTGGAGAAATCGAAGGATACGGAAAGAAATTGTTACCCTAAAAAAGAAAACGCCCTTGCGGGCGCCTTCCCGATGGCTTACAGCCATCCACCTCCAATAAATGGATTAACTATATTATACTCGCTTTCGGCATAATTGCAAGCCCCAATTTCGCGCGGACTCTGCGTCAAAGTTTTGCGGACAGCATTCCGAGGCGGTTAGACACCGCGCCACACCACCAATCCTCCAATCACTGACGCCCCTTTCACAACTGTAACAACTTGAACAAGCATAACAAAACTTTAGGTGACTATATACTTGACAAACCAGCCTGAAAACAGAACAACCGTTCTAAATATTGACACAGAACACGGGTTCGAGTTTAGTCAGAACGAGTGTTCTGTTGACAAACAGAAAATTGGGTAACAAAAATATTTGACGCATACACTGAGTTAGCAGTATTGCCTTTCGCGTCTACCTGCGCTATGATTCAAACGTTCTATCTTCTGGCGCAAGGAGGCATAATTGGCAAGAAAGGCGAACCAGGTAGCGTTTAACATTTACCGCTATCAGATATTGCCGGTATCACAGACAATTCAATTGTCAATAGATGAGCCGCGAATCCATAGCGTAGAAGACCTTGTAAAACTCAAGAACGAATTCTTTGCACAAGCACTCAGGGATATTGTTACGTTTGAATACCCAAGAGGCGAAGTAATACACAGAAAAGATGTTGTTGCTGAGAATTTATTTGTTATACGATTTGCCGCAAGAAGAAGAATTAGGATTCAAACCCGAAACTTTACCGTAGCAAAGATTGACAACTTTCCAACAATGGTCGTTGGCATCAACAATGATCCTAATGTTCAGACCATAGCAATTCAGATTAACCGCCAAGTATTTGCGAGCACCGAAACAATTAGACATATTCTTGAAGAAAATCTGAGTGCTCAAATGCGTCGCACTCAGCTCATAGTCCGCATCGAGCCAATATTCGATGAAAAGAAATTCTGGGACGAGGTTAGAAAATACGACAGAAAAATAGTTCAGACGGATTTTGAATTGATTTCGCCCAATATGGCAAACATAGCGGGCGGTCTAACTATTGACCTAGACCAAATGCACAGGTCAACGAATACGAAGACTACGCATTTGCAACTCAACAGTGACAAAGACGGAAGTTTGACACTGACAGAGGATGACCCGATAATCAAGCCCATCGTAGATTACGTGTCAGCGGGTGGCGGGAACATATCCATGAAAATAAGGGGCTTGGCGAGAAGAATACATACTTCCAAAGGAGTCACACAGATAAATATCTCTGAGGTAGATTTTCAACAGGTACCGGCAGAGGTACTTGAGAAAATATTTAGGGGCATACTCAAATGATTGGCTTTGTTAAGAATATCTGCACGTACCTAGTTATAGGTTCGGTTCTTCAGGGAATTGGCATGGCACTAAACAGCAATTTCCTATCAGAATTCCTTACGAATAACCTGATTGCACTACTTATCGCTCTCTTAGCTATCAATATTACAACACTGAGCGTGTTAGTGACCAAAATGAATGATTTAGCAACAAGCAAGGGCGTACAATTTCCGGTAACAATTCTCGAAATGCGAATATCTATCAATGAACAAGTCGCATTGATAGCGAGCGCGGTGTTTGTTCAAATCTTAAACGGGAGTGCCAGTTTCAAGCTACTTTTGCCATATTCCAATTTCATCCTGCCAACGCTACTTGCTGCGATACTTGTTTATGCAATTGATATTTTGAGAGATACAGCCGCGTCAGTGTTTGTAATTCTAAGACACGAAGAGCAACAGGCAGGGAGCAATCAAAAAGCCAAAATCATCTAAGAAACAAACGAAACGGAACGGCCACGCGAAACCCGTGTCACTCTACCCACTTTCCTTTGATGAGGCGTTATCGGGCTTCAAACCAAACCGCCTCTGAAAAAACGCAAGTCGCGAACAAAGGGAAAGGCAATCTCTGGGTCGTAACGAACTACGACCCAGAGATTATTTCTTCGTAGGTCAATCGTTTACCGGCAACGCGTTTAATCGCGTTTTCAATTCGTGTACCGTCCTCGTCTTTGCGCGTGCTGTAACGAAAATCAAATTCTGCCAAGTATCGCGGCAAATACTCTTAGGAAACGTGGTGATGTGTTCCATCAATTGATCGTTTCAACTGCGAGAAATATCCTTCCGCTGTATTGATGTGTGCCGCGCCACGAACGTATTCCTCTCTGCTGTGGTCTACGGTTCCGTGTTTCGCGAATTCTTTCCCGACCTTGTTGTAAACGGGCGAAGTATCTGTGTTCAAAACTGCTTGCCCGTCTACGTTTTCTTTGAGTGGTTGTCGCACGCTCTCACCGTCAATCGCCTCAAGAACCTGCGAACGAACATCACCGCCGCGCGCTACCATCGAGAATACCGGGGTCTTGCCAACTGTCCCGCGTCCTTGAATAACGCGTTCGCGCTTCCGCTTCCTCCCCTCCCCGAACAACGCGCCATCGCGCGTGTCCTCGCGGTGGTGGATCAGAAAATCGCAACGGAAGAGAAACGCAAGGTGGCTCTGCAAACGCTGTTCAAGACTACCCTGCATCAATTGATGACGGCGCAGGGGAGAGTGCGCGTCCCCGCCGATTTCTAATCGGCGGTTAACACAAGTGAAAAGTAAATACTCTGCCTGTCATTTCGACGAGCCGCGAAGCGTTTGCGAGGAGAAATCTCCATCTGGCGACAACGAGATTTCTCGCGGAGGTTACACTGAGCGGAGCGAATGTGCTCGAAACGACAAGGGGCTGAGTAGCTACGGTGACAATCGGCTTGAGCCGATTTCGCGATGTTCCAGCCGCCGAATAAATTCGGCGGCGGCAAACGCTGTTCAAGACCATGCTGTATCAATTGATGACGGGGCAGGTGAGAGTGAAGGTATAGCGCACGTGCGAGGAAAACTAAAGGTTCAGCAGGCGACGCAATTCTGCGTCCAATTGCTCAACGTACTCTGGCTCAAGCCGACCAATCGTGTCAATGATTCTGGCACGATCTA
>Ga0315289_10015349_pt1 | contig 10637 bp, 8 predicted proteins | sample YL17G11_40_MG_FD_203452 | JGI IMG/M metagenome (GOLD analysis project Ga0315289, IMG submission 203452) | Sediment microbial communities from Yellowstone Lake, YNP, Wyoming, USA - YL17G11_40 | ecosystem: Environmental > Aquatic > Freshwater > Lake > Sediment | place: USA: Wyoming | collected...
AAATAGCGATACGTAACATCCACCATCGAGCCCCCTATAGGGGGCTCCCCAACGGAAGAAATAATTGTCGCTGAAGGGAACAAATAGTTGACGTTCATCACGGGCCGTTCTACACCCTTATATCAAGCCGGCCCATCCGGCCCGAACCCGCTGAGGGAAGATCTCCCGAGGGGACCAAAGGGGCGCGGTCCTTTTCCGGGCGCATCCGGGCCCGAAGGGAGAACGCCAGAGGCGAGCGACAAGTGACAGGCAGGAAGCGATAAGTGACAAGGGACAGGGGACAAGAGGGCCGCAGGCAGTAGGCCGGAGGCCGTAGGCGGGAGGCGGTGGCAAGACACCGGGGCGAGTTCCGTCTCAGCGACATTGAGCGGGCCTGTCCGGGGGTGGGCCGGGAATGGATCAGGACGCTGCTGGCGGAGATGAGAGAGGCGGGTGAGGTGACCTGTAAAGGCCGGGGGCCGGGGGCCGGGGGCACGCTGGCGCTGGCTTGGCAATAAGGGTAGTACCCTCAAATGAGGGTATTAGTGGGGGTATTGAGAACCGTTTTGGGATTGGACAAGGATAGGCGGATACGAGCATGAGCATCCACAACCTTAAGCCCTGGACAGAACTGGTAAAGCTCCACCCGGACGTGGAGTCCGGCACACTCACGGAAGCGATGTTCGCACTGGACTTGGGCGCTGTCGCGATGGGCGACCCGACGGCGCCGAAGGTGTACCGTTGGCCTGCCCCCGAGAAAATGTGCCAGTGCGCGTTAGAGGGTATCCGATAGAGTAGGTAGGTATTTGGAGAAAGGATACCCCGATGAAAACGAGGTACAGCTCGGAACAGATCGTGAAGATGCCCCGTGAAGCCATGCCGCTTCCACCGTGCCCGGTCTGTCCTGCTCCAAGGAGCCCGCGTATCCTTCTTGGAGCATTGGTGACTTCCTCTACCGGCCCCGGTCCCGGCGGCTTTGCTCTTGCCCTTGGTGCCTTTCCTGCTCGCCACGGCCTCTACGATGCCCGATCTTGCTTCGTCCAACCCGCGACCACGTCCCCTCATGCTGGCCCGCCATCCCCGCCCGCAACCGTGCGGACAATCATCATCAAGCTTTGTGTCACAGGGGATAGAATCAATCTGGTTTGATGTCGTAAGTGCTTTATTTTCCAGCACTTCCGCAGTGGGCAGGACTGGAGTTGAACCAGCGACACACGGATTTTCAGTCCGTTGCTCTACCAACTGAGCTACCTGCCCGTTTCAGCCGTTCGGCAGTCTTGAGTCTACCAAAGGCACGACGCTTTGCAAGCAATTTCGTGGATCAGCCGCCAATTTTATCGTCCGCCAGGAGCAGCGAGCAGGTCACAGCATTTGTCCAAGGCACCGATCTGGGCCACCCCTGGGCACACCCCATCTTCCCCGCCGATGCTCGCCGTCGCAGGGGCCCGCCTCCAGCCTCATTTGTCCGGCTCCGGTTCCGGCGTGAAACAGACGAGCGAGATCAGGATCAGCCCGGCCCCGGCAATGAACAGAGCAATCCTCTTCGTCGGTTCACTGCACCGCTGGAGCCAGGCAGGGACGGGCGTCTGAGCCGGCTCCTCATCGGTCTGCTCCACCAGGGCCTTGCGGGCGACGGCCAACTCCGCTGCGCGGGCCTTGGGATAGACGGCGCAGGGGTCGGCCGGCTCGGTTCCCAGCGTCGCCGGAGCAATCCGCTTCAGCAGGTCGGGGTTCTTCTCAAGCTGTTCGAGAAGCCCATCATAATCGGCGTTGAGCGATTTGAGACGTTGGACGGACAACTCCGCCCGCTTCACCAAATGCTTGTTGTGGCAGTACTGCACGAAATCATCGCAAAGGACCGCCACGCCGAGCGCCACGGCGCCGATGCTGAAAAAAACCACAAAGAAGAACAGGTGGAAGATCCCTTGCCTGAGCATGGCCTGACTAACGATTTCGGATTGCGGATTCCCTGCAACGTACCTGGTTTATCGGCAACCGCTGGGGCCTTTCTGGAGCGTTTCCGGTGCAAACGAATTGCGGATTGCGGATTCTGGCAACGACTTGAATCCGCAATCCGCAATCATCACTCCGCAATAAGACTGCCTACACCGGGTAGACCGGCAGTTGGGCCCGGAGCAGCTCGTAGATCGTCTTGCCGCTCTTGACCGACTCCGCCGCCGTCTGGCGGTACTGGCGGGTGAGCTCGTCAAAGTCCAGCTTCTTGAGCTCCGCCAGGTTCTTCTTGCCGCCGCTGGCGTTGGCCACGATGAACTTGGCCATGGTGTCGCCGGCGATGTCCCGGATGAGCTGCCAGAGCTCCCGGCCGTCCGCCGCCGCCACCGCCCGGCCGAGGGCCAGCGACATCGACAGGATGGCGTTCATGCCGAGGAGGCCCTTGCGCTGCATGGCGTGGATCTTCTCCTCGTTCGAGGCGTTCCGGGAGATCCGCCCCGCGGCGATCGCCTGCTCCAGCTCCAAGCCGAGAAGCTGTTTGTCGGTATCGAGCAGCGAGCCCAGCTTGCCCACTTTCTTGCCGACGAAGGCCTTGGCCAACACGGTCTCAATGTGCTGGACGGCGTCCATGCAGCCCTTGCCGTCGTAGCGCCGAGACTTCTTCCACAGGGCCAGGAGCTTCTCATCGTTTTTGGCCCGGACATCGTCGGCCTTGACGTCCTTCTTGAACCGGAAGGTCCCGTCGCCGGCCGCTTTGAACAGGTCGGGATACTTCTTCGTCGTGTCGGACGGCTCGATGATGCTGTCCACGTAGTGGATGGCTTCGTCCTCGCCGGCGGAGGTGCCCAGAGGCGTCGAGCCCTTGAAGCGGATGATGCCGCTGCGGCCCAGGAACAGCGTGGCGGCCGCCGACGGGATACCGGCGTTGGTCGCCTCTTCGGTGCCGCTGACGGCCTCGATCGCCAGCACCTTCATCAGGAGGCTGGTGATATCGACGTCGCCCGCTTTCGGGGAAATCGTGACATCACTTCTGCCGGTGAGGGTCCGGACGATCTCCTTGACGCTCTCTTCGACTTCTTTGCGCTCCTCGGGCTTCATTTCGCGCTGCGTGGCGCGGGCCAAGGCGAGGATTTCCATCATGCGCCCGTACTTCTGGAGACGCTCGGTGTTGGCGCCCCCGCCGCACTTGACGCCCAGGGCGTTCATCGCGGTGCCGATTTCCGCCTCGAACGGGTCGTTCGGGCTCTTGGAGCGGTGCGAAATCACCAACTCGGCGCCGTAGGCCAGCGAGGTCAGCATGGCCAGCACGGTCTCGGTCAGGGTGCCAATCTGGTTGGCCTTGATCAGCGAAGCGTTGATTTCGCCGTTTTTGGCGCAATTCTCGATGTTGGAGTCCTTGGTCGTGACCAGGTCGTCGCCGATGATAAAGATCTTGTCGCCAAGCTCTTTCATCAGGTTCTTCCAGCCCTGGTGGTCGCGCTCGCCGAAGCCGTCCTCGATGGACAGGATCGGGATGCCCTCTTCCATGGCCTGCTTGTAGAGGTTGAGAATGTCGTCGCGACTCATCTCGACCTTGCTCTTATCGCGCCAGAAGCGGTACATACCCACGGAATCGGGCTCGCCGCGCTCTTCGCGATAGGCGTTTTCGAGTTCGGAGCACGCCGGGTCCAAGGCGATCGCCACATCCACGCCGGGAACCCACTCGCAGTCCAGAATGGCCTGTTTCATGAAGCGCCACATGCGCTGCTCGGGCACCTTGTCGCCCTCGGCCTTATCGACGTAGGGCGCGATGCCGCCTTCGAGGCCGACGCCCATGACCTTGGCGCCCGGGGCCGACTCGATGATTTCCTTGAGCCGGTACTGGAGCTTGACGGTCATTTCCTGCGCGTCCTCGTAGGTCTTCGGCGAGAGCGGCATGAACATGCTTTCCTGCATGGAGATGTTGCTTTCGGGGTATTCCTTCTCGGTGTGGCGCCCACCCATGGCGCAGTTGCGGAATTGCCAGGGGGCCGCGACGCGGTTGCCGTCCTTCAGCGTGATCTGCGTTATACGCGTGGTCAGCAGCCTCTGCTTGACCGCGGCGACCTGCACCGGCCAGCTCTCCTTCGAGGCGGCCGCGGCAGCGCGGGCGGCCTGCTCGGCCGCGATCTTCTCGCGGGTGCGGAACTCGCGGAGCTTGCCGGGGTCAGCCAGTAACCGGTCCAGCATACCCACACAGCCGGGGGCCAGGAAGAACCGCCCGACATAGACCAGGAAGTTCGCGTCCGCGAGCAGTCCCAAGGCGATGCAAACGATCGCTGTCGGCAGGAAGATCGCCGCCAGATATCCGCTCCAGACCGGGGCGGAGGCCGCCACCGCCAAGTTGTACGGGGCGTCGGGCACGAAGTTGCCATGCTCCTTCTTGACGCCGTAGAACTTGCCCCACGGAATCAGCAGGAACATCTGGGCGTAATAGCCGAACTTGTTGCCGCTGCTCTTCAGGACTGCATCGGCTTTCTCCTGGGAGTCCTTGTTCAAGGCGGTCAGCTTCGCGGCTGTTAGAAAGTGGCCCATCTCATGAACCGCGATAGCGATGTGCCACGAAAGATACAGAACAATCAGGGAGATGTACAGTTCCGGATTCCAGGGCGCGAACATGAACTGCAGCACGCCGCTCTTGACGTCGCCGCCCGCGGCGACGACTTCCGCCAGCTCTTTCGCCGGAAGGCTGAGGATCGAAGAAATGAAGGCGGCGTGGAAGGACACCAACTTGTGGTTGGCGATGACCCACCCGCGTTCCAGATAGGCCCCGTCCCGCGACGCCAGCGGGGCGTGGAGCCTGGACCGGATCCGGCTCACGAGGCTCGTCTTGCGAGGCTCGGCTCCACCTTGATCGGTCCTTAGTCCTGATTCTGCCACTTGACTCATTCTGACATTCTCCTTTTGCCGCTGTTTTTACCTATTTCGCTACCGCTGTCGCAACCGGTATTGTGGATCGCACACGGAGGATCGCAGACCAGCAGCAATGACACGGCGCCGGCGCCGTCCCGAATCTGCAATCGCAACAGGGCCGTACCTTCCCCACGTTCGGGAAACAGCAAGAAGTACAGATTTCGCAGAACAAAGTCAAGAGAGAATCAACCAGGATCGGCAGATTCCGCTCGGAGATGCCGCCGGGAGGTCCAGCCAGGACCACGCCCGCAGAAATACGTCGACCCTGGAACAAAAATCGGAGAAAAAACTGTAACAGCCGGCTTCTTTCAGCGTCAGTAATAATGAGCTTATCACTCTCCTGAGCAGGGCCGATTCGGCGGAGGTCGGCCCGTTTTCTTGCCGAGGGGGCAAGAAGAGAGCAGGCGATCAGGCGAAAAGGAGTGCGGCAGAGGGAGCATCTGCTGCGGCCGCTTGATCGCCTGCTCCGCTGTTTTGCCTATTGATTCCCGGCCTGATCGGGCATATTATAGTAGTCATGCGAATTCCATTGACTAGGTACGGGCTGCCCGAGGTGGCCGTCTATCCAGCGGTCATTGCTGGACTTATGGCTGCGGTGGCCTTGCTCACCTCCCTGCTGCCCATAGAGGCGATTGTGGCGGCGGAGGTCCTTCTGGTCCTCGTCCTGGCTTGGGCCTTGATGTTCTTTCGCGACCCGCAGCGGCAGACCATCCAGGACGACGCCATGCTCCTGGCGCCCGCCGACGGGCGAATCGCGGATATTGAAATGGTGGACGAGAAGGACTTTATCGGGGGGCCGGCCCTTCGGATCGGCATCTTCTTGAGCATTTTCGACACGCACATCAACCGGGCGCCCTGTAGCGCCAAAGTGGAAAAGATCACCTACCGGCCAGGCAAGTACCTCAATGCGATGAACCGGCTGGCCGGCAAAGTCAATGAGTCCAGCAATCTGGCCCTGCGGCGGACCGGCTCTCCGCAGGACCGGCTGCTGGTCCGCCAGATCAGCGGGGCCATCGCCCGGCGGATCGTCTGTGCCGCCCGCGAAGGTCAGCAGCTTGCCGGCGGCGAGCGGTTTGGCATGATCAAATTCGGGTCTCGGACTGAACTCTACCTGCCCGTCAGCGATAAGATCGAGTGTATGGTCCAAGTCGGAGACAAAGTCAAAGCGGGGCTGACCCCGCTGGCCAGATACCGGCATTTGTGAGGACACATAGGTCCTGTAAGTCCCCCGCCTGCGCGGGGGCAGGCTCAATCCGTCCTATCAGTCCTATGGGATTAGGACCTATGGGACCAATGGGACCTATAGGGTGCCCTTCGGGCACTGCATTGAGGCGAAAAGTGAGCAGATTTCGGATTCCAAGCGATGGGTTGCCGCGGCCTCGGCCGCACAAGGGGAGACTCTTTCGGCGCGTACGGAAGCGGCGCGTCAAATACATCACCATTCTGCCTTCCCTCATCACGATCTTCAACGGCGTATTCGGCTTTATCGCCATTGCCTTGGCGAGCAAGGAGATAAAGCCCGAGCCAGCTCACTGGTCCTATTTCGCGGTGGCCGGGTACATGGTGCTCCTGGCCATGTTCGCCGACATGCTGGACGGCCGGCTGGCCCGGATGAGCCAAAGCACGTCGAGCTTCGGGGGGCAGTTGGACAGCTTGTGTGACATGATCAGCTTCGGCGTCGCCCCGGCATTCATCATGTTCAAGCTCGTGGAGTACAAGCTGGAGCTGAGCACCGTGATCATCGGGGGTTTTCTCCACCGGTTCATCTGGCTGGCCGCGTTGGCGTACATCGCCTGTGCCGCCATTCGGTTGGCGCGCTTCAACGTGGAGAACGAGGAGAATGAAGCAGCCCACATGAGCTTTGTGGGTCTGCCCAGTCCCGCGGCAGCCGGCGTCGTTGTCAGCCTGATCATCTTCCAGCAGGACGAGGTTCCGGCGTTCGACGTTCTGATCTATCTCCTGCCCTTCATTACGCTGGGCATGGCGCTGCTGATGGTCAGCCAAATCCGGTATCCGCACCTTCTGAACGTGTACCTGACCGGCAAGAAGCCCTTCGCCTATCTCATTCGGATTCTCTTTCTGCTCGGACTGGCCGTATGCAACAACCTGCCCATCGCCCTGGTGCTGGCGTTCGGCGGCTTTGCGGGAGGCAGTCTCGTGAAGGGGCTTTATGGTGCGGTCATGGGCCGGCGTGCGCGACCGGCGCTGACACCCGCCGATCTGACCGGCGGAACCGAGCCCGGCCCCGTCGCCCACGACTGACAGGCAGGCGCGCGATCCATGATGTCCACGAAGTCCACCGGGTCCGTGGACACGACGGACAGGGCCGACGTCCTGGGCGGAAAAGACCTATTGTGCTTCGCACGAGACGTGGAAGACCGTGCTTCCGGCCTGGACGGTCGTCTGCGGGACACGCCCCTCGGATTGATTGATCTGGTGGTAGCGCTCCACGACGTTCGCCAGACGACTGAGCGTCTGCCGGCCGTCTTCGCTGGCCTCCAAGCCGACAATCTGCAGGCTCAGGCAGAGACCCGCGTGGTCGGCCGTGGGCAGGACGTTGCGGATCTGCGCGTTGAACATCAGCGGGACCTCGTAGGGCATCGGTGTGAACCGTACCCCCAGGAACTGTCCTTTACGAAAGTCGGCTGTGCCGGCGGCGCCCGCACGCGGCGCCGTCGTTCCGTTCGGTGCGCCCGGCACAGACTGGGCCGTACCCACCACAGGCGGCGCGGCCTCTGCCGGTGCGGCGTTCGAGGTTGGGGAGCCTGAACGTGTATCACAACCGGCGGGGCCCCCGCCGGCGCCATGCTTGAGAGGAACGACGACCTGGGCGCCCCCGGCGGAGATGTCCATCAGGCGGCCCTCGCAATAGGCGTGCGCCCGTTCTTCCGAGGCGCGATTACCCGTGCGATGCCAAAGGACCACGTTGACCCGCAGCGACGCCGGGACGTTGACCCGGAAGTAGCTGCGTCGCTGGACCACGCCGATGCCCTGCGGCGCCGCCAGGACGATGGTCCCCCCGGCTTCGGGATCGGCGGAAGGCTCGAGGCCCACCACGGTGGTATCGAAGACGAACTTGCCATAGGCGTGCTTGAAATTCACGCCCACCGGCTGCTCCAGGCGGATGTTGATCGGGTGGGGTTTACCGGGGGTGTGACAATTCTCGACGTACAATCGATCGGCGCGGAGATCCTTCATGACCACCTTGGCGACGTGCCATTTGTCCTTGGAGAGATAGGACATGATAGCCGGCGCCTGGCTCTGTACGACCAACTGCAGCACAGCCTGCGACTCCGGCCCCTGGAGCATGACGATCTCACTCATAGCAACCTCCCTACGCCTGCGATAGCACGTCCTTGGAGGAAGTGTGGCGGGCTGCCCCAACGCGAGGCTTGTCGTTGCGGTCCCCAGGCACACCCCATCCATCGTCGCCGGTACTGCGGCCGGAAGGGCCTACCGCGACGGGTCCTGGTAAAGCATAGAATATGAATCGTCCATCCACAAAGGAGACATGAGGCAATGTCACGATTGCCGCCGCCGCGCGGATCGAGTATGCTGGCCACGGAAATGCTCGGTCAGTAGTTCCTCGTTTGTTCGTCATTTTATCGGGCCACGCGGCTGTTCGATCCGTACGATGCAGGAGCACGTGATGTCGCCACAGCAACTCGGACTTGGACTGCTCTGGTATGCCGTGTTCGTCATTTCCACGACGTTCCACGAGGCGGCCCACGGCTTCGCCGCCCTGCGGCTCGGCGATCCGACCGCGCGCGACGCCGGGCTCGTGACGCTGGACCCGCTTCCGCACATCCAGAGGTCGCCCTTCGGCATGGTGGTCATTCCGATTCTCTCCTTCATCATCGGCGGCTGGATGATCGGCTGGGCCAGCACCCCCTACGACCCGCGCTGGGCGTACTATAACCGCAAGCCGGCCGCGTTCATGGCTCTGGCCGGTCCGGCGGCAAATCTCGCCCTGATCCTCGTCGCCGCCCTTCTCATCCGGGTCGGCATGCTGCTCGGCATCTTCATCCAACCCGAGCACATCACCTGGGCTCAAACCACAATCGCCCAGTCCTCCGGCTTCGCCGAGGGCGCGGCGATTACCGTGAGCATCCTGTTTTCCCTGAACCTGATCCTCCTGGTGTTCAACCTCCTGCCGGTGCCCCCGCTCGACGGCAGCGAGGTGCTCTCCCTGTTCCTCAACGAGAGCACCGCGCAGCGCTACCGGGACCTCATGGCCCAGCCAACGGCCCAAATGGTCGGTCTGGTCCTCGCCTGGAACCTCATGGACTTCGTGTTGAACCCCGTTTTCACCGTCGCCCTGGGCCTCCTCTACCCCGGCAGCAGCTACCGGTGAATCGCCGGGAGGCACGGCCAAACTCTGTTTGACCGTGTCTCCAGGGCAGCGTTCCGTGGTCAAGAAGACACGCTCAAGCTGCGCTTGGGCGTGCCACCCATCGGCCAGACATCCAACTTGCCACAATTCTCTCATACACTCGCGTCCGAGAATTCACAGGAATCCGCTTGACATCTCGGGACAGATGGCCTCTAATCCTACCAGAAGAGTAGGGTACTAAGCACCACCAACGAGCACCGGTCCATTTGACGCGCTCTTGCGAAGATGTTTTCCGACGCCTGATGAAGAATAGGTCCTTGGGCCGGTCGTGTGGCCGGTCGAGGCAAATCTACTCATTTCAGTGTGCAAAAGGAGATGCATCATGAAAGAGCAAGTTCAGATCCGCCAAGCCAATCGACGCGAGATGTTGAAGCTGTCAGGAATGGGCGTCCTCGGCGGCGTAGCCGCCAGTTCCCTGGTAGCGACGAAAGCCCAGGCGGCGAACGCGGCCATCAAGATCGCCCACGCGATGTGGATTCACAGTCACAGCATGCAAATCGAGTATCCGGATCGAGTGGCTTCTCAGTGGCGGGCCGGATTCAGTTTCACCGTCGAAGGCAAACCCAACAGCACCAACTGGTTCCACTTCGCGATTCCCACGCCGGTGATCGTCAACGATGTCCGTTTGCGCGCCGACTCGGTCATGCTCCGCTTCAGGACCTCTTCCGTCGATGCCTGGGTCCGGGACGTCCATGTCTACGACGGCGAGACGCTGATCGCCGCCCACAACAAGGTCAATCTCTCGAAGGACCATCTTTTCGAGCGTTTCATGATCCCGGACCGGCCGGAAGTGCTGTGGGGCCTCGGGATCTCCATCGGGGTCTCCTGCGGCGTGGAAATGATGGACCACCACATGGAATTCTTTGCCGCCGGGTGCGATTTCATGACCGAGAAGCTTCCCTGACAGGCGACGGATCGGGGCTACACGTAGATCGGCAGGATGACGAAGGGGATGCCCAGACGGTGCAGTCTCTTCTGGATCGTGAAGACAAGTTGGTTGTGAAGCAGCTTGTTGATGAGGTTCTCATTGAGGAAGAACAGTCTGCCGCCGAAGAACACCGCGCCGGGGTACTTCTTGATGATCGTCGGGACGATCCGCGTAATCTGCTCGGCGGCATCGACACCGATGTCCCAGACTGCTTCCGCGTAGAAGCCCTCGTTGTTCATCAGGTTCACATACCGGTTCAGGTCGCTCTGGACCCGGGTCTGGAGGTGTTCTACCTCCTGCGGCCCCTTGAACGTGCCCACGTCCAACTGGCCGATTTCGAGAAAGATGAAATTCCGGAACGTGTTGCCGAACAAGCGCATGATAGCCAAGAGCGTGTGCAGACCGGTGCCATTGAAACCGCTGACAAGCAGCACGGCGGTCTTGGCCTTGGAA
>Ga0315289_10015350_pt1 | contig 10635 bp, 7 predicted proteins | sample YL17G11_40_MG_FD_203452 | JGI IMG/M metagenome (GOLD analysis project Ga0315289, IMG submission 203452) | Sediment microbial communities from Yellowstone Lake, YNP, Wyoming, USA - YL17G11_40 | ecosystem: Environmental > Aquatic > Freshwater > Lake > Sediment | place: USA: Wyoming | collected...
TCCTGACGCCTTTCGGCCACCGACAGGGAACGGCTCATCTCACGCACGTGCAGGGCTCTTTCGAGTTCTTTTGTTTGGTTTCAGCATACTGCGATATGGGAGGGGATGTCAAGTGATGGGCGCGCGCGTACGCGGGGCGAGCTCGCCAGCCGCTCCCGGTCATGAAGGTTAGCGAATTATCCGAGTACCCGAGTTAGGCTTCGTGCCGGGTGAGATCACCGGGCATGAATGCACCGGCTATTGAGCAGCGCCGGATGATTCCGGCTAGAATTCAGCTTCAAGGACGACGATCTGAAAGAGATGTACCATTCTAGCAACGGCCGGCCGAGCTTGCCGTCTTCGACCCTGAGTGGTGTGCTGCCGCTTCAGTTCCACGACGACGTCTCGGACGAGGAAGCGGTGCAGCTGTGTGGCGGTTGGCCGGGCGGCTGGCCTCATCCCGGACCGGGTGACGCTCTTGACGGATACCACCCGTGCCAAGCGAGCCGGGGCGGTCCAGGACACCTACAGGCTGCTGCGCAAGGGCATGCGCAAGCTGCTCAAGCAGCTGGGCTATGCCGCCGCCGGCAAGCGGCGCGGGCGCGCACCGGAGACCGAGCGCTTGCTGGCGACCTCCCTTGAGCAGGACCGCAAGGCCAAGATACACTGGTCGGACCCCAAGCAGCGAGCCGCACAACTCAAGGTGCTATTCCAGGATGCTGCAGCCGTCCTGGACCTGGCCGCTGAGCACGCCGACGACGCCGAGGTGCGTGCCACCGGCTGGATGTTGGTCAAGATATGGGCCACGATATCGAGCGGGACGAACAAGGTACCCCGCAGATCGCCCAAGGTACAGCAGCGGACCGCATCATCAGCATCCCCGATCCTGAGTTGCGCCACGGCCACAAGAGCAAGGCACGCCGGCTCGATGGCTTCAAGGTCTCGGTGACGACCGAGCAGACCAGCGAGATGATCGTCGACATCCAGGACATCCTGGCGGCTGGCAGCGATGGTCGTGAACTCATGCCGACGATCGAGCGGGTTGCGCAGCATGCTGGCGTCACCGTCGAATAGGTCATTGGCGATGGTGCCTAAACTAATCGCACAGTGAGAACTACATGCTTCGAGCGTGATCTCATGTAGATTCCACCTTGCGAGCAGTTTAGGGCTCGGGCGAGAAACGAGCCGCCTGCGCGATCACGGATTCTTGTCCGCCGCCAGCAAGAAGACGGCGCGCGAACGCATTCCGACCGCCTCGGCGCTTGCCGGTCACGGCGCAATCGGCAAACCTATGTTGTCAAAGTGCAACAATCCTGTTAACAAGGGGTTTTTCTGAACACTTCTAGACTCCTTTACCCCAACGCTGAACAGTTGCCATTTCGGACAGGCTTGGCCCCCTCCCGCTTTTCGTGCTATGATGCCTGTCTCTATGCTCACACGGTCCGGCAGATCCCTCTCCTCCCAGCGCTACCTGCCGCCAGCCTTAACCAGAAGCTGACCAAGTGGTGATTCGAAGAGAGCGCCAAGAACCGCTAAGGCAAGACGCGGGTATCTCGTACTTCCGTTGAGTCGGTCGGAGCATGCCATGAACCGGTTAGACACTCTCGACTTTCGCGCCGATGCTCGCATCTCGTCCCAGGGCGTTGCCGCCTGCACGCTGCTCGCCGGCTGCCTGCTCACGCTGATCGGTGACTCGGCCCGGGCCAGGGCAGAGCTGCTGGTCATCGGGCTTTTCCTAATCGCCGCCGGCTCTGCCGGGCTGTACCTGGTCGCACGCGAGTCGCGCCTGGCACCCTGGATGACCATCCTGGGCTTGACCGGCGCCATCCTGGCCGGCTCCAACTGGCTTGGCTTGCCCTCTCTGCTGTTCTTCCTAGTTTTCCCGATCATCATCGCCGCGGCCTTCGTCGGCCTGCGGGCAGCGCTATCGCTCGCCGGGCTGGACACGGCTCTGCTGCTCGCCCTGGCCGGCTTCACCGCGTTCGGCGTCAGCCGCCTCGTGGCCTGGCAGGCTCTGGCCTCGATCTGGCTCGCGCTTGCGCTCATGGCCGCTGTTTACGCGCCGATTTATCAGCTCCTTGCCTGGCTCTGGGGCTACTTCCAGCTTTCCCAAGCGGAGCTCAAAGAAGCGCGCGATCAGCGGGCGCAATCGCTGCAGGTGCTCGACGAGCTGGCGCACGCCAATCGCCAGCTCACGCTGGCGAACGAGCGCATGGCCAGCTTGCGCGCGCTGGCAGAAGAGGCTCAGCAGAGCAAGGCATCCTTCGTCGCCAAAGTCAGCCACGAGTTCCGCACCCCCCTCAACATCATCGTCGGCCTCACGACCATGCTGCTGGAGGATTCACAGGCTGACGGCGGCGAGCCGGGCTCGATGTTGCTGGACGATCTGAAGGTGATCCGCCGTAACTGCGAGCACCTCTCGGCCCTCGTGAACGACGTGCTGGATCTGAGCCGTGCCGAAGCGGGGCACCTGACCCTGCAGAAAGAATGGATCGACCTGGACGGCATCATCGCGGCTGCGACCGAGGTTGTGAGGCCGCTGTTCGACAAGAAGCACCTGGCCCTGGAGATCGCCGTCCCCCCGGACCTGCCGCGCGTCTACTGCGACCGCACGCGCATCCGCCAGGTGGTCCTGAACCTGGTCAGCAACGCAGCCCGTTTCACGGATGCGGGTAAGATCTTGATCCGCGCGCAGCGGCAAAATGGCTCGGTGCAGGTCCACGTCAGCGATACGGGGCCAGGCGTCAGGCCCGAAGACAGGGAGCGCATCTTCGAGCCGTTCTGCCAGGGCTCAGGGGATCCCTGGCGCGAGCGGGGTGGCAGCGGACTGGGACTGAGTATTAGCAAGCAGTTCATCGAGCTACACCAGGGCCGCATGTGGCTCGAGAGCGAGGTGGGCGCCGGCACCACCTTCAGCTTTGAGCTCCCCATATCGCCCCGCCCCGAACCCGTCGAGAGCCCCGCCCGCTGGATCGACGCGGAGTGGCTGTGGCACGAGCGTGCAGATCGCCCGGCACTGCCGGCCCCGTCGCTCGACCGGCGCCTGGTCATGTTGGACGAGGCTGGGAGCCTGTATCCGGCCCTGCGGCCTGCCGGCCAGAACGTCGACCTGGTCCAGACCAGGCAGCTCGACCAGCTGGCGGCTGCGCTGCAGGAGAGTCCTGCGCACGTGGTGCTCGTGAACAGCGCCACACCGCAGGCGCTCTGGGCGGCGATCGAACAGGTGCGGCCTGTCGCGCCCGATACCCCTCTCGTCGCCTGCTGCGTCCCGCCCAGCGAGCTGCAGCGCGCCCGGGAAGGGGGCGTGATCAGCTACCTGGCCAAGCCGGTGACGCGCGAGAAGCTCGCCGAGACGGTGCAGGGCGCGGCCGGCCCGTTGCGCCGTGTCCTGGCCGTGGACGACGACGCCGACACGCGCTGGCTGCTCGGCCGGACGCTCTCGGCGGGCGGCGACCTGGAGGTCGACGTGGCGGCGGACGGCGAAGAAGCCCTGCGCCAGATGAAGGTCTGGCGGCCCGACCTGGTCCTCCTGGACATCTTCATGCCGGGGGTCGACGGTTGGGAGGTGCTGCGGCGCAAGGCGGCCGATCCGGCCCTGCGCTCGATACCCGTGATCCTGATATCCGGGCAGGATGCGCTGGCGCCGGCCGCGACCAGCGCCGGCATGCTGGTCACGATGGGCGATGGGCTGTCGATGGGCAAGCTGCTGCGTCTCTCGCTCGAATGCTCAGCGCTGCTGCTCTCGACCGACTGAGTTGGCGGCCCCGTCGACGGCCGCCTCGAGTGCCTCGAGGAACTGGTTGCGGGTGATCGGCTTGGCGAGGTAGCGGGCTGCCCCCAGGGCAAGCGCCAGTTGCTCGCCCTTAATAACCGAACAGACGATGACGGGGAGCGAGCGCGTGAGGGGATGCTCGTGCAGATGGGTCAGCAACTGCCAGCCGTCTGCGTCGGGCATCATCACGTCGAGCACAATGGCGGCCGGTGGATTCGCTTCCACGTGCCGGAACAATGGCTCCTGGCCCTCGAAATGCTGCACGCTGAAGCGCGTGCCCACGGTGTAGCGACGGTATAGGTAGACCATGTCCGCGTTGTCGTCGACCACCAGGACGTGCACGTCCTCGGCCGCAGCCAGTTCCAGCCGCACTGCCAGCTCTTCGCCCTGCCGGTTGGCCGAGCACGAACCGTTCTGGGTGGCCAGGATGCTGCGAAGAGGTTCCAGGTCGGGTGGCTCGCCTGCCGCCACAGGAGAGGCCGTGAGCGAGATCGTGATGCGGCTGCCCGTGCGCTCGACCGCAAAGCGCACGCTGCCCTTGCTCATGCGCGTGAGGAACGCCTCCAGGGTCATGGCCATGACCTGGAGCAGAACCGACGGATGTATGATGGCGAGGGACCTGGCCCCGAGCGGCTCGACCACCATCTCTATGCTGCGCTGGGTGCTCAGCGCGCGGCCCAGTTCTGCCACGCGCTCCACGGCCTCGGCGACATCGGCCACGCTGCTCGGCGCGCCCCGCTGCAGCCAGGCCAGCTCCTGCTGCATCTGCGAGCGCCAGGCCGGGGGAGCGGGCTCCCCGCTTTCATCCGTCGTGCTGCGGCCGCGCTCCATGCCGGCCCGCCACTCCTCGGGGATGGGCGCGGGGCTTAGCTCGAGGAGGCGCCGCAGCAGCAGGGAAATGGCCTCCTGCTCTTCTCGCCGCAGGTGACGGGAGGTCAGCCCTAACAGCTCGCTGGTCTCTTCCTGGGTCAGGCTGCGCTCGAAGCGATGGTACAACAGCAGGTAGAGACGGCGCTGCCGGGCGCTGGGCGGCACGTCTGGCGCCGGACGCAGGGTATCGATCGCACGGATAACGGCCGCACACGCGCATTCGTAGCCGCGTTCGGCGCCGCAGCCGGCGATGGCCAACAGTGGCTCCGGAACCCGGTAGGCCGGATCATACAGGTGCGGGAGGAAGTCGTGAAGGCTCTTTTCGAGCTGTTCTAGCATTTCGTTCTCATATCACGCCCGAACAACGGGCGGACACTATGTCCGGTGCGTGTCCCGCGCGAGTCTGTCGGAAGTCCTTGTCTTGAGTTTGCGCCGGTGTTACAGTGATCTCAACTCAGCTTTATTGTATCACGACCCAATATCTCCGTCAACGGGCCTGGTCTTCCCCTTGCCCGACGGGTCGGAAGAAGGCCGCCGGCTACGTAGCATGCGGCACCAAAGGAGGTGAACGCGTCCCCACATCCGCTGTTCGGTAACCGGAAGCAGCCGAGTGCCACCAATGGCCCGGTGCCCTCGGCCCTCAGCCATCCCAAGCCACCATCAAAGACACAGTTCATGCGAGGAGGTACTCCGTGAAAAAGAACGCACTCAGTAGACGCGATGTCCTTCGAGGTCTGTCAGCCACTGCCCTGGTCGGGCTCGCCGGCGCGGCTTGTTCAGCGCCGTCTAAGCCTGCTTCGGCCCCCGCCGCCGGCGCGCCCACCGCGGCCCCGGCCGCGGCAGAAAAGATCACCATCCGCTTCCATCACCGCGTGGGCGGCGAATGCGATCACTATACCTTTGAAGCTGGCGAGTTCATGAAGACGCACCCGAACATCGAGATGAAGGCCGAGTGCTTCCCGGGGGCGGACTACTTCCAGAAGCTCAACACGCTGGCCGCCGGCGGCACCCTGGGCGACGTGTGGTGGATTTCCTCGATCGAAGGTTACTACCGTCTGGCGGCGACCGGCGTCAGCGCCCCGGTTGACGACCTGATCAAGACGGCCAACTTCGATCTCGGCCAGCTCTACAAGCAAAACGTGGATGCCGCCAAGCTGAATGGCAAGATGTACGGCATCCCGCAGCTCGCGCATCCCGGCCGCGTCGGCCTCTTCTACTACAAGCCGGTTTTCGATGCTGCCAAGGTCGACTACCCGAACGACAAGTGGACGTACGACGACCTGGTGGCAACCGCGCAGAAGCTGACCAATGCCAAGGACCAGGTCTGGGGCTTCATGGATCCCGAGCGCGGCTACTTCTCGATATTGCCCTACCTGCGCGCTTTCGGCGGCGACGTGATCAACGAGGATGGCACGAAGTGCCCGCTCAGCTCGGCCGAATCGAAGGCCGGTCTGCAGTTCATCAGCGATCTGTACAACAAGTTCAAGGTGGCGGACAAGCCGGGCGCGAGCACGCTGGGCGCGCAGCAGCTATGCGCCGCCAACAAGCTGGGCATGTACCAGGCCGGCTTCTGGGGCAACACGATCAGGGACTACGTGAAAGCGGGGACCTGGGACGTCGCGCCGATGCCCATCGGGCCGATCAAGAAGCGCGGCAGCATGTTCGAGTGCGATCCCGTCTGCCTCTCTTCCACCTCGCAGCACAAGACAGAAGCCTTCGAATTCATGGCTCTGGTAGCGGGCCACGACGCGCAGTTGCGCTACCTGCAAAATGCCGGTGCGCCCTCGCCGCGCCCCGACGTTATGCAGGACCCCGAGGTGCAGAAGGACACGACCATGAAGGTGTTCGCGGGCATCATGGCCGACGCCATGCCGCTGGTATTGCCGGCCAACTTCCGCGAGACCGAGTACTTCAAGTATATCGGCGAGGCGCTGAGCGCCATCTGGTTGGGTGAAAAGACCGTCGACGACATCCTCGACGAGGTCACGAAGGGCTCCCAGGCGATCCTGGATAAGCCGTCGCTCGCCTCGAGTTGATCTGATCTGGGCAGAGCGGAGGTTTGCCTGCCGGCGGTCCAGCCACCGATGGCCGGCAGACCGCCGCTCTCCGTCGACACGGCCGGGCCCGGGGGAAGGCCCTCAGGCCCGGCCATATGGGTTCCCGGCGGAAGCCAGCGAGCGGGTGACCGAGGGAAGGTGCTATGGCATCTGCAGAGAGAGTTGTCACACGAAAACGAGTCGGCCTCCGGCTGACGATGGCCAAGAGAAAAGCCATCGAGGGGTATATTTACATTTCGCCGTGGATCCTGGGCTTTACCATCTTCACCCTGGGACCCATGCTGGTCTCCCTGTATCTGGGCCTGACCGATTTCAAGATCGTCACCGCTCCGCGCTTCATCGGCCTGGCAAACTACAAAGAGTTGGTGCGCGACCCGCTGTTCTGGAAGTCCCTGCAGAACACCCTCTACTATGCCGCCATATTCGTGCCGAGCAATATCCTCGGCTCATTAGGCTGCGCCTTGCTGCTGAACCGCAAGATCATCGGGCGTGCGTTCTTTCGCTCGGTGTACTTCATGCCTTCGGTAACCCCCTTGGTGGCGGCCGCCGTCCTGTGGATGTGGATCCTCAACCCGCAGGTCGGGCTGCTCAACTACCTGCTGTCGTTTGTCGGCATCTCGCCGGGCCCCGGCTGGCTGGGCACCACCACCTGGTCGAAGCCAGCCCTGATCATTATCAGCCTGTGGGGCGCGGTGGGCGGCGGCACCATGCTGATCTTCCTGGCCGGTCTGCAGGGTGTCCCGCGCGAACTGCTGGAGGCGGCAGAGATCGACGGAGCCGGTAGCTGGCCGAAGTTCTGGCGCGTTACCCTTCCGCTCCTGTCGCCGACCCTGTTCTTCAACACGGTGTTGGGCCTGATCGGCGCCTTCCAGCAATTCACCCTGGCCTATGTCGCTACAAGCGGCGCGGGGCAAACCCGGCCGGCCGGTGGACCACTTTATTCCACGATGTTCTACGTGCTCAACCTGTACCAGCACGCCTTTGACTACTGGGAGATGGGCTATGCCTCGGCGCTGGCCTGGGTCTTCTTCTTGATCGTGCTGGCCCTGACCTACGCCCAGTTGCGCTTCGCCCGTAGGTGGGTTTTCTACGAAGCCAGTTCAGGAAGCGGAAAATGGTAGCCAACTCGACGCGGCAGGAATCTGTCAAGCCAACGCGGTCAGGGGCGTGGTTTAGGCTGCAACGCCTGGCGGGCCATTCCGGCGTGTACCTGATACTCGGCTTCCTGGTGCTGATCTTCGGCGTACCGTTCCTGTGGACCGTGCTGACCTCGCTGAAGACGACCGCCGAGATCTTCGTTTACCCGCCGAAGTTCATGCCCGATGTCCCGCAGTGGTCCAACTACATCGAGATCTGGTCGCGCGCGCCCCTGGCAACCTTCTTCCTGAACAGTGTGGTGGTCGCCGTGCTGGGCATGCTCGGCCAGTTGGTTTCGGCCTCCCTGGTGGCCTATGGTTTCTCGCGCTTCCGTTTTCCGGGCCGGGATATCCTGTTCATCGTCATGCTGAGCACGCTGATGCTGCCGACCCAGGTAACCATCATCCCGACCTTCCTGTTGTTCAAGTTCCTGGGCTTCCTCGATACCCTGAAACCGCTCATCGTCCCGTCCTACTTTGGCGGCGGCGCGTTCGCCATCTTCCTGTTCCGCCAGTTCTTCCTGACCATCCCCACGGAGTTCGACGAGGCGGCTGAGATCGACGGGGCGAACTCGCTGTGGATTTTTACGCGGATCCTGGTGCCACTGGCCAAGCCGGTGCTGATCACCATGGCCATTTTCTCGTTCCTCGGCAACTGGAACGACTACTTCAACCCCCTGATCTACTTGAATAGCCCGGAGCATTACACGCTGGCGATCGGCCTGACGTACTACCAGCGTGTCCTGACTGCCGGCGGTCATGCCATCGAGCACTTGATGATGGCGGCGGCCATGGTCATGACGTTGCCATCGCTGCTGGTATTTCTGGTCCTCCAGAATTACTATACCGAGGGCATCGCCATGTCTGGGCTGAAAGGCTGATCCGATCGCGCGCCGCCGGGCATGAAATGACGACTCAGCGGTGCCGCGAGGCGGAACCGCATTCAGATATCAAAGGAGCATGCAATGAAGGCAGCTATCAACGTCTGGACCTGGGGCACGGATAACAAGGCGGATTTCGAACAGGCGCTCAAGGAAGTGAGCGATATCGGCTATCGCTACGTGGAGAACATCGGCAGCATCGGCGACGCTTTTGCCGATGGGGCCGAGTTCGACAACTTGCTGGCCCGCTACGATACAAAGATGGTGTGTAGCTACTACCATCTGAGCGGCGACGAAGCCAACGACCGGGACCGCCTGGAGCGCTATGTGCAGTTCGCGCAGAGCCGGGGTGTTCCCTTCATGAACGTCCAGGCAGCCGGGCGTCCGGCCGGCGGCCCCAGCCAGGCAGATCTGGCCAAGACCGCCGAAACGCTGAAGCGGGTGAGCGAGCGGGCGCGCAAGGCGGGCATCGTCCCCTGTCTGCATCCCCATTACCAGACCATCATCGAACAAGCGCACGAGATCGCCTTTGTTATGGAATGCGTGGACCCTGCTCTGCTGGCGCTCACGCTGGATGCCGGCCACGCCGTCTTGGGTGGCATGGACCCGGTGGCTACCTTCCGCCAATATGCCGATCGCGTGCGCTACGTGCACATGAAGGATATCACCACCCAACGCGACCCCGCCCGGCACTGGGCCACCAATTTCCGCGAGCTGGGCCGTGGAGTCGTGGACTTCCCGGGTATCAAAGCGATTCTCGAGCAGGCCGGCTTCGATGGCTACCTGACGGTGGAGCTGGACATGCCGCGCGTCTCGGGATACAAGAGCGCCGCCATCAGCCGGCAGTACCTGAAGGAAGAGCTCGGCCTATAACAGGGGCCTTTCCTGGTCCAAGGGCCTTTTCGGCCGAGGGGTCAGGTGGGCCGGCAAAGACAGAGGAATTGATGAACGCACAACACCTGGTGTTTACGGCACCTTACAAGGTTGAGTTGCAGGAGTTCGCTTTCGATCCCAAGGCGCTGGCGGCCGATGAAGTTGCCATCCAGACGCAGTATAGCCTGATCAGCCCCGGCACCGAACTGGCCTGCCTGAGCGGCAAGGAGTGGTGGGCTCAGCCGCCGTTTGTTCTCGGCTATGCCGGCTACGGCGAGGTCATCGCCACCGGTGGCCAGGTGACGGATTACAAGCCCGGCGACAAGATCTTCGCCTACACGCAGCACAGCACGCACGTCAAAGCCAGCGCCCTGATGGGCCACGTACCGGCCGGGCTTGACGGCAGGAAGGCCTGCTACGCACGGATGGCCGCGGTCTCGATCACCGCACTGCAGGTGAGCAACGCCAACCTGGGCGACTACGTGGCGGTGTTCGGGCTGGGCCTCGTCGGCAACCTCTGCGCGCAATTGTTCGCCCTGGCCGGCTGTGAAGTGATCGGCATCGACTTGTCGGAGAGCCGCCGGGCGCTGGCGAAGCGCTGCGGGATCCCCTATGTGATCGACCCCGCCCAGGGCGACCTGCGGGCCCAGGTCGAAGCGATCACCGGCCCCGAGCGCTGCGCGACGGTGGTTGAAGCGACAGGTGTGCCCGCTGTCGCCTTGCAAACCAGCCAACTGGCCGGCAAGCTGGGCGAGGTCATCCTGCTGGGCACGCCGCGCGGCGAGCTGCAGACCGACATCACGCCGTTCCTGCAAAACATTCATCTCTGGGGCTCGGGCTGCGTGACGTTCAAGGGCGGGCACGAGTGGCGCGCGCCGGTGAAGCGCAGCAAGGACGGCTCACCCAAGCACTCGATCGAGCGCAACATCGACATCCTGCTGCGCCTGATCGACCAGGGCAAGCTGCACGTGGACGAGATGATCACGCAGGTCATGTCGCCCAGGGACGCCGCGGCAGCCTACGAAGGCCTGCGCACCTGCCCGGAGGAGTACGTCGGCGTCGTGTTC
>Ga0315289_10015351_pt1 | contig 10635 bp, 10 predicted proteins | sample YL17G11_40_MG_FD_203452 | JGI IMG/M metagenome (GOLD analysis project Ga0315289, IMG submission 203452) | Sediment microbial communities from Yellowstone Lake, YNP, Wyoming, USA - YL17G11_40 | ecosystem: Environmental > Aquatic > Freshwater > Lake > Sediment | place: USA: Wyoming | collected...
CTTACCCTCGTGAACCTCGAGGACGCAGACCTTACGTACACGGTGGCGATGCCGGTGGATCTAGGCAAGCCGACGGACAAGGGGCAGGCATTGCGCATCGAGCTAAAGATGCCAACCAAGCAGATCACCATCAAAGGCCATAGCTCTCTGGAGCTAGAACTCCTCGTCCACATCGATGGTAAGGGCATCGACAAGTCGCGCGAACTAGATGGCTATATTGAATTCAAGAACGATAAAGGCGAGCTGCGTGTCCCGGTCTTGGCTGTGCTCAATCGCACGACCCGAATTGTACCAGGCCCCCTGCTCATTGCGGCGACCTCCGAGGCAGATGCTGCCTTCGCGGTTGCTTCGCTGACGTTAACCAACTCGGGTCGTGCTGCTGGAGATGCATTGATCTTCAACTTGCTCGGTAAAGATGGCCGTAAGAATGGTGCTCTCGCCAACTCAGCACGCAATGGCATCTGTGATTTGGAATCATCAGGATGGCGACTTACACCGCGTATGATCGACGGGCAAACAAAGACGATTTTAGAGATTGCGGTTAAGGTCTATAGCCCGATGACGACGTGGAACCTCTGTGAGGTGAGCGTTCTTTTCGACAAGAATGGTGACGGCATCGCCGAGCAAGAACTGGTCGGTAGCAGTGACGACGTCCTCACCGGCGATGCGGCTTTGGTCAATCGGTTTTCGAGCACGTTGACCGATGCGGCCAAGCTGGGCCAACTCCGCCGTGACGCCGGCACGGTACCGGCCAAGGCCGGTGCAACGGTGTCCTATACTGCGGCTATTTTGGACCAACAACCTCTGACCTACTACGATCATTCCACCCTTATGGTGATGTCGGTCGATATCGCTAAGTTAGCGTTGACTGCGAAGGGTGATATCCGTCTCAAGGTCGTGGCCCAGGCGGGAGGTTCTTCCCCAGATGGTGATGATTATTTAGGCCCTGACGCTGGCACACAGAACTGGCTAACCATAACCACAGAACAAAATGGCGAGTCGTTTACTAATTTACCTGACCCTGTAACCCTTGCGGCTGGCGAGACTCGGGATCTAAGCTTTGCCAAAGGGTCTGGTAAAGAGCCCTTGGTGGTTTACTTTCCGACTAATCGCAGCACCGTCTCGGTGCATGGTGACGATGCGCAGTCTGCAACACTCAACCCCAATTACCAGAGCCTTACTCGAGTCGGGGGCAATTGATTGAGTTTGAGGTACAAGGAGCCGTAAATCGAGGCGCTGATGCAGGCCTCAGTGACGCGAGCTTGGCCCGGGTGATGGGGTAAATATTTGAAAGTATGTGTTTAATTCTTAATCATTTTACTTTGTATGCAAAATATTAATATAATGCGCGCGATTCGCCTTTCTCTGGGCGACTGGCAAGCAAAAGACCTTCACTTTAAAAGGACTCCGCCCATGTCAAATGATGCTCCTGCTAAACCAGATGTTTCACGTCGTAAGTTTTTGCAGGCCGGTAGCATGGTCGGCGTCAGCACCTTGGTTGGTCAGCTCGGTGCTTCGGGCGAGGCGTTGGCCGCTGGGCGCCGCATCGTCACGCACCCGCCAGAGTTTCGCAGCGTAGTTATACTTGGCAGTGGGTTTGGCGGTGCTATCACTGCGCTACGTTTAACCAAGCAGGGCATTCGCGTCACCATGATCGAGCAGGGTCGCCGCTGGGATCATGAACTCATGGCCGGTGAAACTAGGTTCTCGAAGAATCTCTACCCAGACGGCCGCTCAACTTGGTGCAGCAATGTGACGGTCGTGCCGATGGGACCACCACTGCCGATACGCAAAACCACGGGGGTACTTCAGGGGCGTAAACTAGCGGGCAAGACCGTCCTCAATGGTGCGGCCTACGGTGGTGGTTCTATTGCGTGGGGCGGCGTTATGGTTAAGCCCGATGAAGCTATTTTTAATCTGGTTTTTCCTAAGGAGGTTTCATTTAAGGAATTGCAGCCACACTACGACGAAGTGGGTCGGCGCCTGGGTAGGTCCAAGTTACCGAGTGATGTCGAGCAAGCCGAGTGCTATCGGCACGTCCGCCTCGCTGCCGAGCACAATAAAAAGGCTGGTCTTAGGTCAGAGGATATTGCGACGTCGACTAATTGGGATATTGTGCGCGATGAGATTTCCGGAAAGGTTGCTCCTTCGATCACGGCCGGTGAGGCTATTTACGGGGTGAATAGTGGGGCTAAGGGCGGGCTAGACCGTACCTATTTGCGTGAGGCCGAGGACTCCGGCCTGCTAGAAGTATTGACTCTCCATCAGGTCCAGTCGCTCTCGCGCAACGGCGAGGGGCATTTTGAACTCGCAATCGACCAGCTTGATATCGACGGCAATGTCACGGCCAAAAAGACCCTTAATTGCAGCAAACTCTTTCTCGCCATGGGCTCCGTCAGCACCAGTAGCCTTCTCGTTAAATCTAAAGCGAAAGGTGACTTGCCGCTGCTCAATGATGAAGTCGGTAAAGGCTGGGGCAATAATGGCAATGCCTATGCCTTGCGAATTGGCCTTAAGGAGTCAACCGGAACGGTGCAAGGTGGGCCGCCCTCCATTGGCATCAATGCCCTGGATTCAGAGCTGACGCCGCTGTTTATCGAGCATCCGCATCTACCTGTCGGGCTGGACATCCATGGTTTGTTGTACTTCTCCATCGGTATCACACCGACTCGTGGTACCTTTAAGTACGATGCCGCCACAGATAAGGTAAGCATCGACTGGCCCAAGGATGATAAGGGCCAGCAAGTCGTAAACCAAGCCCTTTTGCAGGTACTAGAGCGTCTCAATCAAGCCAATGGTGGCTGGACAACCTCAGTCCTCACCTTGTTGCGTAACCAAGTCAAAGACGACATCTGCTATCATCCGCTCGGCGGCTGTGTGCTCGGTAAGGCAACGGATTTTTATGGCCGTGTGCATGGCTACGAAGGCCTCTATGTAAACGATGGTTCGATGATGCCTGGAGCTTCCGGCTGTTGCAATCCATCCATGACCATTGCAGCGATTGCGGAACGCAACATCGCCAACATCATAGCGAGTGATTTTAGGTAGTCTCTGGCGCGAAGCCCCAGAGATTATGTGGGGTCTGGCGCAGTAGGCGCCAGTTGCCCCTTTAGGTTCAGTTGTAGCAGCCGGTTTGCAGAGTTGGACTGATCGACCAGGTAGGAAAAGCCCGTGACTTTAGGCGGCTGTAGATGCCAGTCAGCGTCTCTTCAGGCAATTCTGGTGTCCGTGACAAAATCCAAATCGGCGTCCGCAGTGGCGTCGAAATCACTGCATATGAATAGTCATTGGCGAGGTCGACGATCCAGTAGTTGGAAAATGGTAGCTTCGGGCCACCAAATACCACATTGAGCTTCGCGGGATCGTTGGTGGTGTAGGCTGTACCGATGACATCCTTTATCTCTCCGCGGGCAGTCTCTTTGCGACATGAGTTGGCAACAGTAACTGAATGATCATCCCGGGGTGTGTAGGTTGCAGTGACGCAGACGCAGCCAGCCTGGAAAAATGGATTAGTCGATGCCACCTGGTACCATTTGCCTGTGAAAGAACCGAGGTCCAATTGACTGACTACCTCAGGGAAAATTCCGGCCTTGGCAGTGGTCGCGCTTAGCGAGATGGTGGCGAGTGCGGCACAGAGTAGCTTTTTCATGATAGGTCCTCGCTGGATAAGTTTCTATTTGGCACGTGAATTCAATTCTAAAACATTTATAGCGCGAGGTTTTTAATTTGTATACAAATTATTTGATGGCGAAGTATTTATGTGAATGTCAATAGTGGAGAGGCCGCAAGGGGGCGGCGTCCTCAGGTGAGTAGACCCACCGAGCTAGCCCGGTGAGTCTACTCACCTAGTCTATCTGCTCTGGCTTTTATGAGATTGAACATGGTCCTTTACGACATGTTCAACTGCCGTAATTCGAATTTCATGACCGTCAATGGACTTGTTTAGATCTTCGATGGCTTCAGTACCTTTTCGAATTGGCATGATAACATCCAAAATCAGGCGCATGTCACGGCGTGATTCCTCGAACAATGCGGTATTATGCATGACTAGGTCATAAATAATTCTCACATCATTTTTAAGTACTAAGAACTCCATTTTTAATTCCGCGACGTCTTTTTTTAATTCCGCGACGTCTTTTTTTAATTCCGCGACGTCTTTTTTTAATTCCGCGACGTCCTTTTTCAGCTCCGCGACGTCCTTTTTCAGCTCCGCGACGTCCTTTTTCAGCTCCGCGACGTCCTTTTTCAGCTCCGCGACGTCTTTTTTCAGTTCCGCGACGTCTTTTTTCAGTTCGATGACTGTGGTATTGCGATCAATTGCATGATCGATGAGCTGAAGAATTCTATGTTCAATGACACCCATGATTGCCCCTTTACAAGATTGCCTCTGGCTAGCGCCACTCCCGGGGGCTTGTGTTCCACCATCCGGTCAAAGTAAGCGCAATCTATCAGGGGAATGATAGCCTGGGAACGGACATCGTAAATGACCGTAAATGTTCCCTTTTAGATGGAATAGCGTGAATTTTTTGCGAGGTTACGCATGATAAAATCCTTCACCCTCGATTACCTCACGTCCCTGGACATTATGATCTAGAGTGTGTTGCAAAAGGGCGGTTGCTACCTGCGTGGCACTTATCGGGCGATAACGTTGTAGCGTTGCATGGTGTTTGAGGCCAAACACATCGCTCATGTTGAATAGGGGCGGAAGCAGGTGTGCTAGCAGTTGTTCTATTGGGCGCGGTTCTGCGTGCCTTCCGAGTAGCAATGATGGACGCGCCAGAACATGTGCTAAACCAAGTGCAGCGAGTCCCGCCTCCACTTCCGCTTTAGTCTGTAGGTAAAATCCACGCGGACGATCGGCTCCAACTGACGAAACAAAACCAAAAACGGCTTTTTGATTGTTGCGGGCGAGGGCCGTTGCCAGACGTAATGGAATATCTCGGTCTACGGCTGCAAAGGCCGCCTGGCCGCCCGCTTGGCGTAGGGTGGTGCCGATGGCGCAAAGAAGAATGTCACATGGCATCGCCTCGCTGCCAATCGCAGTGTAGGCACCATTCATCGCAAAGTCGAAGATGAACTCAGTAACTACAGGAGGACAGCTGAGACCGCTCGGTCGGCGAACTAGGGCCGTCACCCGGACATCTGTGCGTTCTTTAAGTAGGCGAATCATTTCGGCGCCCACTAGACCGGTGCCACCGGCGACCACGACGTGATACATGCTGAAACCTGCCAAATGGAAGGGTGGTTTTCGAGTACTTCCAGTATCAGTTTAGCTTATATCTACTCAACCATCATCAGACACCCAGCTGCTCATGTGATTTTTGGATTGCTCCTTAGCGGCAGTGATTGAACCCACAGATTCGCCATTTTCTTTTGGCCTGTGGCGGCGGCGACGACATGTTGGTTCATCTCAATCTCCAGTCCTAAATAGGCACTGGGCGCGAAGAGTCGGCGCAGATGCGTAGTAAATCCATCGCTAGCTCCATGGTAGGGGTAGTTGCGACGGATGCGCCAACCCTCGGCCTTCGCCTCGGGCTTGATTCGCTCGTGGATCTGCGCGGCAAGGTAGCACTCGGCTTTGCGCCGCGGATCATAGAGCAGGCCGATTTCGGCATTGCGCACGTCACCGTTAAGCTGCGGGGTGAAGGAGTGTATGGATAGGTGCAATACCCGCTTTTTACGCAGGGTCTGGCTGCGAATCCAGGCTTCAACATTCGTGCGGTAAGGGGTGTAGTAGCGCGAGCAGATAGCGGTGCGTTCTGCTTCAGCTAGTCTACCGGTGAACTCCGAGTATGCCCCTTTATGGTGCAGCGAGCGATTGAGGTCGATTAGCAGGCGTGATGTGGTGCTGTGAAAAAGCGGCGCATCGACTAGTTTGGCCAAGATTTTGGCGACGGCTAGGGCACCGATATCCAGTGCACGATGCGTGTGCAGCACGGCGGCATCGCTAGCAAACAAGTATCTGTAGCGCGCCGGGATGCGGTTGCTGCCATGCTCGCAAGTGATTAAAAGGCTATCATATGGCAGTGCCATTTTTCTAGTGACCTGTGACTGCGCGTGTTGCACTGTTTCTGTCTGCAGCTCGACGATTTAAGTATTTATCGCGCGGCAGCTGCGGCGATTCTAACAAGGCGCATCAAAAGATCCACCCAGTGGTAACAAATGGCATAATTGACCGTAGACACCGTGGATTCGCTCTGCATCAGGTTGTGGGCCAAGCGCTTTGACTAGGCGCCTGGCTAAACATCCGTGCCGCACCAATGCGTCGACTTCGCGCTGATAAGAACTGATGGGGTAGGTAGCAGCCTTGAGCAAATCGTCGGTGATGTGGCGCCAGAGTTCCTGTGCCTTAATTGGCCCTTTGCTCGGGTAACCGAACACCTTTAAGTAATCATCATGATCGATTGTTGCCTCGCTACCATGGCGTAGGCACTCTAAAAATAACGGACTGAGCGTATCTTCGCTCCAAGCTTGGAGCTTTGCAAGAGAACCCCATTTTTCTAGGACCAGGGCTTGGACTGCTGAGACAACACTGCTGATCACAGCAAGGTCCATGCGCGGTGATTCCTGGATGTCTAAGAGGCGAATCTCGATAGCATGGCGGTCGAAGCGGGCGATGGCACCGCGGGAGTTTAGCCATTCGTTGCGGAGGATGCCGGTGCTGTCGTGCGGCGCGATGGCTTTATAGATTTTAGCGAAGATTAGCTCGCCATAAGCCTTTTCGGTGAAGGCTGGCTCGGGAATGACCTTGCCGGCAATTTCAGGCACCGCCTTTTGATTGTGTCGGTAAAACTCTAGGCGGCTGTCCATCAGCCCCGAGACCTTTCCTTCATACACCGGCGACGACGCAGCTAGGGCAGGCAGAATCGGCAGGATCACCCGGATTGCAGCATGCAACTTGCCGAATTCTTCGTCGTTGTAAAAGGGGAAGTTGATGTGCACGCTTTGCAGGTTTGACCAACCGTGCCCCTTGCAGCCGAAGATACGGTCGTAAGCCTGGTAGACCTCTGCATCATCTTCTGTCCATAGCTTGGTATCTGTGGCGGGGTTCATAAATGGGTGCATGGCCGTCGGCATGAGCATGGCGTTCTTAGCAGCGAGGATTTGGTTGATCTTGCGGATGTCACGCAGGAAAAGCTGGTGCAGGCCGGTTAAGGTTTTAGCTGGACCGTTGGTTTTGAGTTCGATTACATGCAGCACCAGTTCATTGGACCAGGCCATGGCGCCGAAGGCGACCTCGTTAACGCAAGACCCCGCTGCTTCGGTCAATATGTAGTCGCATAGCGGTCTTAGCGCCAAGGTTTGGCGGTCGACGATCATATACTCCATCTCGATGCCATAGCCGGCGAACAAATGCAGATGTTCGATTAAACTCATTGGTAGCTTCGCCCCTCTTTAGCCGCCGTAATGCGCTGCAAGAAGACTTCCATGATGCCCAAAAAGAGATCGTCTTTGCGGATTAAATCCTCGTAGCCGTGGTCTATATTTGGGTTGTCGTTGATCTCGATGACGCAAAAGTTGCTGCCAATTTGCTTGATGTCCAGTCCATATAGCCCGTCACCGATCAGGTTAGCGGCCTTTAGTGCTAGCGAGATCAATTTTTTCGGCGCGAGCTCGATGGGAATGGTCTCGGAACGGCCGTTTAGTGTGCGGCCGGCCTTGTCCTTGGAAATGACCTTCCAATCCTTCTTTGCCATGAAATATTTGCATAAGTAGATCGGCTTGCGATCAAACACACCGACTCGCCAGTCGAATTCCGTCGGCAGGAATTCTTGGGCGATCAGTAGATCTGACTTCTCAAACAGCTGGGTTAGTTCCCGCTGCAGACTGGCCTCGTCATCAGCCTTGCTGACCCCTTGAGAAAACGAGCTGTCGGGTTGCTTGAGCACGCACGGTAAGCCGACCTTGTCGAAGATCTCATCGGTGTTGTCTCGGTGAACCACTAAGGTGCGAGGGGCCGGGATTTGGTTCTTTTCAAGCAGCTCGTTCAGATAGACTTTGTTGCCACAACGCAGAATCGATTCTGGATCGTCGATGACCACCAAACCCTCAGCAGCGGCGCGGCGCGCAAAGCGAAAGGTATGGTGGTTGACCGCCGTCGTCTCGCGGATGAACAAGGCATCAAACTCGCCTAGCCTGGAGTAATCATCTTTACCGATGATTTCAGCCTCCATATGCAACTTTTCGGCGGCCTTGATGAAGCGCTTGATCGCCGTTTCGTTTGACGGTGGCATAGCCTCTTGCGGGTTCATCAAGATGGCAATGCTGTAGCGGATGTCTGGCTTCTTTGCCTGCTCGGTGCGCCTGCCCTTAAAGTATTCCTTGGCGAATTCGATAACCTCGGCATGGTGGGCCTCCGGGATATCCTTGGCGGCGATAGGGCCGACTTTGCGCAGCTGCCAGCGACCGGCTTCGCGGTGGAAATGAGCCCGGACAAAAGGGGTATGGAACATGCGATAGAGCTGAGCGCTCAAGCGGTCGTACTTCTTCGCGACATTTTTGCCGAAGTAGACGCTGAGGATGAATTCCTCAGATTTGACCTCGGCCAGGCTCTTTTGGATCAACTCGTCGATCTCGTCGGCCGCTAGCTTGACGATGGCCTGCGACTTCATGTCCTGCATGGTCGATACGGAAGGCACCGGCTTGTGGCCGCGGGCTTCGGCCAGCAGCGACACGTAGTAGCCGATGGTCTGGTATTTGTAGGACCTGCACATATTGAAGACGCGGATATCGCGCTGCTTGCGAAAGGGCTCGGTGGTCAGGTATTCCTTGCCCGAGACGACCTGTACGTCAGGTAGGTCAATTGGCCAATCGGCGGGGCTGTCGACAATGATGATTCGTTGCATGGAGGTCTCGGTGTGGCGCATCACGCTTGGCGTGATTACTGCTTGGTGATGATGATCAAGTTGCCGTCGTAGGTGACAACCCCCAATAAAATTGCATTCACCAGGTGCTCGACATTGACTTTGTAGGTATGGCCGTAATCAAGCGATTCTGGGTCATAGGGATCAGCGACTTTGATGGCATTAGTCTCCGGATCAAAGCTGGTCAGGACGACGAAATGGCCCTGGGGCTCGCCGCGCAGGTCATGTGCAGTGGAGTATTTCCCATATTCTCTCATGGTTTTATAGAGGTAGGTAGAGCTTAGGCCGGTGAGTATAGGAATTCCCTGCAGTAGATAGGCGCTGAGCAAAGACGAGGTAAGGTCGGTGAAATGAACTTCGCCGCCGGCTTCGAGGAATTCGGTGTAGGCCTGAATGGCTGTCTGCAGGCGTTTGCCCTTTTTAATCAGCATCTGCTCCCGCAATTTGCTGATCAATTCGCTGCGGGGCAGCGTCGGATTGAACCACGTCGGGTCAAATACTGCCATGTTGTAGGAGTAGATCCAGACCTTATAGCCGCGCTTGAGAGCATGGACTCCGAGCAGTGCACCGAGGGTGCCGCCCCCGCGCAGCATCGTGACTTCACGGATGACCGTTTCTAGGTCGATATGGTCGGCGTAATACTCGTAGACCGAGTGCAGGCAAGTCGGCCCGCAGGTGATATCGTCTGGTTGCCTTCGAATTGGATACTTGGTCTTTGCCGTCATGCCCACCCGCTAGGTTACATAAGCTACAATCATGAATCCTAATGGTGAAAAGTACAAGCACGCGGAGGGAACATGCGCTTTTTGGCGAATCCATTGCAGGTCGCTAAGGGCCCGTCAAAAAATAAAGAGCCTTTCTGGGCGCCAGATGACGGCCATCTGCGGCCGCTTTTGGCGTCAAAAATCCTCGAAATACTAATAGTATTCCTCCGGTTTTTGACGTCAAAACCGACCACAGCTGACCATCAGCTGACGCCCAGAAAGGCACTTTATTTTTGGACGGGCCCTTAGCGCAATTCCATTAACTGCTCCATGCGCTTGACCAGCATCGAATGGAAGGTCCGGACATGGGCTTCGTCTTGTTCTGGGTCGCCGGACCACGCTGGTGGCTGCAGGGGCTCGCTAAGGTAGTGGGTCAATTTTATTGGTCTTGGCATAATCGTTGGGCCGAAGCCGCGAGCCAAGAATATCGGCACTCTGAAGGTTCGGTAACACCAAGATGTCGTATACGAAGGGTAGACATCATAGAGATCATCAGCCTTTGGGCAAGCGGCAAGGACGATAGGGACGCCGCATTTCATGGCTAAGCGTACAAAGCCAAGGCGGCCGTCCCATTGGATCCTATAGCGTTCACTGCTCGGCCTCAGGGATTCGCGCATCCCTCCTGGCGCGACGGTGACGATCTCACCATCTTGCAAAAGAGCTGAGGCGATTGCAGGGCTTCCATTGACGGCGCCGTAGCACTCGCATATTTCTTTCAAGATGGGTATTTTGAAGAACAAACGGTCGAGCAAGGGCCGTGGTAGTCGGCCGGTGTCCGTGTAAATGGCGGCTGCCAACAACATGATGTCATAGGTCGCGAGGCTGTGGTTAACGACGACCAATGCCCCGCCCGTCGTTGGCAGCAGCTCCATGCCTTCCACCGTGTGGTGATGGTAGGTACGTAACCCGTTTACGAACATCATGGTGGCTTTGAAACGCTTGATATGATTATTCATCTTCTAAAAATACCAGTCTTGCAGCGTGCAAATAACAGCGGTTCAGAGTCT
>Ga0315289_10015352_pt1 | contig 10634 bp, 14 predicted proteins | sample YL17G11_40_MG_FD_203452 | JGI IMG/M metagenome (GOLD analysis project Ga0315289, IMG submission 203452) | Sediment microbial communities from Yellowstone Lake, YNP, Wyoming, USA - YL17G11_40 | ecosystem: Environmental > Aquatic > Freshwater > Lake > Sediment | place: USA: Wyoming | collected...
GCAGGAGCTATTGTCGGAGTTCCTCTATCAGGCATTGGAGTGACATTATTCAAGGTAGGAGCAGTGACAGCTGTGGCAGGAGGAATATTGATGATTGCTTCTGGAATCACTTTTGCAGGAGTTGCGATGTTTGACCCTGTAAACCTCAATCCTTTCTCAGAATGCACTGAATGCAATGGAATAGGCTCGTTAAAGCTAATTCCAGCTGAATTTGATTTAAGGCAGGATATAAAAATAACTTATCCAAAAGAACTGACAAAAGGAAAAGAGATAACAGAAGAAGGAGCTTACTGCGACCATTTGGTGAATTAGATGAAAAAAGCACAGGTTTCTTTATTGGCTGTACTGATAATTGTCTTATTGATAGGAATTCCTATAACTTATTTTATAGCAACGACAAAAGAAAGAATGGGAGATACTGCAAGAAAAGAATCCTGTATAATAAGCGTAAAAACAAATGCAGAAGCAAGGCAGGGAAAAACTATTTTTGAAGAAAATGTAAAATGTCCTGCAAAACTTCTTACTATAACTGAAAAAGAGGATAATAAGATAAAAAGAACTCTTGCAGATGAAATGGCAGAATGCTGGGAGATATTTGGGGGAGGAAAATCAGAGCTTTTTGATGAAGAAGGAGTTTATTGCGCTGTCTGCTCTGTTGTTGATTTTAAAGACAAAAACAAGAAGATAGGGGGATTTTCTGAGTATCTTTTAAAGACAAATATGCGTTCTCCAAGAAACAAGCTAGTTTATGCTGATTATCTTTCAGTGTATAAGACTCCTAATGCTGAAAAATATGCTGAAGATATATTGTCAAAAGGCGGAGCTGATACTACAATAGATACAAGCAACACTTATTCAACTTTATTTATTTATGCTAAAGGAAAAGACGCTATAAGCGACCTTAAAGATGCTTTAGGCGGAACAGGAAAAGCAGTGGCTATCACAGGATTGGCTGGAGGAGCTGCAGGAGGAGCAATAGCTGTATTTCTTTTAGGCTCAAATCCTGTTGGCTGGGTTACTGCAGGCTTTATAGTTGTTGGAGCAGGAGCTTTCAGCCTTTATACCTATTTTTCAGGAGAGCCTCCTGAATGGATGGCTTTGACAACATTGACAGAATATTCAGAGCAGGAATTAGACAGGTATAAATGCAAAATATTGCCTGTAGAACAGGGAAATATATAAATAATTGAATATAAGAGTAATGATAATGAAACTATTCAAAAAAGGGCAATCAGAAGAGGCATGGTTGCTTATAAAATATATTGGATATGCTGCTTTAATACTTGTAGCAATAGGAATAATATATTTTATATCAAAGAAGCTTAAAGCTCCTGCAATCTAGGATGACAAATAAAAAAGGACAAGGAAATGAATGGTGGAAACTTATAGGGTATCTAATAGCTGCAGCTGGTTTTTTTTTAATACTATTTGTTATTTATAAGACTTATACTGCATCTAATCAAGGCTCTGATATTATTTTAGGACCTAAATGCGAAGATTTAGGAGGAGTATGCCAAATACAGAAATGCACTAAATTTGTTGAAAATAATGGTGAAAAAGGGGCTTTTAGATGCGATGAAGATAAGTACTGCTGTATCAAGCCTAAATAGTAAAACGTTTGAAGCTACCACAACATTTAAATATGGATATAATTATCAAATATATATCATAAATAAGAGGTGCTATTCATGAATAATAAGAAAGCTCAAGGAATTTCTTTGGAAGTTATAATAATAGCAATTATTGCTTTAGTTGTTTTAGTTCTTTTAATAGCAATATTTACAGGAAGAATGGGAAACTGGTTTACACAATTAAAAGGCGGAGAAGAGATAGCATATAAGTGCGCATGTATTAATCCAGCTGACAAAAGCGATGAAACTTGTGGAGTTGCTTCTCCTGGAGATGATTGGAGCGAAAAATCAGTTCCTGCAGAATGCGGAGAGAGATTTACAGACTGTGCAAATTCCTGTTATAGCAAAGCTAAAGAGACTAAATAAAATATGGATAAAAAGGGAATGCATGTTTTTTGGATAATAATTGCAGCAGTAATGGTTTTAATTGTTTTATTTTTTTCTTTATGGATATTATCCCAAAAAGGAGGGATATTTTTTAAAACTGCAGAAGACTGTGCTGTGAAAGGAGGAAATTGCTTTAGCGCTAGATGCGGAACAGGAGATGCTGCAAATAATCCCACTATACTAAGCTTAGGGTGCTCGATAAACGGAGAATATAAATCATCAAATTATTGCTGTTCATAAAATGAAATCAAAAAATGCGCAAGGAAATGAACTATGGTATGTAATCATAGCAGTAATAGTCATAGCTGTACTTGTTATATCTTTTTTTACGCTTAGAAAAACTGGAATAGCTGCATCAGAAATAGTCTTATCTGAGGATACTGCTTGCAAAGCGCAGGGAGACAGCTTATCTTTAAGAGGAACGTCTTTTGCAGACAAGGATAATGATATAAGGCCTGATTCTTGTGATATATGCATATGCACTAAGGCAGACTGCAGCTCAACAAACACTGATAATAGCATAGATGAAGATGGGGATGGAGTTCCAAAAGGATGTGATTTAGATGATTCTGTAGAAGGAGGAGCTGGTGTAGGAATGTGCTATATACAAGGAAAAGACTGCAGAGGAACAAAATGCTGCAAAGAAGACAGCGTTTGCGGGCCTTTTGGAGGAAAATTAGTAAAATATCAATCAGGATACAGATGTATTATTTCTTGAATGAACAAAATATCAATTAATATTGGCCTGCTGGCTGCATATACCTTAGTTCAAACTCCTTTAGGGGTTTGATTAACAAAACCATATTTTAGAAAGAATTATATAGTGTTTTTTCTTAGTTCATTATTAATGAAAAGAGGTATTTTTGCAGATAAAAAAGGGCAGGTAGAGAAATCTATTGAAGAGATAGGATATCTTGTACTTGTCTTTGGATTGATTCTTTTATCTGTCTATATCTTGTATACTTTATTGTTCTCTTCTTCTACGCCTGTTGATCAGCAGGAAGCAGTGAATAACTTTAGGGAGTTAGGAAGGCAGGTTGACTTGCTTTTGATGTCTGACAATAAATTTGAAACAACTAAGATGCAGTATTCTCTTCCGAAAGGCTATATCTTGGTCGGATTTGACAAAGACTGGCGTGGAGATATGGAAGATGACTCTGCAATCTCAGGATATCCTTTTGGAACTATAAAAGACGATAAAGTTGAGGCTGATTGGTGCTCTGATGGAGAGGGTATTGAAAAACCGTCACAATGCCAGGATGCTGCATGCATCTGTTTATACAAAGAAACAAGGATTGGAGACGATTTTATGGAAGAAGGTAGAGACAAGGATGATGTTCTGGATTGCGTGCAATTTAATGAGAATGTAGTAATCTCTGCTTTAAGGGACAGTGAAGAAGGTTATTTTACTGAAAATAATGGATTGATAGATGGAGCTATGAAATATCTTCCTCCAAAACCTCCTTTTGATGCTCAAGAATATGAGTTCCTTGTTGCCTATGGATCATGTGACGGAGCTTTTGGAATACAAAGAGTATATCTTGAGAAATACAAAGAGGATAAAAATACTTATATCCTATTTACACCAATAACCCCAGAAAATAATGTGACTATACAGAAAAGAGAAGAAGAGCTTTCAAAAAGATTTTCAGTTTCAAAAAATCTAACACAAAATGCTACGATATAAATTAAGAAGAAAATCACAGTCTGAGATATACTGGCCTTTTATAGAAGTTGTTTTAGTTTCTATTATACTTATCTCTTTTTTATGGTATGTCAATTCAATCAAGACAAACACTCTTTCTCAAAAGCAGTTTTTATCAAGGGATATTGCTCTATTGACAAACACAATATATTCTTCTCCTGGAAATCTATATTATTGGTATGAGCCTTACCCTAGCTTAGGGATAATATTAAATAAATTTGATTATTCACTCAAAGACCAGAAGGCAATAATAAAAGAGCAGAATCTTGAAACAAGATATCCTTATGGAGAAAATACCTTGATGGCTAAAGATTCTTCTTTATTACAGAGCCCTTTAAAGCTTGAATTCGAGAATTCTGGAAACAGCTTTATTTTTAAGAATAATATTCAGGCTAATTATATAAAATTAAAATACCCTTATTTGGACACAAAATCAGACCTAAAATCAAAAAAGATAGTTTTTGTCTCAGGAATAACAAAAAGTCCAGTTACAGGTGCTGAATATATAGAAGGAGAGTCTTACACTTCTTTGATAACTCCTATTTTAGGAGCTAGCGCTGAAAGCAAAATAAGCTTAAAACTAGAGGAAGCTGATATAAATACAGGAATGAAAATAATAGGGCAGGAAAAAGGAGACATCATAGTTGGAGTAAAAACAGATATTTTAGAAGAGAACAGCATAAAAATCTATATCTCCTATCCAAAAATAAAAGAAAGCAGAAAACTTGCTTCTTTAATAGCAAATGAATTATCTGAAAAAGAGAATGTAAGAAAAACCATAGATATCATTCCTTTGATTCCTATAGAGACAACTGAGGCTAATAATGCAATATTATTGTCTTTAGGAAGAAGTACAACCAAAAGCCTTCAAAACGATATAATCTCTTCTATTGCAGGAGGAATAAAAGGATATTATTCATAATAAAATGATAAAAAACAAAAAAGCTGAAGCTACGATAACAGAAGAAATGGGATATTGGATTCCTAGGCTAGTTTTTGTTATAATTACTGCTCTTTCGATTTATATCCTTACAAGCATCTTTATCCAGACTGAGATTTCTGTGCTTAATACTGATGCAGAGCTTCTTTCTGATAGATTATTGTATTCTAGTTATGGGATATCTTATTATGATCCTTTGAGCAACAGAATTTATCCTGGAATAATTGACATATCAAAACTTAAGGACACTTCAATACTTGAAAAAGCAATATTCTATGGAGATAAAAGCACATATTTAGGAGCAAAGATAACTTTGACTGATAATCAAGGAAATATAATCGGAGAATCAATCTATAATAATAATGCTTATCGAAGAATTGCAGAAAAAGGATTGAAGGGAAAAGGAGGAGTAGAGCTGAAAGAAAAAGAGATTTATGTTTTGGCAAGAGATGATAAAGGAAATTTAAAAAATACAAATCTCAAAATATCCACTGTGATATCAAGGAGTTAAAATGGAAAAAATCTTTAAAAAAGCAAGAGTTGCAGTATCCTTGATAGACATTTATGCATATATTTTTTATGCATTTCTGATATTTTTTGTGGTTTTATTATTTGGGATAAGATCCTGCTCTATGGGAAACAGCGAGTCAGCAATCCTAAAGAGCAATGTAGAGCAGACTGATGCAAATCTGATATTATCCAATCTCCTTAGAACTCCTGTAATACTAGACTTTAATAACCCTAAATCTGAGATTACAATTTCTGACTTGATAATACTCTGGAAGTCAGATAAGAGCTATGAAGTGAGATTAAAGAATGAGTTAAATAGCATACTTTCATCTTCATATAAAAGATGTGTTGTTTTTTGTATTGATAATACTCAATTTTTAGTAAATGACTGCTTTTTGTTTATCCCTGAGTGTGAAGATAAGTATAGTCAATTGATTCCAGACTTAAATAGGGAGATAATTGAAGTTTCAATAAATCCAAGCCCAACAGCTGTAAAGGAAAAATAAAATGAAATCAAATAAAAAATCGCAGTTTTTCAACATTTTCCTAGCTTTTGGAACAATAGCCATATTATTTATGGCTTTATTCTGGCTTAGCCCTATAAGCTGGAACAATTCTATTGGAAAAAGGCAGTTTGATATCATCGAAGCTTATCAAGCAAAAGAGAAAAATTTGATGTATATTGACCAGTCAGCAAAATTAGCTGTCTATAAGACTCTTGATACTATTTCTTCAAAAGGAGGATTCTATTCAGAGCAATATTCATGCGGAAAAACAAGCAGAGACTATTTTTTATGGAACACAAATGATAAAAATATCTCTGAATGCTTTCCTTTTGTGCAAAGAAACTTTGAAAATAAATTTAAAGACAATTTAAACTTTTATTTGGAAGGGCAAAAAGACCTTAAAAATCTATTAAACAAATATGAGATATCATTGGTAGGCAATAATGTTGTAGGAATTGCAAAAGCAATGCTGTTTTTTCCAAAAGAGCCTATAAAAAGCATGAATGACAGCAGCATTTACAAAGAGTATGAATTTGATAAATACAAATTGACTGCTTATTATAAAACAAATTGCGATGAATCCTATTTAGACCATAATTATTATGCAGAATCAACAGACAGCTTTAATCTAATAAAAGATGGCAATGTTAATCTAGGAAACAAATTTTTGCATGCTGATTTAAGGTACAAGAATTATGATAAATCTGATTATGACCTTGAATCATGGACAAAAGCAGGGATACAGATAACAGATATTGGAGAATCTCCTGGAAAGTACTGCTATTCATATAATCCTAATCCATTATATAACTTTAAGTTAGAGACAACTTCTGACGGAAAAACAGCTTGTTCTATAGAAACTGCTGATTATGCTGGAGCATTATATGAAGGAAATGATTTAAAGACATGGAATAAGGATAGTGGAGATAATTCATGCGCTGATTCAAAAACATGGCTGCAATGCCCTGGAATAAAGGTTTATTACTGCGGAAAAACAAGCTATGACACATATCCTGAAAGAGAAGACGAATATCCTGATTGGAGAGCTGTAAAGGATGATGCTCCTAGAATAGAAACTTATTTTGTTGAAGTGAGAAATGACGAGCATACAGAGGCTTACCACATCCATTCAAAAACTTCATTCAAATTCTTAGTAGAACTAGATTCTGCAGTAAAGAACCAGGGAAAAAGCGTTGAAAGGGACAATTTTTATAAAAAATGGGTTTCTGATTCATTTAGCTATGCAAAAACAAGGATTGTAAGCTCAGGAGTTAAAGGAGAAAAAGCTTATCCTTTCTATTATTCAATAAGCCCGTCTTTTAATGTGCAATTTGATACAGGAATTTCAGATTATAATGGTTTAAGGGACAATTCTGAAAAATTAATAGAGCAGTGCAATGGAAATATAACTAAATTAAGCGTGTGCATAAAGGATTATATCCAGAAAAACAATCTTAATTATAAATCAAATATAAATGGAAATATTGCTGAGTTTGATGTGCCTTCTTCCAGGACGATAATCACACAGGAAGGCAACAAAGCTGTTTTAAAGCCAGTCACTTATAAATTTGCCTTAGCATTCAAGTAAAAGTCATATTATCTGCAATATACAAATATTTAAAAACAGAAAGTTGCCAGAAGTTCTGATAAGAGGGGTAAAATATGCTTAAAATTCCTATAAGTGAAATAATTTCTAAGATAAAACAGTCAACAAAACTTTCTGAAGACGAAATAAACAACAAAATAGAAAATAAGCTTGAAGAGCTTTCTGGATTAATATCAAGAGAAGGAGCTGCGCATATTATCGCAAATGAGCTAGGAGTAAAAATATTTGAACAAACCCATGGAAAGCTGCAGATAAAGAATATAATAGCTGGGATGAGGAATGTTGAGACTGTAGGCAAGGTGATCAGGGCTTTTGAGCTCAGGCAGTTTAAAACAGAAACAAGGGAAGGAAAGGTTGCTTCTATGATTATAGGGGATGAAACAGGAACAATAAGGGTAACGATGTGGGGAAACCAGGCTGAGAATATATCCAAGGTAAAAGAAGGGGATATTGTAAAAATATTGGGCGGATATGTAAAAGAGAACCAGGGAAATAGGGAAGTTCATATGAATGATAGATCTAGCCTTGTTGTAAATCCTGAAGGAGAAACTATTAGCAATATAGCTTCATTTTCAGAACGCCCTTCTTCTATAAGGAAAAATATAGCAGACTTAAAAGAAGCAGCAGAAAATATAGAAATCCTTGGAACAATAGTCCAGGTTTTTGATCCCAAATTTTTTGAGGTCTGCGGGCAATGCGGGAAAAGGGCAAAACCAGAGGGAGATAAATTTTTCTGCGATATGCACGGGCACGTAAATCCGGACTACTCTTATGTTATGAATACAATATTGGATGATGGAACTGAAACTATAAGATGCACTTTTTTCAGGAACCAGGCTGAAAGATTATTAAATAAAACAAAAGAAGAGATGTTAATCTATAAAGAACAGCCTTCTATGTTTGAGCCGCTTAAAACAGAACTTTTAGGGAATATAATAAAACTTGTTGGAAGGGTAAACAAAAATGAGATGTTTGACAGGATGGAGTTCATCACACAGCTTGTTTTTACAAATCCTGATCCTGAAGAAGAGATAAAGCGATTACAAAACATGAATACAGCTAAATCTTCTGGAGACAGTCTGCCTGGCAAAAAAACAGAAGAGATTGCAACAGAGAATATTACAGAATAATTCTAAAATGCTTGCTAAAACACACGTTGCTTTTGGTTTTTTGATAGGGCTATTATTTATGCCTTTTATTAATAATTCAGACATTATATTATTTTTTGCTGTGTTGATAATAGGATCTTTACTTCCTGATATAGATTCTCCGAACTCAAAGATAAGCTCTAAGATCCCCATAATATCCTTTTTTGTATCAGTATTATCAAAACACAGGGGGATATTTCACTCGATATTTCCTGCAATTATCTTTTCTTTAGCATTAGGCTATTTTTCAGGCTTTTCTTATGGAACAGCTTTATTTTTAGGATATATCTCACATCTTGTAATTGACGGGCTTACAAAAGAGGGAATAAATTTCCTTCACCCCCTAGGAAGGATTCATTTGTCTGGGTTTGTAGAGACAGGAAAGATATCTGAATGGATTGTATTTTATGTTTTAATAGGGATAATTTTTATTAAATTAGCCTATTTTTAGTTAGCTATAATTTTCTAACAAAGCTGAGAAAACCTGTATGGCCCAACATATTAAACTCTGGACGAGATATTTTTCCCTCTATTTTCCACTTCCTCTCTATAATCTCTATTGTTTTTAGGTATACTGCATCATTGATTTTTTTTACAGACTCGACAAAAGAGATTACCTGTGTTACTGAAGGAGTATAGGCAACGAGAAAACCCCCTTCTTTTACAGCATTCAGGCATTTTTTAACATATTTTTCAGGCTCTAACAAATCTAAGATAACAGCGTCGACATTTTTTTCATCTATATCCTTAATATCTTTGTTTTTAATTTCAATATTTTCTAGATTCATCGATTGGATATTTTCTTGTATTGTTTTTATAAACTCTTCCCTTATTTCATAACTGACGACCTTTTTAGCAATATTAGCCAAAAAACAAGACAATGCTCCTGAACCGCCGCCTGCTTCTACAATAACGCTGTCTTTTCCTATGCCTGTTTCAGCTATAATAATCCCTATATCCTTTTTTAATATAATTTGAGCATTCCTTTTTTTGTTGTCATATAAATCTATAAATTGGGGATCAAAGGAAAAGAAATTTTTGCCTGTGTTTGTTTTTAGTTTATTTTTATTGAGATCTTTCGATTTTATCACGCCGAATTGAGTATGGAAATCTTTATTCAGCTCTTTTATGTAAAAAGCGTCCTTTTCTTTGTTTATTAATACTCTTTTTACCTTCATTTTTCTTTTTGGTTTATATTAAAATTTTTTAGATATGCTATAATCCTTTTTCTTGGAAAGTTGTATTTGATATGTGCTTATATATCTTTCACACATCTCTCTGATTAAGGTTTTGTTTTGTATAATAAGGCGGACATTATTTTTTTTACCTAACTGGGCATACATCTCTTCTTTTGGCAAATTTGGATTTCCTAGGATAGGCATAAATCTTACTAACCACAAAGCAGTTATTGCATCCTCTTTTAATTTTTTATTTTTTGATTCTTTTGATATTCTAATCAGCTCTTTGAGGGTATAAGGCGTAACTGCAATCTTTATTTTACTTTTGAATTCTTTGTTAAGGGTTTGCATCAGGGGAATCTTGTTTGCCAAGGCTAATAATAAAGCGTCTTCATCAAGAACAGCATATCTGTGTAGTCCTGAAAACAAATAATTTGCAATCTTAGGTAATACGCCCCTATTATGCTGGATTTTATTTGCAGTATCTTTAAGAATTATATTTTTCAGCCATGAATAATTTGCAGACATCTCCTTGAGCATTTTTATCTTTTTTAGGTATCTCTTATGTTTTGGTTTTGCAGGAAATCCTTTCTCTTTCTTAACCTCTTTTTCCTGGCTTTGCCTATCTATATGCTCAAGAACCTGATTTAACCTATTATTCATCTCATTATACATATTTTTCAATTCAGAATAATTTGTAGATATTACTTTAAGCACCCTTGTCTTTTTCAAATGCCTTTTTTGTTTTTTATGCACCAACCTTTTAGGAGATTCTTTACCCATAACCTCTTTTTCCTGGCTTTGCCTATCTATATGCTCAAGAACCTGATTTAACCTATTATTCATCTCATTATACATATTTTTCAATTCAGAATAATTTGTAGATATTACTTTAAGCACCCTTGTCTTTTTCAAATGCCTTTTTTGTTTTTTATGCACCAACCTTTTAGGATATTCTTTACCCATAACCTCTTTTTCCTGGCTTTGCCTATCTATATGCTCAAGAACCTGATTTAACCTATT
>Ga0315289_10015353_pt1 | contig 10634 bp, 6 predicted proteins | sample YL17G11_40_MG_FD_203452 | JGI IMG/M metagenome (GOLD analysis project Ga0315289, IMG submission 203452) | Sediment microbial communities from Yellowstone Lake, YNP, Wyoming, USA - YL17G11_40 | ecosystem: Environmental > Aquatic > Freshwater > Lake > Sediment | place: USA: Wyoming | collected...
ATTCGCCAACGGATCTACGCCCGAGTAATGGCCTCGATGGGGACGGCGCCCGAAGTGGACGTGGCGCCGTGCTACGAGGTTGTGGAGGAGTATGAAAGGTACGGTCTGAAACACCAGAAGATCAGTTATCAGGTGATGCCCGACGAGTACGGGCTGGCAGTGATTGTTCTCCCCAACGGTGTCGAAAAAGCGGGCTCGGCGCCTGCCGTAGTGGTCTGCCACGGCACTTATGGGGGCAAGCTTGGCAAGAACGGCCCGCTGAGTATGGAAGGGCCGGAATGCGGATATGCCATCGAGTTGGCGCAAAGGGGATTCGTGGCGGCGGCGCCTGACAATTACGAGTTCGGCGAGAGACTCACGCGAGGCGAGGATCTGCCGGGCGAAGAGATCAACCGGCGCTACATCGCATCCATGGCGCGGTTCATCGAGGAGCATCCGGAGTGGTCTCTGGACGGGCGGCGGCTGTGGGAACATCAGCGACTGCTGGACGTGCTGGATGGCATCGCTTTCATCCGGCCGCGAGCCTATGGCGTCATGGGCAACTCATTAGGCGGAAGGATGGCCATTTTCCTTGCCGCCTTCGACGAACGGATTGCCGCCGCGGTGCCTTCCACCGGCATCAGCCCGAACCTGACGAATGTCTACCGAACGGTGAGCGGCCATCCCGCGGCGAAGTCCAGCCCCAGGTGGATAGAGCGTTTTCAGCAGTCCGGCGGCCACATGCTGTACGACTACCAGGACATGATCGCGCTGTGCGCGCCGCGTCCGCTCTTAGTGCTGGAGCCTTACAATGACGCTTACAATCCGTACATCCAGGCCAACTTCCAGTGCTACGTGACGGGGCAGCGCGCGTACGCGCTTCTGGGGAAACCGGAGTGTTTCTGTACGCTCACCCACGGAGACGGCCACGCCACGACAGATGACGTCCGGGAATTCGCCTATCGTTGGTTCAGGCGTTGGCTCGGCCCGGGCTGTCTGTGAGTGGCCAGGTGTTGCAGAAGGCGGGTCCTGTCGGCCGCGCCCGACTGACCAAGAAAGGAAGTGATCCATGCTCATCGGATGGGCGGCTTCTGACATCACACCACCTCGGCCCGTGATCTTGGCTGGTCAGTTTTACGTGCGCGTGTCCGACAGCGTCAACGATCCCCTGAGTGCGACGGCCCTGGCCGTCGAGGGACAGGGCGCCGACGGGCGCGCCGACCAGGCAATCATGATCTCGTGCGACCGGGTGGGCATTCCGGATGAGATTCAGGAGCGCGTCAGGAAGGCGGTCGCCCCGCGTCTGCCCGGATTCGACGTCCGGAAGCTGTTCCTGAATGCTACGCACACGCACACTGCGCCCCAGATGACCGAGGGCTTCTACCCGCCGCAGCGGGCTGAGGTCATGACCCCGACCGAGTATGCCGATCTGTTCGTCGAACGCGTGGCCGACGCGGCGGTGGAGGCCTGGACGAGCCGCCGGCCGGGCGGGGTCGCATGGGCTTTCGGGCATGCGGTTGTGGGTCACAACCGACGGGCTGTCTATTTCGGCGGTTCGGCAAGGATGTACGGCAAGACCGACGACCCGCAGTTCGACTGCATCGAAGGCTACGAGGATCACAGTCTGAACGCGCTCTTCTTTTGGGACGAGAGGCGCGACCTCACGGGGTTGGCAGTCAATACTGCCTGTCCGTCGCAGGTCACGGAGAACGCCTACTACGTGTCGGCGGACTTCTGGCACGAGGCCAGGACAGAGATACGCAAACGACATGGCGAGCGCTTGTTCATCTTGCCGCAGTGTGCTCCGGCCGGCGACCAGTCGCCCCACTTCCTGCTTTACGGCAAGGAAGAGGCATACATGCGGGAGCGGCAGGGCTTGAGCGAGCGCGAGGTGATTGGCCGTAAGATCGCCAACGCGGTAGACGAACTGCTCCCATCGGCTGCGAAGAACGTCCAAGCCGATCCGGCCTTTCGACACGTCGTCCGAACTGTGAGTCTGCCAGTGCGCACGATCACCGATGAGGAGTTGCAGGCAGCGCATTCTGAGTCCGAGCGACTTGAGGCATGGAAGCCTGAATCGGAACGCGACGCCTCAACCAAGTTCATCTTGCTCGGACGTTGTCGGAGGGTCATCGAAAGGTACGGACGGCAGCAAGCCGAACCGTACTACGCTATGGAGCTTCACGTGCTGCGGCTTGGCGACGTTGCCATTGCGACCAATCCGTTCGAGCTGTTCCTCGATTTCGGCATGCGGATCAAAGCCAGGAGCAAGGCGCTGCAGACCTTTCTAATTCAACTGGTCGGCGGTTCAGGAGGGTACCTGCCGACGGTGAAGGCCGTCGCAGGCAAGAGCTACGGCGCGGAAGCCGCGAGCAACCAGGTGGGACCCGAGGGCGGCCAGGTGCTCGTAGAGGCAACCGTCGAGGAGATTGCCCGCCTGTGGGAGAACCGCTGACGGTGACGCGAGTACGCCTTGCGAGCGTACGTGGAGAGAGCTATAATCCGGCATGGGTGACGGGCCCGAGCGCACATGCGGCGGGCGCGTCGCCCGTAGAGGGAGCAAGGGGCGATGGGCAACCTGCCGGGCTATCGAGGCCGTTCACGTGTCTGATGACCCGTCCAGGAGTCCGGCGCCCTCGGGCAAGCACCTTGCCGCCGCGACCGTGTTTATCGCGTGTGTCGCCGGCTGGTTTATTATGCAACTGGAAGTCCTCGGCGCGCGGGTGCTGGCCCCCTTTTTCGGCAGCGCCATTTATGTAGTGATGGGGAGCGTGATCGGCGTCTTTCTTTTGTCTATGTCGGGCGGATACATACTGGGGGGATGGCTTTCCGGCAGTCGCCACAGCCAGTCTGCGTTGGGCCTTTGCCTGGCGGCGGCCGGCGCGTGGTTGTGCATCATGCCCTTCCTGATTCATCCGGTTTGCGAGGGCATGTGGGCCGCGGGACTCAACGAGAAGTGGGGCTCGCTTGTCGCCGCCCTCGTCCTGTTCGGTTTGCCCACGGTTCTCCTGGGAACGGTGTCGCCCACGGCCGTGAGGTGGCTGACGCGGCAGGCGAGCGAGTCCGGGCGCAGTGCCGGCATGGTTCTCGCCTGCTCTACGGTGGCCAGCTTTGCGGGTTGCGTGGTGACGGCCTTTTATCTGGTGCTCCTTTCGGTGCGGCGCACAATGCTCGTCTCAGGGGTGGTTTTGCTTGCCCTGGGAGGGACGGTCGTGCTTCATGCCTACCTCTCCGCGCGCGGGCGGCAGCGCCGCGCCGGCTCTTTAGAGGCGCCGGACGCCGGCTCCGCATAGCTGACAGGGCGGGGCACGGCGTCTGGCAGGAGGTCGAAAAGTGACCCGAACGATGCGCCGGTTAGCTGTGGTCCTGTGCTTTGCCGCTATCGCAGGCGTCGCGGCAGCCGGTGGAGAGGTTGACCTCGCTCTCGGCTCGCTGGTCTATAGCAAGGACTCCCTGTATCACCGGATCCTTGTCTATCAGTCCGGCTCGGTAGTTACCTTGCGTTTTGGGACGCACGGTCCGGTGCTGCTGCAGAGCCAGGTGGACACGAATGACCTGCCGCGCCATGTGCAGGAGTATTCCACGCTGGCTTTCTGCGGGCTGCTCTACCAGCCTCAGCCCGCAAGGGCGCTCGTCTTGGGTTTGGGCGGAGGCGTCATACCCCGCGAGCTAAGGCACTACTATCCCCAACTGCAGATTGATGTGGCGGAGATAGACCCGGACATACCGCCGGTGGCCGAGCGCTTCTTTGGATTCCGTCAGGACCAGAAGCTCGTTGTGCATGTCTCCGACGGCCGCATGTTCATCAAGAAGCAACAGCGCCTCAATCCTCCTCCCAAGTACGACCTGATAGTTCTGGACGCGTTCAGCGGGGACTACATTCCCTTCCACCTGATGACCAAGGAGTTCCTGGAGGAGGCACGCGGGATACTGGCACCCGGCGGCGTGGTAGTGGCCAACGTGTTCTACGACAACAGGCTCTTCGATGCGGAGGTCAAGACCTTCACGGAGGTGTTCCCCCGCTGTCAGGCTTTCTTCGGCGTCTGGACGGCGAATGCGATGATCGTGGCCGGTGGGCCCAATGTCCCGGTTCTGACTGCTCAGGACGCGGCGACGCGAGCGGCCGCCCTTCAGGCGGCGAATGGATTTACGTTCGACATGCGCACGGTGGCTGCACGGTTGCGGCCGGGTTTTGCACCTGAACCGCGCGCCAGAGTGCTGACGGATGACCAGGCCCCGGTGAACACGCTTCGGTGGCAGGAGGCCGCTAGGTAGGCGGCGCAACAGGGGCCGCCGGGCCGGGTAATGGCTTACGGATTGCCTGCGCTCGCCCGTCCGGCCCGATGATTAAGGAAGCCCAAGAGATTGCGGCAGCGCGCCGGAGTGACGGCCCTCTTCAGAACTCCGGCGAGTTCTGCAGGTGTGTGTCCAGATCCAGAATCTGTTCCGGCGTCAGGCCGCGCCGGAAGATGTGCGTCAGCTCGAGTGGAGTCATGCAGTAAAGCTGGGGATAGCGGTCCCGCCTGTTGAGGAGCGCCTCCCGCAGGAACCCGCTCAGCACGCCCCAGTGCGTCTCGTGCCCGGTGCGGATGGGCACAAAGCTGTTGGGCCAGTCGTGGCCTTCGAGCATGAAGACCCTGTCGGGCTGGTGGAAGTACCAGTGGTCCAACGACTCGGCAAAGGCATGGACCCCTTCCTCCACAGTGTCCACATCGTAGCCGTAACTCAAGTCGCCGTTCACGGCCCAACTGGACACGGAACTTGCGCCGGCCAGGTGGTAGGGCGGCGCGTAATAGTCCGGAATGGCTCTTTCCACGCCCGGCCAACTGTACTCGATGTTCTTGGCCCAGAAGCCTTCGCGCACGAGTTCCCGCAGTTCGTCCCGGTTCATCTGGGGGTCGCCCGGCCGCGCGAAGCCTGAGCCGCCGCTTTTCCACGTGTAGATGCGGTCGAGGCCGATGATGTTGCCGTGCAGCCAGTTGATGCCGCCGCCGCAGTCAAGCCGGACGTCGTCCGCTGTGCGCGCCGTGATGGCTGCGCCATCGGCATCGTGGTGGAGAGAATGGTTTTCCATTTCGCATCCCCGGTCGAAGCAGCGCTGGAGCATCATGATTGCGTACTGGAAGTCGTGCCGCGACTGGCCCGCCACGAACATCCGGCAGACCCATCGCACGTCCTGGTCGGCCAGTTCGTCCATGAGGCCGACAAACCTTTCCAACGACTCGATCGTGGTGCAGTCGTCGAAGCTGAGGCACAGGTAGCGCGGCTTGTTGAAGGTGTCTGGAGGCGGCGCGGGGGCTGGCGGCGCGGGAAGGTTCGTCACCTCTGCGGGCGCCCCCCGCTTCTGCAGGCTGGCCTTGATGGTCTGGAAGGCTGCGCCATCCGTCTCCGCCCGCAGGGCGGCAGCCAAAGGCGCGACGGAGCTGTTCGAGCCCAGCCGGCCCAGCAGCTTGGCGGCCAGGCGCCGAACGGCCGCGTCCTCGTGCTCGAGCGCCTTGTGCAACTCGGAGAATCCGAACCCGTCCCCAAGGGCCGCCATGGCATAGGCCAGGTACAGCCGGCAGTGGAAGTAATCAGTCGGCTGGCTGAAGCGCGCATAGCTGGCCTTCAGGTCGGCAAGCACGCTCGTGTCCTTCAAGTCCGCCACCGCCTCGGCCGCCAACTGGAATGCGCGCTCGTTAGCCTGGCTTATCTGCCCCGTCCTGGCGTCGGCCTCGCCTGGCATGAGGTAGTACTTGGTGAGCAGAGCGGCGGCGTCGTTCGGCCTGAGCTTCCTGAACGCCTCCACGATGGCTCGCTGATGCTCGCGCGAGTTTCTTTTGTCAGCGATCGCCTCCCGCAACAGTGGGACGGCGCTCTCGTCGCCGCAGACACCTATCAAGTTCAGGGCCTCCATCCGGATGAACATCCCGGGGCCATTGAACTTGTCCTTCGCCAACTGGAGGATTTGCGGACGAAACGCCGGGTCGCCCATGGTGCGAAGCGCGCGGATGGCGAAGAAGCCCGGGGTGTCCTCACCGAAGATCTGACACTCGCTCGCCATCTTCAGTAGGTCCGGCGTGGCCTGCTTCAGGTCCATGATGGTGGCGCAGTTAATGGCCATCTGGAGGACGGGCTTCTCGTGCGGGCCCTTAAGGATCGCCATGACGGTCGGCACGCCCGCATCGCTGCCGAGCCTGTGAAGGGCCAGAGCGGCGGCCAGCCGGTTGAAGTATTCCTCCTGCCGCAGTACGGTGCTCTGTTGGGGCGCCTCGCTCCTGCCGCGACCTCCTCCCATTCCCATGCTGGCAGGCCCCCCTAACCCTCGGTCCTGGCCGGGACCTGCCGGTGTGCGCGGAGGACCGGGGACAAACGTGAGCGCCTCCTGCAAGGCAGGGATGGCTCGCTTGTCGGCGAGCCGCTCCAGGACTGCGATGGCGCCCCGCCGCACCCACGAAGACTCGTCCTTCATGGCGCCGATCAGAGGATCGAAGGCCGACTTGTCGTGGGTGAACACAAGCTGCGCGATGGCTGCCTTTCGCACGGCCAGATCATCGCTCTTCAATGCCTCGCAGAAAGTCGGGACGTGCTCTACCTTGTTCTCCAGTCCCAGGCGGTACAGCTTGGCGACCTCCGGGCCCCTGTCCTCAAATGTGAAGCTGCGCATAGGATGGTTCGTCGCCGAAGCGAGCCGCTGAGAGACGATCAACCCGAGGACGATCAGTCCCAACGGGAAGAAGATTGGGCATCTCATATCCGGCAAATCTCCAATGATGCTAAGGAGTGCGGCAAAAGCGGGCAGTGCGCAAAGCGCCGCGATGCTAACACGTCGCCCGTATTCCGTCAAGAAACAGCGAGGCACCCCATGCTGATGACGGCCCCTGCATGAAATGCTGCAGGCGCCGGCGAGGTCTCGTGGCAGGCCACGCCACCCCTTCGGCAACCTGTTGGCCGGGGCCACCCTCCCCTTGACAGGCCGGAGCCTCGATGGGAGACTCTGTGACGATCTGCCGGCGGAACCGCCCAGAGTCCGCTCTCTGGGGCTGCCGGTCTGGCTTACTTCAGCAGGGTATTGCCATGGAACTGTGCTTGGCGAAAGTGCTGATCGTCGTGGGATTTGCGTTGCCGTTTGCCATGTTGCTCTTGGGGCCACAGGCCTTTGGCGCCGTTCCTGACCTGCGCCAGCAGGTTTCGCTCAACGGGGATTGGCCGGAGGGCGGAGCGGTTCCGAACTATGGCGGCGACAGGTTCGATGAGAACACCTATAGGCGCGACGTGGAGGTGCCGGCCTCGTGGGCCGGAAAGCAAATCCGCCTTGAGTTCCGCCAGGTGAACTACGTCGCAGACGTCTACGTCAACGGGCGGCAAGTCGCCAACCACGTCGGCGGATGGATCCCCTTCTCAGTGGACGTGACGCCGCACGTCAAGCCCGGCGAGACGTTCTCGCTGCGCGTCATAGTCAAGGGCTCGAAGGACAAGCAATACGTTGACTCCGAAGGCATGGCAGTCTGGCCCGTCGGAACCTACCGCCATGACGGGTCGGATTCGGGGATCGTGGATGATGTATGGCTGAGGGCGTACGGCATGGTCGCCATCGAGGACGCGTTCATCAAGACGTCCTTCCGGGACAAGATCATCACCGTGGATTACACGGTGTCGAACCACGATGCGGCGGGGCATACGGTGAAGGTGGCGGGCGAGGTGGTCCCGGCGATGGGCGGCGATACTGTAAAGACTTTGACCACCCCGCAGTTGACTCTTGCTCCCGGTGAGACCAGGACGCTCACAGCCGTTGCCACCTGGCCCGATCCCCAGCTCTGGATGCCCGACAGCCCCTACCTCTACCACCTGACCTCGAAGGTGCTGGACGGCTCGGCGGTCATGGACCAGGAGACCCGGCGCTTCGGCTTCCGCGAGATATGGATTTCCGGAAACCAGTTCAAGCTCAACGGCGTGCGGGTGAACATCTGGGGAGACAGCATCGTCAGAGACCACCGGAGGAAGGACTTCCTTATGCCTTCGACATGGCCAAAGCACGTGGACATGATGATGCGCGAGCTGAACATGCGGATCGTACGCTGGCATCAGCATCCTGCCGCTGATTTCCTGCTCGACGTGGCCGACGAGAAGGGCTTCCTTATGCTCGACGAGTCGGCTCTCTACGCCCGCTCGATCTACACCATGGACCACGACGTCCTTCTGCCGAACATGAGGAAGTGGATAGGCGATTGGATCAAGGCCCATCGCAACCATCCTTCGATCGTGATCTGGAGCGCGGAAAACGAGGTCGGTTGGATGCACCCGGGCCTCATGAGGCAGGTGCCCCTGACCGATACCGAGCTGCTCTCCCTGGGCAACGCAATCCGGCAGCATGACCCGACCAGGCCCGTCACGTATGAGGGAGACGGGGACGTCGGAGACGTGATGGTTGACTGGCACTACCCCGAAGGATACGAGGGGCTGCCCAGGCGAGAGAGCCGACGGACGGTGTCCGTGCCCGTCGTTCAGAGCATCTATGCCTGGGGGGAGATGGGCTTGGACCAGTCGCCCCGACACGTCCCCGGCTGGCGGGAGGGCACCAATTACGGGCCCTACCTTTACCCTGACAAGCCCACCGGCATGGGCGAGTTCCTCGCGTGTCCGTGGGTCCAGGAGCTTAAACCCGACGTCTTCTGGTGGCAGGGCACCTGGTGCCGGGGACTGCGTTACACGAACTACACCAACATCCGGCCGTTCCTGATGGCCTGGGCGTGGACGGACGAGCAGCCCGGTGCGAAGCAGAACTTAGTGAACAGTTTCGCGCCCGTTGCCCTGTTCGACAAGGACTACGACGACCTCGGCATCGCTCCGCTGATGCAGGGCGAATTGCCCACGGTGAATGAGGGCGCTGTGCTGAACCGCACGCTCGTCCTGTACAACGACGAGTACCGCGACACCTCCGTCGCCGTTGAGGTGGAGATACGATCCGGCTCTAAGGTGTATGCTGCCGGGAAGAAGACGTTCGAGATGCCCCTTGGCGAGCACGTGGACATTCCTTGCTCGTTCCAGGTGCCGTATGTAGGCGGCTCACAGATGGACATGGTGCTGATGACGTACAAGGGCGGCGTCAGGAAGTTCACGGAGGCAAAGCGCTTCAACGTGAGGGGCGCTGGGCAAAGGGGAATGAGCAAAGATGCCGTGACGCTCGGCGAGCCTCGCAAGTAGGGGCCGGCATTCTCGCCCGACCGCTTCTGCCCCATGGGCGTCGGGAGGCTCCTGCGACAACTGTCACTATCTCCTGACATCTGGCGCCGGCCACTGTGCCCGCGCTTCATCCACCCGGGAGGCCCACATGGCCGTTAGCGAGACAGACAAGACGATCCTTCGAGGATTGGCGCAGCAGCAGGCGGACATCGCCGCGCTCCCCGTGCACAAGGAAACTGTCAGACAATGGAGTCGCCTGAACGGCCTTCGGCCAGGCAGGCCGCTGGTCTGCATCGCCGAGATCCCATGGAACGAGATGGACGTGGACCGGGAACTCGAACTGCAAACCAGCGATGCCTTCTGCCGCCGGATTGAGGAGGACATCCGCTACAGGCTCTACCAGTGGCGCCACATGCCGGCGGATATGGTCGTGGAAGACCGCCTCTACTCGCCCCTGGCCGTGAGCAATACGGGCCTCGGCCTCGACGCCGTGGTGGACGTGCTCCGAACGGATGAGACGAGCAGCGTCATGTCCCACCGGTACCGCAATCTCATCAAAGACGAGTCCGACGTAGCCAAGATCCACGCGCCCCAGGTCACCCATGACGTGAAGGAAAGCGACCGCCGTTACGAGCTGATGCGCGACATCTTCGATGGGATCATCCGCGTCGAGCAGCGCGGCGTCATGATGCGGGCGTTCTGTCCTTGCGATATGCTCGCCGAGCGCTGGGACCCTCAGCAATTACTGCTCGACCTGGCGCTGAAACCCGACCTGGTCCACGCCGGGCTGGAGCGGATGACCGAAGCCTGCCTTGGCTGGCTGGCCCAGTGGGAGGAGCTTGGAGTGCTCGCCCTGAACAACTGCAATTTCCGCGCAGGGACCGGCGGGCTCGGCTACACGGACGAGCTGCCTGGCGAGGACTTCGACCCCGCGCACGTGCGCCCGGCCAACCAGTGGGGCCTCGCCATGGCCCAGATATTCTCCGAGGTCTCCCCCGCCATGCACGAAGAGTTTGCCCTCAGCTACGAGCGCCGCTGGCTGAAGCTCTTCGGGCTCGCCTACTATGGTTGCTGCGAGCCGCTGCACCTGAAAATAGACATCGTGAAGAGCATTCCCAACCTGCGCAAGATCTCTGTAAGCCCCCGCGCCGACGTGGCCGTGGCCGCCGGCAAGATAGGAGATCGCTATGTGCTGTCGCTGAAGCCGAATCCGGCGGTCCTCGCCTGGGACACGTGGCGTCCCGAGCTGGCGCGGGAGGTGCTGCGCGAATCGCTCGAACAGGCGCGCGGCTGCGTTGTCGAGGTGATCATGAAGGACATCAGCACGGTGCGCTACGAGCCGCAGCGCTTGTGGGAATGGGCGCAGATTGCGATGGAGGAGACGGCGGCCTTTGCAATTTAGGCAATTTAAGGGACACCATCAATACTGTTCGGCCCGAGGATTGCTTTTGGCTGCGGCGTGAGTAGTTTAGCTCATCGGCACGTGGATGGAA
>Ga0315289_10015354_pt1 | contig 10633 bp, 6 predicted proteins | sample YL17G11_40_MG_FD_203452 | JGI IMG/M metagenome (GOLD analysis project Ga0315289, IMG submission 203452) | Sediment microbial communities from Yellowstone Lake, YNP, Wyoming, USA - YL17G11_40 | ecosystem: Environmental > Aquatic > Freshwater > Lake > Sediment | place: USA: Wyoming | collected...
CAACAAAAAAGAAATTTGGATTTAGTGTAAACTCCATTAAGATTTCTGCTCAAAGAGCAGAAATGTATTGTAGAGCTATCGCTCACAATATAATTTTAAGTTTTTATGGACTTTTTGAACGGCTCCTATTATGAAATAATGATTTTGCTACACTACAAGCTTTGATGAAAATCTCGCTAGCGCTCGGGTTAGTGTCTGCTCAAGCCTTAATGTTTTTTTATATAGCTGACATTCCCGTAGGGAGCATCCCCTTGTCAGCATTAAAGTTTTTGTTTATTGGCTTTCGCTAAATGACACTAACCTTTATTTTCATCAAAGCCTGAGCTATAGAAAGATTTTTAAATATTCGAGTATAATAAAGAATTATGATAAAAAATATAAAAGAAGTGAAGGAATGCCCTGAATGCGGAAGCATGAGGATTATACACAACCAGAGGCTGCAGCAGGTGATATGCAAAGACTGCGGAATGATATACGAGCCTATGGAAGAAGCAGATGAAGAGCAGTTTGAAAGGGCTTCTGAAGTAATGAAGAAAAAGAAGAAATAAGCAGCGAAGATTATTTTATTAATTCTACTAAATAAATTTATTTTTTATTAAAATATTAAAAGTAAAAAGAATTTTCTATTTCCAATTGACTTTTACTTCATCTGTCCTTTGATAAGGCAGAATGTTTGCTTCTTCTATTTTCATTCTCTGGCCAGCTTTGTACTGTAATATCCCCTGCCATGCTATCATCAATCCATTGTCAACCAAGACATCATTCGGTGGAATGAAACATTTTTCTCCTCGCTCTTCGCACATCTTTTTTGCCATCTCTTGCAGCCTTTTGTTGCAGCATACCCCTCCGCCGAATAAAAGCTCTTTTTTATTGCAGTGAGACATCGCTCTTTCGCTTACTTCAAGGAGCATCGCAAATATTGTCTCCTGCAGAGAATATGATAAATCTTCTTTTGTAAATTGTCCTGAGTCGTATTTCTGCTTCAGATTAGTCAATAATCCTCCAAAACTGACGTCCATGCCTTTTACAGAATAAGGAAGCTCGATAAAATTCCTTGATTTCAATGAAAGCTCATAGATTTTTGGGCCTCCTGGAAATCCTAGACCAATATGACGTGCAAAAGTATCAATAAAATTTCCAACTCCCATGTCTAAAGTTTCTCCAAAAACGCGATATTTTCCTGCTTCATACGCAATAACCTGTGTGTTTGCTCCTGAAGCATATAATAAGACAGGGTCTTTTGCTCCAGTCATCAATTCTCCAATAGATAAATGAGCAATGCAATGATTGACTCCAACAAGAGAAATGTCATGTAGGATTGATAATGCCCTTGCTGCAAATGCTCCTATGCGCAAAGAATGGCCTATACCTGGAGCTTGAGAGTAACTAATCAAATTAATGTCCTTTACTTTCAATCCTGATTTTGCAAAAGCATCTTTTATAACTGCGTCACAGCATTCAACATGATGATCAGCAACTTTAGCTGGAATAAATCCTCCTGATTCTGTTGTAAAAGCCTTTTTTGCATTAGCGTATACTTTGCCTGAATCATCAATTATTCCGATTCCAAAAGTATGCGCTGTAGATTCTATTCCTAAGCAAATGATTTTTTCTCCGCCCATAATCTTTAGAAGAACTGAAGGGTTTATTAAGGTTTTGATATAGCTATCGCTGACTTCTAGCTAAACATTATAGAAATAAAATAATGATAGCCATGCATAGGTAGAATATAAAATTACGAACTGTTGGTAATCGCATGCTGAACATCTCGCCGAAGCTTGATGCGTACACACCGATCCCATCAAACGGATCTTCTATCCGTGTTCTAAGATATCTCTTTTCAAGGACAGTTTCATGCTTAGATGCTTTCAGCATTTATCTGTCAACGCGTAGCTGCCCTGCGTACCTTGTCAGATAACAGGTAAACCAGAGGCGTCGAACCTCCGTTCCTCTCGTACTAGAAGATCCTTCCTTTCAGATATCCCGCATTTCCAGTAGATATTAAACAAACTGCCTCACAGCGTTTTGAACCCAGCTCACGAACCCTTTTAATGGGTGAACACCCCCACCCTTGGCCGCTTCTGCACGGCCAGGATAGGATGAGCCGACATCGATGTAGCAAACCGCGCCGTCGATGTGAACTCTCGGGCGCGACAACTCTGTTATCCCCGGAGTAACTTTTCTGTCACTACTAGCCCCCATCAAGGAGGACATAGTAGATCGCTAGGCCACACTTTCGTGTTTGGAAATAATATTGATATACTTCCAATCAGGCTGACTTTTGCCCTTGCACTCTACTTCCGATTTCTGACCGGATTGAGTCAACCATTGGGCACTGTCGATACATTTTCAACAGTGTGCCACCCCAGCCAAACTGTCCACCTATCAGTGTCCTCAACTCGCGTTAAGTAAGCAACGTAAGCTCCGAAAGGTAGTGTTACATTGGTGTCTATTTTCAAACTTGCGTTCGAAACATAACGACTCCTACCTACACTATATAACGAAACTCACGTCGCAGTAACAGGCTACAGTAAAGTTTCACGGGGTCTTCACTTCCCACTGGAAATCTCTGGCTTTTGCACCAGAAAAAAGTGTTCAGAGGGATCCAACCGGGGACAGTGGCGGTCTCGTTACACCATTCATGCAAGCCGGCAATCAACCGGCAAGGTATTACGCTACCTTAAGAGAGTTATAGTTACCCCCGCCGTTTACGCGCTCTTAGCTCAATTGGAATCAAGTTTAAAGTACGCGCACTGGGCAGATGTCACCGACTATACACACCTTTACAGGCTCGCAGTCGGTTAGGTTTTTGTTAAACAGTCGGACCGCCTTAGTCACTTCGCCCTGCAATCGCAATCATACAACCACGACCGCAGGGATCCCTTACACCGAAGGTACAGGACCAATTTGCCGAATTCCCTCGATTGGATTAATCCTTCACACTTTAGGCTTCTCACCTAGGGGCACCAGTGCTGGTTCTGGGTACGAATATCAGATATTTTTTTCAGTTCTCTTTTTACGAACTCCAGAAATCAGCTGGATGGTCCATACGAACCACTATTTTAGGATTTAATCAAATTCTCATTATTACAATACTCTTTTGATTTATTCCTATTAACATAGAAGACAATCTATGCCAACCTATTCCAAAATGTCGAAAACTAAACTTGCGTTGCCGCACATAATCTGATAGTACAGGAATATTAACCTGTTTCCCTTTCCCTGCTCCAAAATATGGAATTGGTTAGGCTCGACTACCCCTTGACTGATCGACATTGTCAAGGAACCCTTGCCCTTTCAGTGACAGAGATTCTCACTCTGCTAAGATCTTACTACCGCCAGGATTTTTATTTCTGCAAGGTCCACATCTTCTTGAGAAAATGCTTCTGCCCTCACAGAACACCTACTTACCACAAGCCTTTCGGCTGTCTATAGTATCGGTAACCAATTTAGCCCCGTCCATCTTAGAGGCCTGTAACCTTGACGAGTAAGTTGTTACACACTTTTTAAAGGATGGCTGCTTCTAAGCCAACCTCCTCGCTGTCTACGGCTACAGACACTCTTCACCCTTTAGCACTTGATTGGTTTTTGGGACCTTAACTATAGTTTGGGTTGTTCCCCTCTAGGAATAGTCGCTTACCGCCCACTCCCGTCTCCTGAGATTCGATGCTAGAACATTGGGAGTTGGACAAGAAACCGACCCATTTCTGAGCCTAAATCTCAAATCCGTAGCTCTACCTTTCTAGCTATCTGTCCCAGGGCTTGACTGCAGCCAATTTCAGTAGGAACCAGCTATCGCCGAGCTCGATTGGCTTTTTACCCCTAGCCCCAAGTTAGAAGAACGTTTGCACGCAGAACCTCTACAGGCCTCCACAGAAGATGAACTTCCGCTTCACCTTACTCAGGGTTAGATCGCTCGGCTTCGGGTCGCATCCAAGTGACTAGAGGCACTTTCATACCTCGCTTCTCGCAAGCTGCAAGCTTTTCGGTTTCCCTTTGGGTCCTCTCTTTTGAAGATTACCCTCGCCACTCAAATGCACTCCCTGGCACGTTATCCAAAACGCACGATACAACTCCTAAGAGCAGTATCCCTCCATAACTATTAGGTTTCAGGTTCTTTGAACTCCCGATTAGGGGTTCTTTTCAGCTTTCCATCACTGTACTGAGTTTGCTATCGGACTCTAATTGTATTTAAAGTTGGAAGTTGATGCCTCCCATATTCCTGCTTAGTATCAAGTAAGCAGTACTCATGAACTGTTCAAAACCGACTAATCTACCTCTACGTGACTATCACACTGTAGCGTGCTTCTTTCCAGAAGACTTTGAGTCAATTAGTTACGGTAAAGTACAGCCACACCACATCTCTATTATCTTTCAATAACAGATTCAGTTTGCCTTATGCTGTTTTCGCTCGCTGCTACTAACAGCATCTCGATTGATTTCTTTTCCTGCAGGTACTAAGATGTTTCAATTTCCTGCGTTCCCAATCCGTTAGGATCATCTCCGAAGAGATATGAAGTCATATTCAGGGATCTCCGGTTCAAAACCTACATGCGATTCGCCGGAGCGTTATGCTGCTTGTCGCACCCTTCTTCAGCATTAGAGCCTAGCCATCCACCTAATAGCGTAAGATCTTATATTCTACCTATGCATGGCCTCATCAATATGAAATTGCCAATCCCATAATTCAAGCCCTTCATCCAATATCTAGAGATATTGCATTGCTTATTTGCCTGGATTTCTAAATTTCTGATAAATTTTGTATAAATTGTATGGACCCGCCGCGATATTCGAGATTTTTAGCAAATCTGTTCGAACGCGGGACCCCCGCCTTACTTTACTAAAATAAAGTATGCAAGGGCGATGCTCTACCAGGCTGAGCTACAGGCCCATATATGAACATGAAAAAAAGCAAGTTTGAACACACTAATTTAATTCTAAAAAATAAATAAGGAGGTGATCCATCCGCAGGTTCCCCTACAGATACCTTGTGACGACTTAACCCATCTCACTGAGCTTAGATTCGACTCAATTGAAAACTAAGTCTCACCTAAACCCTGCTCGAGTGGTTTGACGGGCAGTGTGTGCAAGGAGCAGGGACATATTCACCAGACGCTGATAACATCTGATTACTAGGGATTCCAATGTCATGAGGGTGAGTTACAACCCTCAATCCAGACTAAGATAAGGTTTTGGGGATTAGCTTCTCCTTTCGGAGTTGCATCCTTTTGTCCTTACCGTTGTTGCGCGCGTGTAGCCCAAGGAATTTGGAGCATACAGACCTACCGTAGCCTGCACCTTCCTCCTCCTTTCGAAGGCAGTCCCTACAATGTGCTCGATTCTCCTAAAAGAGTCGTTAGCAATTGTAGATACAGGTCTTGCTCGTTGCCTGACTTAACAGGACACCCTACGGCACGAGCTGGCGACGGCCATGCACTACCTCTCGGCTCGTCAGATAAGCCCTTCAGACTGATCGTCATCCTGCCGTCGTTCCTGGTGAGATTTTCGGTGTTGAATTCGATTAAACCGCACGCCGCACCCCTTGTGGTGCTCCCCCGCCAATTCCTTTAAGTTTCAGCCTTGCGACCATACTTCCCAGGTGGCGAGCTTAATGACTTCTCTTCGACACTGCACATTCCCAAAGAATATGCAACATCTTGCTCGCAGCGTTTACAGCTAGGACTACTCGGGTATCTAATCCGGTTTGCTCCCCTAGCTTTCGTCCCTCACCGTCGGAGCTGTTCTAGTAAGGCGCCTTCGCCACAGGTAGTCCTCCAAGGATTATAACATTTTACCGCTCCCCTTGGAATACTCCTTACTCCTCCCAGTCCCTAGTCTGACAGTATCTTTTGCACGTTGTTGTTTTTATGACAACAATTTCACAAAAGACTTTTCAGACCGGCTACGGACGCTTTAGACCCAATAAATGTGATTCCCACTCGTGGCGCCGGGGTTACCGCGGCTGCTGGCACCGGTCTTACCCACCACTTATTCTTCAAGATGTTTACTCTTGAAAAAAGCCTTACTTACGTAAAGCACTCAGGGTTCCCTTGTCACACTTTCGTGCATTGCAAAGGTTTCGCGCCTGCTGCACCCCGTAGGGCTAGGACCAGTATCTCAGTGTCCTTCTCGGGGCTACCTCTCTCAAGGCCCCTACGGATCCTCGGCTTGGTGAGCCTTTACCCCACCAACTACCTAATCCGCCGCCAACTCATCCTTAGACCTTACGTTTCAGAGAAAGGATATTCCAATACCAATCTCTTATTCAATATTATCCTCAGTTTCCCGAGGTTATGTTGAGCCTAAGGTTAGATTATTGACGTGTTACTGAGCAGTTCGCCTCTCTTACGAGAAAACTTGCATGGCTTAATCGAACCCCAATAGCAGCAATCTTCCGCAGGATAAACGGAAATTATTTAGGTCGCTTGCTTGATCTAACTTAAATTAAATTAGCGTCTCGGTTCAAACTTGCTCAATCATACCTGACAAACTAACTTATCAGGTATTCATCTTTTTATTTCGACCGTCTATATATGTACCTTAGAATTTACATATCTAAAATATATAGACTATTTTAGGCGATGATGAATTTTTAGAATCGAAGATTAACTTCTCCTATTTTCGCAATGAAAATAGTAAGATTTGGAATTTTCGGGTAGTATTTAAATGTTTCTATTAAACCTTTTAATTAGAAAACTTTTTATATACAATTCCAAGTATTTTTTAATAATTGGGCCCATAGCTCAGTCTGGTTAGAGCGCCGGTCTTATATGACCGCCTTCGGTCCAATCTAAGAAAGCCGGAGGTCTCGAGTTCAAATAAATGTTTTTGATTCAGGATGAAAAAACGATGAAAATCTCGATGGGCCCATTATTATTTTTTAAGAAAACAGTGCGATGGTGATCTAATGGTTATGATTGGGCCTTGCCAAGATTATCTGCGAAAAGGCTCCCATCCGGGTTCGAATCCCGGCCATCGCATTTCATTCTATATTCTTAAAACGTTACCAATAACTATATAAATACTAAAGTCTGAATTATTCATATGCAGGACAAGATACTTGATATAGTAATAAAAGAGGATGAACTCGGCTGGCAGGTTATGCTTCTTGAGCTTGTCAAATCTGAGAATATGGACCCTTGGGATATTGATGTGTCTCTGCTTGCGCAAAGATTTCTTGAAATAGTCAAAGAATTGAAGGAGATGGATCTGAAGATGTCAGGAAAAGTGTTTCTTGCTGCTGCGCTTCTTCTGAAAATAAAATCAAAGAGACTATTGAATGAAGATATATCAAATTTAGACAGATTATTTGCGCAGTCAGAAGAAGGTGAAGACGGAGGCCTTCTTGATGGTTTAATGCAAGAGGACCTGTACGCTGCTGACAGAGAGAAATTAAAAAATCTCGGGTTAATCCCTAGGAGCCCTCAGCCTAGAAAAAGAAAAGTGTCAATTTACGATCTTGTTGAGGCGCTACAGAAAGCTCTTGAAGTCAAGAAAAGGCGTATTTTAAGGAATATCCCTGAGATAAAGATAGATTTAGACTACAAAAAGGTGGATATATCTGAAGTGATCCAGCAGGTTTATGGAAAGATAAGATTATTTTTCTTGAAAAACAGCAACCAAAGGCTTACGTTCTCAAGCCTTGTTCCTGATAACACTAAAGAAGGCAAAGTGTTCACTTTTATACCTCTGCTTCATTTGACGAATGAAAGAAAAGTTGATCTGCACCAAGAGCAGCATTTTGGAGAGATAGAGATTGAGCTTGCTAAATCGTCAAAAGAGGTTGACAAAGAACTTGGAATTTCTGCGAACTGATTTTTAGATTGATATAAAAGTGTTTAATCAAAAGTATTATAAACAGGCATATTTTTAAATAAATACTATAAATTAATCAGTGGATGTTAAAATGGCTAAAAAACTGAAAACAGAATTAGATAGCGGAAATAGAGAAGATACACAAAGAAAGTATATGGAATTCCAGATGATTCAGCAGAACATGGCCCAGATGAAAGAGCAGCTTACTATGATAGAACAGCAGATTGAAGAGATGAGCGCTGCTGAAGAATCTATTTCTGAGCTTGCAAATATAAACGAGGACACTGAAATGGTTGTGCCTATTGGATCAGGGGTTTTTGTCAAGACAAAAGTAAAAGGAAGCAACGAGTTTATAATAAATGTAGGGGCAAATGTTGCAGTAGCAAAGACAGATGCTGAAGCTAAAAAGATTATAAATGAGCAGATTGAAGAGGTTAAGAAAGTGCAGAAGCAGATTAATCAAAATATCCTAGTACTTAATGAAAGAGCTCAAGCAATCCAACAAGAGTTATCACATTTGCTAGGGTAAAATGTTTAAATTCTTAAAAGAAAAAATAAAGAATGCTGTTTCTAAGCTTTCTAGCAAGATAGAAGAGGAGGGAGAAGAAGAGATTAAAGAAGAAGCCATAGAAAAACCTAAAGAAAAAGGGTTTTTTGCAAAGCTTAAAGAAACGTTTGTTGGAAAAGAAAGCCCTGTTCCTGAAAAAGAGGAAAAAAAGATTTCTAAAGAAGAAATTGTTCCAGAGCATAAAAAAGAAGCTGAAATAAAAAAAGAACATAGAAAAATTGAAGAGAAGAAAGAGAAAGTTGAGCTGAAGAAACGTGAAGAGAAATTAGCTGAGAAAATAAAAGAAGCTCCTAAAGAGGCTGTTAAGAAAGAAGCAGAGAAAAAGGAAGAGTATAAAGAACCTCTATTTAAGAAAGAAGAAATTCCCAAAAAAGAGGAAGAAGCTGAAGTTATAAAAGAGATTCCTGAAGAAAAAAAAGGTTTTTTTGCTAAATTAAAGGAAAAGATAATAACTAAAAAAATAAATGAAAGCCAGTTTGATGAGATGTTCTGGGAGCTGGAAGTGGCGCTTCTTGAAAATAGTGTTGCAGTCGAGGTCATAGAAAAAATAAAATTTGATTTGAAGAAGGATTTGGTTGACAAGCCTATCTTGAGAGGCAAGATTGAGGAAACAATATCTGATTCTTTGCGGAAAGCTATAATAGACTTATTTGATGTCGAAAAGATAGATTTTATCAAAGAGATTAAAAATAAAAAGCCTTTTGTCGTGTGTTTCTTTGGAATAAACGGCTCTGGAAAAACAACAACTATAGCAAAGATTGTAAAGCTTCTGCAGGACAACAAGATTTCGTGTGTTTTAGCAGCTTCAGATACTTTCAGGGCTGCTGCAATCGACCAGCTTCAGCAGCATGCTAACAAATTAGGGGTTGCTATGGTCAAGCATGATTATGGGGCTGACCCTGCAGCTGTCGCTTTTGATGCAATAAAAAAGGCTGAGTCAAAAGGGATTGACGTTGTGCTTATCGATACTGCAGGAAGGATGCATTCTAATGTGAATCTCATGGATGAGATGAAGAAAATAATAAGGGTCGCAAAACCTGACTTGAAGATATTTGTAGGAGAAAGCATAACTGGAAATGACTGTGTCGAGCAGGCGCAGAAATTCAATGAATCTGTAGGCTTAGACGGAATAATACTTTCAAAAGCAGACGTCGATGAAAAAGGAGGAGCAGCTATATCCATAAGTTATGTGACTAAAAAACCAATTATTTTTATAGGAACTGGGCAAAGATATGATGATTTAAAAGAATTTAATCCTCAAACAATAATAGAAAGCCTTGGACTGTAAAAATTATCCCTTATCCTTAAATGTCAATTTTCCTTCATAAAAAATCCCTTTTTCTAGTTTTACTGGCCTCCATGAATCTTTGATTAGTTCTGCATCAAGCCATTCTGCCAATTCTTCTGGATTTCCTATTGTCGCTGAAAGGGCGATTAATTGAAGAGATGGCTTTATCTGCCTGAGCATAGTTATTATAACTTCCAATGTAGGCCCTCTTCCAGCATCATCCAATAAGTGAACCTCGTCGATAACTATTACACTTAATAGATTCAGCCATGGCGCATGATGCCTTATCAGGCTGTCCAGCTTTTCAGATGTGCATATTATGATATCATAAGACTCCAGATAATTATCTGAGCTGTCTAAGTCTCCTATTGATAATGCTATCCTCAAGAAGCTGTATCTTTTCTTGAAATCCTTGAATTTCTCTGTTGCTAAAGCTTTAAGAGGAACAATATAGACTGCTTTCCCTCTTTTTTCAATTATAGATTTTACAATCCCTAATTCAGCAATCATTGTTTTTCCTGAAGCTGTCGGAGTGCAGACTAGAAGATTTTTTCCTTCCAATAGTCCTGCCTTTACTGCTTTTTCTTGAGCTGGCCTTAATTCATCTATGTTTGGCAGCAAAGTGTTGTATAATTGCTGAGGAATTTTGTTTTTGATATCATCTAATTTCATAACAAAAAAGAATCAAAGGGAATTTATAAATTTATTTGGCTTTTCCCTGTTTCTTCACTGCTTCCATAGCTTTCTCAATCTCTTCAGGGTTTCCTAGATAATAATGCTTTAATGGCTTTAGATTATCATCAAGCTCATAGACTAGGGGTATTCCTGTCGGGATATTAAGCTTGATGATATCCTCGTCAGACATTTTGTCTAGATATTTTACAAGCGCTCTTAAGCTATTCCCATGAGCAAAAATAATCACTTTTTTTCCTTTTTTTAATTCTGGAACAATGCTTTCATGC
>Ga0315289_10015355_pt1 | contig 10633 bp, 11 predicted proteins | sample YL17G11_40_MG_FD_203452 | JGI IMG/M metagenome (GOLD analysis project Ga0315289, IMG submission 203452) | Sediment microbial communities from Yellowstone Lake, YNP, Wyoming, USA - YL17G11_40 | ecosystem: Environmental > Aquatic > Freshwater > Lake > Sediment | place: USA: Wyoming | collected...
TTTCTCGGAATTGTGTAAAATACGGGTGAGCATGGGATGACCTCCTGTTGGAACAAGTAGTTGGCTTTTAGCCATTCTACTCAGGAGGCGTCCCATGTTCAACTATTCATTTTTCGCCAGAGTCCAGGTAGATAGACACGTTCGCTTTGAGTGTAATTGGACGATGGACCGCGTGGCTGAGTTTCGCGCCTGGTTGGACGAATTTCTTAACAAGGACGAATTACCATCCCACGAATGGCTCTTACAGAGGGTTGACCAGGCGCTTAGCGTCGGAGGTGGGACAATGAAAATAATCGTCACAGGACCACTCGACTTGCGCGTGCTCAGGAAACGGGAAGTTGGTAAGAGGAAGGACCCCTGAGATCGATGATTCCCCGTATCCAGCAAAGCGGCCATCTCGCGGACAACCACATTACGGACTTGCGCGATGGTGCAGGGTTATCGAGAAAGTTAATATTCCTTTTTCTGGTCACTTTCCACGGATCCGCTGGGTGCGGTTACCAGTGCAAATGCCACAATCTGTTTTGAACATCAGGGGGAGTACCTTGCAGGGCTTTGCTATCACTGCTGCCGAACGTAAACCGCTTGGTGAATATGCGATGAACCGTCGCGCGATGCCACAAAGGATCAACGCCCATCAACCCGTCGAGCGGATTCAAAAAGAAGGTTGCCAGTGAAAACTGAGTGTGAAATCTACATTATTCAGCAACCGAAAGCCTTGGTGAACGCGTTTTACCTATCCCGTCGGCACGCTAGCGCAAACGTTCCATCGATATTTGTGGACGATTCCACGCTCCGCCTTGTCCCCGTAACGAAACGGTCACAACGGCTATCTTCCGTCAGTTTCGCCCCCAATTTCGCTCCCTCCCTCTTGATAGTACTGCCGGTTCGTGTTATAATAATGGTGGCTGGAGGGGTCGCATAGGCTGGTCTAGTCCGCGCGACTCGAAATCGCGTGTCGGCGCAAGTCCTTCGGGGGTTCAAATCCCTCCCCCTCCGTCCATTCAGACAATAGAGAATAGACATCAAATAACAAACCAGCAAATCCGTTCTCTGTAGTCTGTCGTGTGTAGGCTGATCCGGAAAGGTCACACAGTCAGGTCAAGTGACACGGCTGTTCCTCTCGTTAATTCTGGACACGGACATTCTCCGCTTTCTTCACCAAACGCAGTCGCCTCAAGTTGGAAACTAGCCAGTGTCCCGACTCTACCTTTAGGAAGGGTAACCTGCAAACCGCTACAACATGGGTGAATTTCCTCTTGGTAGGCCCATGTTTCTGCACTGCGCGGCGAAACATCTGTAATTCTGGTGTTATACCCTGCGCCTCACTATTTTACATGAAGGAAAGTCCGCGATGTACAAAAAACTCTTCATCCCTGGCCCAACGCACGTGCGTGATGAGATACTAGTATCTCAGGCAGTACCGATGATTGGACATCGAGCCAAAGAGTACTCAGCCTTGCAGGCTGAGGTAACACCTAAGCTACAGAAACTTTTGTACACGAAATGTCCTGTCTTCCTTTTTACTTCGTCTTCAACCGGGGTAATGGAAGGTGCCGTGCGCAATTGTGTCAAGCGAAGGGTATTGGCTACCGTGTGCGGGGAGTTCAGTAGGCGATGGTACGAAATTGCCAAGTCCAATGGAATTCCTTGCGATATGGTAGAGGTTCAGCCCGGGCAAGGAATCACCCGTGAGTTGGTAGACACTAAATTGAGCAGCAACGACTATGATGCCATCACCCTTGTATTCAACGAAACATCCACAGGAGTGATGAACCCAGTTCGCGAGATTAGCCAGTTGGTCCGCAAGAAATATCCTGACGTGTGGCTTCTCGTCGATGCTGTCAGTTGTATGGCTGGGACGAAGATCGAATTTGATGCATGGGAACTTGATGTGTGCTTGGCTGGCACGCAAAAATGCTTTGCCCTCCCGCCTGGCCTAACAGTTTGCGCCGTGAGCACTCGTACCCTTGAGAAGGCAGAAACAGTGCTCAACCGTGGCACATATTTCGATTTTGTGGATATGTATAAGTTCTATCAAAAGAGCCAAACTCCGGCTACTCCGGCGGTTAGCCTAATACAGGCACTTAACAAGCAGATGGATGACATTCTCGCTGAAGGACTGGAGAATCGCTGGCAACGTCATATCAAAATGGCAGACATTGTCCGTGATTGGGCTCACAAGTACTTTGCCCTGTTCTCTGACGAACGATTCCTATCTAACACTGTTACTTGCATCGCGAACACCCGCGGTATCAATATAGAATGGTTGAATGCGGAACTTGGGAAGCGCGGCGCGATGATTTCTAGTGGTTATGGCCCTCTCAAGGAAAAAACCTTTCGCATCGCTCATATGGGAGACCTCACCATAGATGATGTCAACTGGCTACTAGGTGAGATCAACGACATTATCGGTTTGTAAATGCTCTAAGGGACAAAGCAACGCGATTCGTCAACCCAGCGCAAGCGTACCAATGCCAGTGCCGATCTTTCTGATTCGGCTACAAAAGGATTGGAGAGGATTGCCAATGAAACTACTTGTGTGCGACAAACTTGATAGCCAATCTATTGAGGCAATGTGTGCGGCAGGTATTGAGGTAGTGGCTAAGACGGGGTTGTCGCCGGAGCAATTGATTGCTACGGTTGGTGCATATCATGTCTTAGTCGTGCGATCTGCCACGAAAGTCTCTGCTCCAGTCATTGATGCGGCTACCGATTTAAAGTGCATTATCCGCGGAGGGGTGGGGCTGGACAATATCGCTGTGGATTACGCCAAGACCAGGGGGATTGAGGTACTCAATACTCCGGTCGCTACCACTGTGTCGGTAGCCGAGTTGACGATTGGTTACTTGTTTGCTCTGGCCCGCCGAATCCCACAAATGACGATGTCGATGAAAGCAGGTAAGTGGGAGAAAAAGGTCTTTGAGGGTGAGGAATTGGCTGGCAAGACTTTGGGACTCGTGGGCTGTGGACGCATAGGACAAGAAGTAGCGAGACGCGCTACAGCATTGGCGATGAGAGTGATCTTCTATGATGTGGTCCCGATCCAAGTGTCGTATGCCAGACAAGTTCCTCTGGAAGAACTGCTAAAGGACTCGGACTATATTTCAATGCATGTTCCCCTCACGCCTCAGGCACGGCATATGATCGGCAAGGAACAATTTGCCATGATGAAGGATCCCGTACGGATTATTCAGTGTGCACGGGGTGGTACCATTGATGAGGAAGCGCTGTATGAAGCTATCGTTTCTGGCAAGGTGGCAGGTGCCGCGTTAGACGTTTTCACGGATGAGGATCATCCTGATTCTTTCAAGGGATTGGTCCTTCTAGATCAGGTGATTGCTTCGCCCCATGTGGGGGCTTCCACCATTGAAGCGCAGGCTCGTGTGGGACGTGAAGTTGCTGAGTTAGCCATCAGTTTCTATCGGAAGCGTATTGATACTGGACAGTTGCAATAGAATGGTGACAATGTTTTCTCTTGCGCCTCAGTAGCGTTCGAACAAAAAGGAGGTGAAAATGGACGACAACAGTGTGCACCTTTAACACACTGTTTGTGCATTGGAGCTATGGTTTAGCGCTATCGGATCGCTCGCGACGCACAATTGCATTGTTAATGATGCACTAGGGCAAACGAAACGAAAGGGGGGAATGCCTGTTCTTGATCATCACCGACTCGCGCTTGATCAAAAGAAAGATTCCGTTTCAAACACAAGGAGGAGAAATGTACAAGTTACTTTGTTTGCTCAGCGTAACCGTCGTTCTCGTTTTCATTGTCGCCTGCGCTGCGCCTGTTACACCTGAACCGACCAAAGCGCCTACGGCTACGACGGTTGCCGTGGCGCCCCCAGCCACCACGGCGCCCGGCCCAACGGTTGCACCTAAGCCAACCGAAGTGCCCAAGCCAACCGAAACCAAGGCGCCGCCCAAAGGCGGCACGGTCCGCCGCTATCTGACCGGCAATGCCATTTCAATGAATCCGATGATGACGAGCGACACCACATCAACCGGGCTTCAGGATTGGATCTGGGCGCACCTGGTGAAAAGGGATCCGGTCACGCTGGACATCGTTGGCGTGTTGTACGAGGACAAGCCCACCTTTTCCGCAGACGGCAAGACCATGACGTGGAAACTCCGCCCGGGGCTCAAGTGGAGTGACGGCCAGCCGCTCACCTCCGCGGATGTGGAATTCACGTGGAAAACGATGATGGATCCCAAGACCAAACTCCGCCAGCGGGCGACATTCGAGGGCGCCTTCACAGACGTCAAGGCGCTTGACCCACTCACAGTGCAATACACGCTCAAAGACGTCGGCTTTTGTCCTGCAGCCGACCAAAGCGACTTGATCGGCGTACTGCCCAAGCACATCTACGAGAAGCTGGACATCAACGTCAATCCCGAAAACACGAAACCTACCGTCGTCAACGGTCCCTGGTTGTTCAAATCATGGGCGGCGGACGATCAGTTTACCGCCGGTCCGCCGAACAAGAACTATGTGCTCGGCGAGCCGAACATTGAGACCGTTTCCTATCGCAATGTCAAGGACGCGGTCGTCGCGCTCCAGTTGTTCAAGACGCAGGAGATTGACATTGTGAGTCCGGCCGCGCTGGATTGGGAGGAGGTCAAGAAACTGCCTTTTGCCAGCACCTACGAATACTACACTCCCGGAGCGAGTTGGACGTACATCGGCTTCAATACACGCAATCCTTGGCTCGCAGACAAAAAGGTCCGTCAGGCCATTTCGACTGCGATAGATGTGGATGGCATGATCAAGAACATCCGCCTTGGGCTAGCCAAGCGACAGTATTCGCTCATCAGTCCGACGAACTGGGCGTATACGGATGATGTGCCCAAGTTCCCCTACGACCCCACCAAAGCCAAGCAGTTGTTGAAGGACCTCGGCTTTACCCCCGGCCCGGATGGGATCTTGCAGAAGGATGGCAAGCCGTGGCCCAAGATGCGCATCTTCTACAGTGCCGGCACCTCCGAGCGTGAAAAGATCGCGACGATTGCGCAAGAGAACTTGAAGGCAGTAGGCATCCCACTCGAAGTCGTTGCGGAAGAATCGGCCGCCTACTCGGAACGCCGCGGCGTGACGCGCGATATGGAACTGTTCATCCATGGTTGGTCGCCCGGCGTAGAACCATACGGCACAGGAGAGGTGTTCCAGTCATTCTCTACTCGGAACCACAGCGGGATCAAGAACCTCGAGTTTGACAAGCTGTGGGACCAGGCGAGTTACACCCCCGGCTGCAAGCAGGCGGATCGCAAGGTGTTTTACGTCAAAGCCGCACAGATCCTCGCCGACGAACAACCATACATCTGGATCTTCGCGACTCCCGAATTGGTTGCCGTCAACAAGCGCTTGACGGTCAATCCTATGACACCCCTGGGTGTATTGTACGATCCATCCAAGTGGTACATCAACCCGTAGGGGACGTGTAAAGTAGTAGTACGAAAAAGGGTCAGCCCGCGTGACGCGGGCTGACCCGACTTGGGAGAAAGGACTTACACGATGACGCGATATTTGGCGCGACGATTGCTGCAGACCATCCCGATCTTGCTTATCATCACCGTCATTCAATTTATGCTGATCCGTGCGTCGCCCGGCGGACCTCTTAAAGCCTATCTGGAAAATCCGATGACGACGGTGGAACATATCAAACAAATGGAACGGCAATTGGGGTTGGATCAACCGCTGCCGATCCAATACCTGACGTGGATGTTGGGGAACGATTGGACGTTGGTAGACGAGGATGGCGATGGCGTGGCGGAGACAAAAGGCACCACGCGCGGTATGTTACGCGGCGATTTTGGGTATTCGTACTTTACGCACCTACCCGCGTTGGAAACGATCCTGGGACGCTTGCCCGCGACGGTCGAATTAAGCCTCGCGGCGACATTGATCTCCTATCTGATTGGCATTCCGCTGGGCGTGTATGCGGGTTTGCATCGCGGCGGCAGAATTGACAACGCCGTGCGTTTTTTTACTTCGACCTTGAACTCGGTGCCGCATTGGTGGTTGGGACTGATTTTTATCATCCTGATCGCAAATCTAACGCTGGCGACGGGGGTGCAAATCTTGCCAATCGGGGGGCGGCAAACCCTGGGGCTAGAAGGATTCAATCCGCTGGATCGGCTCTGGCACCTGATCTTGCCCGCCTTTTTGATGGGGACGGGCGGCTGGATCACCTTCATGCGGTTTATGCGCTCGGAGACGCTCGAAGTGCTGGGGCAGGATTACGTGCGGACCGCACGGGCAAAAGGGCTGAGCGCGCGGGTGGTCACCTTCCGGCACATTTTGCGGAACGCGCTGCTTCCGGTGGTGACGATCTCGGGCGGACTTTTTGTGAGCCTCATCAATGGCGCCGCAATCTATGAGTTGGTGTTTTCCTGGCCAGGGATGGGGCGCTTGGTGCTGGAGGCGACGTTGAAGAAAGATTTTCCAATCAGTATCGGCGCGCTGGCGATCTTCGCGACGATCGGCGTCTTGGGTCGCTTGCTGGCTGACATTGCCTACGGCTGGGTTGATCCCCGGATTCGGTATGATTGAGGTGAACCATGACAATCCAAGTACCTACGCGATCTAATACGAACATTACCGCGCTACAAAATGCGCTGGCGCAAGGCAAACCCAGTCGAAGTTTCTGGCAAGATGCCCGGATCCGTTTTTTTCAAGACCGGCTCGGCGTGTCCGGCGGTACGCTCTTTTTGTTTCTGTGCCTTATGGCGCTCGCGGCGCCCTGGATCGAACAAAACATCGTCCATTTTAGCCCAAGCAGCATGGACTTGCCCAACGCGTACCGCCCGCCCACGGCGCAACATTGGTTTGGGACGGATGACTACGGGCGAGACTATTTTATCCGAACGATTTATGCCGGGCAGGTCTCACTCAGCATCGGGTTCTTGTTCGCGTTCGTCAGTCTCACGATCGGGGTTGTGCTTGGCGTCGCGGGGGGATACTATGGCGGAGGGTTGGATGATCTGGTGCAAGGCGTCATCAATCTGGTCCAGGGAATTCCGATGTTGCCTTTGTTGATGATCATCGGTTCGATGGTGAGACTGGGTTGGGTTGAGTTGGCGATCTTGCTTTCGATTCTCGGCTGGACGGGCGCCAGCCGCCAAGTGCGCGGCTTGACGCTCTCTGTCAAGCAACGCGACTATGTGTTGGCGGCGCGAACCGTCGGCGCGAGCAACGCGCGCATCATGGTCCAGCACATTCTGCCGAACGTGTTCTCCATCGTTTTGGTGATTGTTGGCTTCGATATCGCCAGCGCGATTATGGTGGAGTCAGGACTTTCCTTCCTGGGATTCGGCGTCCAACCCCCCACGCCGACTTGGGGCAACATGTTGACCAACTCGCTCACGTACGTCTCGAAGGATCCGTGGTTGGTCGTCTTCCCTGGCGTGGCAATTTCGCTCACGGTGTTGGCTGTTTTTCTACTGTCGGATGGTTTGCGTGATGCGATGGATCCGCAGCTGAGAAAATAAAGTCCGGTTGGACGTAGCGGAGCCAGTGGTTTACCCCATCCTGGAGCGCGCCGGAAAAGAGATCGGACGCGACCGGATGTGTGCTGTCCTAGCCAAAAATCCCGTCCGTCGTCGAATTGCTTCAAATCAAACCGCATGTAAAATCTCTTGATAGTTTTTGATAGTACTTCGAGGGATCTCACATGCCCAACCTTCTCAACCCGTTCAGCCTGTTCTTCAACCATCTCCTTGCAGCTTTCGAACGGACTTTCCTCGATCTCACCCAACCCTCTCGTCGTTCGACGGCGCTTTCGATAGCCGCCGATCTTACTCGAAGCAAAACTCAACTCATTGCTGAGAACGCTCTACTGCGACAACAGTTGATCGTCTTGCACCGTCAAATCAATAAACCTCGTTTCATTCAATCCGATCGCCTCTGGCTTGTGCTCCTAGCTAGTTTCCATCCGAAAACCTCAAGAACGGGGTGAACGGGACTGATTGCACAGTGAGCCAACTGCGGTAGAATGATAGGTGGCAACCGAATCATTCAAACCGACAGGAGGCTCGATGCTGATTATAGCATATTTGCGAGACGAACAGTTTCTCGCGCGTGTTCCTTTCCAATTCGATCTTGATCCCAAATTGGTGGAGATGGATCGTCTACTCGATGATCCCAAACTCGTGTTGCAAGTGACCAACGACCTGATCCGTTCCGCTCCACAAGCAGCGTGGAATGGATGCCCTTCCACACCCGCCGAGGTGACACTTTGTCTCAGCGTGGTGCGCCGCTTGATGGGCTGGAGTTATGAAACGGCTTATGCCGAAATTGTCGGCGATGCCAAGTGGCGGTGGTTCTGTCGAATTTATGACGACGCTGTCCCGAACCACAGCACGCAACGCGACCGCGGAGTGTTGATTCAACCCGCTACCTTGCATCACCTCAGTGATCGGATTGTCCAACTGGCGCAAGACCATGGGGTGACCCACGGCAAGAAACTGCGCACCGATAGCACCGTCATTGAAACCAACATTCATTATCCGACGGACAGTCGTTTGCTCAGTGACAGTGCGCGTGTCCTTGGTCGACTGTGTGACGACGCCCGGTCTTTGCTTCATCCGCGCACGCGCGCCGAAAAGAAATATTTCCGGAATCGCTCGCGCCGCGCACAGCGTTTAGCGTGCCAGATTGCCCAACGCCTGCGTGCGACCAAGGGTCAAAAAAACCTGAAAAACAGGCGGAAAGACCGTATCGCTGCCTAGTCAAGGTGCTTGAACGCGTGCTCGAGCAAATTGCCTGGATCGAAGTGCGCTTACGACACCGCACGGGCAAGCGCGCGACCGCACTGGCGGACCTCTTCGCCCATTATGTGCCGTTGGTGCGCCAAGTGATTCGGCAGACGACGCGACGGGTCTTCCAACATCAGTCGGTGCCCGCATCAGACAAGGTCGTCAGCTTGTTTGAACCACACACGGAGATTATCCAGCGGGGCAAAGCGCCACCGCGCGAAACCGAATTCGGACGCAAGCTCTGGTACAGCGAAGTGGATGGTGGGATCATCTCCGAGTATCGGATTCACAGGGGCAATCCTCCTGACGATGTCCAGTGGTGTGCGAGTCTGAAGAACCATCGGCGATTGTTCAAGCGTGCACCGTATCTCGCGACCGCCGATCGCGGCGTGTTCTCGGAAACGAATGAGCAGTTTGCCCGTGCTCTTGGTGAAAAGCAAGTGGCTTTGCCCAAGCCGGGTGCGAAGAACGGTCGGCGGAAACGCCGCGAAGCGCAACGGTGGTTCAAAGCCGCCCTGCGTTTTCGAGCAGGGATCGAAGGACGCATCAGCGCATTGAAACGCGCCCGCCAACAGGATCGCTGTCAAAATCGTGGCGAGCACGGATTAGAGCGCTGGGTTGGTTGGGGAGTAATCACCAACAACTTGGTCGTCATCGCTCGCTACTTGGCGCGCCGCCATCGTTCAAAAAGATCACCGCAATTAACTTGTTAAGGTTTTCGGATGGAAACTAGTTAATAAGTCTTGGAGAATTGCACCTGTGGTACTGCCGTTAAGGTCAACAGATTGGTTACCGCTGGCGTTTTGCCATCTGCCAGGTGCAATTAGCTGAATATCTCCTGATTCGACAGTCCAACCATCAAATGTCTGTCCAGCCGAATACAGATTCATATCCCAATTGGCAATTGGACTTTCGAAATCATCATTAACGACAATATTGTCTGCAGGTCTGGGCGGAAGACGAGACGTTGTGCTCGTGGGTACCTTGGGGGTGGCAGTTGCAGTTGCTTTTCTAATTGATGTCGGAGTCGGTGGGGCAAAAGAATTGGGTTGCGCGTGGGCGGTCGTTTGATACTCATTCGGTAGGATCAAAATCGCCAAGATCACGGTTGCGGGAACGGTAAACACGGCTAGCAATTTCCTGTGCATCTTTGCCTCCTGCGGAATAAGAAGCACCTTCCGCTACACGCGCGCAAACCGCGCGCCTTCAACGGAAGGTGCTGAATAATTCCAATAGATTTCATCACGCGAGCAATCGCTGGTCATAAACACGCTCCCCCATTGGCTAACCAGCAAGAAGGTCAAAACTATATCGCGCTAATCCGCACCCCGCGGGACAAAGTGAAACTCACAGTTCCAAGTATACTTTGGTTCGCTCCGAAACGCAAAACTGCAGCGCGTCTTGCCGCAGTCAAATGCTTTACCTCGCTCAATCTGGGATCGTGTACGTATTTCCTTCCTCGCGCATCACTTTCCCCCGCAATACCCGGTCATATTCGTCGTGACTGCCAATGAAAAACCAGTGCACCGTGTTGCCTTCAAGCAGCCCTACCGCGCGATAATCGCGTCCGATTCGCACCGAATAGATCGGCTCACTTTTGCTGACACGCCTGAAATGGAGTCCTCGCGCGGAAGGACTGGCGCGCCAGAGACGATATGCCTTATCTGCTTTGCGCTGAACGTCAGGCGGAAGGTTGTTGTACAACTCCCAAAACCTGCCAACGGTGCGCGATTTCATCCTGGCGCAATTCTGCCATCTTTGGTGAAGACCATCGGCTGGGTGCGTCCCGCGCGAATCTCGGCGCGCACTTGTTCCGCCATTTGCGCCAACTCACCTTGCGTTTCGGCGAACTGCGCGTCCCAACGCGCTTCGTCCGCAA
>Ga0315289_10015356_pt1 | contig 10633 bp, 9 predicted proteins | sample YL17G11_40_MG_FD_203452 | JGI IMG/M metagenome (GOLD analysis project Ga0315289, IMG submission 203452) | Sediment microbial communities from Yellowstone Lake, YNP, Wyoming, USA - YL17G11_40 | ecosystem: Environmental > Aquatic > Freshwater > Lake > Sediment | place: USA: Wyoming | collected...
CTGGAATGCTTGTTGTTTATGCGAGATGTGAAGTCGAATGTTTACTTTGAGCAGATGAAGGGTCGTGGAACCAGAACGGTGTCTTCCACGGACTTGAGGTCTGTGACGCCTGACGCTGCTAACAAAGTTGGGTTTGTGATTGTGGACGCGGTGGGCGTTTGTGAAAGTGACAAGACCGACTCACGTCCTCTTGAACGTAAGAGAAGCGTGCCATTCGATAAGCTGGTTACGTCACTTGGTCTGGGGGTCAGAGACGCTGATACTCTTACAAGTGTGGCTGGTCGACTTTCGAGACTGAACATGGAGATTGACGACAAGGAGAGGGGTGAGGTTGAGTCTGCCGCTGGCAAGACGCTTAGGCAATTGGTCAATGACTTGCTCGACGCGGTTGACCCAGATAAGCAGTTAGAGAAAGCCAAGGAAGTATTCAAGACTGAAACTCCGACTCGTGAACAGTTAGAGAGAGCTTCTGAAGAGCTTGCCAAGGTTGCCTGCTCGCCTTTTGATGACCCATTGTTCAGAAACACGTTGATTGATGTCAAGAAGAGAAGTGAACAGATTATTGATGTCACCAGCAAGGATGTTCTAATCTTTGCAGGCGCCGACGAACTGACCAAGAGTGAGAAGGCTAGGGCTTACGTGACTGATTTCAAGGAATTCATTGAAGACAACAAGGATGAGCTTACGGCATTGCAGGTTATCTACGGCAAGCCTTACGCGAGTCGGCAGTTGACATATGATGCGATTAAGCAGCTTGGTGAAGCGATTAAGAAGCCGCCGTACAATCTCACGCCTGAGCTTATGTGGATGGCTTATGAGCAACTGGAGAAGTCGAAGGTTAGAGGCGCTGGACCCCAGAAGCTTTTGACGAATATTGTTTCGCTTGTACGATTTGCCATTGGAGCAGTTGACGTCTTACAGCCTTTTTCTGAAACCGTGAACCACAGGTTTATCGATTGGCTGGCTCAACAAGAAAAGCAAGGAAAAAGCTTCACATCTGAGCAGTTAGAATGGTTAAACATGATAAAAGACCACATAGCAACATCATTGACCATTGGCATAGAAGATTTCGAGAATGTGCCCTTCAACCAGAAAGGCGGAGCCATAAAAGCAAACAAACTCTTCGGACCAGAACTAGACAAGATAATGGAAGAAATGAACGCGGTGTTGGTCAAGTGACTGACAGTCATCACACTTCGGAATTGCCAAAAGGGTGGGCTTGGACAGAACTTGGGGAAATCGCGATTGAAATAAACTCAGGATTTCCTTCAGGCAGATGGAAAAGAGGCGCAGAGAACGGAGTGCCACACCTGAGACCCATGAACATAGCTACAAAGGGCAAAATAGACCTGGCAGACGTTAAGTATGTTCAGGCTGAAGGCTATGACGCCCTGTCAAAGGGTGATGTAGTATTCAACAACACAAACAGTCCAGAACTACTTGGAAAGACGGCATACATCAGAGAAGACACAAACTGGGCATATTCCAATCATATGACTCGCATCAGATTTGTTCCTAGCCTGATGGAGCCAGCCTTCATAGGTCATTATCTGCACTTTCTGTTCCGCAATGGCTATTTTAAGACGCGCTGTGTTCACCATGTAAACCAGGCTAGTATCGGAAAGGATTTCTTATCCAAAATGCGCGTTCCCTTTCCTCCAAGTTCTGAGCAGAAGAGAGTCGTGACCAAGCTTGAGGAGCTTTTTGCGTGTGTGGATGCTGGCGTCGAAGGGCTGCGGAAGGTTAAGGTGCAGTTGAAGCGTTACCGCCAAGCAGTCTTGAAATACGCTTTTGAGGGCAAGCTGACCGAAGAATGGCGCAAAACGCACATAGACCAGATAGAACCAGCGAAAGGACTACTGGAACGTGTCAAACAAAAAGAAGCAAGTAACCAAGAACCATCACCAATGAAAAAGTCCGACCTGTTCACGCTTCCAAAAGACTGGATTTGGACTGTTTTTGGCGAAATATCTCGAATAAACATGGGACAATCTCCATCTGGCTCGTCGTACAACAACAGCGGTCATGGTACTCCCTTACTCAATGGTCCTACCGAATTTGGCGAGGAATATCCTGTCGCTGTTCAATGGACAACGTCGCCAGTCAAGATATGCAAAAAAGGCGACCTGCTCATATGCGTAAGAGGAAATACGACGGGGAGAATGAATTGGGCAGACCAAGAGTACTGCATTGGAAGAGGACTTGCAGCAATCACTCCTCTGGAGAACATCGTCAAGCGTGAATTGTTATTCAGCTTTCTTCTGATGAAAGTCGAAGAAATCATGCGGCGTACCAGAGGCTCCACATTTCCAAACCTCAAGAGCGATGAGCTTCATAAATTCCCTTTTCCTTTGGCGGCTTATACCGAACAAGAAGAACTGGTCGTAAGAATTGGAGAAGCCTTCTCCGCAGCGCGAGAACTCGAGAGAAACATGGCAACATCTTTCTTACACTCAGAGCGATTGCGCCAAAGCATCTTGAAGGCCTCTTTTGAAGGAGAGCTTGTTCCCCCAGACCCAAGTGATGAGCCAGCAGAGAAACTGCTGGAGCGTGTCAAAGCGGAGAGGGCAAAGGCTATGGGCGAAAAAGACACAAACAGAAGAAGGAAGAACATGTCCAAACAGTTGGAGTTGTCCACTTATGTCAAATGAATCCGCTTCGCTAGTTCAGAAAGTCTGGAACTACTGCAACGTCCTCAGAGACGATGGCGTAAGCTACGGCGACTACGTTGAACAACTAACCTACCTGCTTTTCCTGAAAATGGCTGACGAACAAACCAAACTACCCTTCAGCAAATCCTCCACAATACCGCACGGCCTAGACTGGCAAAGCCTGCTTGAAAGAGACGGAGCCGCTTTAGAAACTCATTACCGTCACATTCTAGAAATTTTGGGCAAAGAAAAAGGCATGTTAGGCGTAATTTTCAGGAAGTCCCAAAACAGAATCCAAGACCCAGCTAAACTCAAACGTCTCCTCGAACTAATCAACCAAGAAACCTGGATAGGCTTAGACATCGACGTTAAAGGCGAAATCTACGAGGGCTTGCTACAGAAAAACGCGGAAGACATCAAAGGCGGAGCAGGACAATACTTCACGCCCAGACCACTAATCAAAGCCATGGTAGACGTCATGCGCCCAGAGCCAGGAATGACAATCAACGACCCAGCCTGCGGCACAGGCGGCTTCATAATAGCAGCTCACGACTTCATGTCCAGCAACTATCAACTAGACGTTGAACAGAAACGCTTCCTCAAAAGCGGAACCTTCAGCGGAAAAGATATTGTCGACTCAGTAGCCCGATTATGCGCAATGAACCTCTACCTCCGCGGCATTGGCGGAGACCAAAGCCCCATAGAAGTCGGCGACTCCCTAATATCGGACCCTGGCACACGATACGACATAGTCATGACTAATCCGCCTTTCGGCAGAAAGAGTAGCGTAACACTTACAAACAGCGAAGGAAAAGCCGACAAAGAAGCCTTAACATACGAGCGCCAAGACTTCTGGGCAACGACCAGCAACAAACAAGTGAACTTTCTCCAACACGTAAAAACACTGTTGAAAATCAACGGCAAAGCCGCCATCGTCGTCCCAGACAACGTCCTCTTCGAAGGCGGAGCAGGAGAAACCGTGAGGAAAAAGCTACTGCACGAATGCGACGTTCACACCCTTCTGAGACTTCCAACAGGAGTGTTCTACGCACAAGGCGTCAAAGCAAACGTCCTGTTCTTCGACCGAAAAGAAGCCAGTGAGAGACCCTGGACCCAAACACTTTGGATATACGACCTGCGCACAAACAAACACTTCACGCTCAAAACCAACCCGCTGCGATATGAAGACCTTCAAGATTTCATAGAATGTTACAACCCGCAGAACCGTCATGGCAGAAAGGAATCTGAACGCTTCAAGCCTTTCACCTACGAGCAACTCTCACAGCGGGATAAGGTAAACCTAGACATATTCTGGCTTAGAGACGAAAGCCTCGAAGACACTGCAAACCTACCACCACCACACATTATTGCTCGAGAGATTACAGAAAGCCTTCAATCCGCATTGGAACAGTTCAGCAGCATACGCGGGGAATTAGAAGAAAACAAAACCACCTAGAAACCAAAGAGCTCATAGGTTATGGTCAAGACAAAAATCGTTAATGTGGTAGCTACGGCATCAATCTGCCAAGAACTAGATTTCTATGAACTGAGAAAACACAAGGAAATCTTTCACGACTCAGACGTCTACGGCGGTCGAGTAGCATACTTCAAAACCGAAAAAATGCAAGGAAGAGTCTCCATCTTCGCTTCTGGAAAAATGATAAGCGTTGGAACAAAAAGCGAAACACAAGCACACCACGAATTGGAATTAGCTGCAAGGTTCCTCATCAATAAAGGCTTCGCAAAACCTATCGAGCTAACTCCAAAAACTCAAAACATGGTAATCACCGCCGACTTTGAGGAAAGCCTAAACCTTGAGAAACTATCTGAAGATTCCAAAGCCATTTATGAACCAGAACAATTCCCAGGCGGAATCCTCAGAATCAGCGACCCATACAAAGCAACAATACTAATCTTCGCCTCAGGAAAAACTGTCATCACGGGGCTCAGAAACTCCCACCACATCAAACCTGTCACGGAGCAGTTGGCTAACATTATTAGAGAATGTTCTTCCTAACAGAGAGCGCACGCGCTAAACTGCTCAGAAACAAAAAAGAGGAAGGTGCAGAGCGTGTGCCAGTATTCACGATTAGACGTGCCATTAGGCAAAGCTGGGTTTGAAATGTCTGAAAGGGAAAAGTTGCTTAGAAGAACCGCAGAATTGAGCCTGAAGAATGCAGAGCAATACGTTGAAGATGCTGAGGTCTTGTTCAAAAAGAGAAGTTGTGGTCATGCGTTTGCTTTGGCCGTTCTTGCAGAAGAGGAATTGGCTAAAGCCGTGATGTATCATCTGTGTGCAGAAGGGATTTTTGGTGTCGAAGGGAGATGGAGAAGAGACTCTCTTCATCATATAAGAAAACAGCAATTTGCATTCGGTATTGCCTTCATGTATGAACTGAGGCTTATGGTAGAAGAAGCTGTCGAGTTAGCTGAAAGAAAAGCAAAGAAGGATGCTAAGAAGTTCAAAAGAGTTCTTCAGGAAAAGATGACTGAAATCCTTCAAGACGAACAAGAGCTTTTTGCTTCAAAGCATGGGGATGTGTACGAGCATCTCAAGCACTTCGAGGAATTGCAGAAGAAAAGAGAGAAAGCTATGTATGTAGAAGTTGACCTTCAAAAGAAAGACAATACGTCCCCGAAAGACTTCAAAAAATCTGAAGCGAAACAGTACATCTCTCACGTCAAAGAAAGAGTTCAAGTTCTAAAAGACGAAATTCCGAGGAAAATGAAACTTCGAAACAAGCAATGGGCTATGTATCTTATGAAAATGCGGGTTAACCAATTTGATGAAGAAGGAAAGAAGAAACTCTTAGAATGGTATGGATTATCTACCGAGGACTTGGATAAGTTCAGTATTTAGGCAGGAGCGTGCGCCAATTCCCTGCGTATGTTACGAACTTCGGTTACGACGTTTCGCAACTCTTTCTTGATATCTTCGACTTCGTCAACAATATTCCTCTCCAGAAGTTGCTGAAGTTGTTTAGTTTGCTCAATGAACTCTTTTGCATCCATCGATTCGTCTATTTTGAAAGTTTGACCGAAAATGTCTTTGCATTCTCCTTTTACAATAATCTTTGCCGATTTCTCGCAAACCTTTTCCATTTCACCTTGTGGCAGAAAGACGCGGATTGATTCATTGGGCGACATTATCGATTCTCCCCAAAGCCTCTTTTCCTCTGAAGGCAGAAAAACTATTTCAGCTTTGATACTTATGGCTGGCCCCTTGCCGAAATTCGTTGCCTTCAAGACCAAGAAAACTGGACCCAGCCAGCTCAACTCGGCTCTGACATGTGGAATGAAATCAGCCATTCTGGATTTTTCCATTTCACGTATTGTCTCTCTTGATTGCCAAGCATAGTAAGCGTTTATGGCAACTAGCACCATTGTGACCAGAACACTGGCCCACAGTGCATCTCTGACAAAAACTGAAAGAAATTCGAGATATGCCCAGTAGAAATAAGCCAGCACGAAGACGATTATCAAGATGACTATTGATGTAGAGATTAAAACGGTCTTTTGACACTCCATGCCAAGACATACCTTGCATTTACCTTATAGATTTAACCTCTATTAGTCCTTTTAAGTCAGTTTTCATTTTGCGGAAAAGTTATAGCTGAACCGAAATAACAATAATAGCTTTGAAGTGTCAAACCTTGACAGAAACAAAAAACACAACGGCAACGGAAAAACCAAGGAAGGCATTCAAGCGAATAATGACATGGCTGGTCATTTTTGTTGTTCTTACTTTTGTTATGAATGTTGTCGTATATAGTGGCTTTTTCGTTGGAATTCCGTCATCTGCTACTTCAATGAATAACTTTGATGATTTTGAAAGAGTAAGCACGTGGAGTGACTTCAAAACTACTTATCCGGCCCTCAACCCGCAGGTACTTCGAACAAGCTACAACGTCGTGATTAACGTGACGAATATGAACCCCATTGAGGAATTCACACGACCAAAAGACTATTTGCTGTTCCACGTCAAAATCACAACTTCTTTTGAAAGGATGTGGTTGAAGTTGCCTTCTGTTCTAGTTTTGTTTCTCGACCAAAATGAAAGAATAAGAGGAAAACTATACCTGCAACAAACCTCGGAAGACTTCTTTTTGACTGGACAGAACGAAACCGAGTACACTTTCTGGTATCGCATCCCATCAAATATGAGAGGACAAAACTATCGGATTGTTGTTGAGCTTTTTGGAGTAGTAGACAATACTCAAAGCATAGACTATTCCAGAATCAAGCCACTTGGGGTTAAACCTCAACCTTTCTCAGAACACGACGATTATTATGGAAACTTGCCGTCTTGGTATTACAAAGACGATTCAATAACCAATGAGTATCGATACCTTAACTTCCTTGCATTGCACGATTTTCAAGCAACCATGCCCGAGTTCATTTCGATATATGGGTTAGCCTTGTATGCTTGGACAATTACCGGTATTATCGCCACTTTCTCAGCATTCATTGTGCTTGCACGGCAAAGGATAAAGTCATATTGGGAACGGAACAAGGTAGTTGTATCTTTCGCGATTTTGTTCATTATCTTTCTTGAGATACTCTTTATCATGTTTGTCTTGACGCACTAACCATTCGCGCGCGCTAAAATAAAACTTTACCCCAACAACAAGGAGAAAAAGAGGGAATGTTGCGGGAGACATCTCCATTTGTCCTAGGTTCAAATCCCAACGACGCGCGTTAAGTTCTATGCTTGCGTCACACGTGTGCGGGATAGTTTTTTGAAGGTTTGATTCGAGAAAGCCATTATTTAAGAAACACTCTTGACCCCGAAGATATTCTCGGCTATTCCCCTGGCTCTTGCAGTGTGTTTTTTCGGGCAGAACACATAAAGCCTTCTTTTCGGAACCAAAGACGCGGAAATAGGTGATTCTTCATCAAATGAGAAAACTGGTCCATTCTTTCTCTTTACGTATATGGGCGTTTCCTTGCTTCCATATGTCTGTTCAAAACGTTCATAGAGTTTAATCTTGATGCTCTGCAAATGCACAATAACATGGGCCGGCTCGATTCCAAGTTCATCAGCGATTTTGTTCTCAGTATTTTCAATTTCGGCCTTGTTCATGTTCCCAATCTTCCTTCGCTTCAGTACGTCTGGACAGCCTTCTTTTGTCAAAGGAGTCACGAGGGCTCTTTTCAGGAGTCTTCGGTTCCGGATATTCTCTATCAGATTCTTTGCGTTTCTACTTGGGCCCTGCAGAATTTGATGTTGAATCGAGAAGTCATCAAGTTTAAGAAAGCTTTTGATGAATCTATCTTCGTTAGAAATCTTCAGGTCTTCAGCGGCTATGCATCCGTCATTTAAAGCTAGTTTTATCGCTTTCAAGAACATGTCGTCCGCAATGAGCCTTGCGTGATGTTCATACACTTGCATATGCATTGCGTATCTAGCGAGACGATAGCTTTCTAACGCGTCCATGCCCTTTTCCAGTACGCCCAGGTAGTTTCTGCCTGTTTCCGGTACTATGCATACTGTCCGAATTACCTGGTCAATATCAAAAAGGCCGTATGCGACACCCGTATGGTAGGAATCACGTCTCAAGTAGTCAAGTTTGTCAGCGTCCAGACTGCTTGATATTATGTCGGAACCAAGTGACTCCCCGTCAAAAACTTCTAAGACGCCCTGTTTGAGGTCACCCAATGCTTTTCCTATATTGGGTTCTGTGCGTATCATCAGTTTCGTGACGTCTTCATGAGAATAGTCTTCACCGTTTATCCATCGCATTGGCGCTTCCCATATGTGAGAAAAAGGACCTTGACCGACGTCGTGCAACAACGCAGCAATCCTAATCACTCGCTTCTGTTTCTGAGGTAACTTCAACTGGTCGCATATTCTTCCTGCGAGAAAAAGCGTCCCCAAAGAATGTTCGAGTCTTGTGTGAACAGCGCTGGGGTAGACGATGTATGTGTGAGCGAGCTGCTTTATCCTTGCAAGTCTCTGCATTGCGGCAGTGTCCAAAATGCTGTTTTCTTTACTGCTCAAGCTTGCAAAACCGTAAAGTGGGCATCTTATGGATTTGAAATCGAAATTGGCAGACAATTCGTTGTCCTTCTCGCCCTAGGTTTACTCCTCTTCGATGAGACCCAGTGCCGAGAGCAATCTAATTGCTGATTCCACTTCATCTTGGCTCAATTTCCAGCCGAATGATTGACTTGCGTCTATAGCTTCTGCACGAGTCATCGTCCTACGAGCACGATTCAGGACAAAGTGAACCTTTGCTGCCCAAGAAAGAACATTGTAGTTGCAGTGCACTGTTTCACTGCATTTTTCTACGATGCCCTTGATGACTGCATAGTCTTCAGGATATTCTTCCCTAACCTTCCGTGCGAGCTCCAAACCATCTTCAGTCAAGGAGTAGTTATACATGGTTCGATTACGGAAAGTGTGTCGCCCTCTTTCGACCACAAAGTCGAGCTCTACCATATTCTGAAGTTGCTCAGCAACCTCAGAACTGAAGGGGCCATAGAAGTCAGCTGCATATCCTGCTTCTACATTCAGTTTCACTGAAGCAAAATAGCCTAGTTTCTGGACCACTGTTCTACCTTTAATTCCTTCAGGAATGGCACTCAGCAAGGCCAAAACGAGCTCGAAAATCTCCATATTCTCCTCACACACGGTTTGTTATCCCAATTGACTAATAACACTTTTTGTGACGAGTACGCTGGAGGACAGGGAGAGATGAGAGAAAGTGCAGATTGAAGTGTTCACGAAGTGCTGTGACAAATTGCCAACAGTACGTCTCAAAAGATATCTCTCATTTTCGTGGCCTTTCTTATAAGGTCCATTTTTGCATATCTTGGCGCCCTTGGAGCAATTAGCGCGCGCATGCTATCGTTCTTGGTCAGCAAAAAGCTTCTTCATGTACAGTCTGTTCGTGCTAATCCATCTCTCCACTCTTTTCAATGGAATAAACAGGATTCCATTTTCGAATACTGGCTTACCACATTCACAGAAAAAAATCAAGTGCGCATTCGGATTAGCATAAGCTTTCAGGTCTTTAATCTTTGCCCCAGCTTCCTCTTTGCTACCGTATGTGACCTGGCCGAAAATAGTCTTCTTGTCGGTAGCATAACCAAATATGTCGACGTCTTTCAATGTTCTACCGACAGGTAGCAGAAGGTGTTCCAGAACAGGACAATACGAAACATCAGGATTCCTCAGGTATTCTGAACACGCGGTTTCCTGCTCAGGTGGCGACAGACTACCCCAGGATTTCTCAACCGAAACGCCTTCAACTAAGGCCATCAATCTGTTCTCTACAGCATGCCATCGCTTTATTGTGCCTTGCCTGGGTCTAGCCGCACGCAGGGACATTGCCGCATGTAAATGGACTATTCTGACGGTTTTTTCGTCTATTTGAAGAGTTTTCAGCTTGGCAATCCTTTCGTAAGGAAATTCATTAGAAGCCCACTTTGTATCGAATATTTCGAAGCTTTTTGGCACGATTTTCCCAACTTTGGTTTCATTCCTATTTCTGTATTCAGCCCAGATGTAACCGCCGTGATGATTCAAATACGAAAAAGTGGAAATAGCCTCTTTGTGCGCCCTGTCTTCATAGTCATTCGGGTTCATGCTTGTTTTGTCTGGAATTTCCTTAGGCGTGCTGGATCCTACGTCAGGAAAATGGATAGCTATCTTGTCCTTTTTCCAAAGATAGTCAATGGCTTCCTCGACAACACCCATGCCGTAAGTATGCCTTATGAAAAAAGACTCCATAATCTTAGTTTGCCTGGCAATACTAGATAAGAATTGTGCTCTCGATGGAGCGTTTCCGCAAAACTAGTCCGAAAAATAGAAAAGAAGAGAGAGGCGGGGGACATCTCCACCTTCAGTGGGGTTACAACCAAGACGCTAGCCCTTGCAGAAAGCTAGTGCAAGCATTGTTCTAATGATTAGAATTATAAGTAGCGAATCTTGGAACGGTAACTGAAGAAGAGTACGATTCTTTGAACGTTCAAGACGA